>WOYI011376613.1_pt1 | contig 28162 bp, 31 predicted proteins | sample 6423411 | NCBI WGS metagenome assembly WOYI01 (sample SAMN13441803, study PRJNA592873) | oil field metagenome | biome: oil field; feature: oil-well bore; material: oil-contaminated soil; isolation source: oil-contaminated soil from oil-well borehole | place: Germany: Wietze | collected 2016-10-18 ...
ACAGGTATTTCCTGTACGGCTTTGGGACGCGCCTTAATACTCTTAGCTACTGGAGCTAAAGTAAGAGATGAAGAAACTGGATAAGCGGCAATAAAGTTGGCTATATTTCTGGCTAATTTTTGGGCGCCACTAAGCTTGGCCTGATAACTTTCCTGCATCTTCTTAGAATTAACGGCATCAAATGGGTTTACTATATTTGCCATAGCCATAAATTCAGTTGGGGTTATATCCTTACCAAGTATAACTATATCTCCTGTAAGCGACCCAAACACACGCTGAGTAGCATTCCATTCACGCTTTCCTATGGATTTAAGTTTACCTACTATATTTCCACTAGAAGAAAATATATCTCCCATATCCTTACTAAGTAGTTTTAGGCCCTCTACCGACCCCTTAACAGCCATATTTGGGAGCGATGCTATGTCATATACCTCTCTAAGTATATTAGTTGCTAACCCAGCGGTGCCTCTTCCAAGCTTCTCTAATTTATTTTTCCCTTGGGCGTTTAGTACAATATCGGAGCGTTCCTTAGCGGAAGTAAGAGCTTCCCATTGGGCTTCTTTAAATGGGGATAATACAGCGTAGCGGTCTATCTTATTATGATTTTCATCATATAGCTGACCTGTATAGCTATAGATTTCTTCCTTAGGTATCTCCACATTATATTCATCATATACTTCACCTGTATATCTGGGATAGTTTGCCTTATCTACTATATTACTTTTCTTCTTAATATTAATATCTGCCCTATCTATCTCTACATTATTTTCATCATATATCCTACCCTTATGGTTGGGAATTTCTTCTTCAGTTAGTTCCACATTATATTCATCATAAAATCTAGGCATGATTTGCTCCTTAGTTAATTATTTTCCAGTGTGCTCCATCCCACTGATGTTTTTTACCAGACTTTTTGGTCCAAATTTGATCCTTTTCTGGATTAGAAGGTGGATTCTCTGTATTATTCTCTGTGTTACTCGCTGTATTAGCACCTACTCGGGATGTTTTACTTTTTACACCAGGAGTATGCTTTCCCGATATCAAAGTATTATAAATATTCTGGGCTGAATTTTTTTCTCCATCAGACATATTATCCCAGAATACAGCAGATACCCCTAATTGGTCTAATTGTGGTTTCGCTAGAACATAGGCGCCATATTTTATAGCTGAACGAACATCATCTATATTAAGCTCTGGATTCTTTTTGAGTAACTGTGTAAAACCCTTAGCTAGAAAAGCGTCGATATTATTAGGATTTGCTTTTATTTGTTCAAGGTCAGCTGAGGTAAGAGCCCCAGCAGATAAAAGAAGGTTGGAAGTTGCTTTATTCTGCGCCATACGTATTGCTGCAGCGGCTGAAGCAGAGCCCGTGTTTTTTGTTGCTTTATTCTGGTTTTGCATCAACTGGTATCCAAGTTTATTTTCCGCTAGTTCCTGAGCAGATTCAGACTTCTGTTTCGCTAGCTCCTGAGCGTCATAAGTTTGCTGTTTGGAAGCTTCTTTTATATACTGAGAGGTAGCACCCTGCTCAGCTGCTCCTATGGCAGAATTATACCCTGCCATAAAGTTAGTAGCGAAATCCATTATCCTGCTCAACCCACCTAAGGATACAGGGGTACCTTTACCAGCTCCAGCTCCAAATACCCTACCCATAGCCTCTGAAGATACCTTGGTACCCTTAACATTACCCATACGCATACGGGCAAACTGGTCCAGCGCTTCCTGATAGTAATCCATACCTTTATACCTGGGCTCATTCCTCCTGATGGACTCTGCCGCCTGTTCATCTTCTAAAGAGTTTTGCATCAGGTCAGATTCAATATCTGTCTGCTCACCAGCAGGTATCCATACAGCTTTACGTTTACCCGTCTGTATATCATTAGCTACTGTACCCGCTGTACCCTGCTGTGTAAAAAAGGATAAGGGTCTGAGCCCAGCAGGCTTACCTGATTCATCAAAATCTTCAACATAAAGGTTTGTGTTAATATCAGTTACATCAAATTCCTTAACGGGGGCTACTATAGTATCCGTCGAAGTTTTAGGTATCTTTACATCACCTGGGAATAGGATAACTCCTATATCTGAATATTCTGAGGTAGGTATCTTATATAACCCATTTTCACGTTTATATTGTGCTAGCGTATCTGCCATATAATTGGCCTCCTTCTATACTGGCTGAGTGGGTGGTACCTGGGGCTGATTAGGATTCTGAGCGCCCATGAGTTGCTGTATCAGAGCAACCAGTTTAACATGCTCAGAATTAATCCTGGCTAGCTCAACAGCCATATCCTGGATAAGTTTCATCTGGAGTGACTGAGAAAATGCCAGTACATCTATATCTCCAGCGTTAATCTGAGGAGTAGCCTGAGAGTTATCATTGGTAGCCATCCTCTGAAGTTCCTGTCCAAGCTGCTGAGGGTTAATATTTCCAGCCTGAGCTTGCCTGGGTACCTGTGTCTGAGCCTGCATTCTTGCGTCTAAAGCTTGGTCTACTGCCTGAATCGGTTTAATTGCCATATTAGCGGCCTCCATGTTATATATTAGGGAGTAGTGGCTCCCCATAGTCATTGAACGAGTTAAGCCAATCAGTGGCATTTTTAGCGGCACCCATACCTGCTATAGTTCCAGCTACCTGGCCAGCTCCACCAATTATGGAACCTACCATTTCCTGGAAGGCTATATCACGGGCTAACTGTTCCTGTATACCAGCCTGTCCGAGAGTGTTAGTAGCAGCGGCAACCTGTTGACCTACATTAGCGTCGATATTAGCAGACTTCTCAGCGGCTGTTTTGGCTGCACGGGATAGAGCCCGCTCCTCTAACGCCTGGGATATGGGTCCAAATAACCCACCCCTGGATGAAGCTATACGGGCAGATGACTGAGCTTCACGTACTCCAGCTCCCAATGCACCAGATACCGCGCGTTTCTGCGCTTCCCCAGATAGCTTTATTTGGTTTATAACTTCTTTTTGTAACGCACTATAGTTATTTGCCATTAGTTTCCTCCAATGCCCTGATACGTTCTTCCAGACTATTGCAATAAGCCTGGATTTGTATTATTATTGTTATAAGCTGGTCATTATTAAGGTCAGACGCTTGTACCCCTGTAGGATTGGGAGTATAACTTTGAATCACGTTAGTTGCCATCTACCAGGCTCCTGTTTGTGTATGGGTCAGGCAAGATGCCCCATTCTGGGTGGTAAACTTAATAGACCAGTTGGTAATATCCACCTGAACTTCATCATCATGCCTAACTTTCCAGTAAAATAAGGTACCTTGATATCCTAATGGTATCTCGGAACCTATAGCTCCGTCTAAAGTTATATCCTGGTCATTAAAGTACCCAGCATTGTCAGCATTGAGCGAGTAGCTAATAGTGCTATTTCCACTTATAATTATCGAGTTTAGCAGCACCCTGTTATCAAAGAAAATAGGTTTTATAGCTTCAAAAACTACTCCGTAAGCATATTTCGTGGGTACCTGGGTGGTAAAATTACTTATACAATCATCCCATTCTACCCGTAGTATCGGGAATATATCCCGAAATAGTCCATCAGGGTATAAGGAATCATAATAGGCACCAGTTATATGGGTAACTATTTCACCATATTTAGTAATAGCTATTTCCTTAGATAACTCGGGTATATACCAATAGTTCATAAATACATTATCTATGCTATCCTCGCGCCATACTACCTCATTCTTACCATTCAGAGCTCCGCCTGTAAAATAGGGTTTGGTACGTTCTATAGACTCGGTAGCCCATAGTTTCCTACGTGGGTAATATATAAGCTCCATATATTCCACATCCAGAGAATCTATGGCAGGAATAACCCCGTTGTCATAAGTTCCATAAGCAATACCACTCGGATATAACATTCTTACCGACCCATCATCAGCATTGGACTTCAGCATAATAGTATCAGTAGCTTTGGCTAGTTCCGTGTTGTTACCAGACCCTATTTCCATACGGGAACCAGCCTGGTCCATAGACCACAGTTTACCCTCAAACATAAAGTAAGCTATATTGTCCAGGGTAGTTATTGATACATTGGCATCACATCCTACCGCGGTAGTTATAGTCTGAGAAACATAGGGTACCTCGGAATTACCAGTAGGTCTGAATATGGTAATGGAGTTCCTGGTAAAGGCAAATCCAGAGGAACCAAGCTTGCAAAAGGCAGTTACAGGGTTAGCTGGGGATGCTGTTTCTATACCGTATACCCTATCTGGTATAAAGGTATCATACTGATTAGGCATAGAGATATATACATTAGCATAGTCATACGTGTTATTAACCCATAAACAGTTATCTGCTACCATTCCACAGGTAGGTTTTATGTTGGTATCCTTATCTACCCATACGGAACTATTGGGAGCATTATAATATTCTCCCAGTTCACACTCATTAATCAATCCTAGAGGTTCATAATCCACTATAAGGTCAGTTGATTGCAGCTTGTCATAGAATATTTCTCCAGTGATGCGTTCCTTTAGAAATATACCAGACCCATCCTGAATGGTATCCTGCTCCTTCAGGAATACCCCAACCTTATAGAACTTATCCGAACCTATTTGGGTATAATAGTTAATGGCCTTACCATTGAACGTACCAGTAGTTGGAGCATAGTCATTTGGATAGGTTACAGTTCCATCTATTACCGTGGTATTAATGTTTATTGGTTTAGTACGCCATAGTTCCCAACCTATTACGTTGGGATCCTGGACAGTATCATCTTTTACTGATAACTTAAAGGCATGAGCTGGGATATATGCTTCACCTGCTGGGGAGGCGGTAAAGGTACATTGACCCGCTGCAGTTTTATTAGCTAATATTACCCTCTTACCTGAGTTTAATCTTACATCCAGTGACCCTACTGACCCCGAAGCGTATACTGGAATCAAGGTATAATATACCGTGTATTTATACTTAGTACCAGCAGCACCCAGGGGGTCATTAAGAAATTCGTTCTCGGTCCAAAGTACTGTTTTACCCGAAGGTAGGTCATAGAGTTGGCCATCGGTACTCTTTAAATATTTAGTGCTAATGGATATATTCTCCGATATAACTGGACCTGGTAAATCTACCGTGCGTGCTATAGGATGCTTCTCAAACACCCAGGGGCGATCAAGGAAGTCAGCTGAACTGCCTATAGGTCCAGTAGTACCAGTAGTTTTTGTATCTGGACGTATATTCTCATAGTAGTTATTGATAGGTACCCTTCTAAGAGATTTACCTGGGTCTATGATATATATACATTCCCCAGCTTGCAGAAATTGCATCTTACCTTGTGTAGAGGCTGAAAATACATATGGACCAGGAGTACCTGGTATAGGGGTTAAGTAATGGTCTACGGTAGAATCCCAACCAGGGTCATTATACTCAAGCTTATTTAGCACAAGGGATACAGGCTCAGCTGGGTTACCTGAAGCCTTAGGGCGAATAGTAATCATATTACTCTTAGGTTCCTGTTTCCATGTAGGGAAGAATTTAGAATACCCAAAATGAAACATATCTGGACGCATCTTATAGTTTGCTCTACCAGAACCCAAGTTGGATGATATAGGATATAATCCCATATGGTAGCCAAAATCTGTAGATTGATAAAGATTACTGGTAAAGGTTCCATATAGGCTGAGCCATCCCTGACGTTTCTCAAGTTTACCCAGGGCATTAACAGTGGCATTCTTAAATGAGGTATATCCCCTATTGGCATTATCAGCCAGGTCGGTGATAAGTCCAGGTATCCAACTATTAACCTTTATTACAGTTTTTCTACCCATTGTATGCTCCTATCAAAGATTAGTGTTGCGATTCGGGTAGGGTATGCCAGTCTGTATGTATACCCTATTAGGGTCTGGGGAATCCAGTGGAGCTACCATAGATACCCCACCACCACGATTATACCTGAAACCTGACGACCTCTTAGGGAGATACTCCCTACGCATAGCATTACGCTGCTCTTCTATCTTTTTAAGGTAAAGGTTGGCAGTGTTGGCATCCTGCTGCCCAAATCCCAGTGCCCAGAACTCTAATACAGCCTGATACTTAAGTATACCTCTGTAACTGGCTGGAATCTGCGGTATATCTGTGTCATTTACAAGCTCAGTTACACGCTTCTTACCCTCCACTACCCAGGTTTCCACATTTTTTATGGCTGAATTAAATCCTACTATCGTTCTACCTATATTATCACTTCCAGTTACCCAGAATGACCCAGCGGGTACCGATTCAGGATTATTAGACTGCCTGTCTACCGCATATGCGTATAATCTGGATGACTTAATATCCGTTGAGGTAGCTGGATAAATGGAGTATATGTATGCAAACTCCAGCGGTATAGTAATAGTGGTATTATAGGAGCATGTATGCGAAGATAGGGTAAATGCCAGGGAGCCAAGAGAATATGCTGGCCAAGTGGCTCCATCATCGATAGAAAAACATCCCTGTCCATACGTTGTAGCTGCATGGGTACCACCTATGCCTACATTTATACCGTTATCATACCCAAATACCAGTTTTACCACTACCCAGTAAGTTTCATTCTCTGCTATAAAACCCTTAGTGGTAAAGGTAAATGGAATATCAGACATAGCCCCTGGAGATAACAGGGAATCACATATAACCGCATCCGAAGATGCAATTATATCATTTAAATTTGGTTTGCCTGACCCGTTATCACCTACAATATATAGTACAGAGGTCAAGGATAAAGCACCTAATCCACCATAGGGAAACATAGGAATAGTGGCAGTATTGGTTTTTATAGGTGTGGGTCCGTTAGTATACTTCTGTGCCCAATACCATGTAGGTGATACGCTGGAACTACTTACCGTGGAGGGATGCTGCGTAGGTGCACCTGGATTATCAGTCTGTACAGTGGTAGAAACAGTATACCCATCAACATTAGCGGTACCGCGCATAAAGGTGTAATCGTGGGAGTTACACTCGTCAGCTTGGAGTTGATTGATAGTTTCCAGTATCTCAGCTTTATTAGGTCGGGCTCCAGTAACCTTAGCTGCTACTCCATTTATCTTGCGGGATACATAGTCCACTATCTTTATAGTTGTGTCATCCATTATAGCCATTTGTTACCTCCATTCAGTTCAGTATACAGTAATTATCGCCTAGTCGGGGCATAATTAACGGGTGTTTTAGTAGGTATTAATTCGTGGGGTGAAGCTTCTACCCAATAATTACCAGGAACTGGAAGCCTTATCCATCTGGTTGGGTAATAAAATGCTGGCATTTTATTCGGTATTAATTCGTGGGGTGAAGCTTCTACCCAATAGTTACCAGGAACTGGCAACCTTATCCACCTAGTTGGGTAATAAAATGCTGGTGTTTTAGTAGGTATCAATTCCTGGGGTGAAGCTTCTACCCAATAGTTACCAGGAACTGGCAGCCTTATCCACCTGGTTGAATACTTTGGCTTTGATTGACCCTCTGGAGTCGGTGTATCTGTTATTGTTGGTGTTAATGTTATAGTAGGGGTTGCTGTGGATGTGGAGGTATGCGTTACCGTAGGGGTAACTGTCTGTGTAACTGTCTGCGTGCCTGTCTGAGTTACCGTAGGTGTCACCGTAGGTGTTACTGAAGGCGTAACCGTTTTAGTTACTGTTTTAGTTACTGTAGGTGTTACCGTTTTAGTTACTGTCTGGGTTACTGTTTGAGTAACTGTTTTAGTTACCGTTTTAGTTACTGTTTTAGTTACTGTAGGTGTTACTGTTTTAGTTACTGTCTGGGTTACTGTTTGAGTAACCGTTTGAGTAACTGTTTTAGTTGCCGTCTGGGTTATCGTAGGTGTTACTGTTGGTGTCGCAGTAAAAGTATTAACATATAAAACAACGGTGGAAATAGCATAAAAAGAACTGCCACCTTCTGCTCTACCCATCAAACTTAATATACCTGTTTTATTTACGCTTGCAGTAATGGTAATTTGCTTATAAGCTTCCCCATTCAATCCATAGTACCACCACATTGCAGCAGTTCCAGTATCACCACCTGGCGTAGGCACGTAAGTGGCAGAGGTATAGTCATAAGCACCGTTATATATTATGCGGTCATAGGGATAGTCGGGAGGTATAAAATTACCCACATAGTGCGAATTATACCATATAGTGATATTATCCCCATAGTTAATATTAGTTGTTTTATCGGCAGATATATAATTTTCCATTCTGGGAGTAAAAGTTGGTGTCACGGTAAAAGTAGGTGTTGGACTGCTACAATTTTTAAACTCTGCAAGGTGAAAGTTATTAGTATAATACATAACGTATAAACTTCCCGCCTTGTCTGTCGTTACTCCACGAACGTCATTATACGTCCCTGACCATAACGACGTAAGCGTATTACTTCCATTAAATAAATTATATATATTAACCTTATCTTGCTCGCGGGAACTTACTATTAATCTTCCATCTGATACTTGCGCATGTCCATATGAGGACATCCCTACTGTAACAGTTGCGACAGGAGTTAAATTGGCATTAAATACCAATACGGCATTTCCAGTGTGCTTTGGAACATAAATATAGTGTGAATCCTCATCTATAGCTATATCTTCCGCGTTTGTCGTTACCAAAGCAGTGGCAATAGGTGTGAGCTGATAGTTTAATTTTATTATTGCCAGACCATCATTGGAAACTACATACCCTACATCCTGTGTGTTATTCCTATCCCAAGATATTCCATGTCTGATACCACTTGTGCCTGGATAAGTTGCGACTGGCGTTAATTGATAGTTATAATCAGCAACATTTCTTACATTAGTATTACTCCCGCAAACTGTTAAATTACCATTACTCCTGAAGGGCTGGGCCCCAATATATAGGTAAGATGTGGATGTATTTTGCTCATACTGATTAGATAGTGGCAGAGTATACCGCCTCAAAGAAAATACATCAGTCCATGCAGTCATATATATACTGTTAGATACTGGATTATAGGCTATCATACCTGGGTCACCAGGATAACCGCTAGCGGTAGCAACAGGCGTAGGCGTCCAGCATAGATTAACGGCAGCCTGTAAATATATTGTGGGCAGCATCAGCAGCGCTGCTATTAGTAATCTCTTCATTTTTTATCCCCAAACTTGTATTTTCTCGTGAACTACCCCATCAGCTAAGGGCAACCGTTAAATCCTGGAAAGTCACTCGGGCTGAATGTTATGGTTCCAGAGGGGTAAGCAGTGAAACTCTCGGTATAGTTTGACCATACATAGGCGGTAACTTTTACATCATAATCCAAAGTATATCCAAGGTCGGTTAGCTGATATACATATCTTGTCGGGCTTGGTGATAGGTTATCTGAGTTATATAATGTTACCGTATATGCTCCATAAGTTAATATGTAATAGTTTAACTGGTGAGCTCCATACTCATCGGGATACTTAACCCATTCCAGAAATACATCTGAGTGATAGGTATATAGGTTGATTATAAAGTTTGTAGGTATTGGGGTAACAGTAGGTGTAGCTGTAAATGTAGCTGTTTCAGCTGGAGTTTCCGTTATAGTAGACGTCGGAACTGTACTGGTAGCTGTTGGAGTGTTTGTTCTGGTATATATTGGTGTATTTGTTGGAGATACTGTATGTGTATCTGTACAAGTGTATGTACCTGTTGAGGTAAGTGTGGGAACATTGCTTGGATATAATGTGGGTGTTAATGTATATGTAAGCGATGAGGTAGCAGTATGTGTGGGAGTTATAGTATAGGTATTTGTATATGTACTGGTTTGAGTAGCTGTTTTTGTACGAGTATATGTTAAATATGGTGATGCTGTAGCTGATTCTGTTGGTGTGGATGTTAAAGTTGGGTTTCCCAGTAATGTGGTAAACTCTATGACTTCTGACTGACTAGCATCATATACATTTGCATATACAGACCACATGGTAGTTGCGTTACCTGGCACTAAATCTGACCTACCCGCGGAGGGCATAGTGCATACTATAGCCCCAGTAAGCTTATTATGAATTGTAACTGCATTGCCATCTCCAGCTGTCCATATATAGCCAGAGAAATCAGCCACACAATTAGGGGCCTCACCAGTATTCCAGGTGGCTACTACTGCCATATCAGATAGATTATATTTGGTTACAGTATACATATAATATGCGGATACGTAGGCATACTTAGCATCGCTGACTATTCTATAACCTCCTGCGGGGGATGCTTGGGTAGTGTAAGCTCCCGTTAGAGCATTTATCTTTGACCAGAAGCCGTCACACGCTGCCAGGATATAGGGTTTTCCCTCATACATTGTATACCATAGCCCATTTACATTGGTTTGAGCGGTAATAGTCATTTCTATGGCTTCTGTTGTAGTATTAAACTTTAATACCTTACCACTACCTTCTCCACCGCCGTATTGGGCTATACCAAGCCATAATGAATACCCATCGGAAATTACACCCTGTATACCACCATCACCTATGTTTTCATCTAAATCCCAGGATTTAATTGATTTATGGGTAATGGGGTCAAACTTTGTAAGCTTGCCATTAGAAGCTCCCAGCCATAGATATCCCCTATGAGATACTAATTGAACTACCCTATTAAAATTTTCATGTAGGGCGTCACCGTTAGTATATGATGCAATACCACCACCAGGTTTAACAGAAAATAGGGTAGAGGTTGAAAAGGAAGCTATCCAAAAATAGGTACCATCCCAGCATCCATAATTACCTATATAGGGTACCACGGTGCGTGTAACCACGGTTGGACAGGTAGCAGCCTGGATAGAGGTGAAAAGGCTTGTAATGAGTAATATCAGCGGGATTAACTTTTTCATCAGGAACTCCTAAGATTACCTGGATGGATGGCTTAACCTGTAAAATAGGTTACTATACTTATTAGCTGCCTGCTCCAGGGAATAGTGTGCTCTATAGTAATTATCGGCGGTAGCCAGTAAGCTTTCCCTTAAATTTTTATCATTTATCAGCATATCCAGGTGTGTTCCTACCATTTCAGGGGTATCTGCCAGTAAAGTATGCTCCTTATAGGTTAGATAATCACCATATAATGCTTGGGAACACACGGTAGTGGCTCCTATAGCTGTCATCTCTTCCCACTTAAGTATAGATTTACCCAGATTAAACTTATTATCCTCCACATAGCATATTCCTATATCAGGAGTCAGCTCCCGAATAACCTTGGCGTAATTATCCACACCTTCTACCCAGGGTAAGAATGTTACCCGAGAAAGGGGTATATCTCTACCTAATCCAAACTTATCACCCATTATATATAAATGTGCGTTATGATTCTTCCTGAGTACATCTCCCAATACTTTGCGTAGCCTGGCGAAGTCCATAAAGTGTGAGGTAGATATAGTCCAAAGTATGGATACCTCTTCCCTATCCTGCTTAACTTCAGGGTAGAATACCATGTGGTCTGGAGCATTATGAATGGCTATTACCCTATTACTTAAGGGATCATCTACCCCGATATACCCACTTAATTGCTTAACCATATAAGGGGTAGTAGTGGTTAGTACATCTGCCAGTTTCATCATATCTAATATCTTCAATCGCTCTTTAGCATTATGCTCTGGGTCAAATTCATACTCTATATACTTTCCACCTATATGACCGCTATAGGTATTACCTGTTTTCCAAAGATCCTTTGTTTCCCCGTTCAGCTTAACAGTTACATCTTGTAAACCTAAGAATCCATACATTGGATTAGTTGGAGGTATATTAAATATGTCATCATCATAATCAAACACTAACCTGAACTCTGTATCCTTAGCTTCCATGGCACCCAGGTTACGGGTATTTCTATAGTCAGATAGGAATTGGTATAGTATAGGGGATGGATTGGATGCAAATAATATATCTGCCTGGTCCAGGGAGGTTAGGATTTGCGGGGTATTATCCATAAATTCCTGACTATACGGGTCAGGTATGACTATCTTACGGTTTTGTATATGGGATAGTGGGTTCTTAACTCTCCAGTATTGAGTACCAGATAATTCTACGTTTAATACCGCTATTGAGGGCAATATTGCCGACACAGGTTCCTCCTAAGATTAGTGTGACTCTAGTTTTTCCACTGCTTATTCTTCTCTAGCCACTGCTTGAACCTATAATATGGCTGCCCATGGATTTCCTCGCTCCAATACTTCCTGGGGTTAGGGTGACCATTTAAGGTTGCAAGTTCTATACCCGCCTGGTAAATATCTACTGGCATCTCACCCAGTTTATAGGTTAAGCCTTTATAACGTATACCACGCTGCTGCGCTAATTTGGTATATCCTGGTGAGCTACGAGAAATTACGTTAATAACCTTACATGGACGTAAATCGGTATCAGCTTTGATTATATTGCTGGGTGGAGTTTTAATTTCATCTGCCATCTATATCCTCCTTGAATATTTCAGGGGCCCTTGACCCCGTGCTGGAACCAAGGGCCCCCTACTTTCTATATTACACTAATCTTGACCAGGTGGAAACTAGAGGCATATTACCGCGCCGACTCCACCTATTGTATTACGAGCTTCCAGAGTAGCTTCAGTCACACAATGGAAGGGTATGGCATCACCACTCTTACCGAGCATCTCTGAGAATGGTTTCCTTAAGTATGCTATCTTAAGAGAATCCATCTCAAACGCATAGATATTTGTATCACCACACATCGTATGCATAAGCAGCTCTACAGTACCCATGGAGCTCTCATATACCGCAATCGTGTTAATGAGCTTTTTCTTCGTGGCGTCAAGATTCTTAACCACGCCACTAGTCCACTCGTCAACACCACGTTTTCTGGTAATTGAGCACAGAACAGTGTCAGGAGAACCTCCATCGGCATACATCAACGCAAGAACATCATCCAAAGCAGCCTGACCTGCCGTGCCAGACCAATTAGCTCCTGATGCTAAGTTGGCTGTATTAGCTGCGGTACACCAGTATGCCAGACCCCTCATCTCCCTTGCCGTGGCAGCCGCTGTAGTGTTATTACCAGCTGCTCCCGTACCATTCACCAGGGCATACTCAAGGTCAAGAGTAAGCTTCTTCATAGCTTTACCCTTCTGATATGCCAGGTAATCTTCCACACCCTGGTACTCAGCTACAGCCTGCGTGCCAGATATAGAGTATCCAACCTTGATTATCTGCGTATAGTTGGTAGATACAGTAAAATCTGCAGGAGCTGAGAGGGTCGTATCCGAACCTTCACCAGAAGCATTGTTAGAGCCAGGCTGGGCTACCGAATCCTGGTTCCACGTATGTATTTTCTGAGTTGCCTTTGACTCCCTAAGGTTCTGGAACAAGGGAGCCTTATCCTTTACAACCAATTTCATTGTTTTTACAAAAGAATCTGCAAGAGCTGCGCTCTGCTGATACAGGTTACCCATAGACTGAGTCATAATTAACCGCCTTTTAGTTTTAGTAGATGGCTAATATAAGCTTACCTAAAGAAGGCCACTCTGCTTAAGAAGTTCGCGGTCATTCCCAAGTATTAGCCTATTTAGCGCATCCTCGTCACCCTTAACTGCTGACTTGTATAAGTCACTAGCGCGTTTAGCGGGTGCCGTTTCTTCCTCCGACCCTTTTACCTCTACGTCCGTTATCTCCTTAACTTTCTCTCGGGCAGTTACTTCCTTGGTAGCCTGGTCTACCTTAGCCTGCTGCATTTTTGCCCTTAACTCCTGTAACTCCGCTTTCATACTCTTCTCCGCCAGAGCTATTACAGCAACAGCCCGCTGGTCTGGCGTAAGTTCTGCAAACTTATTGTATTCCTCACTGCTAATTATCGCCTGTAACTCAGGAGAAATAATTGCTAATTCTTCATCCGAGTATCCGTCCATAGCGTTATAGTAGGCTTTCTTCTCAGCTGAAATAGCCTCCTGACTCTCATATTTCTCTAAGCGGGCACGCTCATCCTCAGAGAGTGGAGCTATTTCCTCCTTATTTTGCTGAGTTTTCTTTACAAACGCTTCCCTTACCTTGTTAACTTTAGGTTCCTCTACCTTGGCCTTAGGTGTAATATCCTTAGACACCTCAGGTATGGATTCTTTAGGTGGTTCTGATACTGTTTCCTCTGAGGTAGCTTCTTTAGGTGGTTCCTCTACCTTAGCCTCAGGTGTAGCGCCCACTATCTTTAACTCTTCGGGTGAAAGTGGGATATTAATGGTATCATTGTCTGCATAATTACTCATTTGGCATCTCCTTCCAGTATTTGATTAATTACCAAGTCCATTGACAATTCCTTTTCCATCTTTTCCAACTGGCGAATTCTTTCATTTAAGTCTGGTGATAAAAATTCTGGCTGAACTTCCTTGGGTTTAACCTCTTCCATCTGTTTACTCCTTTGTTAGTTTATCCAAAATACTTAAAGTATTCTGGAGGGATATTATCTCACCCTGGAGGGATTGTATATTGTCTAGCGAGGAAGATACCATAGCATCCTTTAGCGAGGATACCCGAGATTCCAGTATCTTTTGGAACTCCTTATAGGTGTCAGTTGATAAAAATGTATGAATATCATCTTTATGACTGGTTATGAATACATCATCCCATGGATAATACTTTGGTAACTTGGCGTACCCACGCTTAACATATGATGCGTTAGGCATTGCTATTTTATCCTTAGACATTTGAATCCTCCTAAAGAGTTATTATTGGCTGACGGGTGCAGTCGTCGCTGCAGGCTCGGGAGCGGGTGCAGGTTGCGCAGCTGCTTGTGCGCCAGCTTCTTTCTGTTGAGCCATCTGTACCAATTGGTCGATGGTTACTTTACCTGATTTAATGGCTGCTATTATGGCTTCTACTGGCTGACCCAGTACCTGTGCCAGCTGGGTCAACTGAGCCTTAGCTTCAGGTGATAGTTTATCTGGGTCAAACGTAGATACCTTTTTTTCCTCTGCTGGAACAGTGGATTTTATAATCATATCCTTTGGTAACTTTAATGCCTTGGATATCTTATCTACCACGGCGTTCATATCTACCCTGGAAATTGCTGTATCCCCAAGTTTAGACAATATCTCCAGACCTGTCATAATATTCTGCAACTCAGATTTATAGCCAACCTGACCATCCTCACCAGTTATGGTAAAGTCATACTCTGCTGATAAATCTATATCAGCCTTTTCTATCTCTAAATCCTTCATAACCTGTTCACCCAGTAACTCTGTAGCTCTATCTGTGGTCATATATTGCTGCAGCATATCAATGGTCCATTTCACCAAGGGTTTTATGCAAGTATCTATATTGCTATCCACAATGAGTGAAAACCTTGTTTTTACCGAGGCGTCTACAAGCCTGGCAGCTGTAGCTGTTTTATTATTGACAGGTTGACCATCTTCCGCTGTGGTTAATGATGGTATGGTTCCTACCGTGCGGTTAGCCATACCCATTAAGGTTGATATAGCATTAAATGCTGAGGAACTTACCTGACCCATATCCTCTACCCTAAAATCATTTAGGTTTGTTACAGTTAATAGCCCACCTGGTTGAATATCCATATTGCTATCAGATATTAGCGCATCCTCCTTTACCACAAATAGCTTATTGGTGGAAATTAGCACATTATCCAGGGTTAAGTTGACTATGTCATTAAGGGCTTCCTGGGAGTCAGCTAAGAGTTCGCATATACCCCTGGATACTATCTTCTGCGGCTCTACCCAGAAACGCACAGGGAAAAAGGGTATACCCCTACGATTCTTATATGGGCTGGGAATGTCACGAACAAGAAAATCACCAATAAGAGTGTATACGTTGCTAGCTGTATAAATGTTATGGACATCATACCTGGAGTCCATATCGTTCTTCTTATCCTCATCATCTAAGCCTAATGCCTCTATACATTTCTTGACCTCCTTGCTATCATATGCCTCTTGGTCCAGAAGAGCTATAATGTCACTACGGGTAAGGGAGTCACGTTCCACAATATACCGTATATCTGATATATGCTTAGCAGAAGGATTCCAGGATATATTGGATGGGTCAGGTGCCGTATAAACTGGATTATCTATGTCCGCGGCTATGGACTTAACCTTGACTACTTTACCTTTTCGTATGTCAAAATATTCCCTTTCTGTTTTTACATATTTATAAGTGCACTTTATCCACCCAATACCCCTACGAAGGGCAAAGTTAGAGGCATCCTCTACAGCCCTACGGAAGCCACCTACCTCAAAGGTTACCTGCATTAACTGTTCAAAAGCATAGGCAGCTTGCTGCCTCTTTTCATAATTTTCATCTATCTTACGCGGGAACATGTGATAGAATCCACTGCCATCCCCGATTAGCCCCTGTACTAATTTAGGTAAGGTATCCATTATTATCTGAGGTATTAACGGCCAATAAACATTGGACCTCCATGGGGCAGCTCCCTGGATTGGTTCCCTTACGGCCAGGTAAAGATTGTCATAGTAGCCCCACTTAGGTGTTACATAGTTTGATTCCAACCATTGAGTGGAGGTATCCCTTTTATGTTTTAAATCTTTTATTAAGCCTTCTTTATTTGCCATCTGTATCCTCCGATTTAAGCATTATTGGGGTAGTACATCTTATGTGTACACCGTCTATGCGTAACGCTTTAGTAGTACCCTGTAATGCTCCGTGTATCATATATGGTGCGGACCCTATGTCTACCAGGTCTATAACCTTTACTGAGCGTGCATTCCTAAAAAACACCTTGATTAGCATGGTAAATACATTACCTGAGGGAGTAACTGACTGATGTTCAAAGTTTAACCCAGTTACCTCATCCTTCCGTATAGCATCAAGTATATCACCCTCAAGTATTATAATATTTATCGGGTTTGTGCTCTTAGATGTAAGTTCTACCCTGGTAGCCATTAACTTATAAGTATTGGCTCCAGTCGAATGACGCAACTTAGCCTCAAGGTTAATTGAGTCACCATCCTTAGCAGACTTAATGGGTAACCTGGCTGCATCCTTAACGTATACAGGTATGAATAACCCAGGTGCCTTGAAGAAAAATCTGGTTAACCCTTCCTTATCCAGGTGTTCCAGCGATGCTATTACCCCTGTTCCTATAAACAAATTGTAGTTATTCACCTTCTTATTCATGTGCTCCTCCTCATGTTGGATACCCTAATTATCGCCTATAGTGGGATATATTTCCCATTCCCATCCCACTTATTTTAGGTTTATATAGGTGGTCTACAGTTACCTGCTTAGGTTGGTATATGTACATAATAGCATACCTCAAAGCGTCCAGCACGTCCGTGTAATCAGACTCGTCATACTTTTCTCCCCTGGGTTCACCATTCCTATCTAACGCATACTTTGCCTGGTTCAGAGCATCTATCAGAAGGGTGCAGGATTGGTTTATAATGAGTATATCTTTATAGAATAATTCGTTTATCTTCTGTATACCTGGCAGTACACTATTGGTTGAAGGAATACATTTTATGCCATATCCTGCAAAGTATTCATAGCTTGACTTACCTGTTTCCTGTCTATGGGATGCACCTGATGGGTCCGAGGGGTAGATTGCATTTTTAGGGTCAAGTTTCCAGGTAGCCAGTATACCCAGCATATTCCTGGAATGCACCTCAGGCACCTGGGATTTCTGCGCATAAGCGTCAAATACCACATATTTTCCGTCTGTGGTAGGTGTTACATATACTGCTGCATGCGCATGGGCATATCCGAAATCTACCCCTACTACTGCTTGCCTGGGAGTGAAGTCTACTGGGGTATATAGCTTGGTATGCCTGTCATATATAAACTGGTCAAACACTCTACCCCTGTTTACTGGACCCTCAAAAGAGTGGTCCAGCTCCTGAGATAACATTGACCTATCACCATTATACTTTCTCAAGGCTGATTGATAATACTGGCTATGCCTTCTTAACCTCCAATGAGGGGTAAGAATTTCTATAGATGACTCCTGAGGGCATTCCTTAGCTTGCTTGTATAGGTGATAGAAGGAGTTGGATTTACCCTGTGGAGTAGATAGGTAGATATTAAATCCTTTTATAGCTTCCCTTAACGCTGATAACTTAGTAAAGGTGTTTTCCTGCGATGCCCACTCATCTCCCAGGTGGATATCAAAGCCTGACCCTCTTCCAGGCTCATCTCCCGCATCTGCACATATAAGCGAGTCAATAGATAAGATACCCCTATTAAGATACTTACTCCTTAAATCCTTTACGTCAGGTTGCATCCATGTAGGTAGATTGGCTAGGATATAATCGACTTTACCAAGTAAAGTATTGAAATCATTCTTAATATCACATAGGTCAGCCTTCTTACTGGTTACCAGGGCCCTAAATCCTGGCGTAAACAGCATCCTCCAGGTAAGATAGGTCATGTTAGCCCAAGAGTAATAAAGCTGCCTGGACTTTACCACTAGCAGGTCTGGATGTTCTATCTGCTCACGGGGAGTTAAATAGTGCTTATCCAGTAAATCTATATAATCATATATATGGGTGCGATACTCAGGCTTTTCCTTGAAATCTGCAAAGTGTTTCTTACTCCTGGTTTCTACGTCGTAAGTGTAGACATATGTGCTTGCCCAGTAACGGAAGTTGTTAGCACACTTCTCCAGTTCTATTAATATTTGGTCTGGGTCAAATGTTTCTGGATTCTGTATCACCTTCGGTGGAAACATCTGTTGGTTCCTCCTTTGGAACTTCTTCCTGAGGTGCTATTTGAATTTCAGGTGTTGTGGGTGGCAGCATCTTAGCTTTATATTTCTCTGCTTCCATGCGAGCCTTATGGAAATCAGTTAAGGATATCTTACCCTGCACCTCTACCTGCTCCTTAGGTGCCCAATCATGCTCGTATTGCAGAAATAGCTTGATTGCTTGTACATCACCTTCAGCTGCCTTCTCAAATAGGGCATTCCTGACCATATCAGTACGACTCTTCAAGTACCGCCTAAAATACCTTCTGCACTCCGATTCCCAGAGTGGAGTGTTAGTCCATCCCCAAAGTGTGCGGGTGGCAATATTATGATTTCTGGAATAATCAGCTGCATTGCGCTCATTTGGATCTCGGTATTCCCTGGGTGTCAGGAACCAGGCTAGAAAAGCATAAAAGTCAGCCGTAAAGCGTGCATCTATAGTTTTATGGGATTGTTTTTCAGCCATACTAGCAAATTACCTCCTAAGGTTAGTTACTCCTATGCTAATTATCGCTTATTACTTAGGTGGAATTTCTTATATACAAGCAAAAAATACACCTACCATACTATAAAAGTATACCTGCCGTACTATCAAAATACACCTACCGTACTATCAAAATACGCCTACCGTACTATCAAAATACACCTACCATACTATCAAAATACACCAGGAACTAAGAACTAAAGAACTAAGAACTAAAGAACTAAGAACTAAAGAACTAAGAATTAAAAAGCTTTTGCGGCTTTGCCGCTTAGCATCACAATACTTCATGCAACCACTTAACAACTTAATAACATGCTTGCTAGATGAATTACTCCTGGTCAAACTAATCCTATGACTTTTATGGGCTACCTAGGCAAATCCAAGCGTGCCCCTCCAGTATAGCCTTAAAACGCTCTAGGATTGATTTTAAGGTGGGTCTACCATGGTACTAGTGTAGTTACCACAGGATGCCAATATAGCATTAAAACGCTCCAGGGTGGGTTCTAAGAGGGGTCTACAATTTTACCAACATAAATTACCCAAGGATGCCAATATAGCATTAAAACGCTTCATGTATGGGTTTAGAGGTCACTAAGCAGCTAATAGGGATGCTAAAGTTAGGTATCCAGTTTATATATTCTCCTTATTTATATAGTAAAATGGACCACCATAGCCTCAATTCCACATGGTGGATTTGGGACTTTCCACCCTAGCCTCAATTCCAGGGGGTGGAAATGACCACGGGGTGGAAACTGGACCCACAAATGCTTTAAGTTCTAATAGTATAAATGCTTTAAGTTCTGATAGTATAAATGCTTAAAGTTCTAATAAAGCTATTGCGACTACGTCGCCTAGTATCTTAACACTCATTAATTCATCCTTAACTCATCATTAAGGATGGACTAAAAGGTTAATAGTAACTAGATTATTAACTTGACACCTGGTAAGTTTTAATGTACAATTTAACCATGACAACAAAATTAGAGTTGATTAAGCAGCGCTTAATTGCTAAGATAGCGGAGCAGTCAAAGTCACTCTCACCAGAGTGGGTGAATGAGCTCAGGGTGCTTATGGCTGAGTACCTGGCTGAGCTGGATAAAAAGTATAGAATTGGTAGAAACGCATAGATTAGCCAGACTATACTATATAGTGATAAGGTAAATGGGTGGCGACCCTTATACGCGGAGGTGGTGGACAATGGACAAAATAAAAAGTATAGTCTGGCAGGAGCAAGATGGTGGACGTGGGAAAAAAGAAATAAAAGGCACTGGAGTGAGTGCAGAAGAAGGGATGGAAATTTTTAAAAAAATAAAAAAAGGGGAGGTAATAGAATACCAGATGTACGATGATAATGGCGTGTGCGTTGCGGTAGGGGACGAGTCTGATTTGTAGACGCAACACACGGGTGGCGGCCCTATACGCAGAGGCAAAAAAAAAAATAAAAAAAATCGAAACTTTTCACTTGACAAGTTGTCCAATGGGATGTATACTTTAGCTAAGGTAAAAATAAATTGAATTTTTTTCTAAAGTTTTCTGTTTCATGGGCGATGGTTAATATGTAACATCCCAGCTCATTAGCTGGAATAATATAAACTGAGGTGTAAGATGAAAAAGCAGCAAGATACGTTATCAAACAATAAAAACAACCCTGTCCAGGGGGGTGAAAACCCAGCGGTCCAACCTACACCTCCCGCCACTAATGACCCTGGACAGGGCTCCCCTAAAAACTCAGAAGATACCCATATTATTTATAACATAACTCAAGGAGGATTCTATGACTAAGAATGGTGAAAGTGAACGCGCAGTAGAATTAAAAGAGTTTCTTATTTCGCAAGGTGCTCCAGTGGACGTAACTGTCACAGATGAGGCAGCTGACAGGTGCTGGAAGCAAATTCTAAATTGGCTTGATAACCAGCACGAACAAATTTACTTAGGAGAAAAAATATGAGCTATGGAAACTTGATTCATCTGATGGACGACAGTGGATGGTGCAAAGTTCCCAAATTCATACCAGCAGATACTATAAGTCCACTTTCACTCTACCTATTTGCCAGGATGATTGACCATTATAGATATCACGACCAGGATAAAAATAAAAGTGAAGAAACTAAGGAGCTACTGAGAGATGGATGGTTCTACTGGACGTACCCAGACATTGAGTGTCATGTAGGTATAAAACCTATGCAGGCTAGAAGATGTATCAATGAACTGGACAAACTCATGCTAATAGAACGAAAAACACTACGGAAGGGTATGGAACAACGATGCTATTATAAGATAAATGAGGATAAAATACTATTCTATATAGAGAAGCAGCGTAGTATGAGAAATAAACAGGAAGCATCTTTGACTACTGAAGCTAACTTACCCAATGAAGCTAACTTACCCAATGAAGCTAACTTACCCAATGAAGCTAACTTACCTGAAGCTAATCTACCCAATGAAGCTAACTTACCTGAAGCTAATCTACCCAATGAAGCTAACATACCTGATGAAATTAATCTACCTAAAGTTAAACCGCGTAGGCAAAGTGCCATGTCATATACTATTGATTTGTGGGAGTACTGGAAAGATAGCTCTTTAAAGGCAGACATTCTGGATGCTGAAATCGACTTAAGTAAGGGTCAGTTTTTTAGACAGATTAAGATGCTGGCTAAGGTATATCCCGTCAGTACCATCAAACTAATGATGGATGCCTGGTTTGCTTCGTCCGAGGATACCATTAAGAAATGGGGATACTTTTGGATGGCAAAAGAACGTATGCTAAAATCAATCACCAATAAAAAAGAAGGAAAGTTTGACATCAAAAACAACTCATTGACATTGACAGCTGAGCAAGTTGCTCAGCAACTCAAGTCATACTAGGGAGGCTAAAATGGACATACGTGTAAAGGAGTCAATTGAAGTTTGGGATAAGGTGTGCAGTGAACTGGGCTTGCATGCGAAGATATCCGAGCGAACAACACAAGAAATCCATAGCGGGTTGAGCCTTCTAGCCCCATGGGTATGTTCCAATGAGGGAACCCTGCATGACAAACTTGTGGGATGGTTCAATCAAGCGGCATGCACTTCAAATACACCAGCTCAACGTAGGGAGCTGATGATGGGTTTGTTGTGTTATATGGAAAAAACAGTGATTCCACTAGGAAGAGCTCTCATCTCAGCGAACATACCCAAGAAACTCATGGATGAGAACATAGACAGCTTCATTGCAGACAGCGACAGAGCAAAAGAGATACATGACTTGGTGAAACGTAATATGGATAGTTCCTTCTTGTTTTACGGACCTCCTGGAGTGGGTAAGGGCCACATGGCCGTTTCTATCATGAAAAACACATTGCTTAATAAGATGGGCGAATATATTCATGAGGATGGCTTTTACCAAGATAATATGGCGCCATTGGGAAAACAGGTATACTACACCACGGCCCGAAACATGTTCCTAGGCATAAATAGGCATCTGTATAGTGACACGGAGGATTGTAGCGTAGGGGTTAGCATAGAGGAGCAAATCTACGATGTGAAAACTCTGGTCATCGACGAACTGGCCAGAACAAAGAACTCAGAAGCTGAAATGGGAACACTCTTTGATGTTGTTGACTCCCGCATAAACGATGGCAAGCAGACTATTTTGATTAGCAACTTCAGCCAAAAGGAACTTGGTGGAATCTTCAAGGATGCCGCTTTCATCGATAGATTACGCTGCGACTTTATCCCAGTGAATTTCAATTTAAGCTCGCATAGAGCGACCAAGGAGGTAAGGTAAAATGACTAAGGTTAAAGGTTCTAAGAAAGGTAATGGTAAGAAAGGTAATGGTAAGCATGGTGTTTGGACCGAGTATGAGGAGGAGGTTTTCATGCTTCCCACTCTTGAGGAACTTGGAGTCACCAAAGAGGAGTATAGGAAAAGGTGCATAAGGTTAATTGACGCCATTTTCGGGGAGCGCACCAGAAATGACAAATCCAAATAGGAAAATGGTAATATGGTCAGGCCGCACCTATGTAATTGAGTTTGCTGAAGATGGAAGCCTGCTTAACTCTTTAGAGCTCGATGACCTGATGGTAGCTATGAAACCCAGCATTACTAAGATAGCTAGGAAGTATAATCCAAGGCTGCATATTGACACTGACGACCTGGTGCAAACGCTGTATGTAGTTACTATGGAGCTACTAAGGGAGTTCAAACCTGAGCGTGCTAAGTGGTCAACCTTCTTCTGCTCCTATGGTACCAAGCGTATGTTATCAGCCATACGCCCTTTCTCAGCAGGGTATAAACTTAGGGAGTACACGGAGAGCGACCTTGAGGGCGAACTCACCCTGGAGAAGTTGACACGTAAAAAATCACACAAGCGAGGTGAGCGTGGAAATGCAGATTAAATGCAGGGTATGCGGTAACATGATAGAACTTGAGGGTATGGATTCACGCTATATCGGGTGTAGGGACCATATCAGAACTGACCTACCTGGTACGTTTGACTATGCTACCTGTGATAAATGTGGCAGCTTATCTATTACAAAGGTTCCCGAGGATTTAACCGAGAGATATGGTGGTGACTATTACTCCTTTATGTGGAAACCAGGTGATACGGTTGGAGCGGTAAAGGTTAATCGTGCGAGAGAACTAATAGATAAGTTCAAGCTAACGGAGAAGTCAAGTGTGCTGGAGTGGGGGGGGGGCACCATAGAGGGTGTCATGGGATTCTACGAGAATGGTGTGGGCGAGGATGACCAGCTCCAGAGATTGCGCTGCTATGACCCCTTTGGTACTCCTATTGACCACAAAGGTATCAAACTCCAAACTACTATTCCTACTGACCTAAAGTTTGATTTGGTTATGTCCATACACTCTCTTGAGCACACTGTAGATGTGCGGGATACTCTAACTGCTATGAAGTCAGTGGTAAATGAGCATGGGTCCATCTATATTGAGCTTCCAGTAGCTGATGGACTCGTACTACAATACTTTGGTAAAGAGTCAGCCCAGTTAGACCCTCCCAGGCACCTAAACATACCTACCATTAGAGGGTTACAAATTGCAGCGGAGGATTGCGGGCTTGAGATGTCGGACGTCACACAGCAGCAGACACCATTTGGCTTGATTATGTCAGAGCAATATGCCGCTGGTAAGAGTTACAAACAGGGGCAGGAATATTCGAGTAGCCTGGACAAGGAGTATCAAAACATGTACAATGGAGCATGTAACTATCTTAATAGGCTTGGGCTGGCTGACCAGGTATCCTTTGTACTTAGGAGGAAAAGGTGATGGATTTCGCGCAGTTAGCTACTACCAAGGTAGGAGATATAGGAGAAACTCTGGTGTTCAACCTATTGATGAATAAGATTCCAAACATTACCATTGAATCACCCTATTGTACCAAGGAGCATGGTGGGCACATGATTGACGCATGTATCAGTAACTCAAAGTCATCAGCATTAGTGGAGGTTAAAACTAAACCAGTTATGTCCGTGATGGAAAAGGATGGTATACCCTTAACTGGAATGGATGCCAATGACTGGGTTAGCTACAAAAAGTTAATGGGTAAGTGGGGAGATAGGATACTTATCACCTTTGTTGACCCAGCGTTAGGATGTGTATATGGAGGTAGCATAGCTCAATTTGTGGACCCAGATATTATGGACCATCCTACCTCCAATAGCAAAAAACATGGGTTAGCCCTGTGGAAGCTTACTAGAATGAAACTCTTGCATACCATGCTACCTGACGAGCATATAATGTTTGCTAAAAGATACCTTGAGGAGCGCTCCTCAAGGTACTGGCCCTCCCTGGAACATAGGGAGAAATGTAGAGCTATACTTGGTATCAAAAATTGTGGGTTGTGAGGAGGAGGCATAATGGATAATATTAAACGGTGGTCAATGACAATTGTATATATACTATATGGGTTACTAGGGGTAATATGCCTGGTGTGCGAGGCTGCACTATTCGGCCTGATAGTTTTGCTGGGTATATCCGTATTATTTTTAATCTTGGTGATGGCATGCTAGCTAAACGTTCACCCCTTTCAGCTGACATGTCCACGGGTCCAGCTGGGTATAAATGTGCAAAGTGTGAGTGTGATGAGCTGGTATTGCTAGAGGTAAACGGCATACCATTGGTGAGTTGCTGCGCATGTGGGCACAGGGTACCCGCAAAAGCACTTGATTGGACATCGGACAATGCAAAAACTGCCAAAAAACCCCCTGCAAAATAAGGGGATTTTTAGCGCGAAAATGGCACCCTAGTAGGGTAGGCTAGCCAGACACTACACCCCCCTAGAAATCAATCCTGGAGCGTTTTAGAGGCATAGCGTGGGGAGCTATTTATGGTGGTTTAGCGAGGTTAACGCTGAGTCAAATGTGGCCCTTTCTTCCCATTCTTCCTTCTTCCCTGGGTTCCAGCGCTTCGTGGTGCTGAAGTAGCCTACTACCCTGCTGTACACCTCTGGACTGTACACCATAAAATTCTTAAGCTGCTCCTCTAGGTCGGCTAGCTCAGTGTTAGTGTTCGAGGGCATAGAGCACCACCAAGTAGAACACATTTATTGTAATTATGTAAAGAATAGATAAGTGTTTTAACTTTGATAACAGTTTAGTTACATAACTATTCATCACGCTTACGGGTAAATCGGAAAGGGTTTCAGATGTTGACATACTCAATCTCCTATGATAGTGTTGAAGCCTACCCTATGTAGAACTTCGTATATTATTAGAAGTGTGGCTCCTCCGCCTATGGATAATAGACCTCTTATTACCCATTTTGTGGCTTCTTCAACCTTGTCAGCTAAGCCACCTACAGATTCCTTCACTTCATTAATTTCCGCATCTTGATATGCTTGATGCTCCTTAACAACAGCTATATCCCTGGTAGCCTGGGTAACTTCGGAGTAACAATAGTCATCATCATGTTTTTCAGGTGTCATCAATTAGCCTCCCTAAGTTTATCAGTTTATTTCTTATGAGTTATTTAATATTGGTTACTCCCTTGAGTTGTTTGTCTAATTCAGACAATAAGTTACTCAACCCAACTATATTAGTCTGATGTTGGATTCTCTCATCTTCCTTAGTTGTACGTTCAAGCGCATCCTTTTCCATAGCTATTTGATACATAAGCTCAGATATAGGCTGCATATAATCTTCCAGGCTGACATTGGCAGAGTATAAAGGTACGCCAAATGCTGACCTTAATGCTGCAGCGTACTGAGAACGGCGCTTATTATCATCCGATAATGATACTTCTATAAGCTTTTTCAGGCTAGGATTATCCTTTAAAATTTCATCTATGTACATCGTTTTAGTTCTTTTATGGAAGAGTGTGTCAATAGTAGGCTGCCCAGAATATGGATACTTAGGCAGTAATATACTCCTCATTTTCTGATATCCAGGTATGGCAGTATTAGCAACTGCCTCCAGGAAATTAACTGGTGCACCGCTCCTAACTGTAACCTTGCCTGTAACTGGGTCAGTACCAAACTTCGAAGTTTCTGGGTATGTAAGGGGCCTGGTAGTAAGAGGATTTATACCAGCCATAGAAAGCGCTAATTGTGAAATTGGGGAGGCGGATGGGCCAAGATTAGTTTCCTTTAGGAACGGGGCTATAGAGTCTAGCGATAATCCTTGTCTAAGCGCTCTGGCGGCCTCAAGAGCTGTTTCACCCTGTAAGTTAAAAGGAGATTTTGTACCAAGGGATAAGAATATATTATCTCCAACTTCCACTGGACGTTGCACCTTTAGATAATCAGGTAACTGAGTGCGGGTTATAGGAATATTAGCCTGTATGCTAGACTCTATATACTCTCCATATGGCATTGCATACTGTGGCAGTGTTAAATCCTCTTCTCCACGGGAGGCAATACGTGACATTCCAGCTAGTATATTAGCCTCAGCTGGGCGTAGCATTGGGTAGTTAATAAACAAATTAGTGGAGTGAATCATATAACTCTTGAATGGAAATACTAGGTCTAGAGGGGTACGTTTAACGTGGCCATAATCAAAAAAGAAACGTTCCACTTCCTTAGCAGCCTCAAAATTCTTACCCTGTTTAAGCATATTCTCAGCTTTAGTAGCCCGTTTGATAAGGGCTTTATACCCATCCAGGTCGGCTGCTTTCATATACTCATCAAGCGTGGTGTCCATAAGCTTATTCTTAGCTTCAGGTGATAGTGCTAATTTACCATAGTCAGTAGACATACCTTCTATCTGCTTCTTTATGTCATAGGGTAGAGCTTTTATCTTTGTTGACCTATCATAGTTCTTAAGCGGCTTAAGTATATTTTTAAGCTGTGTTTCATAGGCTGTTAAGTATGACGCCATCCTAGGTACTTCCTCAAGGAAACGATTAAGTCGTTGTACTAAAGGTGAAGTTGCTACTCCTACGGTTCCGCCTATTATACTACCAACAACACCACTTCCTGGCAGCATAGCCTCACCAAAAACATATCCAGCAGATCCTCCAGTCAAACCACCTGATAAAGCCTTTACTGACTCCAGTGCTGGGTTGGACTTTACCTGTTTAACCACGGACTCTGGGTTAAATACATCACCAAAGCGGTTCTGTTTACTGTCAGAAAGTTCTCCCATAAGTTTAGATTCATCTGTAAGAGTTTCACCCACTATCTTGGGTATACGTTTATCACGCCTATTTACTATACTCCAAGCATCTTTAAGGTTTCTAACAAAAGCTGGATTCTGCATAATACCAAAGGTGGCGTTTCCTATAATATTTCCAAGCATCCAACCTGGATTATTGAGTACTAAGGGTTTCCAAACATTTATAAGTCGTTGTATGTCACTAGGCTTGGAATCACGCACGAACTCCAGGTTGCCAGTTTTCTTATTTTTTACAAATACGTTCTCCTTAAGCAGCGCATCTGCAGTTCCTACAGGTACTAAGTATTTTTTCTTGTTATAAATAACAGGCACACGTTCCGAGGAATGTGTCAAGGCAGATTCTAGTTCTTTCAATGTGGCATTATTAGATGAAAGTACGACTGAAAAACCATTATCTGCTGTTTTAAGTAGGTTTTCCAGGCTGTCAACATTTTCTATAGTATCACCGAGTAATCTGGATTTGGATACTTCAT
>WOYI010108089.1_pt1 | contig 28138 bp, 28 predicted proteins | sample 6423411 | NCBI WGS metagenome assembly WOYI01 (sample SAMN13441803, study PRJNA592873) | oil field metagenome | biome: oil field; feature: oil-well bore; material: oil-contaminated soil; isolation source: oil-contaminated soil from oil-well borehole | place: Germany: Wietze | collected 2016-10-18 ...
GGAGAGGAACCATCATGCTGATTCCTTTCCTCTCGCTCCGTTGGGGAATGAAAGAATCGTGCTAAAAATTGACTGTTTCATATGGGCGCAATTAAAAAAGCTGTTGTACACTAAAGGTAGGATGTTTATGTATAACACACGTTAGCATCTGGAAAAGTAGCCTTTTTCTACTCATCTCGTTGATTCCGTTCACGCTGTTTTCAGAGGGTCAACAGGAAGCTACTAAAGAGGGAGGGCTCATTACCCTGACCTATTTACAAGTGGTAGTGGCCAATACCAAGCAGGTTTCTACGGCCTTTCGACTGCTGGAAATGTCATCCTCTTCATCATGGTCACGATCTTGATATTTCCTCTAAGACGTTTCTTCAACAGCAGGGAGATTGAGCTATGAAATCCAAGAAACAACAAGCAACCTATATCATTTCGAATGTGTTGGTCTTCCTTTTCTTGACAATCGTCTTCATTGTTCCTTTTGTCTATATTCTTTTGATGGCCTCAAAAAGTAGCAAAGAAGCTGCATTGTTACGTTTCAGCCTACCGGCACAGAATCTATTTATTCAGAATCTCAAGGAAGTCATTTCCTATGGTGATTACCGCATGTTCAGGGCTCTGCTGAACAGTACCTTGTTGACCATCGGCTCCGTTGCTTTGATTGTCGTATTTTCTGCACTGTTCGCTTTTGTCGCACAGCGTAAGAACGACAAGACAGCTTCTCTCTTGATGTCTCTCTTAATCATAGGGCTGATGATTCCCCCGGCCGTGGTTCCAACCATCTTCCTTTTGCAGAATATGCATATCTACAAGACGATGTTCGGTATGATTATGATTGATTTAGCTTTGTTCATGCCATTTGCGACTATGATCTTCAGAACTGCGATGTCCACCATCCCTCGTGACCTCGACGAAGCCTCGTTCCTTGATGGGGCAAGTCCATTGACCATCTTCTTCCAGGTCATTCTTCCTCTACTCAAACCAGCTATCGTAACGGTAGTAGTAACAACATCTGTAAATATCTTCAATGACTTCGTTGGTCCGCTGTACTTCCTGCCTGGCGCCAAGAACATTACAGCTCCCCTGACGCTGTACTCATTCATGAGTCAATTCAGCACTCAGTGGAACCTATTGTTTGCCAACGTAGTGGTAGTAAGTATCATTCCTTTGATTATCTTCATTTTCTTCCAGCGTCAGCTGGTCACAGGAATGATGGGAGGGGCTGTAAAAGGCTGATTTCTGGCATTGGATCCAAGGCACAATGTGCGAGCGCATAAAAACACAATTGGAGTATTATTATGACAACAATCTCAAAGTTGCAGATCAACTATCTCGACCGTATCGTAGGAATTACCGAGGGACCGCAATTCTCTTGGGTAATCGACACACCATTTAGGAATTGCCAGCAAAAACAGTATCAAATACAAATTGCCGATGAACCTTCCTTTGCATCCCCTCTTTTCGATACCGGCCTGGTTGAGAGCAGCAACTCTGCACAGATCCGTATTCCTGGGTTCACCCCGGATGAAGGCATCCTCTACTGGGCACGGGTCAAAGCAGTCACCGAAGCAGATGGCCAGGGAATCTCAACCACTCCTTTCAGTGGTAGTGCAACCATCCTTGGAGGGTTGAAGGATCCAGATTCGCTGAAGGAGCATTTCATTACTGCAGAGACTGAAGAGGATATCAAGCTCTCGAAAGGCACCTATCTTAGAAAAGCAATCTCACTGAAGAAAGAGGTGAAATCAGCAGTAATTTTCTCCACAGCACAGGGCGTATACCAGCTGCATCTCGATGGCAAGAAGGTATCTTGCGATGAACTTGCACCTGGGTGGACCAGCTATGACCATCGCCTGCTCTACCAAAGCTATGATGTCACGAATATGCTTTCCCCGGGCGAACACGTACTTGGTGTACATCTTGGGTCACTTTGGTATAAAGGCACCATCAGCTTCCTGATGATCCATAACTTCTATGGAGATTATGCATCGCTATCCCTGCGCATGGATGTCACCTATACTGATGGAAGCAAAGAGACGTTCTATACAGATGAAAGTTGGAAAGGCAGCTACAGTCCGGTCTTGAATTCACAACTGTATGATGGAGAGGCCTATGATGCATCCCTGGAACAGGAAGGTTGGGACAACCCAGAGTTCAATGATGATGCATGGAGAACTGCAAAAGCTGTTCCCTGTACATCAGAACATATTGAAGCACAGGAGGGTTCCCCTGTTGCTCTCCAGGAAATCATGGCCCCGACCCTCGCCTTCTACACTCCCAAGGGAGAGCGGGTGATTGACTTCGGACAGAACATGAGTGCCCTGCCGGAGATCAGGGGACAGGGCAAGGCTGGCGAAACCATAGTACTGAGATGTTTCGAGGTATTGGATAAGGACGGCAATGTCTACACCGACAACCTTCGTAGAGCGGAACAGAGAATCACCTACACCATCAAGGATGATAAACCGTTCGTCTATCGTCCCCACTTTACCTTTTTTGGATTTCGGTTCATCCATGTAGAATCGTTCCCTGGACGAGCAGATCTTGATAATTTCAAGGCTTACGTGATTCACTCTGACATGCCACAGACAGGTAGTTTTGCGTGTTCCAACCCGGATTTGAACCAACTGCAACACAATATCCTGTGGGGATTGAAGAGTAATTTTGTGGATGTCCCCACCGACTGCCCTCAGCGTGACGAGCGCCTTGGCTGGACAGGGGATGCACAGATTTTCTGCCAGACAGCAAGCTACAATGTAAACACCTATACCTTCTTCAAAAAATGGCTCAAGGACCTTGCCCTTGACCAGACCCAAGAAGGAGGCGTCCCCCATGTAGTCCCAGATGTACTGTACAAATACCCGTTTGACAACTGGTTGTTGAACCAAGGAACCCACTCAGCCACTGCGTGGGCTGATGCCGCAATCATCAATCCATGGGTGCTCTATCTCACCTTTGGGGACACAGCCATTCTGGAGACTCAGTACGAGAGCATGAAGGGCTGGATTGATTTTATGAAAACCCATGCAAAGAACAACATCTGGAACTACAAGCTTCAGTTTGGAGATTGGGTCGCCTTGGATGCTGAGGAAGGAAGCTACTTTGGAGCCACTCCAAACGATTTGACCTGTACCGCGTACTATGCCTATTCCACCAGTCTTTTCGTAAAGATTGCAAGAATACTCGGGAAGGAAGCTGTCGCGAAGGAGTATGAAGCACTGTACAACAACATTGTGAAAACATTCCAAGAAACCTTCTTCAATCCCGATGGAACAATGACAGCCCAGACACAGACTGCTCATATTCTTGCCCTACACTTCAACCTTGCTCCCAAGCAGTTCATTGCCAAGACGGTAGAGAATCTGAAGCAGTTGTTGGCCGAGCATGATGGACACTTGGTGACGGGTTTTGTCGGCACCCCGTACTTCTGTCATGCACTCTCTTCCAACGGCTGCTTGGATGAAGCCTATGCGTTGTTACTCAAGGATGACTTCCCCTCTTGGCTGTACCAGGTAAAAAAAGGTGCCACAACCATATGGGAACACTGGGATGGTATCAAGCCTGATGGCTCGATGTGGAGCCCCGATATGAACTCATTCAACCACTACGCCTACGGCGCAATTGGAGAGTGGTTGTACCGGGTTGTTGCTGGTCTGAACATTGATGAGAACGAGCCAGGATACAAGCATACGGTTATCGCCCCGAGGATTGGAGGAAACCTCACATGGGTGGAAGCTGCATATCAATCGGTCTATGGTGAAGTCGGAATACGTTGGGAACGAGAGAGTAAATCAAACGTCATTACCTTGCAAGCAACGGTTCCGGCAAATACCACTGCCACCATCCGCCTCTTGGATGGAGCTTCCTTGGTTGATGGGGATGCTCTCACGTTTGCACAGCGTGATGACATCCTCGAGGCCGAAGCAGGTTCAGGCATGTACACGATTCGCTATACATTGAACTCATAATCTGATGCAGGTTTTCATAGTGAAACCATGAGTGTATCCAATCGATATGCTCATGGTTTTTACTGCAACAAGGCTGGATGATAGAGCGGATAACGCTCCGCCTGATACACCCGATACCCCGCATAGCTCGCAAGGTCATGATCATTGAATGAGAACATCAGTACTTCCTTCGCCGGATTGTCAGCAGTAACCTCGATGACCTTTGCTGAGATTTTCATGTCATGCAGAGAGTTGTTCGCGAAATCAAAGAGCTCAACCGCATCCCCTTCCAGATTCTTGGTTATTCCCCCAAAACAAATCAGGCGATTCCCATTCTCCAGATAGTTTGCATCTCCGATGAACGGGGTGAAAGTACTGCTCCCGTTCTTTGTCCCATACTCCCAAACTTGTCGTACGGTCATGGAAGCCTCATCAATCTCATACTCAACTGCGCGAGAATAATTCTCAGAGGGGTCGAGTGGATCAGTATAAGATCGCTCATTGCCATTGTCATAGAGAAGTACCCTTCCTTGCTGCTCAGGATGCACCATAGGGGCATGCTGTCCCCATTGCCAGGCAAAAGGATCTCCCTCAGGGTACAGCAGGTAGGGCTGGAATGATTCATTCCAAAGCTCATGATTACCCAGGATCCACCGAAGGTCCCCACTCTTTCTATCTATCTCAGCTACCGTACTCTGGTCCCTTCCGCTGACAATGAAGCTGTCATCGCGGCTGTTATAATCGATTCCATTGAGATGGAGCCAGTCCGAAGGTTCCAAGTTTCGTGGCAGAGGTGGACGATCCTTGTCGAGTATATCGCGAAAGTCCCAACCTTGGAGGTATTGGCCTGTCTCTCCATCGAGTTCCACCACCCCGTCCTCAAACGAAGAAGGGGCTGTACTCAAGGCCAGAATATTGCCGTTTTCCATGATCGACACATCATGATGGAGGCCGTACATGAGCGGAGGAAGTGTTCGTATCGTTCTTCCCAACAGGTCAATCTCTACAAGGGAACTCCCTACCTGAATCAAAAGGGTACCTTGCCCAGTCATTTTCATGACATGACCGATATCACCTTGGTAGAACCAACGCACAGCTCCGTAGGAATCAACGGCACTGGGGAGTGCCCGGTAGTTTCCTTCTGCATCATAGTGACCTAGGTGTAAAAAAGTAAAACCTTCAGCAATCTGTTCTGGAAGCAAGCGTTCATATCCTATCTCAGGGAAGGTTTCTGGGAGTGGATCGGTCTTGATATGTACTGTCTCTTTGTAGAGCCTCCCGTCTTCCGCGACAAGATGGAATTCCACTTCATTCTCACTATCTGGATAGAGTGCGAGCATTGGAATTTCATGGTACGTCTCATAGCCAGCAAACGTGACAGGCAAGTCATCATGGTTTCTCCCTCGTATGATGAGGGACACTTGGGTTGCTTCCCTGGTCTCAATTACAGCCAAGGCACTTAGCGGGGATTTCTCAAAACGTGTAATAGCAATGGTGAATGGTCTTCTCACAAGAAAAACAAAGAGGAAGAGAACGATAAGAAGCATGAGACATGTAAGCATAATGAGACGACGTAACTGCTTATTCATGTCTTCCAGTGTACGCTACCAGTAAAAATATGGAAAGAAGTCTTTTCCAACAGACAGGGACATTTCTTGTCTTCCTAATCTTAGGTTTGCTATACTGATCACCATGAAAGCAAATCGAACGACCATCCTTATCTTCTTTGTCATGGTGGCCATCTTGTCTGGCTTTGTAGTCATAGGGCCATTCGCTCAAGAATCAGCACTGTACCAGATAGCCAATATTACATTGGGCTCCGTGCTGATAAGCCTCTGTTTTTCACTACTCACTGAAGATTACTCCTGGACCGACCGCCTCTGGAGCACGCTCCCTGTTGTCTTCACATGGATCTATGCCTACAAAGCAGGCTTCTCCACCCCAGTGGTGGTTGCAGCCCTGCTTGCCACCCTTTGGGGAGCGAGACTGACGTTCAACTTCGCCCGACGTGGAGGATACAGAGGAGAAGAAGACTATCGTTGGAAAATTCTTAAACAGAAGATCGGGAACCCTGTTGGATGGTTCTTTTTCAATGTATTCTTCATCGCTTTCTATCAACAATTCCTGTTTATCGCATTCACCAGTCCGATCGGGATACTCCCCTCCTCAAATGCTCCATTCAGCCCCCTTTCCTTCATTGCAATCTTCTTGTTTATCTGTTTCTTGAGCATTGAGACGATAGCAGACCAACAGCAGTACACGTTCCAGCAGGCCAAGTACCAATTGCTTCCAAGAAAGGATACCCTTGAAGATGAGTATGCCCAGGGCTTCCGTAGTTCGGGACTCTTTACATACAGCCGACACCCCAACTACTTTGGAGAATTAGGAGTGTGGTGGTCCATCTATCTGTTCTCAGTCTCTTTCCACGGCTCCTTGCTGCACTACACCATAGTAGGACCTCTCTTACTGACACTCCTGTTTATAGGTTCTACCATCTTCACTGAAAGTATCACTTCCTCGAAGTATCCTGCGTATGCAGCATACAAAGAGAAAGCAGGTGCAATTCTCTTTAGATTCTGGTAGCCCCATGCTACAGTGATTCAAAGGAGAATCAATAGATGAAAACAGTACTACTCATCATTGCTTTGCTTTTGGTTGTGCTCCTACTGCTCTCATTCACCTTATACAAACGAGATGCCCCGACAACAATACGTGAGGAAGAAGTGCCTATGACCGATATAGAACGATTTACCTACAAACCTCTTGATGATACGCTGAAGAACTCCCTTACCAGTGAAGAACGATCAATCATCGTAGGAAAGGCCACCGAACGGGCTTTTTCTGGGGAGTACACCGATACCAATGATTGGGGAACCTACTACTGCAAGTGGTGTGGCTCCCCCCTCTACAGCTCTGAAAGCAAGTTCCACTCCGGTTGTGGATGGCCCTCCTTCGATGAGGAGATTCCCCATGCGGTCATGCGGAAGACTGATGCTGATGGTATACGTACAGAAATACTGTGTGCTACGTGCGGCGGACATCTGGGACATGTTTTTGAAGGGGAACGCTTTACAGAAACCAATACACGGCACTGTGTAAATTCCCTTTCCCTGGTTTTCAAGGATGGGGCGCCTGTAGCTGAGGCAGTATATGCCGGAGGATGTTTCTGGGGAGTCGAACATTTGTTTGCCCAGAAGGAAGGGGTGTACTCTGCAGTTTCTGGGTATACCGGGGGAAATGTAGAGAATCCAAGCTACCAGGATGTACTGACCCATACCACGGGTCACCTGGAAGCGGTCAAAGTACTCTATAATCCACTGGAAATCTCATATGAAGACCTTACAAAGTATTTCCTTGAAATCCACGACCCAACCCAGACAAATGGGCAGGGACCTGATATCGGGAACCAGTATCTTTCTGCCATATTCTACCGGTCACGACATGAGTTTGATGTGGCTGTACACCTTATTGAAATCCTTGAAGAGAAAGGGTTGCAGATTGCCACCACCCTCCGCCCGGCTGCTGTTTTCTACCCAGCGGAGGAGTATCATCAGGATTACTATGAGCGGAAGGGAACAGTTCCCTACTGCCACGCATATACCAAACGATTCTAATCGGTCAGCACATCGGCACTGATCGCACAGCTTGCAACTACGTAGGAGCCCTTTTTTAGGGGCTTCTCTAGTTGTTCTGGGGCAAAAACGAGATCAAGATGACCCATTTCCGTAGAGATGGTAGCTACTGTACACCCGGTATCCTTAAACCCATGCTTGCGATTCTGCACTCCGAGAACCGGACCACAAAGCAACATCATCTGCTCCTCCTGTGCAAAACGTTCTCTATTCTCTTCACTAAGACTCTCATCACGAGCCATGATGTAGTTGAAGGGAAGCAATTTTTTATCCTCAAGCCGGGCACCTTCTTCGGTAACCATCTCATACGCTTCCCTGCTGTCGAATACATCCAACGCCTGTGGGAACGCACATACCTGCAGGTCCAAGAGGGTATCCTCATCAATCTGCTCAAGGGTGGCTGCATGGACAAGAGTGGCAATGAAAGCACTCTTTTCAGAGCCATTGGTCATCAAGAGGGTGATTGAAAGTGGTTCACCCTTGCCAATCTGGACCAAAGGTTTTCCCGACCAAATGCAACGTCCGCTCATATGCATATCCAAACCAACAATCTGCAGGTCTTCATTATCTACAACTGTACGAAAGACGATGGTCAGCCCGCTGTCCAGCATCTTCGTATAATATGCTCCTTGGTGTGCTGAAATACGCTTGGCTTCATGAAACCATTGCATCAAGGGTTCCTGGTCGAGGGTCCCGTTTTTGCTGAGTAATTGCAATCCGGTATTTGCGAGATAGACAGCCATATACACCTCCTAGGGGGTGTAGTCTATCATGAATGCCACTTGCAGGAAACTAGCAGAATCACTAATCTGCTAACCATGAAACCAGAAACGCTACACAGACTCACGTTCAAACAAGGTTGCCAGGAGGGCTTTCCCATTTTTGTTGGGTATTTCCCTACTGCCATGGCCTTCGGCCTTGTCTGCAGAGATTTGGGGATGCGTATCTGGGAAGCGGTCCTTTTCTCGGTAACCAACTTTGCAGGCAGCGGACAATTTCTGGCAGCAAATCTCATCGGAGGGGGAGCCCTCCTCGCAGAACTGTTCATCAGTGTCTTGTTGGTGAACCTGCGTTACTCTTTCATGGGAGCCGAGCTGAACAGAAATCTCGAAAAAGGGATCAGGGGCTGGAGAAAGGCATTGTTAGCCCATGGTACCACCGATGAAGTGTTCAGTGTCGCGGTCCTGCATAGAGGGCCCATAAGCAAAGAATATCTGGCAGGGTTGGAGTTGACCGCCTACAGCGGATGGGTCAGCGGCACTGCCGTTGGATTTCTTGTTGGTATGATCCTCCCCCCTGCACTCCAACTTGCAGTCGGAGTAACCCTGTATGCCATGTTCAGTTCACTCCTGGCTCAAGAGTTCCATCAAAAAGGATTCATGGTTCTTGCAATTGTGGGAGTCTCTGCAACTTTGAACTCCTTCCTGATACTGCAATGTTCCCTAGCCATCGGATGGTCCTTTGTCATCAGTATGCTTGCTGCAAGCTTCTTTGGTGCCTTGACAACCAGTGACAGTGAGGAAGTACTTTGATGAACACATTTCCCTTCCTCATACCCATCCTCATAAGTGCACTAGCTACCTTCCTGGTGAGAGCCCTCCCCTATTACGCATCATTCCTAGACCGGCTTCCCAGGTTTCTCTCTAAAAGCCTCCGTCTCCTACCCATTGCCGCGCTGGGGCCTCTGATCTTTCCCGGTGTCATCCTCGACTTCCAGGAACACTGGTATGCGGGGCTGATCGGTATCCTCTGTGCAGCATTCATTGCCTACCGGAAGAACAGTATAATCATCCCGATACTCCTGAGTATCTTGGTAACATATCTGCTGTTGCTCTAACTTGACGGAGCATGCTCCTTTTCCTAGGATTGTACCATGTTTGATGCACACCGCCATTTTGGCTCCAGCATGCAAGAGAACGCACTCTATGCCACCAGTAGCAGTGATGAGTGGGATGTATTATCCTCACTCAAGGATCCAGCGCTGGGCGGGGTTGGTGCACTTGCCGACAAGCCATTGCCGGAAATAAACGATCTGGAACGCATACTGAAAGCTCATCCTTCCCTCCAGATAGCTGAGGTAGGACTGGATAGAAGATTTCCTGATATTGAAAGACAGGAAGTATTTTTGAAAGATACCCTTACCCTGGGCTTTGAGCTGGGACGTAGTGTATCCTTGCACTGTGTGCATGAGCAGGGAAGAATGCTTTCCACTCTTCACTCGCTCCAGCCAGATCTCCCGCCTCTCATTTGGCATGGGTATACAGGAAGTTGGGAGACCGCACAAGAAGCAGCAAAGCTTGGAGTCATTCTCAGCTATGGGAGAAAGCTCTTTTTGAGCAAACTGGCAAGAGAAGGTGCAAGGTTGGTCACCATTCCCTATGCCTTGGAAACTGATTTTGAACAAGGGGATTATACCCAGATGCTCTGGGCTCAGGTAAAGGCATTCAGCTCACTGAGCGGGTGCACCCGGGAAGAACTGATAAGGAATAATGATGAGATCAGAACAATTCTTACGCATAACACGGCTACTCGGTGAGGAGCCGGTAGCACGCCTCCATGAGAAACATGTAGTCGTAGTCGGCTTGGGCGCAGTTGGGGGAATGGCATTGGAGTCATTGGTCAGAAGCGGTGTCGGCAACCTGAGAATCGTTGATTTCGATACGGTGGGGATTACCAATCTGAATCGACAGATCCTCGCTACCTATGAAACCTTGGGGAAACCCAAGACAGAGGTGGCTAAGGAGCGTATCCTCGCCATCAACCCAGCGTGTAATGTGGAAGTTCTTCCCCTCTTCGTCGAACACGAGACATTGGATGAAATTCTTTCTGGGCCCATCGATTTGGTGGTAGATGCCATCGATTCACTCAACCCAAAATGTGCTTTGCTGGAAGCAGCATATGCACACAACATCCCGGTAGTCAGCAGCATGGGAGCTGCACTGAGAAGAGATCCCTTCCTTGTCCGCAAGGCCGATCTGATGGATACCTTCGGGTGTCCACTTGCCCGTCAGGTGAGAACGAACCTGCGTAAGCGAGGGGTTGGACGCGGGATTGAAGTCATCTTCTCCCCAGAGCTGGTGAGGTATACCTATAAATCTCCGGAGGAAGAGGACCATGCTGATTTCAATGAACAGGTCAGCAACAAAGGCAGAAGGCGAAATGTGCTGGGTAGTTTGCCTACCATTACAGGAATATTTGGCCAGAATCTTGCCCACCTAGCCCTTACCCGACTCTTGGATGAGGAGATGCTCAGCGGAGAAGAAGCTTGGAATCCCCAGAAAAAACAAGCCTAGAGGAACTCCAAAGCCATAAAAGCTGAAGGAACTTCCACATTGGGTTCCAAGGTTCCTGTCTCATGTGCCAGCAGATAATACTTCTGGTCAGTCTGCTCAGCGCAGCTGTAGAAGTTTCCAAAGAGCTGGCCATCAGTATCAATTTTTAAGGCCTTTAGATCCAGATGCATCTCGACGCTCCAACGGCTTTGTGCATTGGAGTTCTCCAAGAGTGTCACCGTAACCGGTATCGTCTCCAGGAGCGAAGAAGGAAGCAAAGTCCTCTCTCCTTCATTGCTGACCCACCATGAGCGAAGGGCTCCTGAGGCGCTGCATTGAAGGTGAAGATACTGCTCTGATTCCTTGCTCTTGAGCAAAAGCCCAACACAGGAGTCGTCACAGACTTCCTGGTTGTGCTCTTGCACCATCCGTCTAAGGAGTGGGGAGCGTAGCATATACCGTAGGGAAAGCGTATCCCCCTGTTTCGCGAGACGCAACGATCCTTCGGTCTTTTCATATGATCCCCAACAAGGAACAAGTGCAACGGGGAGACTTCTTTCAAGCATGCTTCCAACGGTGATTGTGGGTTGTGTTTCCATGGATGCCAGTATAAACGAGTGCATCATTCTCTCCAAGAGGAATCTGAAGCAATAAGGGTGGGGTTTCTTCTTCTCTGGTATCCCAACATAGGAGATTATCCATGAAATTGAAGATGCTCACAAAATCACTCATGATCTTTTTCGCCGTGGTGCTTTTGGCCACCGGATGCAAAGAGGAAGCACATGCAGAAACAACCGATTTGAGACTATTGCTAACCACAGAGCAATTCACATCGGAAAGAAGCCTGATACCTGAATCACAGAAGATGGTCATCACCGACTACCACCTCAGTGGTACTGGTCCCGCAGGACAGACATTCTCGGTGGATTCTGTGGAAAAAACTATTGCAATCGGGAATCTTATGATCGGTCGATGGACGATTGAGGCCATAGGCTACAATGCAGATGGGCTACCCCTTGTATCAGGAACCATTACCACACTGCTCAGCAAGGTCACAAGCACTGCCACACTTCATCTCACCGACCTTGTGGGAACGGGAACACTGGAAACATTGGTGACATGGGACCCAGATCAAGTTGCGGAGGACGTCTCCCTGCAAGTAGTATTGCAGGACCAACAGGGCAATACCATCGATTTGAATGTACCGGTATTGGACAGTGGCAACGGCGAAGTGCTTCTTGCATCCCCGCTGCAAAGTGGATCCTACTTGCTCCAGCTACGACTTTTCAGTCAGGATATGTTGGTAAGCGGAGCCACTGAGGCTATCCGGATTCTCTCAGACACCGTCAGTGATGGAACGGTGCATATGGTCATCGGAGATCTTTCCACCAATTTTGAGATCACGGTCATCAACGACACCATGTTACCCATCGAGGGGACCATAACCGCAACTCCTGCAAGCCCTGTTGCCGGAGATCAGGTAACATTGAACTATACACCAACAAATCTCCCAGAAGGAGTCTCATTGGGTGATTTGGAGATTGACTGGTATTGCGAAGGTTCCATTGCCCAGGAACAAAGCAACACCTATACCTCCATACCAGAGGCAGGAACACATCGTTATGATGTAGTTGTCCGTCATGAAAAACTGGGAAGCTTGGGCAACACCACCCTCTTGGTGACGATGCCCTATTGAGATCAGAGCGCATGAACTGCTGGAGAGAACCAAGAAGGTAAAGGTGTGGGACGAAGTGTTTCACTGTTGATTGAGGCCACCCGCACCTTGAGAACACAGAGCACCTCATCCCCCCGTTTCACTGTCTGGATGAAGGTGATGGAGAAGCGCTTCTCACTCTCGATTTCCGTACATACTTCCAAGAGATCATCCAGCCGCCCCGGTTTTTGATAGTCCACCGTGATTGATTTCACCACAAAGGCCATCTTGCCCAAGTCGATCATACTGCTCTGGGATCCATCGAGGTCCTGCTTCTGAGCCACTTCCCTGAGCAGTTCGGTGCGGGCATGTTCTGCAAAATCAAGATACCGAGCGTGGTAGACGATGCCACCACAATCAGTATCGCTGTAATACACCCGTATGTTGAATGAATGCATTAGACCTCCACAAGAGCCCCTTCGAAGCGAAGGGTTGCCACATAGTCATCATAGGTTTGTGCACGCCTGATCATCTTCACAGAACCATCTCCCATGAGCAGATACTCGCCGCTGCGCAACTTGGCATTATAGTTGAATCCCATGCTATGCCCGTGGGCGCCTGCATCATGGATTACCAAGACATCACCACGTTCCACCTTGGGCAACTCTCTGTCGATGGCAAACTTATCGTTGTTCTCACAAAGACTTCCCGTCACATCATAGAGGTGGTCATGAAAATTTTTTTCTTTCCCCACTACCGTAATGTGGTGATATGCTCCGTAGAGCGCAGGCCGCATCAAGTCAGCCATGGAAGCATCGAGGCCTACATAATCCTTGTACTTCTTGGTGACATGCAATACCTTGCTTACCAGGTATCCGTATGGACCGGTGATCACCCGACCACATTCAAAGACTATCTGCAAAGGATCAAGACCAGACGGGACTATGATCTCATCATAGAGAGCTTTCATCCCATCGCTTACCATTTGCAGGTCCATCGCATCCTGGTCAGGACGGTAGGGAATCCCAATTCCACCACCCATATCGATGAATTCAATGGTGGCACCTGTTTCCTTTTTGATTCTCACTGCCAAATCGAAGAGCATCCTTGCCGTTTCAACAATATAGGAACCATCCAGTTCATTTGACGCAACCATGGTATGCAGGCCAAAATGTTTCACACCCTTGTCCTGCATGATCCGGTAACCCTCGACTATCTGGTCATCAGTCAAACCGTACTTTGCTTCCACTGGATTACCAATGATTGCATTTCCGGTTCGGTTCTTTCCCGGGTTGTAACGGAAGCAGATGGTCTCTGGGACTGTACCGATAGCGTTCTCAAGCGTCTCAATGTGGGTAATATCATCAAGGTTGATAATGGCTCCAAGCTCATAAGCGGCGCGGAACTCCTCCTCAGGGGTATCATTACTGGTGAACATGATTCTCTCCCCGGTTATCCCACTTGCCTCGCTGAGCAACAACTCCGGGAGGGAGGAACAGTCACAGCCGAACCCTTCCTTTGCCAGAAGCTTAAGGATGGTGGGATTGGGGCACGCCTTCACTGCAAAGTAGTTTCGGAACCCCGGAGCCCATGAAAAGAGCTGATTAAATCGTCTGGCATTGTCCACGATGGCCTTCTCATCATAGAGATAGAAGGGAGTGGGAAGCTGGTAAGCAAGTTCCAGGAAATCGCCATGCCCCATGGGAAGCGTTTTTTCACTCATACCTGTAAGTTCTCCTCTATCTGGGCCATGGCTTTCATTACATTTTCCCGGTGTCCGTAGGAGGAAACTCGGACAAATGATGCACCTGCCGGCCCGAAACCTCCACCTGGGGTCACCACTACCTGGCATTTGTCGAGCAGGATATCGAAAAACTCCCAGCTATCCATACCGTTCGGGGTTTTTGCCCAGATGTAAGGGCTATTGACACCACCGTACACCGTAAGGCCGATTTTCTCCAGTCCTTCCCTAATGATTCTGGCGTTCTCAAGGTAGTATTCCACCAGTGCACGGCTCTGGTCGTATCCATCACCCTCCAAGGCTGCAATGCCACCACTTTGTGCAATATTGCTCGCTCCGTTGAAGAAGGTACATTGTCTGCGATTCCACATGGAGTTCAAGAGGCCAGAGGGGGCATCCTCGCACTCCAGCTCCTCGGGAACAATCGTCCAACCCAAGCGCACGCCGGTAAAACCGGAGAACTTGGAGAAACTATTGATCTCAATAGCGCAACGTTTTGCCCCCTCCACCTCATAGATGCTTCTTGGATAGCCTTCTTCGGTGATATATTCACTGTAGGCACTATCGAAGATGATAATGCTCTTATGCTTGATGGCATAGTCAACAAATGCCTTCAGCTGAGCATGGGTGGCAACTGCACCGGTAGGATTGTTCGGACTGCAAAGGTAGATTAGATCAACCTTCTGCTCTGGAGGACTGGGAATGAACCCATTCTCTTCATTACTTGAGAGATAGACAAATCCGTCGTAGAGACCCATTTCCTTGTTGAATAGACCAGTTCTTCCTGCTACGACATTGCTGTCGACATACACCGGGTAGGCTGGGTCCTGGATAGCGACCACATTCTCAGAGGAGAAAAGATCCTGGATATTTGCCGCATCACTCTTGGCACCATCACTGATGAAAAACTCTGTACTTTTGAGTTCCACACCATAACGTTGATAGTAACGAACCAGGGCTTCCCGAAGCGCAGTATCGCCCTGTTCATCGCCATATCCTGAGTAGGTAGCACGATCAGAGAGCTTTTCAATTTTTTCTTTCATTGCATCACAGACTGCAGGAGGGAGGGCCTCGGTGGTATTCCCGATACCAAGACGGAGCACCTCTGCTCCTTGGTGGGATTCCTGCCATACCTTGGTCCTACGGGCTATCTCAGGAAAAAGATATCCACTCGCCAGCTTCTGGAAGTTCATATTAATTGTCGCCATATACTCTCTTATCTCCTTATGATTGCACCCAGTGCTTCGAGCTTATCCAATTCTTCATACAGGGCATTTCTGTGCTCTTCTCGTTCAAAGGTACACATGGGAAGCCTGAAAGACTCCTCGCACCAACCATAGCGGGCCATCGCCGTCTTGATGGGAATCGGATTGGTTTCAAGGAAACACGCCTGGAAGAATCCACTGAGCTGGGATTCCATCTCCCTTGCCTGCTCCCACTTCCCTTCGAGTGCAAGGTGAATCATCTTAGCAATATATCCAGGAGCGATATTCGATGCAACCGACACTACTCCGTCTCCACCACTCTCTATCAAGGGAATGGATAGTTTGTCATCTCCACTGAGCACATGGAACTTCCCATGCGTTGCATCAATGACGGAGCGCATCTGCTCAAGGCTCCCACTGGCTTCCTTTACCCCAACAATGTTGGAGCAAGCATCACTGAGTGCCTTCACTGTCTCTGTCTCGATGTTTACCCCGGTTCTCCCCTTGATATTATAGAGGATGCATGGGATGTCTACACTGTCAGCAATAGCTTTGAAGTGATAGTACAACCCTTTCTGGGTTGGCTTGTTGTAGTACGGATTGACCAGCAGGACTGCATCTGCTCCGACCTGCTGTGCATGTCGTGAAAGTCTCACTGCCTCACTGGTTGCATTCGACCCAGTTCCAGCGATGACGGGAACCCTGCCATTGACGAACTTGACCGTCATTGCAATCATCTGGTCGTGTTCATCATGGCTGAGGGTTGGGCTCTCTCCGGTAGTACCGCAGGGGACCAAACCATTCACTCCACTGGTGATTTGCGCTTCAATGAGCTCTCCGAGACGTTCCTCGTCCAGATTGTCCTTCTTGGTAAATGGGGTGATCAGGGCAGTATGTACCCCTTTGAAATTAATGTCTTTCATTGTGTCTTCTCCACTGATAGATATACATCTTCGAGCATGTCATCAAGCGTAAAAAAACCTTTACGACCCGATGCGATCCAGGCTGCTGCCTGTACGGCTCCCACGGCAAATCCTTCCCGTGAGCGCGCCCTATGTGTCAATTCGATTGTGTCCTGCGGACTGTCAAAGTAGACCGTGTGGGTACCTGGAACCCATCCACCCCTGACTGACGCTAGGTGGATTGCCTCGTCCTCACGTTTGTGGTGCAGGGTCTCCTTTTCCACCAAGTGTTTGCTGGGATAGTTTTCCAGTACCAAGGATCCCAGCATCTCCGCAGTACCGGAGGGGCTGTCTGCCTTTTGTGCATGATGGATTTCTGTCAGGAATGGATCATAGAGACCACTTTTGGCAAAAAGCCTGGAGGCTTCCCTTACCACCTGCATGAAGAGAGCCACTCCCAGGGAATAGTTCCCACTATAGATGATGGCACCATCAGACTGTGCCACTATTTTCTGTAGTTCAGGTATCCTGTCATACCAGCCTGTAGTACCGATGACCGCAGGAATGCCAAGCTCTGCATACAGGATGATGTGGTCTACAACTACCGAGGGGTGGGTGAAATCGATGACGACCTCACACTCGCTCAAGTGTTCACTGCTGACCTGATTTGCCGTAACTTCACGCTCCTGGCAGATCGGGTCAATGACAGCGGCAATCGTATGTCCCCGTTTCAAGGCTTCAGAGTGGATGAGTTTTCCCATCTTCCCAAATCCAATAATACCTATGCGCATACACTCCTCCTGTGATGCAGGAAGAGTAGCAGAAAGTTACAAATATGTCCATAGTTTAACAGAATGTTTTTATTATAACAAAAATAACCCTATTTTCTCTTTTTATCGCGCTTTTTTCGCGCTTCGCTTGCTTTCAGGAAATCGGCGAAACTCCCTCCGCTGGAAGGTACATCCTCTACGATATGTTGCGACTGTACAGGTGGTTTCCACCCTCCCCGGTCCTGGTGCTCATCTCTATGTGGGCCACGGGAGACCAACTTGCTGGGCCGAACGACCTCGATAACTGTCTCCCATGTAAACTTGGGCCCTTGGTCATCAGGAAGAGAAAAGGACTGCATCGCAGGTTTCTTGACTGTTGTTTTCTTCAGTACCACACGTTTCTTGGTCCCGTCGGCAGGTACGCTTTTCGCCTTCACCACCACCTTCGCTGGTTTCTCCTTTCCAGGAACCATGACACGTTTCTTGATCTCCATTTCCTCATAGGAGCAGGAGAGCCGCTGACACAGAAAGTGGTTCTGTCCGATGTCGTCAACCACCTTCATCATGGGACCTTTACAGAAGGGGCACTGCTTGGCATCAGAGAAACGGGGTGAGAATATCTCGTTGCTCCTAACAACCTCATCAACCAGCTTTACGGCATGAGCCTTTATGTCCTCTATGAATCGATGGCTATCTTCCTTACCATCTGCGATGGCTCCAAGGCGTTGTTCCCAGAGCCCGGTCAGTTCAGGGGAGCACAGCTCCTCGGGTGCAAGACGAACCAGCTCTCTTCCCTTTGGAGTGGGGACCAACTCCTTGCCCTGGCGTTCCACATAGTGGTTCTGAATTAACTTCTCAATGATGTCTGCACGGGTTGCTGGAGTTCCGAGCCCTCCTCCCAACTGTTTCTTCAGCTTTGCATCCTCAACAAACCGGCCCGCATGTTCCATGGCAGAGAGCAGCGTTGCCTCTGTATAGCGAGCTGGAGCTGGTGTGGAAAGTCTTCTGAGTTTCACACTGGCGATGGTTAAGGGATCCCCTTCCTTCAAGGAAAGCAGGAAAGGGCTGGCATCCTCCTCATCAGTAAGCGAGGGCTGCGCACTGCGTTTGCCGATTATGCGTGCAACATCACGCCAACCCTGTTCCACCGGGAGGGAAAGCCGGGTCTTGAAACGCGACCCCTGCACTTCAGCAACCAGGGTGGTGGTCCGGTAGGTGTAATCGGGACTGAGTACCTCGAGGAACCGCAGAACGATCAACTCCCAGAGCACCCGCTCCCTCGCATTCAGTCGACCCAGGTCCACGCGTTGCTCGGTTGGGATGATGGCATGGTGGTCGCTCACTTTCAAATCCTGGACAAACCGCTCTTGGTCGACACGATACCCCTGCCTCCGGTAGGAGATGGCAAGACTGCCAAACGGGGTTGCATCGAGGGCTTGCAGCCGCTTTTCCAGTGTGGATACGATATCGCTGGTGATATAGCGGCTGTCAGTTCTTGGATAGGTAACAATCTTGTGCTGCTCATAGAGTGACTGTAGGGTATCGAGGGTCTCTTTCGCACTAAAATCGAGAAGGTTGTTTGCGTCCCGTTGCAGTTCAGTCAGGTCATAGGCAAGGGGAGGTTGTTCAATGCGTTCAACGGTCTCCAAGGAGACAACCTGTCCAGTCTTTCCTACAAGTTCCTCCTCTTTCTGCTTGGCGGCCTGCTCATCAGCAATTCTGATGGAGTCCTCGGTGGGGTAATAGGAAGCAGTAAAATCGGTGAAGTCAGCCTTGAGTGTCCAGTAGAACTGGCCACTGAACGCCTCTATCTCATCCTCTTTCTGGGTCATCAAGGCAAGGGTTGGGGTTTGCACCCGCCCTGCTGAGAGCTTTGCATCATAATGGCAGGTCAATGCTCTGGTAACGTTCATCCCGATATACCAGTCAGCAGCAGCACGACTTTCTGCCGCTGCATACAAGTCGTCATAGAGTTTTGCATCCTTGAGATTGCTGAATCCTTCCTTGATGGCACCTTCGGTCTGGCTGCTGATCCACAGTCGTTTGGCCTTCCCTTCATAGCCTGCAAGCTTCATGATCCACCGAGCAACCAATTCACCCTCTCTTCCTGCATCAGTTGCTATGATTACAGAATCAACATCCTTACGCTGGATGAGCTGTTTGACCACAGAAAACTGTTCCTTGCTCTGTTCAATCACTTCCTGCTTCAGTACAGGTGGCAACATAGGGAGGTCCTTCAGCGACCATCTTCTGTAGCGGTCACTGTAGGCAGCGGGTTGGGCAAGCTCCACCAGATGGCCAAGAGCCCAGGTTACGATGTAATCGTCCCCTTCTCGGTAACCCTTTTCTGATTTCCAGCAGTGTAACACCCGCCCCAGTTCCCTTCCGACACTCGGTTTCTCCGCCAATACCAGTTGTTTCAAGATTCACTCCTCCACGAGGCTGACTATATATCCAAGACATGCCTCTTTGCAAGGGAAACTCGGTTCCTGGTTTTTGTCCTTCACAATATTTGCTAGTAACAACCATTTGACAGGATGCTCTTTTTTAGCTATGGTTCTGGAATCACACTACACTGCATTATCAAGGAAAAAACCACCATGGCATTTGACTTCGCATCATTTTTTGGATTGAAACAGGCTGGTCCCAAAGAACCAAAAGTATTGACCGTACTCACCCACAAATGTCCGCAGAACCACCGCTGCCCTGCGGTAGGAGTTTGCCCATCCGGTGCATTGACCCAGAAAGGGGTAGCTGCTCCAAAAGTAGATAAAAGGAAATGTACAGATTGCGGAAAATGCACTCGTTACTGTTTTCCCGGAGCTCTTAAGATGAAACGGAAGGAGGGTGTATGACAAAGAAATCCAGAGGATTGCTTCCAGGCTTATTCATCATAACCCTCGCCTATTTTGCCTTGGGTTTTGTTTCCATACTCTTTGCCAATCTTGCAATCCTTTGCATGGCCCTTCCTTTCATTCTGCTCTCGAGAGCCAAGAAGAAAGTGTGGTGCCAGCGCTATTGCCCTCGGGCAAGCTATCTCAACCAAATAGGGAAAAAACACAACCGGAAAAACAACCCTCGAATCATCACCAGTGGCAAGGCAAGGTACTACATGCTTTGGTACTTTGGCTTGAACCTGTTGTTCATCACTGGTTCTACGACCCAAATAGCCATGGGGAACATGGAAGCAATGCCCTATATCCGTCTATTCATTGCCATCCCACTGGTTCCTCTTCCACAAGTATTGCAGGTAGCAGTACCACCGTTTCTCCTGCATCTTTCCTACCGATTGTACTCCATGATGCTCAGCACCACGATTCTTGCCAGTATCCTGGCACTCATCTATCGGCCTCGAATCTGGTGTGCCATCTGCCCGATCGGAACACTCTCGGGTAAGGCATTATCATGGATGAAAGAATGAAAGGTATTAACTCCAGTATTACGTTGGAGTTACTTGATAACATAAGTGTTTTTGCAATTTGTTACGTTTCTACACCTTGTAACCCATAGAAGAATATCGCGGCATAAGCATAGCTATCAGTACATATACCTCACATTCCTTGACTTGAACACCGAGATAGGTATATAGTCAGAGACAACGAAAACGAAGTAAGGAGTCACTATCATGGCTTACAAAATCACCGATGCATGTACTGCATGTGGAACGTGTCTGCCGGAATGTCCTACCGATGCGATTTCTGAAGGCGATATCTATGTAATTGATGCAGATGCATGCATCGATTGCGGGGTTTGCGCTGACGTATGCGCCTCCGATGCTATCATTCAGGAGTAGGACAACAACCAAGATTGAGAGACAGCGTATGTAGCTGTCTCTTTTTTTTTACAATATAAGAAGGAACATACATGCAAAGTGAAATCACAACAATCGGTGCCCCTGTGATGCTTATCGGCCTTCTTGTAGGCTTCTTTCTCTGCTTTTACGGCTATGTGATCAAGAGTCTGCTTATCAGGTTGCGAAGCGTCATCTCAGGGTCAATCGTCTTTCTCTTTATTGCTCTGATGAGCTATGGAAGGGAATCCTTCATGCGAGTTCTCCAGGATGCAAATCCTCTTGGAGCCCTTTGGAAGGTGCTTTTCAATCCTTCTGATTATCGTGGTGTCCTGCTCTACCTGGTTTCCTTTGCTGCTGGTGGACTGGTCTTGTTTTTGCTCGCAAGGAAAAACCACAAAGCTATTGAACTGATTGTTGCTCTCTTTACGGCATTTTCCATGAGCCTGATCATCTTCTTCCTGCTTTTAAGCTTCCTGCCGCTTACTCCGAGCTTCATCGTTACAGCAGTGGCATTGGTCGTCATCCTTGCACTCAGCATTGCACACTTTGAATCGTACATGGCACTTGAAAGCGCCATCGCTGGTTCCTTGATGGTGGCCTGGCTGCTTTCCCGTTTCTGGTACCTTCAGTTCTGGCTCTTCTTCGCACTTTGGGCAGTTTTTGCCTTCCTTGGTATTCTCAATCAAATGCACATGATGACCAAAAGAAAGGAAGTTACGCATGCATGAATTGTTTCAGACTGAGCTCACTGTCAGTGAACTGACAAGCTTGATCAAAAGGACTCTAGAAGAAGGGTTCTATGGGCTCAAGGTTACAGGAGAAATTTCCAACTTTCGCCCTTCCTCCACCGGTCACTGGTTTTTCACGCTCAAGGATACAAATTCCCAGATCAGCGCTGTCATGTTCAAAGGGAGTACGTGGAAGGTCGATTTCACCCCCTGTGAAGGCGACAAGGTCACGGTAACCGGCAATCTCGATGTCTATGGGGCAAGAGGAACCTACCAAATCAAATGCGAGAGCATGGAGAAGGCAGGACAAGGAGAGATCCTTGCACTGCTGGAAGCACGCAAGCAGCGCTATGCTAGCAAGGGCTACTTTGATGCGTCATTGAAGAAGCCCATCCCCCGCCAACCTCAACGGGTGGGAGTGGTAACCAGCGCAACCGGTGCTGCTTTGCAGGACATCCTCAACGTACTGAATCGTCGCGCCCCTTCCTTGGATGTATTGGTGCTTCCTGCAGTGGTACAGGGAGAAAGCAGTGCCATTTCCATCGCAAACCGCATTATGCAGGCAAACAGCCTGTTGCTCTGCGATGTCCTGATCGTTGGACGGGGCGGTGGTTCCTTGGAGGATTTGCTACCCTTCAGCGAGGAAGTAGTCCTGGAAGCGATGCACCAATCAGAAATACCCATCATCAGCGCAGTAGGGCATGAGATAGACTGGGCACTCTCTGACTATGTTGCAGATTTGAGAGCACCCACCCCTTCTGCTGCAGCAGAACTGGTGAGCCAAGGGTATCTCGACCTGAGGCAGAATCTGAAAACTCTCAAGGCAGAACTTAAAAAGGCCATGGAGTATCGTCTTACCCTGGCCACCCACCAATTGGGCAAGCTTGAAGCAAGACAGATTCACACGATTATCGACAACCGGGAGTACCTTTTGGCAAATGCAAGCCAGAATCTCATCAATGCCGGCCAGCAAAAAATAAGGGAAATCCAAGCAAGATATCAATCAGCGGTAAGAGAGTTGCAAGCCCTTTCCCCCCTTGCTATACTAGCTCGAGGCTATGCAACCGTCCAGAGTGAGAGTGGGACGCTCATCAAAAGCAAGGATCAGGCAACCATTGGGGAAGTCGTACGTCTGACATTCATTGATGGTCAGCGAACCGCCAAGATAAAGGAGTAACCATGAGTTTTGAATCGGATGTATCCAGAATCGAGGAGATAGCTCAGAAACTCAATAAGCCAGAGACATCTCTTGAAGAGAGTCTTTCCTTGTTCGAGGAAGGTATGCGCTTATCCAAAGCCTTGGAGAAAACGCTCACTGAGGCAAAACGCAAAGTAGAGGTTATTCTCTCAGAGGACCTCACGGAAGCAGAGACTACAGTACTTGAATAAAGGCAGATATCCATGGCGAACAAACAGAAAAAAATCATCTTCCTCATCCAGTGTGAGGATCGTAAGGGCATACTGAGCGCAACATCAACCTGGTTCTACCAGCGTTCTTATAACATTCTTCACTGCCAACAGCATACAGACAACATTGAAGGCCGGTATTTCATGCGTATCGAACTTGATATGGCAGACCTGAAAACAACAAGAAAGGAGCTTGAGGAAGATTTTGCAGTCTTCGCAAAAGAGTACAACCTCTCTTGGGAGTGTCATTACAGCGACTATCGATCCAGAATGGCCATTCTGGTAAGCAAGACCAGTCACTGCCTCTATGACCTTATCGCAAGAAAGGATGAAGGTGATCTTCAGTGTGACATTCCCTTGATCATCAGCAACCACCCAGACCTTGAAATCATTGCAAACCAGTTCAGAATTCCTTTCTATTATCTTCCGGTCACTCCAGAGACCAAAGCAGAACAGGAATTGAAGGTACGTACCCTGCTCAAGCGTTTTGATATAGATGTAGTGGTGCTTGCGCGGTACATGCAGATTCTTTCTTCGGAATTCATTGAAGAGTGGCAAGGAAAGATCATCAACATCCATCATGGGTTCCTTCCCGCCTTCCAGGGTGCAAATCCCTATCGGAGAGCCTACGAACGTGGGGTAAAGATGATTGGTGCAACGGCACACTATGCAAGCAAAGACCTGGACCAGGGACCGATCATCGAACAGGATGTTGTCAGGGTAAACCATGAGCTAGGGCCATCAGGCCTGAGGGATGTGGGCAAGGATGTAGAGAGAAGAGTCCTCGCAAAAGGGGTGCAAGCACATCTGGAAAGCCGGATAATCATCTTTAAGAACCGCACCATTGTCTTTGGCTCCGAACAGTAAGAGATACGTTGGGCCATGAATGAGAAGAAACGCACCGTTTTAGGTGCGTTTCTTCTTGTAATATGAACAGAGCCTATTCAGGGACAACTTCATCCTGTAGTGCATCGTACCCTTCCTCTCCGGTACGGACCTTGATGACATTGTCCACTGTATACACAAATATCTTGCCGTCTCCGACATGCCCGGTATACAGGGCTTTTTTTGCCGTTTCTATCACAGTACGTACCGGCACTTTGCTAACCACCGTCTCAACCTGCATCTTGGGAAGCAATGTAGGAGATACCGGTACTCCGCGATAGTATTCCTTCTGGCCTTTCTGCATTCCGCAACCCATTACCTGGGTCAGCGTCATCCCCATGACCCCGATATCATTCAATGCCTGTTTGAGCGCATTGAACTTGCTCTGGCGACTGACAATAACCACCTTATACATCTCTGCTTCCCGTGAAGGAGTTGAAGCAGATGGTACCTTATGTACCACCGGTATCGCCTCATCGATAGATGCAGTTGTCTTGAATCCAGCTACAAATGGCATAAAGTCAGCATAACTGGAGGCAAGGCCGTGTTCCTCCAGATCCAACCCAGCGATTTCCTCTTCCCTGCTTACACGAAGTCCTACCGTTTTCTTGAGAAGGAGGAAGACTAGTCCCATAGTAATGGAGACCCAAAGCATTACAGAGAGAACACCAATGCTCTGTATGCCTAGGAGGCGGGGACCACCGCCGTAGAAGAGTCCACCATCGAGGGCGAACAAACCCGTGAGGATGGTACCCAAAACACCACAGACCCCATGTACAGAGATGGCTCCTACAGGGTCATCGATATGTGCTACTTTTTCAAAGAATTCTACAGAGAATACAACAACAACTCCGCTGATTATTCCAATGATGGCGGCCCCCGTCGGAGAAACTGCATCACATCCTGCTGTGATGGCGACCAAACCAGCAAGGGCACCATTAAGTGTCATGGAAACGTCGGGTTTCTTGTACCTTAGCCAAGTCAAGACCATGGTGGCAGTCGCTGCAAAGGCTGCAGCAAGGTTCGTGGTGACCATGATGGTTGCAGTGGATACAATGGCATCATCACCGGTGAGCGAGAGGGAGGATCCACCATTGAAACCGAACCAACAGAACCAAAGGATGAATACCCCGAGTGCACCGAGGGTCAAACTATGCCCTGGGATTGCCTTGGCTCCACCATTCTCATCGTACTTGTCAATTCTCGCCCCGAGGATCTTTGCACCCCAAAAGGCTGCGACTCCTCCCACCATATGCACAGCCGTTGAACCTGCGAAATCGTGGAATCCCAATGTTGAGAGCCACCCTCCTCCCCAGATCCAATGACCACTGATTGGATAAATTACGGCACTGATCACAATGGAATACAGGCAATAGGAGGAAAACTTGGTTCTCTCTGCCATTGCACCACTGACAATGGTAGCTGCAGTAGCACAGAACACAGTCTGGAAGATCAGGAATGCTGCGGTGGGAATGTTCGAGTCATAGGAACCACGGACAAACAGATCAAGGGAGCCGATGAAGGGATTGCTTCCCCCAAACATCAGTGAGAATCCCAGGACCCAAAACACTGCACTTCCGAGACTGAAGTCCATCAGGTTCTTCATGATGATATTCCCTGCATTCTTTGCCCTGGTAAACCCGGTTTCAACCATGGCAAACCCAGCTTGCATGAAAAACACCAGAATAGAGCCCAACAACACCCACAGGGTGTCTACCGATACAAACATACGCTACCCCCTAAAAATGCCGAAAGGGTGCACGATGGTAATCCACCGTACACCCTTGTACGACTGCCCAACGGACAGCAAAACGAAGAAAGGGCGATGCGGATTATTCCACATCGCCCTTGACGTTTCCTCTTTATAGCGAATTATCGTCTGGTCTGTCAAGCATTCCTAGAGGGAAAGATTCAGGCAGGTCAACTTGGGGTGGACGAAAACCCCATCCTTCCTGATTAGCTCTCCATCGAAGTACATCTCTCCCCCGCCATACTCACTTCTCTGGATTTGCACCAAATCCCAGTGGACCGCTGACTTGTTCCCGTTGTCACAATCTTCATAGGCATTACCCGGGGTAAAATGAATCGAACCATAGATTTTTTCATCGAACAGGATGTTATCCATTGGGTTCATGATACCGGGATTGCAGCCAAGCGCGAATTCCCCGATGTACCGGGCCCCCTCATCGATATCGAGGATTTCATTGATCAGGGCATCATCGTCGCTATGGGCTTCCACAATCTTTCCATCCTTGAAGGTGAATCTCACATCCTTGAACTGGTGCCCATGATAGGTACTTGCGGTATTGTAGGTGATTGTCCCATTCACTGAATCCTTGATCGGGCAGGAATAGATTTCTCCATCTGGGATGTTCATCTCCCCAGCACAAGGAATCCATCCCATACCTTTTACCGAAAATTTCAAGTCGGTTCCTGGTGCTTTGATGTGGACTTGATCAACGGTATCAAGGAAGCTCTTCGCTTCTGCCATCGCCTTCGCCATCGCCTCATAATCAACCTCGGTACAGACCTTGTAGAAGAACTCCTCGAACTCCCTCGTTCCCATACCACCCTGCATCGCCATAATCTCTGTGGGATAGCGAAGTACTACCCACTTGGTATAGGGAAGACGGGTCTTCATATGCACTGGAATATTGTAGTAGGTACTGGCCAGGTTGGTCTGGGCAGGTATGGTTGCAAGCTCACGGACATTTGCGATACCCCTGATGCCGATAAAAGCATCCATCTGCTTCATCCTGTAGGTATCAACATCGGCCCAAGCCTGCAAGGATTCCTTGCTCGCATGTTCCACCATCGCCCGTTCTATTCTCTGGTTCCAGAGATTGACTACAGGATAACCACCTGCATCATAGACAGCTTTGATCAATGCCTCAGTCATACTGGTGGGAACATCCACTGCATTGATCAAGCAGGATTCCCCCTTCTGTAGTTTGACTGAATACTCCACCAGAAGCTTTGCCAGCTTCTCTTCTCTAGGATCTGCCATTATAAGACTCCTTCAAAATTAAATTCTAATTTCCATCGGATTGGTCGTGACAGGATGGGGAAATTCCACTGCCACAGCATTGAGTGCCAGATTTTCTGCCTCTATCCCTTCGTACATGATATCCCCATCGATTGGCCACCCACTCCAAGCAAGATGGGTCCTGACCTGATGGCGGAATCCAGAGCTCAAGCGACATGTAAACTGATGGGACTCCCCAACTTCCCCGCTGTACCATACTTTTGTGAGATACCATGTACCGGTTGTCTTGTCGAGCAGATGCCGCGGGCTATCAGCGAGCACCGGCCGGACCTCCTTTCGATGGTCTCCATACCGCCTGAACAGGCTACCGATGGAGACTTCCTTGCCTTTGCAGAAAAAGGGATCTTCATAAGGGTAAGGGGGAAAACCAGGAAGTAATGTGGGTTTATACGATTGAGAAAGAGCTTGGTACTCTTTTATGAAAAGATCTGCCTTCTGTATAGCCTGCAAGGAAGCATATGCTTCTTTTGTTCGTGCAATAACCACCAAGCCACTGGTCGCAGTATCCAAGCGGTGCACTACTCCACCTTCCCAAGTATTTGCTCCCTGGACATCCAGCACCTCAGGGAAAGCGCGGGCAACCAATCCAAGCAATGTTAGCTTGTCCTGGGAATCGGTCTTCAACGGTACGGTTGGCAAGTTTGCCTGTTTGTTCACCACCAGGATATCGTGGTCCTCATAGACAAGTTCCAATTGCATAGTATCATTCATACCCCTTCAATATAGCAAATATTCAGAGGTTCGGCACCTGAAAAACCTAAAAGAGAGAAAACGAGTTGCTTTGCACCGGGGGAAAGCTGTTGTATACTCTGCCTATGCAAGAGATACCAATAAATACCTATAACTCGCCCAATGTCATCCTGGAACTGATTTACAAACTGAAAATCAAGGATGTCATGACGACAAATCTGGTTACCGCTACCAAGGAGACACCACTACGGGAAATACAGTATATTATGCGGGAAAGGCAGGTCACAGGACTACCGATCGTACTAGGCAAGCGTCTTATCGGGATTGTTAGCATGGATGACATCATCCAAGCACTCGACAAGGGGTATATCAATGAGAAAGCCCAAGACCATATGACCCGTAACCTCATCGTCCTTGAGGATGACATGCCGATCTCTTTTGCAATCAGCTACTTTGACCGTTTCAGTTATCATCG
>WOYI011367759.1_pt2 | contig 28099 bp, 25 predicted proteins | sample 6423411 | NCBI WGS metagenome assembly WOYI01 (sample SAMN13441803, study PRJNA592873) | oil field metagenome | biome: oil field; feature: oil-well bore; material: oil-contaminated soil; isolation source: oil-contaminated soil from oil-well borehole | place: Germany: Wietze | collected 2016-10-18 ...
AGTTCGCCGCGCTCAGCGTGCCGCAGCTGGTGACGCCGTACTACGCGCGGGCCGCTCTCTGGGACCGGATGGCCCCGCTCGCCGACGTCCGCCCCGAACTGCTCTCGGCGTCCTCGGTGTGGGCCGTCGAGCTGCCGTCGGACGGCGCCATCCCCGCGGATATCGCCGACCTCACGGCGCACGGCTACCACGTGGTGAGCGCCCACATCGTGCACCGGACCGAGGTCTATCGCTTGCAGAAGGAGGACGGATGAGCGAGCCGCCGAAGGAGGGAGCGCGAGCGAGCGAGTCGATCGTGGTCGTGCTGCCCACATACGACGAGCGCGAGAACCTGGAGGGGGTGGTCCGGCGGCTGCGCCGCAGCGTTCCGGATGCACGCCTGCTCGTGGTCGACGACGGTTCCCCCGACGGCACGGGGGTGCTCGCCGATGAGCTCGCGGCATCCGATCCTTCGATCAGCGTGCTGCACCGCGAGTCGAAGCAGGGGCTCGGCGCCGCATACCTGGCCGGTTTCGACTGGGCGCTCGAGCGCGGCTTCGACATCATCGTCGAGTCCGATGTGGACGGATCGCACCAGCCAGAGCAGCTGCCGGCCCTGCTGGCGGCGCTGGGAGGCCATGACGTGGTCGTCGGTTCGCGCTGGGTGCGCGGCGGCCGCATCGTCAACTGGCCGTGGAGGCGCCACGTGCTGTCGATCGGCGGCAGCCTCTTCGCCCGCACGGCGCTGCGGCTGCACGAGCGGGATGTCACCGGCGGGTATCGGGTGTTCCGCGCCTCGGCGCTGCGAGCGATCGGCCTCGGCCGTGTCGACAGCCTGGGCTACTGCTTCCAGATCGAGATGCTGTGGCGCGCCGAACGGGTGGGTCTGCGCGTCGCCGAGGTGCCCATCACCTTCATCGAGCGCGTCAATGGCGTCTCGAAGATGACCGGCGGGATCGCGCTGGAGGCCATGCTGCGCGTCACCGTGTGGGGGTTGCACGAATTCGTCGACCGCGTGCGCGGACGCGGGGTCGCCGCGATCCCGGCCAGCCAGCGGGAACGGGCACCCCGTTGACAGCCCTCCCGTTGCGGCAGGCGGACCGTCATCGCCGGAGTTCGCCGGGTCAGGCCGCCTTCATCCGCTGGCGGAGCTCCTCGAGCTGGGCCCTGACCGCACCGGGGACCCGGGTGCCGAAGGTGTCGAAGAACTTCTCCGCGTCGTCGGCTTCGGCCAGGTGCGCCGCCGGGTCGATGGCGAACAGCTGCTCCCAGTCGCTCTCGCTGACGTCGGCCCCGTCGAGGTCGACCGCTCCCGGCGCGGGGAGCCAGCCGAGCGGGCTGGAGACCGCGGGGGCCACGCCCTCGACCCGGTCGAGGATCCAGGCGAGCACGCGGCCGTTGTCGCCGAATCCGGGCCACAGGTAGCGCCCGTCTTCGCCCTTGCGGAACCAGTTGACCATGAAGATCCGCGGAACCCCGCCGGTCTTGCGCAGCTCGGCACCCACCTCGAGCCAGTGCGCCCAGTAGTCGGCCATGTTGTAGCCGCAGAAGGGCAGCATCGCGAAGGGATCGCGGCGCAACTCTCCGAGAGTGCCCTCGGCGGCCGCCGTGCGCTCGGACGAGATCGTGGCTCCCAAGAAGACGCCATGCTCCCAATCCCGCGCCTCCGCCACCAGAGGCACGTTGGTGGCACGCCGGCCGCCGAAGATGATCGCGTCGATGACGACGCCCCGAGGGTCGTCCCAGTCGTCCGAGATGGACGGGCACTGGGCGGCCGACACGGTGAAGCGCGAGTTCGGATGGGCGGCGGGGGTGCCGGATGCCGGCGTCCAGTCGTGGCCCGTCCAGTCGATGAGGTGGTCGGGCGGGCTCTGCGTGAGACCCTCCCACCAGATGTCGCCGTCGTCGCGCAGCGCGACGTTGGTGAAGATCGTGTTGCCCCAGATGGTCTCGACCGCTGTGGCGTTGGTCGAGGCGCCGGTCCCGTGAGCGACGCCGAAGAAGCCGGCCTCCGGGTTGATGGCGCGGAGCCTGCCGTCGGCCCCTGGGGCGAGCCAGGCGATGTCGTCGCCGATCGTCTCGACGTGCCATCCGGGGATCGTGGGGCGCAGCATCGCGAAGTTGGTCTTGCCGCATGCGCTCGGGAAGGCCGCGGCGACGTGGAACACGCGCCCGCGCGGGTTCGTCACCTTGAGCAGCAGCATGTGCTCGGCGAGCCAGCCCTCGTCGCGCGCGATGACCGAGGCGATCCGCAGCGCGAACGACTTCTTGGCCAGGATGGCGTTGCCGCCGTACGCGGAGCCGTACGACCAGATCTCCCGGGTGTCGGGGAAGTGCGAGACGTACTTCGTCGGATTGCATGGCCACGCGACATCCGCCTCGCCCGGCTCGAGGGGGGCGCCGACGGTGTGCGCGGCGGGCACCCACTCGGTGCTCGGGGTGATGTGGTCGAGCGCGGCCGACCCCATCCGGGTCATGATGCCCATGCTGACGACCACGTACGGCGAGTCGGTGAGCTGCACCCCGTAGCGCGAGAGCGGGCTGCCCAGCGGGCCCATCGAGAAGGGGACGACGTACATCGTGCGGCCGCGCATCGCGCCCGTGAACAGGCCGTCGAGGGTCTCGCGCATCTCCGCCGGCTCGACCCAGTTGTTGGTGGGGCCGGCATCCACCTGCTTCTCGGTGCAGATGAAGGTGCGCGCCTCGACGCGTGCGACGTCATCGGGGTTGCTGCGGGCCAGGAAGCTGTACGGCCGGTATTCCGGGTTGAGTTGGACGATCGTGCCGGTCTCGACCATGCGGCGCAGCAACTCGTCCTGTTCGCCACGGCTGCCCGTCACCCAGACGATGTCGTCCGGCGTGGTCAGGGCGGCCATCCGATCGACCCATGCGACGATGCGGGGGTTCGCATTGGCCGGGGCCGAGTGATGGAGCAGGCTCGGGAGTTCGTGGGATCCGGTCTCGGGCGCGGAGGCGCTCGCCGGGGGGTCGGCGGTCAAGGTCATGATGGGGCCCTCCATCCATCCGGCGATCCGCTGGTATGGGCCAGCGGATCGCGCTCTCACGGCTTCTGATCCACAAGAATCTCGGTCAGTTCCACTCTGGGCCGACTTTCCCGGTATCCATCGTGAAGATGACTAGAAAGAACTCAGGTTCTTTCCGTAGCATTCATTTTGTGAATGATCTCGCGACTCTCGGCCAGCGGATGCGTCACTTCCGCACCGCATCCGGCCTCACCCTCGACCAGCTCGGCGCGGCCGTCGGCATCGCGGCGAGCCAGCTCTCCCTGATGGAGAACGGCAAGCGCGAACCGCGGCTCTCCTTGCTGGGCGCCATCGCCGAGCACCTGGGCATCCCGATCTCGGAGCTGCTGGACAGCACGGCGCCGAGCGAACGCGCGGGCCTCGAGATCGAACTCGACCGCGCGCAGTCCAGTCCCGTCTACGCCGGACTCGGCCTCCCCGTGCTGCGGGCGGGCAAGAGCATGACGGATGACACGCTCCGCACCATCGTCGGCCTGCATCGCGAACTCGCCCGCCGCGCCCGCGAGGCCATCGCCACCCCGGAGGAGGCGCGCCGCGCCAACACCGAGTTGCGCGCCCTCATGCGGACCCGTGACAACCACCTGCCCGAGATCGAGGATCTCGCCCAACGCGAAGTGGATGCGGTCGGCCACGTCTCGGGCGCGCTCACCCACCGCAGCGTCGGACGGATGGCGGAGCGCCTCGGCTTCCAACTGGTCTACGTCTCCGATCTGCCGCACTCCGCCCGCTCGGTGACCGACTTCGCGAACGGGCGGATCTATCTGCCGCCGGCATCCATCCCGGGCGGCCACGGGCTGCGCTCGATGGCCTTGCAGGCGATCGCGCACCGCCTGCTCGGCCACACGGCGCCCGAGAGCTACGCGGAGTTCCTGCAGCAGCGGCTGCAGATCAACTACTTCGCGGCGGCCGCGCTGATGCCGCGCCGGCAGTCCGTCGAGTTCCTGTCGGCCGCCAAGGCCGATCGCAACATCGCCGTCGAGGACTTCCGCGACGCCTTCGGCGTGACCCACGAGGCGGCCGCCCTGCGCTTCACCAACCTGGCGACCGCGCACCTGGGCATCAAGACGCACTTCCTGCGGGTGGATGGCGCCGGCGGCATCGGCAAGGCATACGAGAACGACGGACTCCCGCTGCCGGTCGACGTCACCGGTTCGATCGAGGGCGAGATCGTCTGCCGCAACTGGAGCGCCCGCCAGGCCTTCGCGCGCACCAACCGCACCACCGAGTTCTACCAGTACACCGACACGCCCGCCGGCACCTTCTTCGAGTCGACCCAGACCGGGACCGGGGCGAACGACGAGTTCTCGATCACGATCGGAGTGCCGTTCGACCACGCGCGCTGGTTCCGCGGACGTGAGACCACCCGCCGCGAGCAGTCGCGGTGCCCGGATGCCTCGTGCTGCCGCCGCCCGCCCGCGGAGCTGGCCGAGCACTGGGCCGGCCGCGCCTGGACCAGCGCCAAGGTGCATGCCCACATCTTCTCGCCGCTGCCCTCCGGCACCTTCCCGGGAGTGGACGACCGGGAGCTGTACGAGTTCCTGGAGTCGCATTCGACGCCGACCGGCTGAATGCCGCGGCGTGCAGCCGTCTACCGTTGCGCGTTCTTCAGCGTGCCGATGGTCGGCGTGCCCATGTCGTACACCGTGCAGAGGATCTCACGATCGCCGTTCGCCCAGCTATCGGAGGTCGGGAAGTAGTACGAGATGCTCAAGCTGGAGTCGTCATAGCTGATTCCGATGAAGCCGGGGAAGGCGTCTGCGCAGCCCTGCTCGGCCTGGGCCTTCACCGCGTCATCACCCGGGTAGGCGCCGTTGCCCTTCGGCATGGTGATGCTCGTGTACGCCTCCGAGTGGTGCGGCTCGCTGCAGGGGACGATCGGTGCGGTGGTGACCGTCCCGGTGGTCGTCACGTCGTTCAGGCAGTCGCCGACCTTGATGCTGAAGACATCCGCATTGCCGTTATCGGCCGTCGGCGTTCCGCCGGCGTCGCGCGGCGTGGTGTTGGCGATCGTGTTCAGGAGGCTGCAGCCGGAGAGCAGGAACCCTGCGGCGGCCAGAGCGGTGATCGCGAGCGTGCGGGTCAGCGGACGGGGGGCGGTCGTGGACATGGGCGGTTTCGTACTTCCGTCTCGTGGGCATCGGGATCTGAGGCCGACTCCACCCTAACGGGCGCCGTCAGCCCGCCGACAGCGCTGCCAGAACACGGTCGTGCAGCAGCCCGTTGGTGGCCAGGATGCTGTCGTCCGTGAGCGGGTCCGCTCCGTTCACAGTGGTGATGCGTCCGCCCGCTTCGCGCACCACGGGGACGAGGGCGGCGACATCCCACGGCTTCAGGTCGAACTCGCCGGAGATGTCGATCGCGCCCTCGGCGACGAGCATGTACGACCAGAGGTCGCCGAACGCGCGGGTGCGGCCCACCTCGCGGCTCATGGCGACGAGCGCATCGAGGCGGCCGGCCTCATCCCAGTGCTTCAGGCTGTTGTAGCTGAGGGATGCCTCGTCGAGTTCGTCGACGCCGCTGACCGAGATTCGGCGCGGCTCACCGCCGTCCTGCTGCATCCAGGCGCCGTGGCCCGTCGCCGCCCACCAGCGCCTGCCGAGTGCGGGGGCGCTCACCACGCCGAGCTCTGGGATGCCGTCGATCACCAGCGAGAGCAGCAGCCCCCAGATCGGCACCCCGCGGACGAAGTTGGCAGTGCCGTCGATGGGGTCGACGATCCATTGGCGTCGCGATTCGCCGGTGGTGCCGAACTCCTCGCCGAGCATCGAATCATCGGGGCGGGCCGATGCGAGGCGGCTGCGGATCATCTGCTCGACGCGCCGGTCGGCGTCGGTGACCTGCGTGCGGTCGGGTTTCAGCTGCACATCCAGGTCCTGGGCGCGGTAGCGGTCCATCGCGATCAGATCGGCTTCGCCTGCGAGCGTGAGTGCGACCGCGAGGTCGTCGGCCAGCGTGGGGAGCTCGGGCGCGGAGGCGGTGATCACGCCACCAGGCTAGTTCTTGAGCGAGAGCAGCAGGCGCTGCAGGGAGTCGACCCGTTCGGCCGGCAGGCGGCCTTGGGCGACAGCCTCGTTGAGCGAGCAGTCGGGGGCGTCCGGCAGGTGGCTGCAGCCTCGGGGGCAGTCCTCGGCGACGGCGGCGAGATCGGAGAACGACTTCAGGATGCTGTCGGGATTCACATGCCCGAGTCCGAAGGAGCGCACGCCGGGGGTGTCGATGATCCACCCGCCGGTGGGCACCCGCAGCGACACCGTCGACGAGGAGGTGTGCCGCCCGCGCCCGGTGACGGTGTTCACGACGCCGACGGCGCGATCCGTGCCGGGGACGAGGGCGTTGACCAGCGTCGACTTGCCGACCCCCGAGTGCCCCACGGCCACTGTGGTGTGCCCGGCGAGGGCCGGCGCCAGTTCGGCGAGCGCCCGGCCGTCGACGCCATGGGCGTCCTGCGCGCTGCGGAACACCGGGATGCCGAGCCCGGCGAAGTTGGCCAGGAACTCGCCGGGATCCCGCAGATCGGTCTTCGTGACGACCATGAGCGGGGCGATGCCGGCGTCGTACGCCGCCACCAGGTAGCGGTCGACGAGGCGCGGCCGCGGCTCGGGATCGGCCGCCGCCACCACGATCATCAGCTGATCGGCGTTGGCCACGATGATCCGCTCCACCTCGTCGCTGTCGTCGGCGCTGCGGCGCAGCAAAGTGGTGCGCGGACGGATCCGCACGATCCGCGCGAGCGAGCCGTCGCCGCCGCTGGTGTCGCCGACCAGATCGACCCGGTCGCCGGTCACGATCGCCTGGTCTCGCAGTTCGCGGGCGCGCGTCGTGGTGAGGGTGCGCTCCTGGGGGCCGTCCTCATCGGCCAGCACCGTGTAGCGGCCGCGGTCCACCGACAGCACGCGGCCGACGATGGCGTCCTCGTGCTCCGGGCGGGTCTTGGTGCGCGGGCGGCTTCCCTTGGGGTTCGGACGGATGCGCGCGTCCGACTCGTCCCACTCGCCGAACTCCTCATCGGGGACGTCGCTGTCGTCGAGCCAGCTCATGGAAGACGGCTCATGCGGGTGTGCTCACCGAGCCCCGATGGCCCGAGCCGTCGACGCCCACAGTTCGGGGAACTGGGGCAGGGTCTTCGCGGTCGCGCCGATGTCGTCGATCTCGATGCCGGGCACCGCGAGTCCGATGATCGCGCCGGCGGTCGCCATCCTGTGGTCCTCGTAGCTGTGCCAGAGTCCGCCGTGCAGAGCACGGGGCCGCACGATGAGCCCGTCCTCCGTCTCGGCGATGTCGCCGCCCAGTGCCGTGATCTCGGCGGTGAGGGCCGCCAGCCGATCCGTCTCATGACCGCGCAGGTGTCCGATGCCGGTGATCCTGCTCGGCGAATCGGCGAGCGCGGCGAGCGCGGTGATCGATGGGGCGAGTTCGCCGGCCGCAGACAGGTCGAGGTCGACGCCGGGGATGCGGCCCCCGCCCCGGATGCCGATGCCCCCGTCGACGAGCAGCGCTCCGTCATGGCGGCGCACCGAGGCGCCGAACAGCGGAAGCAGGGCGGCGAGCTCTGCTCCCAGCTGCGTGGTGCTCTCCGGCCAGTCGTCGACGGCGACGGTGCCCCCCGCGACGATCGCCGCGAGCAGGAAGGGGGCGGCGTTGGACAGGTCGGGCTCGATGCGGACCTCCCGGCCCGCGATCGCGCCATGCCGCACCGCCCAGACCCCGGGCTCCGGTGACGCCACATCGACCCCGCGCGCCCTCAGGCAGGCGATCGTCATCTCGATGTGCGGAAGGCTCGGCAGGCGTTCGCCGGCATGGCGAAGGGTCAGGCCGTCGTCGAAACGCGCGGCTGACAGGAGCAGTCCCGAGACGAACTGGCTCGATGCCGATGCGTCGATCTCGAGTTCGCCGCCCGCGACCGCGCCCGCGCCCCAGATGCCGAACGGCAGGGTGCCTCTGCCGTCATCCGAGACGTCGACCCCGAGCTCGCGCAGAGCAGTGATCATGGTGCGCATCGGGCGGCGGCGGGCGCCCGGGTCGCCGTCGAATTCGACCGGCCCGATGGCGAGGGCGGCCACCGGGGGGATGAAGCGCATGACGGTGCCGGCGAGACCGCAGTCGATGGGCCGTCCGCCTGTGAGCTCATGCGGCGTCACCAGCAGATCCGGGCCGAAGTCGCCGGATGCCGGCAGCTCGGCGATCTCGGTCCCGAGGGCGCGCAGCGCCTGCACCATGAGGCCGGTGTCCCGTGAATGCAGCGGGCGATGCAGCACCGATGGGCCGCCGGCCAGTGCGGAGAGCACCAGTTCGCGGTTGCTCAGGCTCTTCGAGCCGGGCAGGGTGAGCCGCGCGGACAGCGGCGCCTCCGCGACCGGGGCGGGCCACGTCGCGACGGCCACCTCGGTCGGCAGCAGATTGCCGAACTCGTCGCGGGTGGAATACCTCTGCAGTGCCATCGGTTGTCCACAGTACCGGCCCCGGGATCGCGGGGCACGGACGACAGCGTGAGACGATAGAAGGGGTGCGGATGACGGCGTCCGTCCTCGAGCGGCCGCACCAGCGGCTGACGCAGCCGTGGGTGCTCACCCGCCCCGAACTAGACTCGTCCCCGATGAACGACGACACGCCCGTGGACGAGAACACACCGGACGACCGGGCCGAGCTCGAAACCGAGCTCGACGCGATCGACTCGGAGGACATCCGGCGCGGAGCCAGGCGATCGCAGCTGCCGCCCGCGGAGTTGCGCCGCCTGTTCGAGGAGCAGGCCATCCCGTTCATGGACCAGCTCTATGCGGCCGCCATGCGCATGACCCGCAATCCGGCGGATGCGGGCGACCTGGTTCAGGAGAGCTACGCCAAGGCCTATGCCGCCTTCGCCCAGTTCCAGCAGGGGACCAATCTGAAGGCCTGGCTGTACCGCATCCTGACCAACACCTTCATCAACGGGTACCGCAAGAACCAGCGCAATCCGTACCAGAACACGATCGACGACCTCGAGGACTGGCAGCTCGGCTCGGCCGAGTCGCTGACGCAGGGGCGCTCGACGCGCTCCGCCGAGGCCGAGGCGATCGACCATCTTCCTGACAGCGATGTCAAGGAAGCCCTGCAGTCGATCCCGGAGGATTTCCGGCTGGCTGTGTACCTCGCCGATGTCGAAGGCTTCGCCTACCAGGAGATCGCCGACATCATGAAGACCCCCGTCGGCACTGTGATGAGCCGACTCCACCGCGGGCGCCGCCTTCTGCGCGGCCTGCTCGCCGACTACGCCCGCGAGCGCGGATTCGCCGTCGCGGACACCGCACCTCCCAGGAGCACGACATGACCGATTGCGGCTGCGATAAAGCCAAGGCGGAACTCGAGGAGTACCTGCATCGCGAACTCAGTGACGAGGACTTCCGCGATGTCACCGATCACCTCGCGAATTGCGAGGACTGCACAGGCGAGCATCTCGTCGGCCTGACGATGACCGTGAAGATGCAGACGGCGTGCCAGGAGAAGGCCCCGGACGAGCTGCGCTCCGCGATCCTCGCGCAGCTGACCGAGGCATAGCCGGGTCCCCGGCTCTGCGCCGGGCTACAGCGCGTCGATGGCGGCGGATACCTCGGCGGGCTGATGGCTCGCGCCCGGATTCGTGGAGGCGTGGGCATAGCGCACGACGCCGTCGCGGTCGAAGAGCACGCCGCCGGACTGCTGGATGGCGCCGAACACCTTCCTCATCAGGCCGACCTCCTCGTGCGCGGTCCCGCCGGTGCCCACGACCACCGGGAACGGGACGTGCTTCCTGTCGCGCCACGCGGCGGCCTCCTCGACCGTCGCCGGAACGGCGACGACGACCTGGACGCCCTTCGACTCGAAGTCGGCGGCCTTCCTGGCCATGTTCTGCACATGGGCGTTGCACTGGGCGCAGGAGAGCGCTCGCATGAAGTACAGGTACACCGGCCCCGGGAAGTCGGACAGCGACACCGGCGCGCCCGAGGAATCGACGAGGGAGAGCTGGGGGGTGGTGCCGGCTTCGACGAGCATGGGATCCTCCGGATTCTGGCCTGGTTCGGCCGATTGTTCAGGCTGATTGACAGACAGTCTACCTGTCTATCGGGTCGCTAACCTGGGAAGATGACCGATTCACTGCCGTCCATGTCGTTGGCGATGCTCGCCGCCCGGATGTGGCGGCTCTCGGAGGCCGACTTCCTCGCACGGCTGAACGAGTCGGGGCATCCCGAGTTGCGGATGCGGCATCCCCTCGTGCTGCAAGCACTCGAGCCCGACGGCGCCAGGGCGCGCACCATCGCCGATCGTCTGGGCGTCAGCCAGCAGGCGGTGGCCGAGCTCATCGACGACTTGGGGCGCCGCGGCTACCTGGAGCGCCTCCCCGACCCGACCGACCGGCGCGCGCGGCTGGTGGTGCTCACCTCGAAGGGGAGTTCGGTGCTCCGGGAGGCGGAGGCGATCATCGAGCAGATGGAGCAGGAGTACGCGCAGCGCGTCGGGCTCGAGGACTACCGGACGGCCCGCCGTGTGATGGCGAGGTTGATCGAACAGCTCGGCGGCGCCGACGGGATCGGCTGACCGCCGCCGGCGTGGTCTCGTGCCGGGCCGGAGGCAGCCGTCGGGCTAGAGCGCGAGCGCCTTCTCGATCAGCTCCGCCTGCTCGGTGGCGCTGCGCTTGCTGGAGCCGGATGCCGCGGCGGCGGACGCCGGACGGGACACCACCGAGACGGTGCGGCCCTCGAGGTGCTTGACCACCTCGAGCGTGAAGTACGGCCACGCACCCTGGTTCTCGGGCTCATCCTGGACCCACACGAGCTGGGCGTTCGGGTAGCGGCGCAGCGCGGCGTTCAGCTCCTCCACCGGCGTCGGCGCGAGTTGCTCCAGGCGCACCAGGGCGATCGACTGCCCGGTGCCGCGCTTCTCCAGCTCCGTCAGCAGGTCGTAGTGCAGCTTGCCGGAGTGCAGCAGCACTCGCTGCACGGTGCTCGGGTCGGTGATGCGCGCGTCGTCGATCACCGGCTCGAACCTGCCGTTCGTGAAATCGGCGACGGCGCTGGTCGCGCTCTTCAGGCGCAGCATCGACTTCGGTGTGAGGACGACGAGCGGCCGGCGCGGACGGGCGTAGGCCTGGCGGCGCAGCAGGTGGAAGTAGGAGGCTGGGGTCGAGGGGCGCGCGATCGTCATGTTGTTCTGCGCCGCGAGCTGCAGGTGGCGCTCCAACCGCGCCGATGAGTGATCGGGGCCCTGGCCCTCGTTGCCGTGCGGGAGCAGCAGCACCAGCGAGGAGCGCTGGCCCCATTTCTGCTCGCCGGAGGCGACGAAGGTGTCGATGATGGTCTGGGCGCCGTCGGCGAAGTCGCCGTACTGGGCCTCCCAGAGCACCAGGGCGTCCGCGCGCTCCACCGAGTAGCCGTATTCGAAGCCCATCGCGGCGTACTCGCTGAGCAGGGAGTCGTAGATCCAGAACCGGGCCTGGCGCTCCGACAGGTTGCCAAGCGGTATCCACTCCTGCCCGTTCTGACGGTCGTGCAGCACCGCGTGGCGCTGCACGAAGGTGCCGCGGCGCGAGTCCTGGCCGGCGAAGCGCACCGGGGTTCCCTCGATCAGCACGGACCCCAGGGCGAGCAGCTCGGCGAAAGCCCAGTCGATGCTGCCGTTCCGGCTCATGTCGTAGCGCTTCTGCAGCAACTGCTTGAGCTTCGGATGCACCGTGAAACCCTCCGGCGGGTTGTTGAAGGCGTCGCCGATCAGTTGCACCGTCTGCTCGCTGACGGCCGTCGTCGACGGCTCGCCCCCGGACTCGTCGCGCTGAGATTCCGGCCACTCCAGATCGGCGCCCGGCTGCCGACCGCCCGGGATCACCGGGATCGTGCCGGTCTGCGCGGCGTGGGTCTCAGCGAAGGCGCGCTCCAGGCGGTCCTGGAAGTCCTTGTGCGCCTGGTCCGCCTCCTCCTGGGTGATATCGCCGCGTCCGATCAGCGCCTCCATGTACAGGGTGCGGGTGCTGCGCTTCGCCTCGATCAGGTTGTACATCAGAGGCTGCGTCATCGAGGGGTCGTCGCCCTCGTTGTGACCGCGCCGGCGGTAGCAGATGAGGTCGACGACGACATCGCGATGGAACGTCTGGCGGTACTCCAGTGCGAGTTCGGCGACGCGCACCACCGCCTCGGGGTCGTCGCCGTTCACGTGGAAGATCGGCGCCTGCACGACCTTGGCGACGTCCGTGGAATAGACCGAGCTGCGGCCGTCGGAGGGCTGCGTGGTGAAGCCCACCTGGTTGTTGATGTTGATGTGAATGGTGCCGCCGGTGCGGTACGCGCGCAGCAGCGACATCTGGAAGACCTCGTAGACGATGCCCTGCCCGGCCATGGCGGCGTCGCCGTGGACCATCAGCGGCAGGGTCGTGTAGCTGCCGATCGGCATCCGGTCCTGCTTGGCGCGGACGATGCCCTCCATCACGCCGTCGACCGTCTCGAGGTGCGAGGGGTTGGCCGCGATGGAGACGGCGATCTCGCTGCCGTCGGCCGCGGTGAAGGTGCCTTCGGTGCCGAGGTGGTACTTGACGTCGCCGGATCCCTGCACGGCGCGCGGGTCCTGCGTCCCCTCGAACTCGCGGAAGATCTGGCCGTAGGTCTTGCCCGCGATGTTGGCGAGGGTGTTCAGGCGGCCGCGGTGCGCCATTCCGATCACCGCCTCGTCGAGGCCGGCGGCGGCGGCGCCCTGCAGCACCGCGTCGAGCAGCGCGATGTAGGACTCGCCGCCCTCGAGGCTGAAACGCTTCTGGCCGACGTACTTGGTCTGCAGGAAGGTCTCGAAGGCCTCGGCCTCGTTGAGCTTGCCCAGGATGCGCAGCTGCTCCTCCTTGGTGGGCTTCTCCCACTTGCGCTCGAGGCGCTCCTGGAACCACTTGCGCTGTGCCGGATCCTGGATGTGCATGTACTCGACGCCGATGGTGCGGCAGTAGGCATCCCGGAGCACGCCGAGGACGTCGCGCAGCAGCATCGCGCGGCGGCCGGCGAAGCCCCCGACCACGAACTCGCGGTCCAGGTCCCAGAAGGTCAGGCCGTGGCTGGAGATCTCGAGGTCGGGATGGCTGCGCTGCATGTACTCGAGCGGGTCGATGTCGGCCATGAGATGGCCGCGGACGCGGAAGGAGTTGATCAGCTCCTGCACGCGGGACGTCTTCGAGATGCGTTCGGAGAGGTCGACGTTGATGTCCTCATCCCAGTGGATCGGCGTGTAGGGGATGCGGAGGGCGGCGAAGATCTCCTCGTAGAAGTCGTGCTTGCCGATCAGCAGCTCGTGGATGATCTTGAGGAACTCGCCGGAGCCCGCACCCTGGATGACGCGGTGATCGTAGGTGCTGGTCAGCGTGATGGTCTTCCCGATGCCGAGCTCGGCGAGCGTCTTCCCGGCGGCGCCCTGGAAGGCGGCCGGGTATTCGAGCGCGCCGGCGCCGATGATGCATCCCGCTCCGCGCATGAGACGGGGGACCGAGTGCTCCGTGCCGATGCCGCCGGGGTTGGTGAGCGAGATCGTGGTGTCGGCGAAGTCGGCGGCGGTCAGCTTGTTGGCGCGGGCGCGGGCGACCACGTCCTCGTAGCCCGCGAGGAACTCGGCGAAAGCCATCGTGTCGGAGCGCTTGATGCTGGGCACCAGCAGTGATCGGGTGCCGTCGGGCTTGGGCAGATCGATCGCGATGCCCAGATTGACGTGCGCGGGCGCCACCACCGAGGGCTTGCCATCGACCTCGGCGTAGAACACGTTCTGGCTCGGGAACATCTTGAGGGCGCGAACCATGGCCCAGCCGATGAGATGCGTGAACGACACCTTGCCGCCTCGGTCACGGCGCAGGTGGTTGTTGATGACGATGCGGTTGTCGATCATCAGCTTCGCCGGGATCGTGCGCACACTGGTCGCGGTCGGCACGCTGAGGCTCTGGTCCATATTGGCGGCGAGTGTCTTGCCGACGCCGCGCAAGGGCGTGACGACGTCCTCGGCGGGCGCCGCATCCTGGCCGCCGACGACCGGGATGCTCGACGTCTGCGGCGCCTCGGCCGGGATGGGCTGCGGCTTGGCGGGGGCGGAGGTGGTCCGGGCGACGGGCGCTGATCCGGTCGTGGTGGCCGGCTCGCTGGGCGCGGCCACCGCATCCGGAACCGCCTCCGCGACCACGGTATCCGCAGCCACCGCATCCGCGACCACGGGGATCGTGGTGGTGGGCGTCGGGTCGGCGACGGGGTGGTAGCTCTCCAGCACCGGCCACCAGCTCTTGTCGACCGAGTCCTTGTCGATGAGGTAGCGCTCGTACAACTCGTCGACGAGCCACTCGCTGGCGCCGAACTCGCCGGAGTTCGGGTCGTCGGCTGCGGTTCCGGTGATCGGGCTCGACACGGCTTGACCGCCCACTCTCAATATCTCGATGTTGTGTGATCGGATGCGGCCTGCCGGCGGCCACACCGCCCCCCAGCTTAATCGCTCCCGGGCCGATCCGCCGTCCCCGGAGCGGGGTACGCGCCGGAATTACGATGCTTCTTGCCCCTACCGTTGAGTCATGCGCTTCCTCGGCCAGCTCCCCGCCCACGACCTGACATATTCCGACGTCTTCCTGGTCCCCAGCCGCTCGGAGGTGACGAGCAGGCTCGACGTCGATCTGGCCCCGGGCGACGGCACCGGCGCCACCATCCCGATCGTGTCGGCGAACATGAACTCCGTCACCGGCCCGCGACTCGCCGCAACCCTGGCGCGCCGTGGCGGGCTCGGCGTCCTGCCGCAGGACCTCCCGCTGCAGGAGCTGGCGGCGGCGATCCACTGGGTGAAGGAGCAGCCGGTCGCCTGGGACACCCCCATCGTGCTCGCGCCCGAGCAGACCGTCGCTGAGGCGCTGCGGCAGATGCCGCCGGCCGAGGGCCACGGGGTGCTGCTGCGCAGCGGCTCCGGCGACTCGGCGGAGGAGGCCGGTGCGGTGCCGGCAGCGCGGCTCGGCACGGCGCTGCCCGACGCGCAGCTCGGCGACCTCGTGCACGGCTCCATCGTCGCCCTCGACGCCGACGACCTCGAAGGGCCGCGCGCCGCGTTCGAGCTGCTCGTCGAGGCGGGCATCGACTTCGCTCTCGTGCAGCGGCACGGCAAGGTCGTCGGCACGGTCAGCAGGCGCAGCGCCCTGCGCGGCACGCTCTACCGCCCGGCCCTCGACGGCGACGGGCGGTTGCGCGTCGCGGCGGCGGTCGGCATCAACGGCGATGTGGCCCAGAAGGCGAAGGCGCTCGCGGCCGAGGGCGTCGACGTGCTGGTGCTCGACACGGCGCACGGGCACCAGGAGGGGATGCTGCGCGCCCTCGCCGCCGTGAAGAAGCTCGGGCTGGGCATCCCCATCGTCGCGGGCAACATCGTGACGGCCGAGGGCGTGCGCGATCTGGTGGATGCGGGAGCCGACATCCTCAAGGTCGGTGTCGGCCCCGGCGCGATGTGCACGACGCGCATGATGACCGCGGTCGGACGTCCGCAGTTCGGGGCGGTGCTGGAGACCGCGGCGACGGCACGCGAACTCGGCGCGCACGTCTGGGCCGATGGCGGGGTGCGGTACCCGCGCGACGTCGCGCTGGCGCTGGCGGCAGGGGCGGCATCCGTCATGATCGGCTCGTGGTTCGCGGGCACCATCGAGGCTCCTGGAGTGCTGGAGACGGATGACGCAGGTCGTCTCTACAAGCAGAGCTGGGGAATGGCGTCCACCAAGGCCGTGCACGAGCGCTTCGGGCGGCTCGACGCCTACGAGTTGGCGCGCAAGGAACTGTTCGCCGAGGGCATCTCGAGTTCGAAGATCTACCTGGACCCCCTGCGGCCCTCGCTGGAGGACCTGCTCGACATGATCACCTCGGGGGTCCGCAGCTCCTTCACCTACTCAGGGGCGGGCGATCTCGCGTCGTTCCAGGATCGCGCCGTTGTGGGTTTCCAGAGCGCCGCGGGCTACGAGGAGGGCAAGGCGCTGCCGGTCAGCTGGTAGCCCATCGGTCGCGCGCCACGGGCGCTCGATATACTCGGGCGAATCATGGATGACCCTCCGTCCGGCCGCCTGAAGAGCATGGTCGCGCCGTGAGCTACGAGTGGATCCTCCTCGTCGTCGGGGTCATCCTGACCATCGGCACCGGCTTCTTCGTGGCGAGCGAGTTCACGCTCGTGAATCTCGACCGGGCCGAGCTCGAGGCGCGCCAGGAGCGCGGCGAGACGATGCTCGGGCCGGTCATCAGCGGACTGAAGCGCACCTCGACGCATCTGTCCAGCGCGCAGCTGGGCATCACCCTCACAACTCTGCTGACCGGCTTCACCCTCGAGCCTGCGCTCGGCGCCTACCTGCGCCCGCTGTTCACCGCGCTGCACCTGCCGGAGCCGGCGATCGTGCCGGCCGCCACTGTCATCGCCATCGTCATCGCCACCCTGCTGTCGATGATCATCGGCGAACTCGTTCCGAAGAACCTCGCCATCGCGATCCCGCGGCAGGTCGCCAAGATCGTCATCCCGTTCCAGCTCGGATTCACGGCGGTCTTCCGACCCTTCGTCATGCTGCTCAACCGCACGGCCAACGCGATCCTGCGACCGCTGGGGATCGAACCGAAGGAGGAGCTCAGCTCCGCTCGCACCGCGGAGGAGCTCCGCAGTCTCGTCCGGCGCTCCGCCAGCGAAGGATCGCTCGACCGGGACACCGCGACGTTCCTGGCGCGAACCCTCGCCTTCTCCGACCACACAGCCGCCGACGTGATGACGCCGCGTCCTCGCCTGGCCAGCATCGGCCGATCCGCCAGCGCCCATGCCGTCGTCGAGCTCGCCCGCACCACCGGGTTCTCCCGCTTCCCCGTCATCGACGACGACATCGACGACGTCGTCGGTCTGGTGCACATCAAGCAGGCCGTCGCCGTGCCGCGGGAACGCCGGCCCGAGGTTCCCGTCTCGGCCCTGCAGTCCGACGCCCTGCGCGTGCCCGAGACCATGAAGCTCGACACCCTGCTCGGAGAACTGCGCGGCCGCGGATTCCAGATGGCGGTCGTCGTCGACGAGTACGGCGGGACCGCAGGCGTCGCCACCCTCGAAGACCTCGTCGAGGAACTCGTCGGCGAGGTCTCCGATGAGCACGATCGCGCCCGCGCCGACGTGGTGCGCAGCCGGGACTGGCTGACCTTCCCCGGGGCGCTCCGGCCGGACGAGCTGGTCGAGCGCGCCGGGGTCGTCGTTCCCGATGAGGGGCCGTACGAGACCGTCGCGGGCTACCTGATGAGCGAGCTGGGACGCCTGGCCAAGGTCGGGGACACCGTGCAGATCCCTGAAGGGACCTTCCGGGTCGAGAGGATGGACGGACGGCGGATCGACCGTGTCCGCTTCACCCCGCGCCACGAGGAACCGGCGACCACGGGGGAGGCGGAATGACCGCCGCCGACTGGTGGGGCATCGGGTGGCTCGTCATCCTGCTCGCCGTGAACGCCTTCTTCGTGTTCGCAGAGTTCGGGATCATCGCCGCCCGCCGCAGCCAGATCGAGCCGCGCGCCGAAGCGGGCTCGCGTGCCGCGAAGACCGCCCTGTGGGCGATGGAGCACGCGACGCTCATGCTCGCCACCACCCAGCTCGGGATCACCATCGCGAGCCTGCTGATCCTCTACGTGTCGGAGCCGGCGATCCACCGGCTGCTCGACCTGCCGCTGCGCCTCACCGGCTTGGACGAGAGCGCCACCGGCACGATCGCGTTCATCATCACCTTGATCATCGTGTCGTTCCTGCACGTCGTGCTCGGCGAGATGGTGCCCAAGAACATCTCCTTCTCGATGCCGGACCGGGCGGTCCTGCTGCTCGCCACGCCGCTGGTCGGGATCGCGACCGTCTTCCGGCCGGTGATCGTCGCGCTCAACGCCACCGCCAGCGGAGCGGTCCGGCTGTTCGGCGTGCAGCCGAGGGCGGAGGCCGTCTCGGCGTTCAGCTTCGACGAGGTCGCCACCATCGTGGCCACTTCGACCCGCGAGGGCGTGCTCACCGACTCCAGCGGCACCCTCACCAACGCCTTCGAGTTCACGACCAAGACGGTCAAGGATGTGCTGGTCCCGATGTCGAGACTGGTCACCTTGCCCGACGACGCCACCCCCGAAGACGTCGAGCGCGCCGTCGCCCAGCACGGCTTCAGCCGCTATGTGCTCCTCGACGGCGAGGGGGAGCCGAGCGGCTATCTGCACCTCAAGGACGTCATCGACCTGGATGACGACGACGAGTTCACCGAGCCGGTCCCCCCGAAGCGGATCCGCCAGCTGATCTCGATCTTCCACGGCACCGAACTCGAGGACGCCCTCGCCACGATGCGCCGCTCCGGCTCGCACCTCGGCCGCGCCTTCGACGAGAACGGGGCCAGCAAGGGCGTGCTGTTCCTCGAGGACATCATCGAGGAACTGGTGGGGGAGGTGCAGGACGCGACTCGGCGGCGCTGATCGCCAGGTCCCCGTCTGAGAGATTTCTTAGTCGATTCCTGTGACGGTTGCCACTGTCGGATTGCGCCGCACTCCGATTTCCCCGTGAAGGATGGAGTCTGTCTTGTCTTGGCTGTTCGCTGGTCTTCCGTTGCATCCACTGTTCGTCCATGCTGCGGTCGTCGCGGTGCCGGTTGTCGCCCTTCTGGCGATGGCTGCCGCATGGATTCCCAAGGTCCGCAATTGGCTCGGCGTCGTTCTTCCGATCCTCGCCACCGCGGCCTTCCTCGCGACGATCGTCGCCAGTCAGTCGGGTGAGGCCTTCGCAACCCAGGTGAGCCGGACGGCGGCAGTGGACGCGCACACCCAGATAGCGGACATCGCGACGGCCGGCGCCTTCCTGCTGTTCGTCGGAGCCTGGGCGCAATGGGGATGGCTCCGCTACTTCGTCCGCCCGCGTCCGGGCCGTCCCGCAGCGAGAGTGACTCGCCCGGGCGTCGTGCGGGCGGTCTCAGCCGGCGGTTCGGTCGTGCTCACCCTGGTCGGGGTGTTCGCGATCGTCGCCCTCGTGATCGTCGGCGACACCGGGGCTCGCGCTGTATGGCAGTGATCGTCATGGCAGTGATCGTCGCACGACCGACGAGATCTCACCGGCGCGGCCATCTCGCGCGGAGGTACTGTGGCGGCCAGTAGTCGAGCTCGACCCCCAGTTCGTGCGCGGCACGCAGCGGGAAGTGCGGGTCGCGCATCATCTCCCGCCCGAGCATGACGGCGTCGGCCTGCCCGCCAGACACAATGGCGGCGGCCTGCGCCGCCTCGGTGATGAGGCCGACCGCGCTGACCGCGACGCCCGCGGTCTCGCGCACCTGCCGGGCGAAGGGCACCTGGTAGCCGGGGCCGAGCGGGACCACCGCCTCGGCGACCAGTCCTCCCGAGGAGATGTCGAAGAAGTCGGCGCCCGCCTGGTGGGCCCAGGCTGCGACGACCGCCGTCTGCTCGGCATCCCAGCCGCCGTCGACGTAGTCGGTGGCGGAGAACCGCACCAGCACCGGAACCCCGTCGCCGATCTCGGCGCGCTCCGCGCGCACCACCTCGAGCAGCAGGCGGGCCCGGTTCTGCAGCGGCCCGCCGTAGGCGTCCGACCGGGTGTTCGACAGCGGCGAGAGGAACTGGTGCAGCAGATAGCCGTGGGCGGCGTGCAGCTCGACCAGGTCGAAGCCGGCATCGATCGCACGGCGCGCGGCCGCGGCGAAGGCGGCGACGACCTCGGGCATTTCGTCCACGGCGAGCGCGCGCGGGGCCCGGTAGCCGGTGAAGGCGAGGTCGGATGCCGACACCGTCTCCCAGCCGCGGCCGGGGTCGATGTCTTCCGGGGCATCGAGCGGGATGCTGCCGCGCTGCTGGAAGCCCCACTCCGGGTAGACCGAGGCCTTGCGCCCGGCATGCGCGAGCTGGAGTCCGGCTCGAGCCCCCTGCGCGTGGATGAAGTCCACGACGCGGTGCCAGCCCGCAGCCTGGGCATCGTTCCAGATGCCGGTGTCGTGCGGAGAGATCCGCCCATCGGGCACGACCGCGGTGGCCTCGGCCATGACGAGCCCCGCCCCGCCCATCGCGAAGGAGCCGAGGTGGGCGAGGTGCCAATCGGTGGGGACGCCGTCGCGCGCCAGTACCGAGTACTGGCAGAGGGCTGGCACCCAGATCCGGTTGCGCACGGTGAGGCCGCGCAGCTGGATCGGGTCGAACATCGTGGTGGTGGGGCCAGGGACTTCGGTGCCGGTCATGAGGCGAGGGACTCCAGGAACGTGCGCAACTCGGGGACGGTGGTGAAGACGTGCCCCGTGACGCCGAGGGCCCGAGCCGCCTCCACGTTGCGCTTCTTGTTGTCGATGAACACCATCCGCTCGAGCGGGATTCCCAACTCGCGGGCGGTGACCCGGTAGATCTCGGGGTCCGGCTTGATCAGGCCCAGTTCGGCGCTGAGGAACATCGCGTCGAAGTATGCGGCCATCGGCGAGTGGCGGAACGGGTCCGAGAAGTCGAAGCCGGCGTTCGACAGCAGGGCGGTGCGGGTGCCGCCGGCGTGCAGCGCGGCCAGCAGTTCGATCGTGCCGGGCTTGACGCTGATCCAGCTCCGGATGTCGGCTGCCCACAGCTGCTGCAGCCGCGCCGGTCCCCACTCGACCCCGGCGTCGCGGGCGATCCTGGCCCAGTACTCGGCGGGGAGAGCGAGCCCCTGGTCGAGATCCTCCCGGTGGTGCCAGTAGAGCTCCCAGAACAGCTCGGCGTCGAGGCCGGAGATGCTCACCATCGCGGCGCGGTCCGCCTCGCTCTGGGAGACCGAGATCACCTCCCCGTAGTCGAAGACGATGACGCGGTCGGGGATCCGGATGTTCACTGAGCCAAACTATCGTTGCCGCATGGACCGTCTCGAACCGGCGCCCTCCGGCCCCGCATTCTTCGGCGCTGCATTCTTCGGCGCTGCGGACGCCGCCCGCTGGATCGCGGTCCCCGGCGAGCACGACGACAAGTACTCGCGCGGCGTCGTGGGCTTCGTGACCGGTTCTGCGAAATATCCGGGCGCTGCGGTGCTCGGCGTGGAGGCTGCGGCTCGCACCGGCGTCGGGATGGTGCGCTACCTCGGTGCCGGGCGCCCGACCCGCCTGGTGCTGCAGCGCCGGCCGGAGGCCGTCTCCACCGAGGGCCGTGTGCAGGCATGGGTGCTCGGCTCGGGCCAGGATCCGGCGAAGCTCGACGAGCTCACCGCCGAGTTCCTCGACGCCGCGCTCGGCCAGGACGTGCCGACCGTGCTCGACGGGGGGGCGCTCGGCCGCCGCGCAGACGCGCGCGGCCCGGTGGTGCTGACCCCGCACGCCCGCGAGCTGAGTCGGCTGATCGACCTCGGTGCCGAGGCGATCCTCGCCGATCCGGCGGCAGCGGCGCGCCGCGCGGCCCGCGAATCCGGCGCGACCGTGCTGCTCAAGGGCCACACCACGCACGTCGCGAGCCCCGACGGCACCCTGCTGCGGGTGCGGTCTGCTCCGTCCTGGCTGGCCACCGCGGGGGCGGGGGATGCCCTGGCCGGCATCCTCGGCGCGCTGCTGGCGACGCACCACGAGCAGCTGGCCGCCGATCCGGGTGTGCTGACGCAGCTGGCCGCGACCGGCGCCGTGCTGCACGGCCTCGCCGCCGAGCGTGCCAGCGGTGGTGGCCCGCTCACGATCCTCGACCTCGCGGCGGCGCTGCCCGCCGTGATCGCGGAGCTTCTGCGGATACCCTGACCCCATGACGGACGCCGCGCCTCGCCCGCGCGGCGCGAGGGCGGCGCTCGGTGCGGTGCTGCGGCATCCGATCACGCTCTGGGGCGCTTTCGTGCTGGTGCACTTCTGGCTCGGGATGCTCGGCCTCTACGCCCCCGGCCTGCCGCTCGGCGACGTCACCCTGGTCTACAAGTTCTGGGTGGAGCACGGCCTGGTCTCGGGCCAATGGGTCGGCCTGCAGGCCCCTTGGGTCTATCCCTTCGTGGCTCTTGCGCCGATGATCACGGCGGACGCCTTCGGCCCAGGCCTCTATGCGAGCACCTGGTTGAGCCTGATCATGGTGGTGGATGCCGCGGCCTTCGCCGTGGTCATGGCCTTCGGGCGCGACCGCAGGATGGCGCACGTCGCATGGTGGTGGCTCGGACTGCTGCTCGCCCTAGGACCGGTGGCGCTCGGCCGCATCGACTCGGTGACCGTCCCGGTGGCGATCGTGGGGATGCTCTGCCTGGCGACCGCTCCGCGACTGGCCGGCGCGCTGCTCGCGGTGGCGGCATGGATCAAGGTCTGGCCTGCTGCGCTGATCGCGGCGGCGGTGATCGCGGTCAGGTCGCGGATCTCGGTCGGGATCGCCGCAGTCGCGGCCTCGGCGGTCATCCTGCTGCTCGCGGTCGTGCTGGGCGGCGGAGCGAACGTCTTCGGCTTCATCACGCAGCAGACCGGCCGCGGGCTCCAGATCGAGTCTGGGCTCGGCACCTTCTGGATGTGGGACGCCTTCAGCCGGCATCCCGGCTCGAGCACGATCTACTACGACACCGCCATCCTGACCTATCAGCTGCACGGACCGGGGGTGGATCTCGCGGCTTCGATCGCCACGCCCCTGCTGGCGGTGGTGGCTGCAGCGCTGCTGGTGCTGGCGATCGTCATCGCCCGGCGCGGCGTGCCGGCGGGGGAGCTCCTCCCGCCGCTCGCCCTCGCGATCACGACCGCGCTCATCCTGTTCAACAAGGTCGGGTCGCCGCAGTTCGTCACCTGGCTCGCAGTGCCGATCGTGCTGGGACTGTCCACTGCGGCAAGCGGCCGCGGGCCGTCGTTCCGCTTCCCGGCCTCGCTCGCCCTGGTGATCGCCGGACTGACGCAGTTGATGTACCCCTACCTGTACGACCAGGTCCTGGCCCTGAACCTCGGGATGCTGCTGGTGCTCACCGTGCGCAATCTGCTCTACCTCGTGCTGCTGGTCTGGGCCGTGCGGAGCATGGTGCTGGCGCTGAGCCCCCGCGTGGATCTGCAGCTCGTGGATGAGCCGGGCTGGCTGCCGCGGGTCTGGCCGTTCCCCCAGGAGCGCCCATGACGGGGCTGACGGCGCGGTGGCAGGCGGGGCCCGCTGATCGAGATCAGAACGAGGCGCCGTCGGCGACGTCCTGGATCAGGATGCCGTCCTGGATCGCCCGCCTGCGCAGCGCGACCTTGGTGCCGACATCGATGCCGGCCACGCGGTACTTCTCGCGGATCCGCTTGAGGTAGCTCTTCGCGGTCTCCTCCGAGATGCCCAACTGGTACGCAACGGACTTGACCGGTTCGCCGCCGCCGTAGAGCGCCATCACGCGGCGCTCCTGGGCGCTCAGCTTGGGGGCGCCTCCGACGTCGGCCGCGTTGAGCGCCAGGTCCAGCTCGGCGGAGACGAAGCTCTCGCCCTGCGCGGCGGCGCGGATCGCCTCGACGATCATGGTGGCTTCCTCGCTCTTCACCAGATAGCCGAGCGCGCCGGATGCCAGCGCCTCGCGCACCACATTGGGCTCGGAGTACGTGCTCATCAGCACCACCTTCACGCCGGTGGTCTTCAGGGTCGAGATCTTGAGCGCGACCGGGATGTTGTCCTTGAGGTCGAGGTCGAGCAGCACCACGTCGACCGGGAACTCGGGGTGCGTCAACAACTCCGGCCAGGTGGTGACGGCGGCGACCATGGAGATGTCGTCTGCGGCATTGCGGATCCACTCGGTGAGGGCTCCGAGGAGCATCCTGTGGTCATCGACGAGGGCGAGGCGGATGGGAGCCACTGCCGGTCTCCTTTCGTAGGTGCTGCGCGGTGAAGGTGATCAGGAAGCCGGGGTCATGACTCCGCCGGGTTGTCGACGAGGCACTCGATGTCGACCCGCAGGCTGGAGTCCTGGGTGTGGTCAGAGTAATGCCCGACCCGGCTCAGGGCGTCCCAGATCGACGGGTCGACACGATTCCGCGCCACGCCCGTCGTGGTGATGGTGATCGGGATGAGGATCTTGTGCTCCGGCACCGGGGTGGCGCTCGGGGCGACGGGACCGAGCTGCAGCGTCACCGTCCGGTTCGCGTTGGAGGTGATCGTGTCGCCGACCAGCAGCCAGGCGGCGGCGAGCAGCCCGTCCCGCTGGATCGGGTCGAGCAGGCCGGCCAGGCTGGACTTGTCGACGAGCGTCACAGCCTTGCCGAGCATCTCAGACTCGCTGACGGCGTGGTACAGCCAGGTCTCGCGGCGGCCCTCGATGAGGTGCAGGCGCAGTTCCGTGGCGAGGGATGCGGCGACCGACGCCATCTTGGGTGCGAGCGGCAGCGGCGTCTTCCTGCTCGCGATGGAATCCAGCAGCTCCTCGGCGGTGAGGTCGAGGCGGGCGAGCTCCTCGGAGGCCAGCATGCCGACGGCGTAGCGCGGAGCGGAGACGGTCGACTGGATCAGCACGCGGTCGAGCTCGAGCTGCACCATCCTGCGGAAGCTCTCGACGACGACCACGCCGATCAGGGCCGGGAGCACCGCCGAGGCGACGGCGGTGATCTGCGGCGCGAGCCAGTCGCCGGTGATCTCCGATGTCGCGGGGGTGTCGAAGAAGATCAGCACCGCGAGGCCGAATCCCAGCACGGCGGCTGAGATGAGGATCTCGGCGGAGCCGCGGAGCGTCACGACCACCAGAAGCGTCATCCCGGCGGCGAGGGCCGCCGTGGCGTTCCTGCCGATGTCGTGCAGCTCCCAGACCGCGATCACGTCGAGGGCGACGGCGACGAGCAGGCCGGTGAGGAAGAGGCCGAACATCCAGTCGGGCAGTCGGTCGCCGATCACCCGCGAGGTGACGATGGCGCCGATGACGACCGCGCCGAGCACGATCCACGCCGCGAGGGCGGCTGCGGGCTGCGGGTAGACGCCGCGCGTCCACAGGCCGATGAACCAGCTCACCCCGTACACGGCCCGCAGCCCCACCAGGATGGCGGCGCCGAGTCCCAGGAACGCGGTGCCGAGGCTGGCCCTGTGGGCCGAGGCGCGGCCGAATCGGCGCGCCGTCTTGCCGACGGCACGGCGCGCATTGCCGATCACGACGCCGAGGGTGTTCTCCTCTGGGGCGGAGAAGGTCATCCTCCCACCTCGCCGCGGGGGACCTCGAGGACGACGGTGGTCCCGGATCCGGGGGCCGAGAACAGGCGTGCGTTGCCGCCGACATCCCGCAGTCGCGCCACCACCGACTCGGTGAAGCCGAGCTTGGCCTCGTCGATGTCGTTGATGTCGAACCCGACGCCGGCATCGGTGACGAGGGCGCGCACCATCGTGTCGTCGTCGGTGATCGTGACGTGCGCCTCGGTGACGCCGGAGTGCCGCCGCACGTTCTCGAGGCACTCGGCCAGGGCGAGCAGGAAGGCGTCGAGCACTTCGCTGGGCAGCAGCACCTGCCCTGTGCCGTGCCAGCTGACCTGCAGCCCCATGCGGCCGAATCGCTGCTTCACCGACTCGAGCGTCGTCCCGAGCACCGGCTCATCGATCACCTGGATCGGGGAGGTCTCGGTCCCGACGTTCTCGCCGGTGGGGCTCGGATTCGTGCCGAGGCGCAACTGGCGCAGCAGTTTCGCGTCGTCGCCTGCCTGCTCGCGGAGGGCATCGGGGGTCACCCCGACGCCGGAATGCGCGAGCAGCGTCAGCGTCGCCAGCACGGTGTCGTGCAGCAGACGGGCGCCCTGGCGGCGCTGGGCCTCGAGCTCGCTTGCCTGGCGCTCGGCGCGGTGCGCGCGGCCGATGCTCGTGATCCGCTTGGCGACCTGCGGAACGCCGGCGCTGATCCAGATCGCGACCAGCGCCGGGAGCACCCAGCCGAGCACGTACGTCCCGGCTGTGCGCAACGGGGCCTGAATGCCGCTGGTGAGCAGCAGCAGCACGGCGCCGACGATCAGGAACGAGACGACGAGCGCCGCGATCCGCGGTCCGCTCGAGGTGAGCACCAGGGCGGCCGAGGCCAGCGAGGCGGCCGCGAGTTCGACGAGGGCCGTGAATCCGGCCAGCGATGGGCGTTCGCCGACCGTCACGGCGATGACGAGGATCGCGAGACCGGCGGCGAGGAACAGCGCAACCCAGATCGGCGAACGGCTGATCCCCATTCGGAACTGGCCGACCCCGACCACCGCGAACAGCGGAAGGCAGATGAACACTGCGGTCGTGCTGACGGCGCCCGGCAGCAGGAAGCACAGCAGTGCGACGACGGTGAAGCTCAACCCGTACACCCGGGCCGTGCGCTGCAGGAGCCGGTTGCGCTCCTTGGTGATCAGGTCCATCTGGGTGTTCTCTCTGCTGAGGGTCGCCTCATCCGCAGTCATGCTGCCATAGGGGGCACTCGAATGGGGGGGTGCCACGCGGCGCGCCGGGACAGATTCCGCGGCGGCAGGCGGCCGTCGCCGATCCGCTCGCTCGGGTTCAGCCGTCGAGCAGCCGCCGCAGTTGCGCCCCCACCAGCGCGTCCTCGATCAGGAAGGCGTCGTGGCCGAAGGGGGAGGAGAGCACCGTCGGCACATCCCCGTCGATGTTCCCGCTCAGGTGGCGCGCGATGACCTGCTGGCCCGGCACCGGGAACAACCGGTCTGAGTCGATGCCGAGCACGAGCGCACGAGCGGTCGCACGGGACAGCGCCGCCGCCACCCCGCCGCGGTCGCGTCCGATGTCGTGGGAGTTCATCGCATCCGTCAGCACCAGGTAGCTGTTGGCGTCGAAGCGCCTCGTGAACTTGTTGCCGTGGAAGCCGAGGTAGCTCTCGACGGCGAACACGCCGCCGCCGCCGAGCGGGCTGAGCCCGCTCTGCCAGCTGCGCTCGAAGCGGTCGTTCAGCTCGGTGGGGGAGCGGTAGTTGAGCAGCGCCATCCGGCGTGCAAGGGCCAGGCCCCGATGCGGGCCGTGCCCGTCCTGGGCGTCGTAGTATGCGCCGCCCGCGAAACCCGGATCCATGCGGATGGCCTCGTTCTGCACCGAGTTCAGGGCGATCTGATCCGCGCTGGAGATCGGTGGCGCCGCCAGCACGGCGAGCCGCTCCACGCGCTCGGGATGCGTCACCGCCCATTCGAGCGCCTGCATCCCGCCCATCGAGCCGCCGATCACGGCTGCCCAGCGCGTCACGCCGATCGCGTCCGAGAACAGGCGCTGCGCCTCGACCTGGTCGCGGATGGTCAGATAGGGGAAGCGGGCCCCCCATTCGGCGCCGTCCGGTGCCAGCGATGCGGGGCCGGTGCTGCCCTGGCAGCCGCCCAGCATGTTCGGCGCCACCACGAACCACTCGGCCGGGTCGAGCACTTTGCCGTCTCCGACCAGGCCCGACCACCATCCCGCGGTCGGATGCCCAGGACCCGCCGGCCCCGTCAGGTGGCTGTCGCCGGTCAGGGCGTGCAGCACGAGCACGGCGTTGCTGGCGTCGGCGTTCAGCTCGCCCCAGCTCTCGTAGGCGATCGTGACGGCCGGGAGCGGGTCGCCGCGCTCCAGCGGGACGCGGCCGATCTCGACGAAGCGGCGATCGCCCGGGTCGTCTCCCGGGCGCCAGGCGCCGGACGCCGGGGGCTCCGCCGAAAGCGCCCGACGGTTGGACTCCGTGACGAACGCAGACGGCACTGCGTCCTCGGGTGTCTGAAAGTCCATGTCATGCGCCATTCTGGCGGATGCGGAAGGCCCCGACCGGCTGTATGACGCCGGGTCGGGGCCTTGGGCCGATCGAGCTCGTCCGGATCAGGCGGCCGCGCTGGCCGCACTCACCTTGCGGGCGGCCGCGAAGCCTGCCTCGAGGTCGGCGATCAGATCCGCCACGTTCTCCAAGCCGACCGAGAGGCGCACCAGGCCCGGCGTGACGCCGGTGGTCAGCTGCTGCTCCGGCGTGAGCTGGCTGTGCGTGGTCGAGGCCGGGTGGATGATCAGGCTGCGCACATCGCCGATGTTGGCCAGGTGGCTGAACAGCGAGACGTTCTCGACGAGCGCCTTTCCGGCATCCACTCCGCCTTTGAGCTCGAAGCTCAGCACCGCGCCGACTCCCCTGGGGGCGTACTTGTTCGCAGCCGCGTACCAGGGGCTGGAGGGCAGGCCCGAGTAGTTCACCGAGGCGATGTCCGGGTGGTTCTCGAGGAACTCGGCGATCGCCTGGGTGTTCTGCAC
>WOYI010905430.1_pt1 | contig 28095 bp, 30 predicted proteins | sample 6423411 | NCBI WGS metagenome assembly WOYI01 (sample SAMN13441803, study PRJNA592873) | oil field metagenome | biome: oil field; feature: oil-well bore; material: oil-contaminated soil; isolation source: oil-contaminated soil from oil-well borehole | place: Germany: Wietze | collected 2016-10-18 ...
GTCCTTGGCTGCGCCGGCATGGCCGGCCTTGCCGCGTCGCTTTCGGCCGAACACGGGCTCCCGGTCATCGATGGCGTGGTCTCGGCGGTGGCGTTGTGCGAAGCGATGGTTCGGCTCAACCTGCGAACCTCGCGCCTTGGCGGCTATGCACCGCCTCATGCGGCTGTGTCCGATGTAGCCCGCATTGCGACGACATGACTGCCCCTCGCTTCCGCCCGCAACCGGATGATGGCACGAGTTTTGGCCGGATAGCCTCAAGGCGGTCGTCCGCTCTTGCCGGCCGGATGGCGGCCTTGGGTCAGCCTTGAGTGCGGCGATGTCGGCAGCGCGATCCCAGTGCGGCCATTGAGACAGCACGCAGCATTCGTCAGATTGGACCCGACGTGGGCCAACACGGTTTCGCGACATCGCCAAAAAGGAACCGGCCGCGATTTCGGGCGGCCGGCAGGTGCGGGGATCGTCCATTCGTCGACGACGGCGGGCGTGCCGTTGTTGGTCTCGACGATGAGGTGGCGCGCCCTGTTCTGGTGGTGGATCTCGCTCGTGAAGGTGCGCGGGCCGAAGAGCGCCGGCCCGTCCGGCATCTTCTCAAGCCCGGCCAACACGGCCGCGGCCTCGGTCGAGCCCGCACGCTCCGCCGCCTTGGCCCAGACGTCGATCAGCACCTAGCCCGGATAGACATACTGGGTCGAGGGATCGCCGCCCGTCGCTTCCTTGTACTTCGCGTTGAAGGCCGTGACATCGGGGGGCGGGTCGTCGCCGCAGATCGAGCCCTGCACCGGCACGTAGAAGTTCGACAGATCCGGCACCGCCAAGAGCCAGTAGGAGCCGTCGACGCCCGAGCCGTTGAGGATCATCGGAGAGAAGCCCGGCCTGGGAGTGGCGCCGTTCCTTCAGCCCCCTTCCTGACCCGGGTGATGAGGTAGGAGCCGCTCGCGTCGAGGACCGCATTCCAGCCCGGCTCGATGACGATCGTCGTCGTCACCTCCTCGATGGTCGCGCCGCCGGCTCTGGCTTCCGGCCGATCACCGGCTTCTCGGGTCCGAGGCGGTGCGCTCGCTCGTCGCCGGGGTCTTTCGCACCTTCATGTCGGTCGCCCTGGGCGGCGGCGGCTGACGGACTTGACCGAGATCAACGGAAGCGCGGCCGGGATCGGCGATCTTCGCCGCATGTCAACCGCAGGAGGCCCCGCATGTCCCGCAACACGCAGAACCTGATCTGGTTCGACAAGGTCGCGCGCGGTGACGTCGCGCTGGTCGGCGGCAAGAACGCCTCGCTCGGCGAGATGACGGTGGCGCTCGCCGCGAAGGGCGTGAAGGTCCCGCCGGGCTTCGCCACCACCTCCGCGGCCTTCCGCGCCTATCTCGATGCCAACAGCCTCAACGCCATGATCGCCGACCACCTTGCCGCGCTCGACAAGGGCCGGATCGACCTTCAGGCCGCCGGCCAGGCGATCCGCACCGCCATCGCCACAGCCGACTGGCCCGAGGACATCGCCGCCGACATCCGCGCGGCCTATGTCGAGCTGGCCCGCCGCACCGGGCGCGACACCCCCGCCGTCGCCGTCCGCTCATCGGCCACCGCCGAGGACCTGCCCGACGCGAGCTTCGCCGGCCAGCAGGAGACCTTCCTGAACGTGACCGGCGAAAAGGCGCTTCTGGATGCCTGCCGGCGCTGCTACGCCTCGCTCTATACCGACCGGGCGATCACCTACCGGACGTTGAAGGGTTTCGCGCACGAGAAGGTCGCGCTCTCGGTGGGCGTGCAGCTGATGGTGCGCTCCGACCTCGGCGGGTCGGGGGTGATGTTCTCCATCGACACCGAGTCTGGCTTCGACAAGGTGGTGCTGATCAACGCCGCCTGGGGCCTTGGCGAGAATGTCGTGCAGGGCGCGGTCGATCCCGACGAATACCAGGTCTACAAGCCCTTCCTCGCCCGCCCCGGCCTGAAACCGATCCTCGCCAAGGCGCTCGGCGCGAAAGAGCAGAAGATGATCTACGCCAAGGGCGCCGCCCATCCGACGCGGAACGTGCCGACCTCGAAGGCGGAGCGCGAGGCCTTCGTGCTGGGCGACGCCGAGATCCTCGGGCTGGCCCGCTATGCCGTCCTCATCGAGGACCATTACGGCCAGCCGATGGACATGGAATGGGCCCGCGACGGCGAGACGGGCGAGCTTTACATCGTCCAGGCGCGGCCCGAGACGGTGCAGTCGCGCGCCAGCGCCACGGGTTTCCGCAGCTATTCGGTCGCGGCGAAGGGTCCGGTCCTGACCGAAGGCCTCAGCGTTGGCGAGGCGGTGGCTCTGGGCGAGGTCTGCCTGCTGAACTCGGCGGCCGAGATCGACCGCTTCGTCGACGGCGCGGTCCTGGTGACATCCACCACCGACCCCGACTGGGTGCCGATCATGAAGCGCGCCGCCGCCATCGTCACCGATCATGGCGGGCGCACCAGCCATGCCGCCATCGTCAGCCGCGAGCTTGGCCTGCCGGCCATCGTCGGCACCGGCAACGCCACCCATGTCCTTCATGACGGGCAGGAGGTCACGGTCTCCTGCGCGGAAGGCGAGCGCGGTTTCGTCTATGCCGGCAGCGCGGAGGTGACGGTCGAGGACATCGCGCTCGACACGGTGCCGAAGACGAAAACCAAGGTGATGCTGAACCTCGCCAACCCCGCCGCCGCCGCGCGCTGGTGGCGGCTGCCGGTGGACGGGGTCGGCCTTGCCCGGATGGAATTCGTGGTGAACAACGCCGTCCGCGTCCACCCGGTCGCGCTGACCCGCTACGGTGAATTGACCGACGCGGCGGCGAAGGCCGAGATCGACCGGCTGACGCGCGGCTATGCAGACCGGACCGACTATTTCGTCGATACGCTGGCGATGGGCCTGTCGCGCATCGCCGCGACCTGGTTCCCGAACCCGGTCATCGTGCGGATGAGCGATTTCAAGACCAACGAATACGCCGAGCTTCTGGGCGGCCGGCAGTTCGAGCCGCACGAGGAAAACCCGATGATCGGGTTTCGCGGCGCCTCGCGCTACTATTCCGACGCCTATCGCGACGGCTTCGCGCTCGAATGCCGGGCGATCAGGCAACTGCGCGAGGAGATGGGGTTCACCAATGTTATCGTGATGATCCCGTTCTGCCGCTCGCCTGAGGAAGCCGACCGGGTGCTGGCGGAAATGGAGCGGAACGGGCTCAGGCGCGGCGAGAACGGGCTCGAGGTCTATGTGATGTGCGAGATCCCGTCGAACGTCATCCTCGCGGAAGAATTCGCGGAGCGCTTCGACGGTTTCTCCATCGGCTCGAACGACCTCACGCAGCTGACGCTCGGCATCGACCGCGACAGCGAGGCGCTGGCGGACCTCTTCCGCGAACGCGATCCGGCGGTCTTGTGGATGATCCGCACGGTGATCGAACGGGCGCACAAGGCGGGACGCAAGGTCGGGCTCTGCGGTCAGGCGCCCTCGAACGACCCGGACTTCGCCCGGCTTCTGGTCGAGGCGGGGATCGATTCCATCTCCGTCACGCCGGACAGCTTCCTCGCGGTGAAAGGCCATGTCGCAGCGGCCGAGAAGGGCTAGCCGCAGGCAAGGGTCAATCTCGGAACACCCCGGTCGAGGATCTTCGCCCAGGCCGGTGCGGCCGGATCGGCATCCGGCAATCCGGTCAGCCGCGCCGAGGTCATGTCGGCGTCCTCGACATCGCTGCGCGGCAGCTTCGCGCCCGCGAGGATCGCAGCCGCGACCTTCGCCTGCCGGAGTGCTCCGCGCATCCGTCCCATAGACGGGTTCTTCATGTCGGCCGACAAATTGGCGCCGGTGAAACCGGTCCCGCCAAAACCCGCACCGCAACCTATGAGCATCCGCAACGCCGCCTCTCTCTCCCCGCAATCGGACAGTCACCGCCGCCGCCCGGCCGGCCGGCAATGGCCTCGCGCGGCCCGTGACGGCATTGTGAAGTCTGGCCGTTATCCGCTTTCGCGCCCACCCTGCCCGCAAGGGACCATCCACGCTGCTTGCGCGGTGCGGGTTTCCGTGCGAAAAATCATGTCGTGACCGAGGAGGAGAGGCGGCCGCCGCCGGACTGGGATCCCGGAGGCGTCTGGTCGTGCAAAGGCACCGCGGAGTACCGCGCGACAGGTCGCCGTGATTTTGGGAGGCTTCGAGATGAACCGGACGGACACGTCCGCCCATGCCGTGCCGATCCGTTCGGCCCTGGTGGTCGACGATCATCCGCTTTACTGCGACGCCCTGGCCTCGATGATGGAGACGGTCTTCAACATGCGCCGGGTGCGCAAGGCGGCGTCGCTCGGCGATGCGATGCAGCTTCTGCGCTCGCGCTTCTCGCCCGATCTCGTGATGCTCGACCTCAACCTGCCCGACGTGTCGGGGCTGAGCGGCTTCATGAAGATCAAGGACAAGGCGCCGGACGTGCCGGTCGTGGTGATCTCGGCCTTCACCTCGGACGAGGTGGTGCAGTCGGTGATCTCGGCCGGGGCCGCCGGCTTCATCCCCAAGGACGCCGCGCGCGAGACGCTGCGCGAGGCGATGATGGATATCTGGGACGGCAAGACCTACCTGCCGGCGGGCTACAAGGCCCCGGCCAGGCAGAGCGAGGCCGACCCGACGATCGGCGACATTTCCCGCAAGATCGCCGGCCTCTCGCAGCAGCAGGCGCGGATCCTGTCGCTGATCTGCAAGGGCAAGCCCAACAAGCTCATCGCCTACGAGATGCAGCTCGCCGAGGCGACGGTGAAGGCGCATATCACCGCGCTCCTGCGCCGGCTCCGGGTCCAGAACCGCACCCAGGCGGCGCTTCTGGTGCGCGAGGTGTCGATCCGGCATCACCTGCAATAGCGGCGGGGTGTGCCCGGTCGCATGCGGGATGAACGGGGGAACGGGTGGAGGATGACGGCAGTTCGCGATCTTGAGGCGAATCCGGCGGAAGCCGTGGCCATCGCCGTGTCCTACGCGGACGATCCCGCGCACGCGGTGGCCGAGATCGCCGCGCGGATCGGCGACGCGGATCCGAGCTTCGTGCTGATGTTCATCCCGCACAGGATGAACCGCGCCGCGCTCCAGTCCGCGCTGGCGCGGAAGCTGCCGGCGACGGCGGTCTTCGGCTGCACCACGGCGGGCCAGATCACCCCGCGCGGCTACGAGGGCAGCGCCATGGTGGCGCTGGCCTTCCGGCGCACGCATTTCCGTGTCGCCTCGACCCTGATCAAGCCGATCTCGCCGGTCCATATCGCCGAGGTGGTGACCCAGACCGAGCGTCTCGCCGCCCGCTTCCCCGCGACACCGGGCCGCCGGCGGCTGGCGCTGATCTTCGCCGACGGGCTCTCGAAGCAGGAGGATATCCTCGTCGCGGCCCTGGAAGCGGGGCTGAAGGACATTCCGGTCTTCGGCGGCTCGGCCGGCGACGGGCTCGAATTCAACGAGACCTTCGTGCTGCACAACGGCGCGTTCTACAAGGACGCGGCGCTGCTGCTCCTGCTCGAGACCGACCTCAACTTCCGCGGCCTCGGCTTTCACCACTTCATGCCGACCGAGAAGCGGATGGTGGTGACCCGCGCGGTCCCCGAAGACCGGCTGGTCCTCGAGATCAACGGCTCGCCGGCGGGGCAGGAATATGCCCGTCTCGTCGGCGTGCCGACCGACCAGCTCTCGCCGATCATCTTCGCCGAGAACCCGGTCCTCGTGCGCAGCGGCAACACCTACCATGTCCGGGCGATCCAGCAGATGCGCCAGGACGGCGGGCTGACCTTCCTCTCGGCCATCGACGACGGGCTTTTGCTGACGCTCGGACGCGGCAAGGAGATCATCCGCACCCTCGATGCCGGGCTCACCGTCCGCGACGAGGCCGGCGAGGCACCGGACCTGATCCTCGGCTTCGACTGTTTCCTGCGCAAGCTCGAGATCGAGCACAAGGGCCTCGAACACGAGGCGTCGGACCGCTTCCGCGCCCACCGCGTCGTGGGCTTCAACACCTATGGCGAGCAGCACCTCGGCGTCCACGTGAACCAGACCTTCGTCGGCATCGCCTTCTTCCGTCCCCGCCAGGGATCGCCGCTATGATCGACCCCGACGAACCGCTCGAAATCCAGGTCAGGAAACAGGCGAAGATCATCGAGGCGCTGATCTCGCGCTCCGAACGCGGGCACGAGGTCGGCGGATCGGCCTATTCGCTCTTCCAGTCGGCGATCGTGCTGCAGGCGGCGGTGTGGGAAAAGACCAAGGACCTCGAAGTGGCGCTCGACACGCTCGGCCGGGCGAGTTCCGAGCTGGAGCTGGCCCGCCGGCTGCAGGAGCGGATGCAGAACAACCTCGCCGACGCGATGGTCGCGGTCGAGGGCGGTTTCGCGCTTTTCTCCGAAGACCGGCTGCAGGTCTGCAACGAGTTCTTCCGCCGCCTCCTGCCCGATGTCGAGCCGCTGATCGAACCCGGCCTGGCCTTCGAGGACTACCTGAACGCCGTTGCCCACAGCCGCTTCGTGCTGCCCTCCGACAACGGCGCGGAGGGCGGGCGCCTCGCGCAGCCGCGCGACCGGCGCTTTTCCAGCCATGTCCTCGCGCTGCGGAACGACCGCTGGTTCCAGATGGCCTACCGCCAGACCAGCTCCGGCAACATCGCGGTCCTGCAGACCGAGATCACCGACATCGTGCGCCAGAACCAGCGCGAGAAGGACCGGCTGATCGACCAGCACGCGCATTTCCTGCAAGCCGCCTTCGACCACATGTCGCTCGGCATCTGCACCTTCTCGGCCAAGGGCGAGCTTCTGGTCCGCAACGAGCGGTTCGGCGAGTTGCTGGGGGTGCCGCTGTCGCTTCTGAAGAAAGGCATCGGCTTTCGCCGGATCACCGAATACATCGAACGCTTCGAAGCGCTGAAACCGCAGGGGAGCGGCGCCGGACGCGTTCCCGACGGCTGGGCCAAGACCCTGCGCCGGGGCGGGGTCGTGCAGGACCGCTTCCGCCGTCCCGACGGGGTCAGCCTCGACATCCGGATCCACGCCCTGCCCGACAACGGGTTCATCGTCTCGATCACCGACGTGACGGTCGAGACCGAGGCGGCCGAGGCGCGCCAGCGGATCAACCAGACGCTGGAGCGGCGGGTGCAGGAACGCACCGCCGAGCTGACCGAGGCGAACCGGCTCCTGCGGATCCAGTCGGTCGAGCAGGCCAAGACCGAGGAGGCGCTGCGCCTCGCCAAGGAAGCCGCCGAGGCCGCCCATGTCTCGAAGACCCGTTTCCTCGCCGCGGCGAGCCACGACCTTCTGCAACCGATCAATGCCGCGAAGCTCTACATCTCGACCCTGAAGGAGAAGGTGACCGAGCGCGGCGCGGTCGAGACGGTGGACCGGATCAGCCGCTCCTTCACCTCGATCGAGTCGCTCCTCCACGCGCTTCTCGACATCTCGCGGCTCGACAGCCCGGGGGCGGAGTTCAACGTCACCGCCTTCTGCCTCGCCGACGCGCTCGGGTCGCTGGCCGGGGACCTGGCGCCCCTTGCCGCCGAAAAGGGCATCGGCCTCACCATCCTGCCGTCCTCGCGCTGGGTCATGAGCGATCAGCGCTACCTCATGCGCTGCGTGCAGAACCTTGTCGTCAACGCGATCCAGTATACCGAGACCGGCCGCGTCCTCGTCGGCTGCCGCCATGCCGGCGGCAAGGTCAGGATCGAGGTCTGGGACACCGGCATCGGCATCTGCGAGGCCGATCAGGGCCGGATCTTCAACGAGTTCACCCGGGTCAGCAAATCCCACGGCGGGCCGGGCATGGGGCTTGGCCTCTCGATCGTCGAGCGCGCCTGCCGCCATCTCGGCCACCGGGTGCGGCTCGCCTCGCGGCCCGGCAAGGGATCGGTCTTCTCGATCGAGCTGCCCCTCGCCCGCCCCGGCCTCGACGCCGCCGCGCGCGGCACGACGACCGAGGCGACGCCGCAAGGCGGGCTCGACCTGATCGTGATGATCGTCGAGAACGATGCCGACGTCCTTCACGCGACGACGCAGAAGCTCGACGGCTGGGGGGCGAGCGTGCTGGCCACCGCCTCGACCAAAGGCGCGCTCGACCTCATGCTGGGGGTGGGCACGGCGCCCGACATCATCCTCGCCGATTACCAGCTCGACGACGGCGACGACGGGGTGGAGGCGATCCGCGCCCTGCGCGCTGCCGCCGGATACGACGTTCCGGCGATCGTGATCACCGCCAACCGCTCGAAGGCGCTCCTGCAGCTTGGCGAGAAGATGGGCTTCTCGGTCCTGACCAAGCCGGTGCAGCTCTCGCGGCTCCGGGCGCTCATCGACTGGAAGACGCGCCGGCAGGTCGCCTGACCGCGCAGAGGCCGGGACCCGCGCACCGACCAAAGTCGCCGATGACAGCGCAAGGCGATGGGCTAGGCTGGCCCGAAAAAGGGAAGGCATAGATGCGTATTCGGATCGCGATACTGGGGCTTGTCCTCGGCCTGGGGCTCGGCACCCCGCCGGCAGGTGCGGCCGAGACCTACCAGCTTCTCTTCCGCGAGGGCGTGCTGTCCGGTATCGGGGCCAGCGACACGCTGTCCTACACCGCCCGGCGCTCCGGCCGGTCCGCGCCCGAGCCGGTCCAAGCGGCGGGTCAGGACATGGCCCCTCCGCCGGCCGAGTTGCGGCTCGACCTGACCGTGGCGCCCGGCGACGAGGTCATCCTGACCGCGGTCCAGGGCGAGACGCGGCAGCGCGCGGGGACCTTTCCCGGCTCGGTCGGCAATCCGCTGATCATGTATTTTCTCGAAACCGTGCTCCGCGACATGTCGAACCAGGCCGGCGGCAGCCCGTTCTACATCCGCAACCGGATCAAGGACGCGCTGCTCCGCGACGCCGATATCCGCCCGGTCGAGCTGCCCTTCGGCGGCGCCACCATCGCCGCGCAGGAGGTGACGCTCCTGCCCTTCGCCAACGACGCCGCCCGCGACCGGATGTCGGGCTTCGCCGACCTCGCGCTTGTCGCGGTGGTGTCGGACGCGGTGCCGGGCTGGTACTATTCGCTGACCGCGACCGCGCCCGCCGCGCCGGGCGCGGAGGGTCCGGGCTATTCCAACGCCATCACCCTGCTGCCCGAGGCCGCGAAATGAAAAGAGCCCTGCCGATCCTGATGCTTCTCCTCGCCCCGGTGGCCAATGCCCAGGGGATGGCCGAACGGCTGAACGACTACCCGACGGAGGCGCGGGCCGACTATGTCTTCGGCTGCATGGCCGCCAACGGGCAGGACCGGATCACCTTGCGCAAATGCGCCTGTTCGATCGACATCATCGCGTCGATCCTGCCCTATGACGGCTATGTCGAGGCCGAGACCGTGCTGTCGCTGCAACTCGGCAATGGCGAGCAGTTGTCGATCTTCAAGACCATGCCGGTCGCGACCGAGGCGGTCGCCAACCTGCGGCGCGCGCAGGCCGAGGCGGAAATGATCTGCTTCTGACCCCGCCTGTCAGGCCGGCGGATCCTTCGGCAGCATCCGATCGAAGACATTGCCCTCCGTATCGACGGCACGGACCCGGAGCGCGGGCGCGCCGTTGTCGGAATAGTCGAAGCGGAAGACCGGGTTTTCCGAGATCGAGATGCCGCCTTCGAGCGCGAAGAGGAGATCCGCGCCCTGCCAGACCTCAAGCTCGTGGATGAAATGCGCCGGGATGAAAAGCTGGGTGATCTGGTCGCGCTGGAGCCCGGAATAGTTCGGATGGCGGATCATGATCTGCGCCTCGCGCCGCGCCGTGGACTGCTGCACCTCGGCCGGCTCGAAAAGCTTCAGCCGCATCTCGCCCATCCCCGCCAGCGCCGCCTCGGGGTCCTTCGTCGCCGGCGCCGAACAGCCGCCCGAGGCCTTGACATAGCGCCCGGTCATGAAGCTGCCCCCGGCGGTGTCGGCGATCACGCGGAGGTTGGAATACTGGTTCACCCGCACCCGCGTCTCGAGCTTCAGGGGGTGCATCGCCGGGCCGAAGCGGAACTCGGCCACGAGCGGGGACGGGTTCTCGTCGACGACGAGTTTCAGCGCGGTGATGACCGGCCCGGTATCGGTCTGCTCGATCACCACCGGTACGGTCGCGGCATCCTCCGCCCGGTACGGCGCATCGACGCTCAGAAGCGCGCCCCCGTCCTGCAGCGCCACGTCGCCGACGATATCGCCGGAGATCTCGGCCCAGGTCGGCCCCTCGACCATCAGGCTTTCCGCGGCCGACAATCCGAAAGGCGCGGACATCAGGGCAAGCGAAAGTGCCACCAGAAGCTGTTTCATCGGCTCTGCTCCGTTCCAATGCGTGAGGCAAGACTACCACAACCGCGCCGCCACGGAAATTCAACCTTTCGGATATGTGGTCCACGGACCTGCGCCGGCGCAGGATGGGAGCGGGAGGACGCGATGTTCGAAGCCCTCGTGACACTCTGCCTCGGCGCGGCCGGGGCCGGTTCCTGCCGGGAGGCGCTGCTGCCGGGCTACGCGGCCACGACCGAGACCGGCTGCCGCGCCGCCCTCGCCGCGCGCCCGCCGGAGATTGCCCGCGATGCCGCCGCGCCCGCCCGCTGCGCGCCCCGCCGGGCCTCCCGGCTCGCCTTCGACGAGGTCGCGCCCGGCGTCTTCGCCCATCGCGGCGAGATCGCGGAGCCCGGACCGGACAATCTCGGCGATGTCTCCAACATCGCGTTCGTGATCGGCGCGGCGGCGGTCGCGGTGATCGACACCGGCGGATCCCGCGCCGTCGGCGAGGAGGTCTATCTCGCGGTGCGCGAACGCTCGGAACTGCCGATTGCGGCGGTGATCCTGACCCATATGCATCCCGACCATGTCTTCGGCGCGCCACCGCTGGCCGAGGCCGGGGCCGAGATCGTCGGCCGCGCCGGGCTTGGCCGGGCGCTTTCGGACCGCGCCGGGTCCTACGGCGAGGCGTTCGCCGCGCTGATCGGGCCCGCGGGGTTCCTCGGCAGCCGCATCCCTGCCCCCGACCGCGAGGTGGCGGAGGATGAGGCGATCGACCTCGGCGACCGCAGGCTGGAACTCCGCGCCCGGCCGACCGCGCATACGGCGTCGGACCTCACGGCGACGGACAGCGCGACCGGCATCCTCTTCACCGGCGATCTGGTCTTTGCCGAACATGCGCCGGCGCTCGACGGCTCGCTCCGGGGCTGGCAGGCGGTCCTTGCCGCGATGCGGGCAGAGGCGGCCCCCCTCGTCGTTCCGGGACATGGCGGCCCTGTCCTGCCCTGGCCCGACGGCGGCGCCGCCCTGGCGCGGTATCTCGACGTGCTGGCGGCCGATACGCGCGCGGCGCTTGACGCGGGCCGGCCGCTCAGCGCCGCCGCGCGCACCATCGGTCAGGGAGAAGCGGCGAACTGGCGGCTTTTCGATCTCTACAACGCCCGCAACGCCACTGTCGCCTATACCGAGCTCGAATGGGAATGAGCGCCTATTGCGGCACATGCTTGAGAAGGATCTGCGCCACCGCATAGGCGCGCTTTTCCAGAAGCACCGGGGTTTCGCAGACATAGGCCAGCGCCCGCTCGCGGTCCTTGTAGATGCGTTCGTCCCAGTCGATCTGCGCCTCGAGCGCGTCCATCCGGTCGAAATCCGGCGCCTTCGCCGCGCCGAGCGCGGCCATTTCCGAATGCGCCGCGTCGATCCGTTCAGAGAGCGCGATCTGGCTGCGGGCATAGCGCACGATACCGGCCAACACCCGCTCGCGGTCGTGGTCGATCCGCTCGAACGCGGCGCGGAAGATCGCGCCCCAATCCTCGGGGCCGAGATCGGGATGTGCGCCGGAGTAGGCCTCCACCCGCGCCTCGGCCTCGTCGAGGTCCACGCGCCGCAGGGCAAGCGCGGCGGCAAGCTCGCCCGCCTCGCCGGTCGCCTCCGCCGCGCCGAGCGGCAGCGGCCAGAGGACGCCCGCCGACATCGTGCCGGTCCGGCGCTGGATGCAGGGCCAGTCGGGGTCGGCATTGTCCGCGGCAGGGGCCGGCAGCGCGGCGAGCCCTCCGGCGGCCAGACAGATCAGCAACGACAGGGCTTTCATCCCGCTCCTCCGCTTTGGCGTCGGCCCAGTATAGGCGCGGCCGGCCCGTGCGCCCAAGGGTCCGATCTACAAACTAAGGTCGCAATTGTCGGGTGCCCTCCCCGGCTTATACTCAACTCCAATACCCCGCGAAGGGTGTGAAAAGACGGGCCGGGAGGAGACATATATGCGGACGCGTGCAGCGGTTGCGGTAGCGGCTGGCAAGCCTTTGGAAATCATGGAGGTCAATCTGGCCGGTCCGAAGGCGGGCGAGGTGATGGTGGAGATCAAGGCCACCGGCATCTGCCATACCGACGAATTCACGCTGTCCGGCGCCGATCCCGAAGGTCTCTTCCCCGCGATCCTCGGGCACGAGGGCGCGGGCGTCGTCGTCGAGGTCGGCGCCGGCGTGACCTCCGTCAAGAAGGGCGACCATGTCATCCCGCTCTACACGCCGGAATGCCGCGCCTGCCCGTCCTGCCTCAGCCAGAAGACCAACCTCTGCACCTCGATCCGGGCGACGCAGGGCCAGGGCGTGATGCCGGACGGCACCTCGCGGTTCTCGACCCTCGATGGCGATCCGATCCTGCATTACATGGGCTGCTCGACCTTCTCGAACTACACGGTCCTGCCCGAGATCGCGGTCGCCAAGGTGCGCGAGGACGCGCCCTTCGACAAGATCTGCTACATCGGCTGCGGCGTCACCACCGGCATCGGCGCGGTGATCAACACCGCGAAGGTGGAGATCGGTGCGAAAGCTGTGGTCTTCGGCCTCGGCGGCATCGGGCTCAACGTGCTTCAAGGCCTGCGGCTGGCCGGCGCCGACATGATCATCGGCGTCGATCTCAACAACGACAAGAAGAAGATGGCCGAGCATTTCGGGATGACGCATTTCATCAACCCGAAGGACTGCGAGAACGTGGTGCAGGAGATCGTGAACCTGACCAAAACCCCCTTCGACCAGATCGGCGGGGCGGATTATTCCTTCGACTGCACCGGCAACGTCAAGGTGATGCGCGACGCGCTCGAATGCACCCATCGCGGCTGGGGCCAGTCGATCATCATCGGCGTGGCGCCTGCGGGCGCGGTGATCGAGACGCGGCCCTTCCAGCTCGTCACCGGGCGGGTCTGGAAAGGCACCGCCTTCGGCGGCGCGCGCGGTCGCACCGATGTGCCGCGGATCGTCGACTGGTACATGGACGGCAAGATCGAGATCGACCCGATGATCACCCACACCCTGAAGCTCGACGACATCAACAAGGGCTTCGACCTCATGCATTCCGGCGAGAGCATCCGCTCGGTCGTGCTCTACTGACGCGGGGAAGATCACGCCCGCTTCAGGCGTGGAAGCGAAGACAAGAGACTGAAACAGAACGACTTGTGACGTCGCGTTAACCGTTTCGAAACCTCGGCAGGGATGCTCGTTCTGCCTCCTTGCCGGCCGGATCGGTAATGCCAGCCCGAGAGAGGCGCGGCCCGGAATGACGAAGGACATGGAACTCATCTCGCAGAACAGGTGCCATGGCGGGACCCAGTCGGTCTATCGCCACACGTCCCGCACCTGCGCCACCGAGATGATCTTCGGGGTGTTCCTGCCGCCGCAGGCGAGCCGGCAGCCGGTCCCGGTCCTGTGGTATCTCTCGGGGCTGACCTGCACCCACGAGAACGCGATGACCAAGGCGGGGTTGCAGGCCCATGCCGCGAAGGCCGGGATCGCGATCGTCTTTCCCGACACGAGCCCCCGCGGCGAGGGCGTCGCCGATGACGGCGCCTACGACCTCGGCCAGGGCGCGGGCTTCTATGTCAACGCCACCCGCGATCCGTGGCGCAAACATTACCAGATGTACGACTACATCACCGGCGAACTGCCCGGCCTTCTCAAGAACACCCTGCCGGTGACCGACGCGCACGGCATCACCGGCCATTCGATGGGCGGTCACGGCGCGCTGACCCTCGCCTTTCGCAACCCCGACCGCTACCGCTCGGTCTCGGCCTTCGCGCCGATCGTCAACCCGACGCGCTCGGACTGGGGCAGGAAGCAGCTTTCGGCCTATCTCGGCAACGACGAGGCGGACTGGGCCTCCTACGATGCCTGCCTGCTTCTGGCCGAGCAGGGCTGGGGCGGCGACATCCTGATCGACCAGGGCGCGAACGACCAGTTCCTCGACCTCCTGCGCCCCGAGGCGATGGCCGGCCTCATGGCCGAGCGGCGCCAGCCGGGAGTCCTGAGGATGCAGGCCGGCTACGACCACAGCTACTTCTTCGTCGCGAGCTTCGGCGAGGACCATGTGAACTGGCATGCGGAGCGGCTTCTGGCCGCCTGACCCCGAGGATAGGATGAAGGACCGGATGACGAGAACGACGAGGACGAGGACGGGACCGGGGGCTGCCCTGCTGACGGTCGCCGCGATGGTCGCGGGCGCCGCCACCGCCGATGAAGCGGGCGATCCGGCGAAGGGCGAGAAGGTCTTCAGGAAATGCGCCGCCTGCCACGCGGTCGGCACCGACGCGAAGTCGAAGACCGGCCCGGTCCTCAACGGCATCGTCGGCCGGGCGGCCGGCAGCTACCCCGACTTCAAATACTCCGACGCGATGCTGGCCAAGGCCGCGGAGGGCCTTGTCTGGACGCCGGAGAACATCGCGCACATGCTGGAGAAACCGAAGGATTTCGTGCCCGGAACGAAGATGAGCTTCGCCGGGCTGCGCAAGGAAGAGGAACGCGCGGACGTGATCGCCTATCTCGCCACGTTCGCCGAATAACAGGAGGAGAAGCAAAGAGGACCACATTCCAGCCCGTCCCGAGCGGACGCCCGGACATCGGGAGCGCGCGGGGCATCACGACGGAGTGCAGGTCGGATGGTGCAGGAAGCAGAGCTTCGGACTGTCCGCGATGCACGACGGGACCTGCCAAGACCGGCAACCCAAAAGGGAGGAGACCATGAAGAAATTTCTGATCTTGACGACGGCGATGACGCTTGGCGGATCGTTTGCCGCCTACGCAAACGCCGACCTTCAGGCCATGATGGACGACCCCAACCAGTGGGTCATCCAGACCGGCGATTACGCCAACACCCGCTATTCCGAGTTGGACCAGATCAACAAGGACAACGTGGGCGACCTGCAGGTGGCCTGGACCTTCTCGACCGGCGTCCTGCGCGGGCATGAAGGATCGCCCCTGGTGATCGGCGACGTGATGTACGTGCACACGCCCTTCCCCAACGTCGTCTACGCGCTCGACCTCGCCAACGACGGCAAGGTGCTCTGGAAGTACGAGCCGAAGCAGGATCCGAACGTCATTCCGGTGATGTGCTGCGACACGGTCAACCGTGGCGTGGCCTATGGCGACGGCAAGATCTTCCTGCATCAGGCCGACACGACGGTCGTGGCGCTCGACGCCAAGACCGGCGCGGTCGTCTGGTCGGTGAAGAACGGCGATCCGGCGATCGGCGAGACCAATACCGCGACCGTCATGCCGGTCAAGGACAAGGTCATCGTCGGCATCTCGGGCGGCGAGTTCGGCGTGCGCGGGTCGGTCACGGCCTACAACATGTCCGACGGCAGCCTTGCCTGGCGCGGCTATTCGATGGGCCCGGACAGCGACACGCTGATCGACCCGGAGAACACCACGCATCTCGGCAAGCCGGTCGGTCCCGACTCGGGCACCAATACCTGGGAAGGCGACCAGTGGAAGATCGGCGGCGGCACCACCTGGGGCTGGTACTCCTACGATCCCGACCTGAACCTGGTCTATTACGGTTCGGGCAACCCCTCGACCTGGAACCCCTCGCAGCGGCCCGGCGACAACCGCTGGTCGATGACGATCTGGGCCCGGGACGTCGATACCGGGATGGCCAAGTGGGTCTACCAGATGACCCCGCATGACGAGTGGGACTTCGACGGCGTCAACGAGATGATCCTGACCGACCAGAACATCGGCGGGACGGATCGCAAGCTCCTGACCCACTTCGACCGCAACGGCCTCGGCTATACGCTCGACCGCGTCACGGGCGAGCTTCTCGTCGCCGAGAAGTTCGACCCGACCGTCAACTGGACGACCGGCGTCGACATGGACCCGGCCTCGCCCACCTACGGGCGTCCGGCGGTGGTGGCCGAGTACTCCACCGAGCATAACGGCGAGGACGTGAACTCGGTCGGTATCTGCCCGGCGGCGCTCGGCTCGAAGGACCAGCAGCCGGCGGCCTACAGCCCGAAGACCGAGCTGTTCTACGTGCCGACCAACCATGTCTGCATGGACTACGAGCCGTTCCGCGTGAGCTATACCGCCGGTCAGCCCTATGTCGGCGCGACGCTCTCGATGTATCCGGCACCCGGTAGCCATGGCGGCATGGGCAACTTCATCGCCTGGGACGGCAAGGAGGGCAAGATCAAGTGGTCGCTGCCCGAGCAGTTCTCGGTCTGGTCGGGGGCCCTGGCCACCGCGGGCGACATTGTCTTCTATGGCACGCTCGAAGGCTATCTGAAGGCCGTCGATGCCAATACGGGCGAGGAGCTTTACAAGTTCAAGACCCCGTCGGGCATCATCGGCAACGTGATGACCTACAGCCACGGCGGCAAGCAGTATGTCGCGGTCCTGTCGGGCGTCGGCGGCTGGGCGGGCATCGGCCTCGCGGCCGGCCTGACCAACCCGACCGACGGCCTCGGTGCGGTGGGCGGCTACGCGGCGCTGAGCGACTACACCGCGCTCGGCGGGGCGATGACCGTCTTCGCGCTGCCGAACTGAGGCAGACCCAGCCCAAGAACCGGGCCGGCGCGGGCAGTCCCCCGCGCCGGCCCCTCCTCAGGCCCAAGGAACCGGAACCGAGATGAACACGATCACCCATGCCCTGCCGCTCGCCGTCGTCGCGGCCTTCGGTCTTGCCGCGCCGGTCCTGGCGCAGAACACGCCCGAGAACATCGACGCCGTCACCTTCGACGCGGGGCGCTGGTATGCCGCGAACGACGTGCCCACCTACAAGATCGAAGAGGACGGGACGATCGACTGGGCCAGCTATTCCGGCTTTCGCCGCTATCATTCGGAATGCCATGTCTGCCACGGCCCCGAAGGCGAAGGGTCGAGCTACGCCCCCGCGCTGAAGAATTCGGCGCTCATCATGGATTACTACGACTTCGTCGATGTCGTGACCAACGGCCGCCAGAAGGTGACCGCCTCCCAGAACTCGGTGATGCCCGCCTTCGGCACCAATGCCAACGTGATGTGCTACCTCGACGACATCTACACCTATCTCAAGGCCCGCGGCACCGACGCGATCCCGCGCGGGCGTCCGGCGAAGCGCGCCGAGAAGCCCGAGGAGACGCGCGAGGCGGAAGCCGCCTGCCTGGGTCTGTGACATGAAGCCTGTTGCGTCCGCCCTGATCGCCGCGGTCCTTCTTGCCGCGCTGCCGGCCGCGGCGCAGCAGACCTCGGACCTCGTCTCGAAGACGGCCTTCCGGGTCTGCGCCGATCCGGCCAACCGGCCGATGTCGGCCGAGGACGGCTCGGGCTTCGAGAACAGGATCGCCGACCTCTTCGCCGCCGATCTCGGGCTGCCGCTGGAATATACCTGGTTTCCGATGGCAACCGGCTTCATCCGGCGAACGCTGGCCGAGAATCGCTGCGACGTGGTGATCGGCTATGCGCAAGGGGACGAGCTGGTCCTCAATACCAACCACTACTACACCTCGGCCTATGTACTCATCGTCAAGACCGACGGCCCCCTTGCCGGGGTCACGGCCCTCTCGGACCCCGCGTTGCAGGGCAAGCGGATCGGTGTCGTCGCAGGCTCCGCGCCGGCGACGCATATGGTCCGCCACCGGCTGATGCCGCTCGCGAAGGGCTACGACCTCTTCGTCGACCGCCGCTATCAGGATCCGTCGGGCGACATGCTCGCCGATCTCGAAGCCGGCGAGATCGACGCGGCGATCCTCTGGGGGCCGATCGGCGGGCCGATGGTCAAGTCCGGCCATCCCGGCCTCAAGGCGACGCCGCTTCTGGCCGAAGCGGGCCAGCCGCGCATGTTCTACCGGATCACCATGGGCGTCCGGCAGGGCGAGAAGGCCTGGTCGCGCAAGCTCAACTCGCTGATCCGCCGCGATCAGGGCAAGATCGACGCGATCCTCGACGATGCCGGCGTGCCGCTTCTCGACGACATGGGGACCGGGCTGAAAGACCTGACCCCGTGAGATGGGCGCTCGCCCTCGCGCTGGTTCCCCTCGCCGCCCTGGCCGAGGTGCCCGAGCCCGAGGGCTACCGCGAAGACGAGTACCGGGCGCCGGTGCCCGACACCCTCGCGGGCGCCATCGTGGTCGGGTCGGAGGAGGCCCATGCGCTCTGGCAAGGCGGCACCGTCGCGTTCCTCGACGTGCTGCCGCGCGCGCCGAAGCCGGAGAAGCTGCCCGAAGGCACGATCTGGCACGAAAAGCCCCGGCTTTCGATCCCCGGCGCGCTCTGGCTGCCGAATGTGGGCTATGGCCGGATTGCCGAGGAAACGGACGCCTATTTCCGCGCCGGGCTGGCGAAGGCCACGGGCGGCGACAGGGCGCATCCGGTCCTGTTCTTCTGCCTCGACGAATGCTGGATGAGCTGGAATGCCGCCAAGCGGGCGCTCGAATACGGCTATCGGACGGTCTACTGGTATCCCGAAGGCACCGACGGCTGGGAGTTCATGGACTACCCGCTGGAAGAGCTGACGCCGGAAGCTCAGTAATCCGCCAGCCGCTTGCTGGCATGTGTCACCGTGCCGTCGGTATCGGTCATCGTCACGTCGATGGCCCGCGTCGCGGCAGGGATCGAGATCGTCAGTTCGGGATTTTCCGAGAGCGAGATCGAGCCCGTGACCTCGGCGAAGCCCTTGCCGTCGAGGTCGATCCCGACAGTCTCGACATAGCGCATCGGAATGAAGAGAAGCGTGATCTGGTCCATCTGCATGCCCGAATGGCTCGGGTGGCTGATGCCGAGGCTGAGGTCCATCTGGTCGCCCATGAGCCCGGAAAGCGGGTCCGCCGGGTTGCTGGCGCTGGCTATGCCGATCACCATGTCGCCAAGCGTCGCCAGCGCCTTTTCGGGGTCCGTGCCCGGCGGGGCGGCACAGGCGCCCTGCCCCGAGGTCTTGACGAAACCCTCGGCGACGAAAAGCTGGCCGTCCGAGGTCTCGGCGATCACATGGACGGGCGTCGGCCCGTTGATCCTGAGCGTGGCATCGAAGCGGAAGCGTGGCAGCGGCTCGGCCAGTCGGATCACCGCCGAGACCGGCATCGGGTTCTCGTCGAGGACCAGCGTCACGGCGGCGAGGTTCAGCCCCGGCGGGGCCACGAGCGACACGCCGATCACCGTGCGGGCGTCGTTGTCGGTCCGGTAGGGGGCGTCGAGCGCGATGACGTTCTGCCCCGACTGGAGCGGCCGCTCGGCGTAAAGCTGGGCGCGAATGTCCGGCCAGCTTCCCTCGGCCGCCAGGGCCGGCTGCACGAGAAGCGCGAAGGCGGCGATCAGCAGGTGGCGCATGTCACTCCTCCCGTGGCGGCAATGAACTGGCCGAAGGCACGCGGGCCGTCGCCGGTCGCGGCCTCGCCGGTGACGGCGAGGGTCCCGGTGTCGATCACGCTGAGTGTATTCGAAAACCAGTTCGCGACATAGATCCGCGCGCCATCGGCCGAGGCGTCGATGCCTTCGGGATATTCGCCGACCTCGATCAGCGCGACGGGGGCGAGGGTGCCCGCGTCGAAGACGGTGACGCTGTCGGCATACTGGTTGGTGACAAAGCCCCTGCCCTTCGCGAAGGCGATGTCGTAGGGCCGCTCGCCGGTCTCGACATGGCCGAGGACCGCGCCCGTGGCCGGATCGGCGACGGTGACGCTGTTCGACCCGACATCGGCGGAAAAGACCCGCCCGTCGGGGGAAAAGCTGACCCCGAAGGGCCGTGCGCCGGTGGCGATCCGGCGGAGCGGCGCAAGCGTCTCGGCGTCGAAGACCGAAAGCCGGTCGGAATCGCGGTCGGCGGTGACGAGGAACCGCCCGTCCGGGGATACGGCCAGACCGGCCGGCGCCGAGCCGGTCACCAGCGTCCCGGTGACGCTCAGCGTCGCCGCGTCGATCACCCAGGCGCGGGCGTTGAACCAGTCGGAGACGAAGATCCGCCCCCGCGCCTCGTCCACAGCGATGCCGATCGGGCCGCCATCGAGCTGGAGCGTGCCGGTCGGGCGGTTGTCGCCGAACGAGAAGCGGGAAACGGTCTTGGTTTCCGGGCTGACGACATAGACCGCGCCGAGACGGTCGGCGACGGCGAGCCCGGCCGGGTTGCCGGGGACCGGCAGGCGCGCCACCTCCTTCAGCGTCGCAAGGTCGATCACCGAGAGGTCGGACGAGGATTGATTGGTCACGAACGCGGTTTCGGCCGCCGCGCCCGGCAGCGCGGCGACGGCCAGGAAGAGTGCCGCGAGAGGGCTATTGCCCAAAGCGCGCGGCCAGCGCATCGAGCCCGGCCTGATAGATGCCCGTCACCGCCGCGATGGCAGCCTCGTCGTTCAGTTCCGCCGGCGGATCGTTGTTCGGGTAGCCCCGATAGAAGGCGCCGCGCCATTCGACATGGCTTCCGCCGGTGGCCGTGGGCGTGACGGTGAGGTGGCTCGAATAGTTCGTCACCGGCAGCACTTCGACCTTCACGTCGGTGATCCGGTAGGAATAGCTCATCTTCGCGGCGTCGTATTTGTAAAGCACCTCCGAGATTGTCGGCCCGCCCTCCTGCCCGAGGGTGAGGACACGGGTCGCGTCGATCTCGTTTCCGCCCTCGCCGGTCGAGGAGAAGACCGCCGGGTGCCAGCTCATGTCCTGAAAATTGCCGATCACCGCCCAGACATCGGCGGGCGCGGCCGCCACATCGACCGAGAGCGTCAGTTTCTGCCGGGACGGCCCGTGCGCGAGAGCGAGGCCCGGCAGAAGCAGGAAGAAAAGCACCGCGATCGGTCGGAAAAATCGCATCTCGGGCCTCATGCCTTGAAGAAGTTGTATTTCAGGATGTAGTTCAGCCCGCGCAGCCAGCTGGTATCGGTGTTGGACCGGATATCGACGCTTAGCCCGCGGATCATCGCGCCGCTTTCCACCTCGCGCATCACGAGGTTCATCGACAGGATCAGGTTCGAGACCTTCTGCACCTCGCCGACAAGGACATAGTCGGCGCCAAGCTTCCCGGCCATCCGGACCTCGCAGCCATAGCAGTCGGCGGGGTTGACGGTGGCGGCAAGCTCGTCGGCCACCGGCGCGTTGTCAACGATCTCGAAGCCCTCGGCGGCGAAGCGTTCGCGCACCGCGTCTTCCAGAAGCCCGATCCGGGCGGTCTGGTCGGGGCGTTCGCCGTCATAGGCGCCTTCCGTCGAGGTGTCGATGAAGGTGATGCCGAGGAAGGCCACGCGGGCGCCGGGGCGCAGGGGATCGCCATAGCTTGCCGCCAATGCGGCAAGCGGAAGGACGAAGAGCCACACAATGAGCAGTGCCGGTTTCATGGGCGAAAGTCTAGCGCCCCCCCGGCTTCCCGCAACTCAACCATAAGTATCGGTTTCATGACGGGCGGGGACGGCGCATCCTCGGGCAGGAGATTCGAGGGAAATTGGGAGGTTATCTCGCGAATGCCGCTCTTGCGGACCTTCATCGCCGCCACTTGGGCGCTTTTCGCGTTCGCCCTGTCGGCGGCGGCGGTCGAGGTGAGGGCGGCGGTGCTGCGCATCGACCGCGCCCTGCCCCTGCCGATCTCGCGCCTCGATATCCCGCCCGAGGATCTCGGCTTTGCCGGGGCGGTGCTGGCGACCGAGGACAACCAGACCACCGGCCGCTTCATCGGCATGGAGTTCACGCTGGAGACGCGGGCGGTGGCGCCGGAGGCGGCAGAGAACGCGATCGACGCGCTGAAGGCCGAGGGCGTCGGGCTGGTCGTGGTGCTGGCCAATGGCGCCGAGACGCTGGCGCTCGCCGACCGGGCCGGGCCGGGTGTGCTGATCCTGAATGCGGGTGCCCGCGACGAGGCCTTGCGCGAGCAGGACTGCCGCGCCAACGTGCTGCATATCTCGCCCAGCCGGCTGATGACCACCGATGCGGTGATGCAGTTCCTGATGTGGAAGAAATGGCCGCGGCTTTTCCTCATCCACGGCTCGCATCCCGAGGATGCGGCTTTGGCCGACGCCTACCGAACCTCGGCCAGAAAGTTCGGCGCGAAGATCGTCGAGGAGCGGCTTTTCGAGGATACCGGCGGGGCAAGGCGGACCGATACCGGCCATGTCCTCGTCCAGCGCCAGATCCCGGTCTTCACGCAAGGGGCCGAGGAGCATGACGTGATCGTCGCGGCCGACGAGGCCGACGTCTTCGCCGCCTACCTGCCCTTCCACGGCTGGGAGCCGCGCCCCGTCGTCGGCTCCGCCGGGCTGATCCCGGTCACCTGGATGCCGGCGCTCGAAGCCTGGGGCGCGACCCAGTTCCAGCGCCGGTTCGAGAAGCTCACCGGGCGCGCCATGCGCGAGGAGGATTATCAGGTCTGGCTCGCGCTCCGCGTCGTCGGCGAGGCCGTCACCCGCACGATGAGCGCCGATCCCGTGGCGATCCGCGATTATGCGCTGTCGGACGCCTTCGAGCTTGCCGCCTTCAAGGGCCAGAAGGTGACGTTCCGCCCCTGGAACGGCCAGCTTCGCCAGCCGATCATGCTGACCGATCGCCATGTCATGGTCTCGGTCTCGCCGCAGGACGGCTACCTGCACCAGGTCTCGCCGCTCGACACGCTCGGCCGCGACCGTCCGGAAACCGCCTGCACCGCCTTCGGAGGATGACCATGCGCCTTGCCCTTCTGCTGCTGCCGCTGATGGCCACACCGGCCTTCGCCAACAAGATCTTCGTCACCAACGAACGCGGCAACTCCGTCAGCGTTCTCGACAGCGAGACCTGGGAGAAGATCGCCGAGTTTCCCGCCGGCAACCGCCCGCGCGGCATCACGATGAGCCCCGACGGCAAGGAGCTTTACGTCTGCGCCTCGGACGACGACACCGTGCGGGTCTTCGACCCCGCGACCTACGAGGAGATCCGCACCCTGCCCTCGGGCCCCGACCCCGAGCTCTTCGTCCTCCACCCCTCGGGCAACCCGCTCTATATCGCCAACGAGGACGACAACCTTGTCACCGTGGTCGATGTCAGGACGCGCGAGGTGCTGGCCGAGGTGCCGGTCGGGGTGGAGCCCGAGGGCATGGCGCTCAGCCCGGATGCCAAGGTGCTGATCAACACCTCCGAGACGACGAACATGGCGCATTTCATCGACACGGAGAGCTTCCGGATCACCCATAACGTGCTGGTGGACCAGCGCCCGCGCTATGCCGAGTTCACCCGCGACGGCACCAAGCTTTATGTCAGTTCGGAAATCGGCGGCACGGTTTCGGTCATCGACATGACGGCGGCGGAACCGGCGGTGGTGAAGAAGATCACCTTCGATGTGCCGGGCGTGCTGCCGGAATGGCTGCAGCCGGTGGGCGTGCGGGTGACGGCGGACGATTCCCGCGTCTTCGTGGCGCTCGGCCCCGCGAACCGCGTCGCGGTGATCGACGGGGCGACCGACGAGGTGATCGACTATCTTCTGGTGGGCCAGCGGGTCTGGCAGATGGCCTTCACCCCGGACGAGGCCTATCTCGTCACCACCAACGGCAATTCCAACGATGTCAGCATCATCGACGTGAAGGCAGAAAAGGTCATCAGGTCGGTGCAGGTGGGCGAACAGCCCTGGGGCGTCGTGGTGGCCCCGGATTGATGGAGAAGATCATGCGTAAAACCCTTGTCATCGCTACGTTTCTTGCCGCGGGAGCGGTCGAGGCGGCGCCGCTCTGCGACGATCTCGGCTTTGCCGGGCTCCTGGCCAAGTGCAACCGCGGCGACCCGATCGAGCTGACACTGGCCTCGGGCCAGCCGGTCGCGGCCGGTCCGGTCACGCTCCAGTCGGGCGCCTATTACGAGATGCGCATCACCGCCGACGGATCGGGCGAGCTTGGCCTGTCGGGGCCGGACTTCTTCCGGGCGATCTGGATGAACGAGATCGTCATCAACGATATCGAGGTCCGCCCGATGGCCATCGACAGTTTCGAGTTCGACGACGAGGGCGAGGCGCTCCTGTCGTTCATCGCGATCAAGCCGGGCAGCTACCGGGTGGGCATTCCCGGCACGACGGGCGATGCCCAGGGGATCACGATCACCATCCAGTAGGGCGCCGGCAACCCGCCACACCAGGGGAGAACGAGATGAGAGCGCTGAGATACCTCGCCACCGGTCTTGCGGCGGCGGTCGCGGTCGCCGGAGCCGCGCCGGCGGCCGACCTGCCGCAACTGCGCGCGGCGATGCTGAAGACCGGCACCGTGAACTGGGAAATCGCGACGATCACCGAGAACGGCTTCGATACGGCGAACGGGTTCGAGATGGCGGTGCAGGACTATGCCGACAACGCCGCCACCAAGATCGCCTTCGAGGGCGGCGCGGCCGATGTCATGGTCTCGGACTGGATCTGGGTGGCGATGATGCGGGCCGCGGGGCGCGACTATGTCTTCATCCCCTATTCCCGCGCCGTCGGCGGCCTTGTCGTCAAGGACGACAGCGGGATCGAGACGCTCGCCGACCTCAAGGGCAAGAAGATCGGCATCGCCGGCGGCCCGCTCGACAAGAGCTGGCTGATCCTGCGCGCCTATGCGCAGCAGGAATACGGGCTGGACCTCGCCGCCGAGACCGAGCAGGTCTTCGGCGCCCCGCCGCTGATCTTCAAGGCCGGGCTCGAGGGCGAGACGGCGGGGGCGATCAACTTCTGGCACTTCCTCGCCAAGATGAAGGACAGGGGGATGCACGACCTCGTCTCGGTCACGGACGCCGCGACCGCGCTTGGCCTCGACCCCGACACGCCGCTTCTGGGCTATGTGCTGAAGGGCGAGTTCGTCGCGGCCCACCCGGAGGTGGCGCAGGGCCTTGCCCGGGCCTCGCGCGCGGCGAAGGAAAAGCTCCTGACCGAGGACGGCGCCTGGGAGGGCCTGCGCGCGGCGATGAACGCGGGCGACGAGGCGGAGTTCGAGGCCCTGCGCGACGGCTATCGCGCCGGCATCCCGAGTGGCAATCCCGTCGACGAGGCCGCCGCCGGCCGCTTCCTGCGGCTGATGGCCGAGCTCGGCGGCGAGGAACTTGTCGGCAAGGCCACCACCCTGCCGGAGGGGGTATTCCTTCCCCTTGAGTAAGGCCCCGACCCATCCGGCGACGATCCGCGCCCTGTCGCTCACGGCGCTTCTGGGGCTGTGGGTCGTCGCCGCGGCGATCTCGGCCGATCCGATGATCCTGCCGCAGCCCTGGGCACTGATCGGGCCGTTCTGGAAGGCGGTCGTGTCGGGCACCCTGCCCTGGCATCTGTGGATGACGCTGACGCGGGTGATCTGGGCCTTCGGGCTGGCGATGTCGCTGGGGCTGGTGCTGGGGCTTCTCATGGGGCGGATGCCGGCGGTGGACCGCTGGCTCGACCCCTGGCTTGTCGTCTTCCTGAACCTGCCGGCGCTGGTTCTCATCGTCCTTTGCTATCTCTGGATCGGGCTCAACGAGACCGCGGCCATCGCCGCCGTGACGCTGAACAAGATCCCCAATGTCACCACGATCATCCGCGAGGGCGCCCGCGCGCTCGACCCCGGCCTCGCCGCGATGGCGCAAGTGTTCCGGATGCCGCCCCTGCGGCGGCTCCGCCATGTCGTCCTGCCGCAGCTCGCCCCCTTCATCGCCGGTGCCGCGCGGTCGGGGATCGCGGTGATCTGGAAGATCGTTCTGGTGGTCGAATTCCTCGGCCGCTCGAACGGGATCGGGTTCCAGGTCCACCTCTACTTCCAGCAGTTCGACGTGGCGATGGTGCTGGTCTACGCGCTGTCCTTCATCGCGGTGATGCTTCTCGTCGAATGGCTGATCCTGCAACCATTCGAAGCCCGCGTCCGGCGCTGGAGGGGGGCATGATCGCCGCCGAGATCCGGGCCAAGTCCTTCGGCCCCGCGCAGGTCCTGCGCGACATCGCCTTGCGGGTGGAGACCGGCGAGGTTCTGGCGATCCTCGGCCCCTCGGGCATCGGCAAGTCGACGCTGCTCAGGATCGTCGCGGGGATCGACGGCGATTTCGACGGCGCGGTGGTGCGGCCGGAGCGGCTGGCGATGGTGTTTCAGGAGCCGACCCTCCTGCCCTGGCGGACGGCGGCGGAGAACCTGACCCTCGTTCATCCCGATCTCGGCCGCGAGGGCGCGCTCGCCGCGCTCGCGCGCGTCGGCATCGGTGACAAGGCCGACCTCTTCCCGCGCCAGCTCTCGCTCGGCCAGCAGCGCCGGGTGGCGCTGGCCCGCGCCTTCGCCGGCGACCCCGAGGGCCTGATCCTCGACGAGCCCTTCGCCTCGCTCGACCCCGACACCGCCGAGGAGATGCTGGCGCTGACCGAACGGCTGATCGCCGAGGCGCGGCCCGCGACGCTCTTCGTCACCCATTCCGAGGCCGAGGCGCGCCGCCTCGCCACCCGCATCTTGCGCCTTGCCGGCCGGCCTGCGACCATCGCCCCGGACAAGGAGGGGCGATGAACGGGCTTGTGGTCGAGGAGGTGAGCTATCACTACGGCGCGAAGACCGCGCTCGATCACGTCAGCTTCAGCGTCCAACCCGGTGAATTCGCGGCGCTTCTCGGTCCGAACGGCGCCGGGAAATCGACGCTCTTCTCGCTCCTCACCCGGCTTCTGGTGCCGCCCGAGGGGCGCATCGTCGTCGCCGGGCACGATCTCGCGAAGGCGCCCCGCGCGGCGCTGGCGCGGATCGGCGTCGTCTTCCAGCAGCCGACGCTCGATCTCGACATGTCGGTGCGCCGCAGCCTGCGCTACTTCGCCGGGCTCCACGGCATGGCCGGACGCCGGGCCGAGGCGGCGATCGACGCCGCCCTCGACCGGCTCGGCATGCGCGAGCGCGCGGGCGAGCAGGTCCGGGCGCTGAACGGCGGCCACCGCCGGCGGATGGAGATCGCCCGGGCGCTGATCCACGATCCGGCGGTCCTGATGCTGGACGAGCCGACGGTCGGGCTCGACGCCGGCAGCCGCCATGCGATCACCTCCCATGTCCACGACCTTGCCGATGCCGGCATGGCGGTGCTCTGGGCCACCCATCTCGTCGACGAGATCCGGCCCGGCGACCCGGTGATCGTGCTTCATCGGGGCCATGTGCTGCGCCGCGCCCCTGCTGCCGAAATCGCCGGCAAATCAACGCTGAGCGAGGCATTCCTCACCCTGACGGGCGCGGAGGATGCGGCATGACCCGCTACCTCGTCGCCCTTCGCGCCATCGTCCTGCGCGAGGCGATGCGCTTCGTCAGCCAGCGCGGCCGCTTCCTCGCAGCCCTCGTCCGGCCGCTGGTCTGGCTTCTGGTCTTCGCGGCGGGCTTTCGCGCGGCCCTCGGCCTCTCCATCATCCCGCCTTACGAGACCTATGTCACCTATGAGGTCTACATCGTCCCCGGCCTTGTCGGAATGATCCAGCTTTTCAACGGGATGCAGTCCTCTCTTTCACTGGTCTACGATCAGGAGATGGGCTCCATGCGGCTTTTGCTGACCTCGCCGCTGCCGCGCTGGTGGCTGCTCTTCTCCAAGCTTCTCGCAGGCACCGCCGTCTCCATCATCCAGATCGCCGTGTTCCTCGGCATCGCCGGCGCGATGGGGATCGTGATGGCGCCCTGGGGCTATGTCGCGGTGCTGCCGGTCCTCGTCCTGACCGGGCTGATGCTCGGCGCGCTCGGGCTCCTCATCTCCTCGACGATCAAGCAGCTGGAGAACTTCGCCGGCGTGATGAATTTCGTCATCTTCCCGATGTTCTTCCTCTCCACGGCGCTCTATCCGCTCTGGAAGATGGCCGAAAGCTCGACGCTCCTGCACGACATCTGCGCCGCCAACCCCTTCACCCATGCGGTCGAGGCGATCCGCTTCGCGCTTTACCTGCAATGGAACGGTGCGGCACTTGGCTGGACGGCGCTGAGCTTTCTCGTCTTCATGGCCCTCGCGCTCTGGGGCTACGACCCGGCCCGCGGGATGACCCGG
>WOYI010488573.1_pt1 | contig 28074 bp, 20 predicted proteins | sample 6423411 | NCBI WGS metagenome assembly WOYI01 (sample SAMN13441803, study PRJNA592873) | oil field metagenome | biome: oil field; feature: oil-well bore; material: oil-contaminated soil; isolation source: oil-contaminated soil from oil-well borehole | place: Germany: Wietze | collected 2016-10-18 ...
CCGGTACCACTGCTTGTCGTCCGGGTAGTCATAGATGTGGTCGCCGGCATGGCAGAACAGGTCGAGGTCGTCGCGCTGGGCGATGCGTGCATACGGGTGAAAGTCCATCGACCAGTACGACGAGCAGGCCGCGTGCGCGATGTGCAGCTCGGACACGGCGTCGCCCGGCACCGGTGCAGTGCGTGTTCGGCCGACGATCGAGCGGTGGCCGAGCGCCGAGAAGGCGTAGTAATAGGTCGTCGCTGAGCACAGGCCGGCGGCATCGACCTTCACGGTCCAATCGAGGCTTATGTCGGTGCGCACGCGACCGCCGGCGACCACATCCTCGAGCGCCAGGTCGGTGGCGATGAGCCAGTCGACGGTGATCTCGGTCAGCCCCTGCGGATCGGCGACGGCCCAGCCGCGCGCGTCGGATACGGTAAGGCGCGTCCACAGGATCACGCGGTGGGCCAATGGATTGCCGGAGGTGACGCCGTGGCCGAATGGCAAGAGCTCGACCACGGCCGGATAGTCCCAGTTCTGCGGGGGGGCGAGGTCGATGGCCGGCAGCTGTTCTGGCCCGTCTGGGCTTGCGTCGAAGGGGCTCAGGCCGCCGAGGGCGACGCAGCCACCCAGCGCAACACCGCCGCGTATGAATGTGCGGCGATCGATTGGTGGCGGACGCACTGACCTGCCCACCTTTCGCTTGAACGGCTAGAAATCATATTGCAGGCGCATCTGAAAGATATCCGGGGCGTCCTTTTCGCCGAACCATGGCGAGGCGCCAGCGCTGGGGTCGGCCGATGCCCAGATGTATTCGCCCTTGAGCTTGACACGCTGGGTCATGTACCAGTTGATGGCAAGGGTGATGTCGTCCTGCTTGCCACCAAGCACATCCTTGTCCTGCAGGTCGAGCTTGCTGTAGCGTACGGCTGTTTCCCAGGCCCCCAGCCCGCCGGGGAAAGGCCGGCTGGGCTTGATCCTGCCGAAGGTACCGGTCTTGGGGTCATATGATCGCGACTCGCCGGTCAGAAACGCGCTGGCATAGACGTACCAGCCGTTCATGAGCACACTCGAGCCGTTGTCGCGGTCCACGTCGGTCTGCATGTATTCACTCTGGACGGAGAAGGGTCCATAGACGCCAGCCAGTTCGGCGCCCACTGAGGTGGCCGAGTCGATCTGCCCCAGGGCGCCGGTGTCGATCAGATAGCGATCGGTGATATGGGATTCGGGACGCTGGCGAAAGCGCAGGGGCTCGTCGTTGGGGGCATAGTAGTCCGCTGCAGCACCCAGATGCACGACCTTGCCTGTGTCATGGATGGGAGAAAATGTGCCCCGGGCCGCCACCCGCCAGCCGTTGTCGCCCTCGCCCCCATTGAGGTTCTGGTTGTCGTGGATGTCGTCGATGGTGGGGTGGGTCCCCTCGGCGTTGCTGCCGAAGGCCCCTAAAGCAAGGGTACCCAGGTTGTCATAATAGCTGCCCATGACACCAACACGACGGTCCATGGCCAAGGCGGAGGCCAGGGAGCGTTCCATGAAGGTGGTGTGCAGATCGGAGGTGAGCTGCTCCAGGCTGAAGGGTTCCTTGAAGTAGCCTGCTGTGACCTTGAACGGATCGAGCCCCAGGTATTGCAAGTAGACATCCTGGAGGTTACCACCATTGGCGAAGTCGTATTCGATCTTGTAGCCCCAGTCATGGTCCATGACCCCTGAGGCAGACAGGTAGACGCGGCGCATCTCCACGCCATCGCCGAGACTGCGCTGGTCCTCGCTGTAGAGGGCGCTGTCCATTTGCATGCGGCCATTGAGCTGTATGCTGTAGGCTTCGTCTTTGGTCTGTACCTTGAACGAACCATCCTTGGTCACGATCTCGATGGGGCTGGTAGCAAGAGGGGCGGCCTGTTGTGCCTGAGCCTGGGCGGCGGCCTGTTTTTGTTCCTGGCCTGTGCGCAGTTCCTGATATTGTTCCTGGGTCAGGACGCCATTCTGGCGCAGCACATCCAACAGTTTGATCATCTCATCGGGATCGGCTGCACATGCCGTTCCACTGGCGCAAGCCAGAATCAAGGCCATTGTACGACGCATTTTCCCTCCCAATGTCCAGCCATAAAGCACAAACCCATGTTCTGGCGGGATTATAGTGTTGTTTTATGACAATCCAATGACCGAGCGATAGCGGCTCAGCAACAAGCCGGCCATGTCCACTTCCGGAACGCGATCCAGCAGCATATCGGCCACCAGTTTGGCCGACCCACAGGCCATGGTCCAGCCAAGGGGGCCATGGCCGGTGTTCAGGTACAGGTTGTGATAGGGGGTGGGGCCCAGAATGGGTGGCCCATCTGGGGTCATGGGGCGCAGTCCTGTCCAGTATTCCAGTTGGTCCTCATGGATATGGGGGCGCAGCGAGGGGCAGAATGACAATGCTGCCTCCAGGACGTGGCGGGCGCGTCTTGTATTGAGGGTAAGATCATAACCTGCGAACTCGGCGGTTCCGGCGATGCGCAGTCGCTTGCCCATGGGGGTGAGCACCACCTTGGCGCTGGAGTCCACCAGGGGTATGGTGGGTACTTCCTGCCAGTCACCCTGGGGCAGCGTCACCGAGTAACCCTTCACTGGATAGACTGGAATCCGCATATGCAGCCCTCTGGCCAGCAGCGGGCTGTAACTGCCGGCTGCAAGGATATAGCGGTCGGCCACCAGGGTGCCTTGGCTGGTGTGGACGCCGGTGATGGCGTTGCCCCGGGCTGCGATGCGCTGGACGGTGGTCTTGAACAACAGCGCGGCACCGCGCTGTTGCAGCAGGCTGGCCAGCTGCTGGGTGAACAGATGGGCGTCACCGCTTTCATCCCGGGGATAGAAAATAGCCCCCTTGAGCTGCTGGCGAATGCCGAACAGAGCGGGAACCTCGGCGACGGCCGTCTCGGGATTCCACAGCTCGTAGGTCACGCCACCTTTTTCCAGCATGAGCTGTGCCATTCTTTGGGCCTCGATGAACTCGCTGGTATCCCGGAAGGTTTTGAGGGTGCCGGTGGTGAGTTGGTCGTACTGCAGGTCATGCTGTTCGCGCAGTTCCCTGAGCAGCCGGGCGCTGTAGGCCGCCAGCCGCACCGATGCGGCGGTAGCCAGGCGGTGTGGGGTGCGTCGTGAGGCCATCAGGAACGACAATCCCCACAGCGCCATGCCCGGAATGGCCCCGGGACGCAACAGGAAGGGGGCGTGTTCCTGACCAAGATAGTGGATCATGCGCTGCAGGATGCCCGGGCTGTTCCAGGGGTCGGCCTGGCTGGGCGTGATGAGCCCACCATTGGCAAAGCTGGTTTCCTGGGCGGCACTGGCGGCACGGTCCACCACCTGGACCTCTGCACCACCTTGCAACAGATAAAAGGCGGTGGTGATGCCCTGCAGGCCGGCTCCTATGATCAAGACACGCAACGATAGACTCCTTTTGGTTTGATGTGCAAGCCGTTAATTGCCCCAGCGCTGCGCTGTGACCTTCCGGGGAGGCTCGTTCAGATGAAAGGTGACCGGTCCGTCATTGACCAGATGGATGGCCATGTGGGCCCCAAAGACCCCGGCGGCTACCTTGCCGCCGGGGAACAGCGCCTGGGCGGTGGTGACCATGGCGCTGAACAGGGCGCGGGCTTCCTCCGGCGGGGCGGCAGGACCGAAATCGGGGCGGTTACCGTTGATGCGGGCCGTCAGGGTGAACTGGGGTACCAGCAGAAGGTCGCCGCCTGCCTGTGCGAGGCTGCGTCCCATACGGCCGTCATCCTGCGCAAACAGGAGCAAAGCGATGATGCGTTGCAACAGCACATGGGCGGTGTCGGCATCATCACCACGGGCGATGCCCACGAAGACCAGCAATCCCTTGCCGATGGCAGCCAGCTGTTGCTGGTCAACCACCACCATGGCTGACTGAACGCGTTGGATGAGTCCTACCATCGATGGGCAGTATAACCCAGTTTGTCATCCGGACGCCGGACACAGGATGAATCCTGTTGTCATCCATTGAGCTTGCATGCCTGGTCCCGGGCAGGACATGATGTGGCCATCGGAAACATGGCAAGTCATTCATCACAACAATCATCGGGAGATCATGGTGACCTTGACACGACGCGACATCTTGCGCAGCACAGTGGGCATGGGGTTATTGGGGATGGGTCGTCTCGGGCGTGCAGCGGCCTCGCGGCCATTGGCCATCCAGAGCGCCGATCCAGGCATGAACCGGGCCCTGTTCTGGGCATTGGCCGATGGTCCGGGACGCATGGTGGTGGAGGTGCGTCAGTCCGGCTGGCCCTGGCTGCGCCGGGAGGTGGGGCTTGCGGTGGATGAGTCGACAGACTATACATCGACCATGCTGCTGGAGGGTTTCAAGCCCGGGGCTGCACTGGATTATCGCATCCATTTCGAAAGCGCCAGTGGTGTGGCTGGGGATGCCCTGGAAGGCCATCTGCGCCTTGCCCCAGTCAAGCCGCAGACGGTGCGCTTCCTGTGGTCCGGCGACCTGTGCGGCCAGGGTTGGGGCATCGATGTGGACCGTGGCGGCTATACCGTCTTTTCCATGATGCGCGATCTTGACCCTGATTTTTTTATCTTCTGCGGCGACCACATCTACGCCGATAATCCCCTGCAGCCCGAGGTGGTGCTGGAGGATGGTCAGGTGTGGCGCAACGTGGTCACAGCCGCCAAGACCAAGGTGGCTGAAACCCTGGATGAGTTTCGCGGCAACTATCGCTACAATCTGCTGGACCCCAACCTGCGTGCCTTTGCCGCCCACGTGCCCCAGGTGCACCAATGGGACGATCACGAGGTGCTCAACAACTGGTATCCCCAAGAGATCCTCGATGACCCCCGCTATGGGGAGCAGCGCGTGGCCGTGCTGGCGCAACGGGCGAGGCAGGCCTTTGTGGAGCACTGCCCGCTGGGGGGCCGGGTGCCAGGCCGCATCGAGCGCCACTTGCCCTATGGACCCCTGCTGGATGTGTTCGTGCTGGACATGCGCAGCGACCGCGGGCCCAACACCACGAACCTCGAACCTGCAGGTACACCCTTTCTGGGGCGCGAGCAGCTCGACTGGCTCAAGGCAGCCTTGGTGCAGTCAACCGGATTGTGGAAGGTGATTGCCGCCGACATGCCCCTGGGGCTGGTGGTACCCGATGGAGGGGCGCAAGAAGGGCTTGCCAACGCGGACCCTGGCCAACCCACAGGGCGCGAGGTGGAGTTGCAGGAATTGCTCTCCTGGATCAAGGCCCACGACCTGCACAATGTGGTGTGGCTGACCACGGATGTGCATTACACAGCCGCCCATCGCTATACGCCCAATAATGCCGCCTTCAGGGATTTTCTGCCGTTTTGGGAATTTGTCTCTGGTCCGCTGCACGCGGGCACCTTCGGCCCAAGCCTTTTGGATGACACCTTCGGCCCGCAGGTGGTTTTTCAGGAGGTGCCACCGTCGGGGATGGCCAATCTACCGCCCAGCATGGGCCTGCAGTATGTGGGCGAGGTGGAGATCGATGGGGGTACAGGCCGATTGACCGTGAACCTGCGTAATGCCGCCGGGCAGGTGCTTTTCAGTGAGGCCATTGCCGCTGTGCGGTGATGACCGAGGTGCCATGTGGTGCTTGTGCTGCGCGAGTTCTTGCAAGATGGGGATGCGTGTGCCTCATCATGCCTCTCCAGGGCGGTCGGCAACACGAGGTATATCCGGCAGCAATGGCCCATTTGTTGAGCCAGTGACCGGCCTTGCTCGAAACGCAAGAACAAGAAGTAGTGCCAGTCGACAGGCCGCTACCAGCGGTAAGGTCGTGCCGCGCCACCTGAATGGGGCGGGGCATGAGATGGTGCCCGTGGTGGCGGGGGGGCATTTCTGCTGGGCGGGGCATTCCTGTACGCCGGTGGATAACCCTGGTATCCGGGATAACCATAGCCAGGGGGGTAGCCACCTGGATAGCCGGGAGCTGTTCCCCTTGGATAGCCATACCCTGGACCATTCCCCCGGTAGCCAGGCGGATACCCTGGGTATTGATATCCTGGATATCCAGGGTACCTGTAGCCATAGGGCACCGCGGGGCGCGGGGAGGAGCCGTATCCATGGCCAAAATAGAACTGGCTACCTCGCGGCAGGTTTGGCCACAGATGAGGATGATGGCCATAGGGAGGCCAATAGGAGTAGGGCCAGCCCGCAGCCCCATAGGGCCCTCCCCAGTAAGGAGGGGCATAGGCGCCCCAGCCCGGAGCCGCGTATGTGGTGTAGGGCGGGGCATTGGGGTCCATGGGCGGCACGATGGCGCCAGGCGATTGCACACCGAGGGAGAGGGACTTGCTGCGATTGGAGAAATTGTCCTCTTGCTGGCCCTCCAGCGCCGGCTGGTCATCCGCGGCGTCCCCATCCGGGATGCCTAGGGAAAAGGGCTTGGACTGGTGGAGCGCGCCACTTGGCCGCTGTTCATCTTGGGCACGAACCATCGTCATATTGAGCCAGAAGGCGCCCACAAGCCAGGGCAGGAGCATGGTGCGGTGCAGCATGGCATGCTGCCTGTTGGCGGCTCCCCCATGGGCTGCCGCTCTGGTACAGTGATGAGTATGCCACGGCGTCATGCTGACAAACCTCCTGCGCCCAGCGCTTGCACACCGAAAAAGCGCACTCGCGGGACGCTGCACAATACAGCATCGCGCTTTCATGCCCACCATGTGGAGCATGGCCATGAACTATGGGAGCATGAAGTGGCGGATAGAGTTCCTGTCACAGCCGTCCAGCATATGGCTGCCTCTTCCATTCTAACTCATCAGGCCCCAGCGGGGATGCCCTTCGACTATGGCGCCAATCCCTACCGGGGCTGCGAGCATGGCTGCATCTATTGCTATGCCCGTGAGCGCCATGCCGAACTGGGGCTCTCCCCAGGGCTCGACTTTGAAAGCAGGCTGTTTGACAAGCCCCACGCCGCAGCCCTGTTGCACAAAACATTTTCTCGCGCCGGCTACAAGCCCGGCATCATCGCCCTGGGCACGGCGACCGATTGCTATCAACCCATCGAGCGCGCCTTGAAGATCACCCGGGCCATGCTGGAGGTGCTCCTGGCCTGGCATCATCCGGTGCGCATCATCACCAAGGCCACCTTGATCCTGCGCGACCTGGAACTGCTCAGGGAACTGGCCGCATCACACCTGCTGGTGGTGCACTTCAGCCTGATCACGCTGGATGACGAGCTTTCCCGGCGTCTCGAGCCCCGGGCGGCAGGTCCTGGGCCACGCCTGCGCGCCATGGAGCGGCTTGCTGGAGCGGGAGTGCCGGTGGGCGTGATGCTGGCCCCTGTGATTCCCATCCTCACAGATGGTGACATAGAGACCGTTCTTGGGGCAGCCCGCCATGCGGGGGCCAGCTTTGCCGAGATGGGCCTGTTGCGCCTGAGCGGTGCGGTGCATGGGTTGTTTGCCCAGTGGCTTGCAGAGCACGCCCCTGACTCGGCCCGGCGCTGTCTTGCCCGGGTGGCGGAAACCGCAGGGTCGTCCATGGCGCAGAGCCTGCAGGGCCAGGGGCCCTATGCCCACATGTTGCAGCAGCGCTTTGCCCTGGCCCGGCGCCGGCTTGGTTTCGGGGTATCACCAGACCTGCGGCTCGACCTGTTTCGCCCGCCGGGCAGCGGCCAGCAACTGGAACTATTTGGATGAGCCAGCCACACCGCCGCCTGCCTGACACAGGCCCAGGCAAGGGGCTTGTCGGCAGGAAGGAATTATCCCATGGGGCTTTTTTCGACGAGACCGCCGCAGCACAGTTTGCGTTTCGGGCTCCTTGGTCCTATCTGCAGCGTATCGCTGCTGCCAGCCCCAATGATCCTTTGCTGCGTCAGATCCTGCCTGTGGCCCAGGAAAATGAGGAAGTGCCCGGTTTTGGGGTCGATCCCACCCAGGAATGGTCCAGGAGACATGCTGGCAGGCTGATTCGCAAATACCGCAACCGGGTCCTGTTGCTGGTGACCGACGAATGCCCCATCCACTGCCGCTATTGCTTCAGGCGCCATTTTCCCTATCCCGGACATTCCGCTGGGATGGACGATCTCACCCCGGCACTTGCGGTCATCAAGGCCGATGCCGGCATCGCCGAGGTGATCCTGAGCGGCGGCGATCCCCTGATGGCAGCAGACGGACTGCTCTCCCGGCTTCTGGCGGCCCTTGCGGCCATCGCCCATGTGCGCATGGTGCGCATCCACACCAGGGTGCCTGTGGTGTGGCCGCAGCGCCTGCGCCCGAGGCTGCTTGCAGTCCTGGAAGCGCTGGATTTGCCCAAGGTAATGGTGATCCACGCCAACCATGCCCAGGAACTGGATGGTGCGGCAGCCGAGGCCCTGGCTGCCTTGCGCGCCTGCGGATTCGTGCTGCTGAACCAGTCGGTGTTGCTGCGGGGCGTCAACGACCATATTGATGCGCTGGGTGCGCTGTCTTGGCGCCTGGGCGAGCTTGGGGTGGTGCCCTATTATCTCCATCAGCTGGATGCCGTGGCCGGAGCCGCTCATTTTCAGGTGGAACAGGAGCGGGCAGTGGCGCTGCACCGTGCCATGCGCTCGCGGCTGCCTGGCCACCTGGTGCCGCGCCTGGTGCAGGATCGAGGTCTTGCTGCAGGCAAGACCTGGCTTCCAGAAGAGCGTGACGCTAAGGCCCAGTGGTCCGGTGAGGCGGGATGAGCCTGATCGTGGTGCGAGACTTTGCCGCCCAGATGGCGCAGGGCCATGGCGTGCTCTGCGGGGACGGCATGCTCACTTTGGCTGCAGGAGAGGCCGCCGGCACATGGGTCTCCACCGCGATGGCCACCACGGCCTCCTTTCGCCAGGCGGTCTGTTCCTGGAATGCAGAGGTCCCTTGCGGCATGGTGGAGGTGGCATTGCAAGTGGCCGATCCAGCCGCTGCATGGGGGGCTTGGCATATCATGGGCCGCTGGTATGGCGCTGGATATGCCGGCAGACCCCGGGGAACGAGTGTTTCTGGGGATGGTGATGGCTGGGGGCACGTGGCCACCGACACCCTGCAGTTGAATCGCCCTGCAGCGACCCTGCGGCTACGGGTCAGTCTGACAGGTGGCACAGGCCAGCTTGCGCCCGCGGTACACCTTCTGGCCTGTTCCACCGACGGCAGACCAGCCCTGGATGGCATGCCGCAGCAGGAGGGCATGCAGGTCATCTTGGATGTGCCGCCGTATTCCCAGAGGAGTCATGGCGAGCAAGGGCAGGGCTGGTGCTCGCCCAGCTCGCTGGCCATGGTGCTGGCCTGGCGCGGCACCATGGTTGCGGTGCCCGAGGTGGCGCAGGCCGTCTTTGATCCATGCTATGGCGGCACCGGTAACTGGTCGTGCAACGTGGCCTATGCCGGGGACCTGGGCTATGCTGCCACCGTGGTCCACCTGCACACAATAGAGCAACTCGCCTGGCTGCTGGGCCAGGGCTTGCCGGTGATCGTGAGCGTCTCCTATGGGCCAGGCGAACTGCCCCAAGCCCCGGTAGACCAGACCAGGGGTCATCTGCTGGTGGTCTGCGGTCTCGATGCATCGGGTTTCGTCGTGGTGAACGACCCAGCCGGCGAGCCCGCAGCCGTGCGGCGCCATTATCCCCGCGATGCCTTCCTGCGCGCTTGGCTGGGCCATGGCGGCGTGGCTTATGTCATAGCACCGGCTCCAGGATGCAAGTTCCCTTGGCAACACCGATGAGCCTTCTTGGTGTTCAGGGATGATGTGGTAGATGCCAGGAGCATGATCCAGCAGCTTCCTGGATAGCCAGGAAGCTGCTGGATCCCTTATCGCTTTTCGTCCCTGGCTTTATAGGTCAAAGGGGAGCAGATCGGCAAGGTCAAGGGGGATCAATTTGTAGCTGCCGTTGGTGGCCCTGGCCATGCACTGCAGCTGCTTGGCACCCTCCCCTTGCAGGTCGAAGCCGTAGGCAGTGATGTAGAAGCGATAGCCCTGCTGGCGCAGTTCCTTGACCTGGGGGCACGGATCACCAGCGGTGCTCTCGCCATCGCTGATCCAGATGATCCGGGTCAGGACGATCTTGGACAGGGGGAGCTTGTCGATCACCTCGCCGGTGGTGACCACGGCACCTGGAATGTCCGTGTTGCCCCCTGTTGCCAGCTGGTTGGCTGCCATGAGTATGTCAGGGCCGCCCAGCAGATGGCGTGGCTCCACCACCACATCGGCATCATCGTCAAAGGCGATCAGGCCAACGCGTCGCAGGATGAGTGGAGACATCAAGGTGGCATGGAGCTGCAGGAAGATCTTGGCGTTGTCTAGCTTGCTCTGCCCAAGCAGCCCATCATCACCCATGGAGCCCGAGACATCCACCACATACACAAGGCGATAGCCGGTGCGGCCATGCAGACCGGGAATGAAAGGCAGAACAAAGCCTTCGCCTTGTTGCTCGGCGATGGGCCCGGAAAACCCGGAAGAGGAAGAGGCAGATGGCTGGGCCTGTACGGCCATGACACCGAGACCCAACAATAAAGCCACGCATGTTCGCCTGATTGACATGGTGCTACTCTCCGTGCCGAGGTTCAAGACGCCTGAACTGGGTGGATATCCTGCCCAAAAGACAAGGACAAGATGCTTGCCTTTATAGCATCCTGCAGAAAAAAGTCAAGGATTGGGGCAGGGCGTCAGGCGACGGTGGTGAGCTTGGCGAGGCGCAGCAGCAGCCAACGCTCCTTGTCCTGGTGGAAGCGCACCCGGATCCTGGCATCCGGGCCATGGCCCTCTATGGAGGTGACCGTGCCTTCTCCAAAGACGGGATGGCGGACCTGGCCGCCGAGGCGCAGGCTCCCCTTGGCAGACGCAGGAGATCCAGAAGACCTCGCTGGGGGCATGGCCCTTGGGGTGGATTGCTGCTGGCCTTGATTTGGCCTGGTTCTGGCGCCGCGTTGCCAGGAGGCTGCGGCGCGCACCGGCTCCAGCAGTTGTTCTGGCAGCTCGCCCAGAAAGCGCGAAGGGGTCATGATGCGTTCCAAGCCATTGATACGGCGCTGTTCGGCGTAGGCCAGCGTCAGCTGACATTGGGCGCGGGTCATGCCCACATAACAGAGCCGGCGCTCTTCTTCCAGCATCTCGCCGCCTTCCATGGCGCGCTGGTGGGGAAAGAGCCCTTCTTCCAGGCCCACCAGGAATACCGCATGGAACTCGAGCCCCTTGGCGGCATGCAGCGTCATGAGTTGCACGCAGTCCTCCCAGGCATCACCCTGGCCTTCGCCAGCTTCCAGGGCAGCATGGGCCAGAAAGTGATCCAGGGGATCGCCTTCCGGAGGGCAATAGGTGCGTGTCGCGTTGACCAGTTCGCCCAGGTTCTCGAGCCTGGTGGCCGCTCGTTCATCGCTCTGGGCGGCGTAATGGGCCTCGAGACCGCTGTCGCGGATGACCAGTGCCATCCGGTCACCCAGGTCAAGGTCGGCATGGCGCTGGCGCATGGTATCCAGCAGCGACACAAACTGCCCCACAGCAGCAGCAGCCCTGGGGGACAGGGCGTGCTCCTCCACAAGACGCCGGCAGGTGGCCAGCAATGGTTGGGCCGTGGTCCGCGCTGTGGCGCGGATCAGTTCCAGCGTCTGATTGCCGATGCCCCGGGGGGGCACATTGACGATACGCTCGAAAGAGGCATCATCGGCAGCATAGGTGGCGAGGCGCAGGTAGGCCAGCGCATCCTTCACCTCGGTGCGCTCGAAAAAACGCATGCCGCCATAGACGCGATAGGGCACGTTGTGCTCCAGCAAGCGCTCTTCCAGCAGGCGTGACTGGGCGTTGGAGCGGTACAGCACAGCCATCTGCCGGCGCGGTAATCCTTGGGTGTAGAGGCGCTGTAGTTCCGCGACCACGAAGGCCGCCTCGTCACGCTCGTTGTAGGCCTGGTAGACCCGGATGGCCCCCCCCTGGGGACCGCTGGTCCACAGCTCCTTGCCCAGGCGGCCACTGTTGCGGCGAATCAAGGCGTTGGCTGCCTGCAGGATGGTGGCGGTGGAACGATAGTTCTGTTCCAGCCGGATCAACTCGGCGCGTGGATAATCCTGGCGAAAGCGTTGCAGGTTTTCCACCCTGGCCCCCCTCCAGCCATAGATGGACTGGTCGTCATCGCCCACCAGGAACAGGCGCCCCCTGGGGCCGGCCAGGAGCTGTAGCATGTTGTACTGTAAGGCGTTGGTATCCTGGAACTCGTCCACCAGGATGTGCTGGAAACGTTCGCGATAATGCTCCAGCAGGGCTGAGTTTTTCTGGAACAACTCATAGGTGCGCAGCAGCAGTTCGGCAAAGTCCACCACATTCAATGTCCTGCAGGTATTTTCATAGGCGGTATAGATGCGGCTCGCCTGGAGCTGCCAGGGATCGATCCCATCGTTCAGGGTGCCGGGGCGGCGGCCCTCATCCTTGTGCCGGTTGATGAAATGCTGCAGATCCTTTGGTGGATAGCGGCGCTCATCCAGCTCCAGGTTCCGCAGCACACGGCGTATGAGCCTTGCTTGATCATCGCTGTCCAGGATCTGGAATCCTGCCCCAAGCCCGGCTTCCGCCGTATGGCGGCGCAGCAGGCGATGGGCAATGCCATGAAAGGTGCCCAGCCACAGGTCGCTGGTACCATGATGACTGGTTTTGCTGAGCTGGTTCTCGATGCGCTCGCGCATCTCTGCGGCGGCCTTGTTGGTAAAGGTGACCGCCAAAATGGCACTGGGGGCGATCTGCTCTGTCAGCACCAGGTAGACCAGGCGTTGCACCAGCACGCGCGTCTTGCCGCTCCCGGCGCCAGCCAGCACAAGAACAGGGCCAGCCGGTGCGGTGACAGCCTGGCGTTGCTGCTCGTTGATCTCCTGGAGAACTGCCATGTCAATCATGGGCGTGTTCGAAGATCACCGTGGCCAAAGGGGGGATCGTGAGCTGCACACTGTAGTCGAAGCCATGGGACGGTATGGGTACAGCATCCACGGCGCCTGAATTGCCCATGTTGCTGCCTCCGTATATGGCCGCATCCGAGTTGAATACTTCTCGGTAGATACCGGGGCCTGGCACGCCAATGCGATAGCCGGTATGTGGCAGCGGCGTGAAGTGACTGACAACCAGCACGGGCGGATCCTGGTCTGCGCCGAGGCGCAGAAAGCTGTAGACGCTGTTGTCGGTATCGTTGGCCTCGATCCAGCGAAAACCCTCCGGCTCGGTATCGTGGCGGTAGAGTGCCGGGGCTTTGCGATACAGGGTGTTGAGGTCTTGGATGAGGCGCTGGATACCGCGATGCAGCGGGTATTGGGTAACATGCCATTCCAGGCTGGTCCAGTCGTGCCATTCCGTGAACTGGCCGAAATCGTTGCCCATGAAAAGCAGTTTCTTGCCGGGGTGGCCCCACATGAAACCATAGTAGGCGCGCAGGTTGGCAAAGCGCTGCCATTCATCGCCAGGCATCTTGCCCAACATCGATCCCTTGCCATGGGTGACCTCGTCATGACTGATCGGCAGGATGAAGTTCTCGGAGAAGGCATAGAGCAGGCCGAAGGTCATCTTGTGATGCTGATAACGACGGTAGAGGGGGTCTGTACTCATATAGGCCAGCGTGTCGTGCATCCAGCCCATGTTCCACTTGAAGCCGAAGCCAAGGCCGCCGACATAGGTAGGCCGGGAGACGTTGGGCCATGCCGTGGATTCCTCGGCGATGGTGGTCGACCCTGGTGCCCGGCCATAGGCCAGCTCGTTGAGCCGGCGCAGGAAGGCAATGGCGTCCAGGTTCTCCCGGCCACCAAAACGGTTGGGGATCCACTCGCCAGCCTTTCTGCTGTAGTCCAGGTACAACATGGAGGCCACCGCATCCACGCGAAGGCCATCGATGTGGAAGCAGTCCAGCCAGAACAGCGCGCTGCCAAGGAGAAAGTTGGTCACCTCGGTGCGGCCGTAATTGTAGATGCAGGTGTTCCAGTCGGGATGGAAGCCGAGCCTGGGGTCGGCGTGTTCATAGAGATGGGTGCCATCGAACAAGGCAAGGCCATGGGCATCCGCTGGGAAATGGCCGGGTACCCAGTCGAGGATGATGCCGATGCCTTCCTGGTGGGCGCGGTCCACCAGCTGGGCAAAACCCTCGGGCGAGCCATAGCGGCTGGTCACCGCATACATGCCGGTGGGCTGATAGCCCCAGGAGGCATCGAAAGGATATTCCGTGATGGGCAAGAGTTCGATGTGCGTATAGCCCATTTCCTTGACATAGGAGACCAGGCGATCGGCCAATTCCAGATAGGTGAGCCGGCGATCGCCTTCCTCGGGCACCCGCATCCAGGAATCCAGATGGCATTCGTAGATGGACATGGGGGCATGGCGATCGTTGACCTCGTGCCGGTTGGCCATCCAATGGTCATCCTGCCATGCATGCCGTGGCAGGCCGTGGACGATGGAGGCGTTGCCGGGACGCATCTCGCCCTGGAAGGCCACCGGATCGGCCTTGAGTGGCAGCAGCTGGCCATCGGCACCAAGAATCTCGTATTTATAGAGCGTGCCCGGTCCCACATGGGGCATGAACAATTCCCAGATACCTACCTCTACCCGGCGCCGCATGACATGCATGCGTCCATCCCAATTGTTGAAGTCCCCCACCACGCTGACCCGTGAGGCATTGGGGGCCCAGACCGCAAAGGCTGTGCCTGCAATGCCCTCCCTTACCGTGGGATGAGCACCAAGGATCTTGTAGATCTCCAGATGGGTCCCCTGACCCAGCAGATAGATATCCAGTTCACCCAACAGCGGGCCAAAGCGATATGGGTCTTCCTGCTCAACCTTGACCCCGTTTGCCGTGACTTGCAGGACATAGGAAAATGGCTTGGTTTTGGGAAGGAACACCGCGAACAAACCTTCCTGATGGGTCTTGGTCATGGCGATGCTGCTGGCGGAGGGCTCGTCGCGCCTGATCACACTGACCGCCTCGGCCCGCGGCACAAAGGCGCGCAGCCATAAGCCATGGCTTTCGGCATGGGAACCCAGAACCGCAAAGGGGTCGCCATGGCGACCGCTTGCGATGGCTTCGCGAATTTCTTGCGTCAAGCCATCGTTGGGATTGGTGGTTTGTTTGAGTGTCATCGATCCTCCGGTTGCCTAGAATGTGGGTCTGCCGCTTCAGAATCCCCCGCAGGCCGATTTTTATCCAGCAAACGCAGCAGGGCATTGAGCGGGATCTCTACCCAGGCTGGCCGGTTGGCCAGTTCGTAGCTGATCTCATAGAACACTTTTTCCAACACGAAAAGACGCAACAGGCTCCTGGCAGCCCCTGGATCGGTGGGCATTATCCCGCTGGCGGCGGTAGCCTCGCGATAACCATCAAGGAAAGTACTGATGGCGTTTTCTGCCCAGTTCTGCAGGCGTGTGGCGTGCTGTTCCATGGGGCCGGCCAGCTTGTCGGCCACGTTGCGCAATGCAAAGGCGGCAGCATAGTCGAAGGAGCGCATCATGCCTGCGACGTCTTTGAGCGGGGAATATTTCATGCGCCGCTCGGCAAGGGGCCGCTCCGGTTCGCCCTCGAAATCGACAATGAAAAAATCCCCTTGGGCAAGCAGGACCTGGCCGAGATGATAATCGCCGTGAATGCGGCAGCGTACTGCACCACTCATGTCGCCCAGGGGTTCATGCAGCAGCCCCAATGCTTCCTGTTGCCTTTTGAGGAGTGCTGCGGCCAGCTCCTGGGATTCCGGTGTCGGGGGAGTGGACTTGCCCAGGGCATCCAGGGTGTTGGTGGCCAGGGCGGTGATCTGGGCGCTCCATTGCGCCACATCCTCGGTTCCGATGGGTTCGGCCTTGAAGGCTGGGTCATCGGTGGGAGTCAGCAGGGCGCGGTGCATCTCGCCGGTGCGCTTCCCCAGCAGGCGGACCTGGGCCAGATAACCCTCATGGGGGATGGCTGCACCACCCGAGTCGGGGGTGAGGGGCTGTTCCTCGTGCAGTCCTTCGAGATCCCTGGCGAGGTATTCGATGGAGTATTGCCAGGCATCGCCCTGATTTTCCACGAAACGCTGCAGGATGGCCATGGCGTATGGCTCTTCTTTCAGGGTCATGGTGGCCTCGCCCAGCAAGGCGGGGATGTTGCGGAAATCCGCTACGGTAGTGAGAAAGCGACCCATCTCGATCTCGGGATGGATCCCGGCGCGCAGTCGCCGATAGATCTTGAGGATAGCCTGACTGCCGAGAACGACCGATGTATTGCTCTGCTCGGCGCCCATCCTGCGAATGTCCAGTTCACCTTCCAGAAGGCCGGCGGTAAAGCCGGGTTCATGGGAGAAACGGACATAGCCATCTTCTCCTGCGGCAATCTCCAGGTCCTGTTGCATGGCCTGCGCCACGGTCAAGGCGAAATTGGGCTCTGCCAGGGCATCGAACAAGGCCCCGATCCTGGCTACACGGCGTACCTTGGCAAGCACGTTGGGTAACAGGGGCGCATTGGGAGCCAGCTGGTCTTCGCCCCAGCGCACCGCAAGGGGCAGCAGATAGCGCTGTGATCCCTCCTGGGCGGTCTGGGCCTGCAAGATCATGAGGCAGTAATGGTCCTTGCTGCCAGGCAGCTCGGCCCAGGGACCCAGGAGAAAGGTGTGTCGCAGCTCCTTGCCGGCAAACCAGCGCTGCTTGGGTAGGAAGGTTGGCAGCACCTCGGTTTCCATCACCTTGGTATCCTGTGCGGTCCACAGGGTTTTCCAGCCGCCGCGCATGATCAGCGTGACAAAGGCTGGCATGGGCTCTGGTGGTTTTTCGAGCCAGCTGGGCAACCCAGTACTGCTTTCGGCCAACAGAAACCAATGAAAGGCATAGGGAGCCAGCATCGTCGAATAGATGGCGCTGCCCACCTGGGGAAAGACGGATCCATAGAGCAACTCCACCGGGATGCGTCCTTGGTAGGCGCTGAGATCCAGGTCCACCGGCTGGGGGGCCCGGGACAGATTGGCAAGACACAGTACGGTCTGCTGCTCCCATTGGCGGAGATAGGCCAGGACCTTGCGGTTGTTTGGATACAGGAACTCGAAGCTGCCCCTGCCAAAGAGGTTCTTGTGGCGATTGCGCAGTGCAATGAGACGACGTAACCAATTGAGCAGGGAGGAGGGCATCTGGCTCTGGGCTTCCACATTGACCGCCTCGTAGCTGTATATGGGGTCCATGATGGGGGGTAGACAGAGTTGCTGGGGGTTGGTTCGGGAAAAACCCCCATTGCGGTCAGGAGACCATTGCATGGGGGTGCGCACGCCATCCCGATCGCCGAGAAAGATATTGTCGCCCATGCCGATCTCGTCGCCATAATAGAGAAACGGCGAGCCCTTGAAGGACAGCAGGATGCCGTGGAGCAGCTCCACCTTGCGTCGATCGCCGGACATGAGCGGCAGCAGGCGACGGCGAATGCCCAGGTTGAGACGCATGCGCCGGTCGGTGGCATAGAAGCTCCATAGATAGTCGCGTTCGGTGGCGGTGACCATCTCCAGCGTGAGCTCGTCGTGATTGCGCAGGAACAAGCCCCATTGGCAGCCTTGCGGGGCCTCGGGGGTCTGGTGCATGACATCGGTGATGGGGTAGCGGTCTTCCTGGGCGATGGCCAGGTACATGCGCGGCATGAGTGGAAAGTGAAAGGCCATGTGGCATTCATCGGCGGAGCCGAAGTATTCCTTGGCGTCCTCCGGCCACTGGTTGGCCTCGGCCAGCAGCATGCGATCCGGATAGCGCGCATCCACCTCGCGGCGGATGCGCTTGATCACCCCATGGGTCTCGGGCAGGTTCTCGTTATTGGTGCCTTCCCGGACGCACAGGTAGGGGACGGCATCCAGGCGCAGGCCATCCACGCCCATGCTGAGCCAGAAGTGCAGGATATTGATGACCTCCCTGACCACCCTGGGGTTGCCAAAGTTGAGGTCGGGCTGGTGACTGTAGAAGCGATGCCAATAGTATTGCTTGGCTATTGGGTCCCAGGCCCAGTTGGATGTCTCGGTGTCGCTGAAGATGATTCTGGTGTCACTGAGCAGTTGATCGGTATCGCTCCAGATATAGTAATTGCGATAGACAGAGTCAGGCTTGGCCTTTCTGGCCCGTTGAAACCAGGGATGCTGGTCCGAGGTGTGGTTGATGACGAGCTCGGTGACCACACGCAGGTTGCGCTCATGGGCCTCATGAACGAACTGCCGGAAATCACGGATCGTCCCGAAGCTGGGGTTGATGTTGCGATAATCGGCGATGTCGTAGCCGTCGTCCTTGAGGGGAGAGGGATAAAACGGCAGCACCCAGACGGCATTGGCGCCGAGATCCTTGATGTAGTCCAGTTTCTGGATCAGGCCTTGAAAATCCCCGATACCATCATTGTTTCCATCGAAGAAGGACTTGATGTGCAGTTGGTAGAAAATGGCATCCAGGTACCAGTATTTATCGGTGCGATCGATCATGATGCTTCGTGCTGCAAGACCACAGCGCGCCAGGAAGATAAAGATAAAAGACAGATGATATCGCCCGTCATGGGTGACTCCTGCAAGGTCTGCTCCCGTACCATGAGAAAAAAATAAAAAAATACATCAATTTTTTAGTATATACCTTGTCCAGGCAGTGTCATGCACCTGTGTGTTCAGGTGCAGGTTGCCGAACGCGAGGTGGGGGTTGCGGCGTGTTCAGCTCGCCATTGGGAAAGGCAGGGGATTTTGCTGCGATCGCAGCGATGGGCGTAACGCTTGGAGATGGCATGAACCTCCTCCAGGAGTCCGTCGCTGAGGCGGATGGGTTGCAGGCCCAGATCCCGCAAACCCTGGTTATGGATCAAAAGCTCGTTTTCCTCGGCCTCGATGCGCATATTGGGGACATGTTGCACGGTGGCCCCGGTCAGCCGGGCCACCAGCTGGGCGAGGTCGCGCACGCGATGGGTCTCGGTGGCCTGGTTGAAGATGCGGACCCGCTCGCCCCGGCGTGGTGGATTGTGGATGGCCAGTTCGATGCAGCGCACCGTATCCCGAATGTGGATGAAGGCCCTGGTCTGGCCCCCCGAGCCATGTACGGTCAGAGGATAGCCCACGGCGGCCTGCATCAGGAATCTGTTGAGCACCGTGCCATAGTCCCCATCGTAATCGAAGCGATTGATGAGCCGTTCATCCAGCTGGGTTTCCTTGGTCTGGGTCCCCCAGACCACGCCCTGGTGCAGGTCGGTTACGCGCACCTTGTCGTTCTTGTTGTAGAAGTAAAAGAACAATTGATCCTGGGTCTTGGTCATATGATAGACACTACCAGGATCGGAGGGGAAGAGGATCTCCCTTTGCACGCTCTGGCCGGGAGCTATCTCGATGCTGACAGGCAGATAGCCTTCGGGAATGCGCAGCCCGGCTGTCTGGTAGCCATAAACGCCCATGGTTCCCAGATGGACCAGATGGATGTCGAGGCTGCTTTCCACTATGGCGCACAGCACGTTGTGCGTGGCCCGCAGGTTGTTGTCTACGGTATACCGCTTGTGGGCGGCAGATTTCATGGAATAGGGTGCTGCGCGCTGTTCGGCAAAATGCACGACGGCATCCGGTTGCGCCTCGTGGATCAAGGCCAGGAGACGCTCGTATTCCATCGCCACATCCAACTCCACGAAACGGATGGTCTGCCCCGTCAGGGTCTGCCAGGCGTCCAGCCGGACAGGCAACTGTTCGATGGGGGTGAGCGATTCAACCTGCAGTTCCCTGTCGATCCGCCTGCGTGACATGTTGTCGGCGATCAGGACCTGATCGTTCTGGGCGGACAAATGCAGTGCCGTGGGCCAGCCACAGAAGCCATCCCCTCCCAGGACCAAAACCTTCATGCATGTTCTCCGAGAACGGCCATGACCTCGTGCTGCTGGCGCAGCGGTTCGATCTGCTCGAGAAACACATGGGCACAGTGCTTCCAGGACCATCGCAGGGCCTGTTCGCGACAGGCATTTTTTTGCAGACCCAGGGCCTGCAGGGCAGCGCGCCGCAGGTCATGATCCAGAACACCCGTCTGGCCATGCAGGACCAGATTGCGTGGTCCTTGAACAGGGAAGGCAGCCACCGGCAGACCACAGGCCAAGGCTTCCATGATGACGAGGCCCAGCGTATCTGTCAGGCTGGGAAAAACGAAGCAATCGCTGGAAGCCATGTGACGCGCCACCTCGGCTGGGGGCAGTATGCCTGTGAAATGCACCTGTGGATACAGCCGGCGTAGTCTGGGGAGCAAAGGCCCATCGCCCACCACGATCTTGGTCCCAGGCAAATCCAGCTTCAAAAAGGCCTCCAGGTTCTTTTCCACGGCCACACGACCCACAAAGAGAAACAGGGGACCTGGCAAGCCAAGGTCTGCCTTGGCTTGAGGGGAAAAAACGGTTGTGTCCACGCCGCGCGGCCAGAGCACCAGGTTGCGCAGGCCATAGCCCTGTAGTTCGGTGCGCAGGGATTCGGTGGTGACCATGGTGCGGCGCGCGCCTCCATGGAACCAGCGTATGGCCGCATAGCCCCAGCGTACCGGGATGGCGGTGACCCTGGCGTGGATGTATTCCGGAAACCGGGTATGGAATGAGGTGGTAAATGGCAGATTCCGGGCACGGCAGTAGCGCCGCGCCAGGATACCCAATGGCCCTTCGGTGGCGATGTGGATGGCATCGGGGGCGGGTTGGGTCAGTTGCCTGCGCAATTGACCCAACCCGCCCACCGCCAGGCGGATTTCCTGGTAGGTGGGCAGGGGGATGGTACGATAAAGCCCAGGGTGCACCACGGCCATACCATGGCCCATTTTTTCCAGTTCGTCAACCAGATGCGTGAGCGCTTTGACCACGCCGTTGACCTGTGGTTTCCAGGCATCAGTAACCAACGCGATGCGCATACCAAGCCCCCCAATCATCCCTATGCTCAATATTGTAGTCCATAGCACCTGAAACGACGAGTATCTCACGGCAGCCAAGGCAACCCAAAGAGACGGTTGGCCTGTATCAATCAATGGGCATGGCTTTATGAGGAGGGCACGACCATGAAAGGCTGTGTCTTGCGCACCAGGTCGGCATCCAGCAAGCCCTGTTGGCCCATGGCATCGGTCAAGGGTTGCAGGCCATGCAGGCCCAGCGGCTCGCCTCCTCCTGGGCAGACAGGTAGGCTTGCCAGCAGGGCGGCGCGCAGCCGCCCCTGGGACGCTTCAACAGGTAACCTCTGCTCTTGGGGCGTTTTATCGAGGGGCGTTTTGTTGAGCACCACACCACAGCCCAACTGCCCCCAATGCTCCATCTGGGCCAACTGGTACTCGGTTTCCATCAGGGCCAGCCGGCTACAATCGGTAATCACAAAGATGAGCGCGCCATGCGACATGCTGAGCTGTGTCATGGCCAGTTGCAGGCGGTTGCGTCGCGCCACCAGGCGCTCGCGGATGCGCCTGGTGCCAAGGAAGCTTGGCTTGTGATCATGGCGTGCGCGCCAGCTGCGCCTGGTGACCTCGGGTAGGGCATACCAATGCTGCAACCGGGCGGCGCTGAGCAGCAGGCGCAGCAGGGCAAAGCCCTGCAGATCCAATACCACGGCATCATAGACTTCCTTGGCCTGCAAAAGTCCGGTGATGAGTTCATCGAACAGCGCCGCCTCCAGGGTTCCGGGCTGCAACAACATGGCCTGCAGTTGTTCATGAAGAGCCTTGGTGAGATGAGCGGGTGCCTGCAATGTCATTTCATCCCGTATGCGTTCGAGGTGGTGCAGCGCTGCCGATTCCGGGATGATGGTCCTGGCCCATAGGCCGCTGGCGATGCGTTTGGGGCGTGCCGTCAACTGCCGGCCGAACAGCAATGAGTTGGCGGCACTTTGTTGCGAGCCGATCCAGAGCACCCGGGCACCATGACGGGCACGACCATAGGCATAGGCCGCCGAGCAGGTGCTGACCCCCACGCCACCTTTGCCTACAAAAAGGGCAAGGCGCAGGGTCGGCGGGCTATGGGAAGGGTTCTCATTGTTCATGAGGGCATCGAGATTCATCGGGAACCATCATCATTCGGCCAATTGCCGGGCAGGCTCAGGCGTTTCCACCACAGGAGATGGTCGTCGAGCAGTAAAGGAGCCAACTCCGCCAGCCAATAGGCGTGGCCCATGGGGTGACGCAACGAACTGTGGAGCACCAGATAAGCCAACGCATCCCGGTTCAGTCGCTCTTCATGGGATAAGAGCGCCCTGCTGTCTCCTGCAGCATTGGCACGATGTGCCCTGCGACGCAGGGACACTGGCTTTTGACCAAGGCCCTTGCTTTTTCGGCTGTTGCGCCGCCATGGCCGCAACCACCCCGGCAGGTTGTTCCACCAGCGCCTGGGCATGTCAACAGTCACCATGATGCGTGGACATGCTAGAAGTCCTCCCAACCATCACCGCTCATGGTGGGGCCTGGTGCTTTCCGCTTGTTGTCATCCTGGAGATGGGGTAATTGTCCAGGGACCTGCCGCGGTTCGAGCCTGGGTACTGAGGATCCCTTGGCGGCAGTCGACTTTGGGTCGGCCGGGCCACGGGTCAAAGCGGCGGGATGCTTGATGCTCTCTGGCATGGCTGGTTTCCTGGCAATGGCCTTGGTGGCCTGAGCAGGCTGCATCTGAAAGGAGGTGACCAGCCTTTGTAGTTCGTCGGTCTCTCTGGAGAGCACCAGGCTGCCCTCGGTTTGCTGTTCCACCAACCCTGCATTTTCCGCAGTGGCCTGGCTGAGGTCGGCCACGGCATGATTGACCTGCTCCAGGGAGCGGGATTGTTCATCGGACACCGCGGCTGCCTCATCCACCAGGGTACTGACGCGATGCACGACCCGCTGGATCTCATCAAGGCGATCCCTGGAGGCAACCGTGAGGCGATTGCCCTCCCCAACCCGCTGCAGGCTTTCGGTGATGAGTTTCTTGATCTCCTTGGCGCCGCTGGCGCTGCGTTGGGCGAGGTTGCGCACTTCCTGGGCCACCACGGCAAAGCCTCTGCCATGTTCGCCGGCGCGTGCTGCCTCTACAGCGGCATTGAGAGCAAGCAGATTGGTCTGAAAGGCGATCTCATCGATGACGCCGATGATCTCGCTGATCTTGTGGCTCGCCTGATCGATGCGTTCCATGGCTACTATGGTGTCCTTGACCGCTTGAGCGCCCTGTTCTGAAGCGGTGCGCATCTCCCCAGCCAGGGAGGCCGTGCTTTTCATGTGGCCTGCGGTCCGGTTCAGGGCCGCTGTCAGTTCAGACATGCTGGATGAGATTTCTTCCAGGTTGGCGGCCTGGCGCTGGGTGCGTTCGCTCAGGTTGTGATTGCCGTGCGCCAGGTCGCGCACCGCATCGCTCACCACTGCAGCAGCGCGCTGGATGGCGCGGATGACCTGGCCGAGGCGATCATGCAAGGCCGTGATGGCCTCGGCCAGGGGGACGAGCTCATCCTGGAAGGATGTTTGCATGGTGACGGTCAGATCACCGCCCGCAAAGGCGGACAGTACGCGTGCTGCCTCGCCCACCCCTTGCTGGATGGCCTCCAGGAGGAAGGTTTCCCGTCTCTGGGCAGCCATAGAGGCGCTGCGGTCATGTACCGTGAGCATGAGGCGGTCCTCGTCCCAGGAGGGTAGGCGCTCCAGCAGGCTGTAGCTGATATGGACCGGGATTTCCTGGCCATCCCGATGGACCAAGAAGGTGTCGATAGCGACGGGGTTTTTGGTGCGCAGGGCTTGCTGTATGGCCTGGGCGCGTTTTGCCTTTTCTGTGTCCGAGAATAACATCTGGCCACCGCGGAACCCGGGCTGCAGCACCTGTTGGCGGCTGTAGCCTATCAGACGGAGCAGGGCGTCGTTGGTGTCGTAGATGCGGCCTTCCTGGTTGATGACCACCAATCCCTCGTTGGCGCGGTGGAAGATCATGCAGTAATACCGCTCTGTTTCTTGCCGGGTTTCCTGGATCTGGTGCACCTCGGAGAGGTCCATGGCCGTGAGCAGGTAGCGGTTTTCGTCCCATTGCACCTGGCGCGGCAGGCGCGTGATGTGGGCACGAAACTCCACGGTCTTTCCATCTGGGCGGTGCATGGCCAGTTCGAGCCAGCGTCCCAGGAAAGGCTCGATGGTCGTCTCGGTGATATTCTCGGGCCGCCTGTTGGGCAGGATGGCCCTGAGGGGATGATTGCGTGGGTCGTAGAGTTCCTCGCGGCGCAGCCCCAGCATGGCCGCTTTGGCCTGGTTGGCCCAATAGGTCTTGCCCGAGCAACCAAAGACTGACAGGCCGATGGCCGCCATCTCGGCAATGGCCTGAAACGGGAGTGCCGCCCCACTCGATTCCTGGGTCGATCTCGGTGCCCCTTCAAGGGGCATGCCAATGGCAAGCAGATGATGGTCTTGAGGGAGGGACTGAAAGCGCAGGCGGATGACCTCTCCTCCCAGCGTGGTCTCGAAGGGCTGTGAATGGCCGTGTTGCAGCGCTGCCTCCCGGGCGCGCCGCTCCAGGAGGCGATGTTCGCCCGGGATATGGGTCGCCAGCATGGCGTGATCCTGTTGCAGGGTATCCCGGTCCATGCCCAGCAACGCCAGGGCCTTGGCGTTGGCATCCAGCAGGCGACCTGTGGCATCAACAGTCAACAGGGCCTCGTCCAGCCAGTCCAGAAGGCCGCGCAATGCTGGAAAATCATGGGTGATGAGGGGCTTGCTCATGAAGAGGGGGCTCCTGGTGTGGCCTGCCCTTGGTCTGGGGTCTGCTGCTGTGGCGTCTGGGGCGGGTTGACCGCCACCTGGCCCAGCGGTTTGATGCGCTGCTCCAGCAAACCGAGCTCCATGGGTGTCATGGCCACCTGATGGGTCCATCTGGGTAGGATGGTGACCAACAACAAGATGATGGCTGTCAGCGCGAACATGGAGAGCACCAAGGCCAGGAAGCCTGTGGTCGTCCGGCTGTCGTTGGGGCCCTCCAGGGCTTCTGTGGCATGGGGGAACGCCGTCTGGGATTCTGCAGGGGGCGTAGGTGCTTTCTTGCTCATGAGGTGACTGTCCTCCCCTTAGGCCATTTCCCGCATGGGCTGGGCGCTGTGCAACTGATTCAGCCCCTGGGCCAGGTCGGCGATGAGATCTTCTGGGTCCTCCAGCCCGACATGCAACCGCAGCATGGGGCCCTGGGGCAGTGAGGCCGTTGCGGTGCGCAGACCATTGGGTTGCGCAGGCACGATCAGACTCTCATAGCCACCCCAACTGTACCCCAAGCCAAAAAGCCTCAGTTGATCAAGCATGGCACGAATGGCTGCGCTGGTAAAGAGTTGCAACTCGATGCCAAACAGGCCACAGGCGCCCCGGAAGTCGCGCTTCCAGATGGCATATCCCGGATCATCGGGCAAGGCCGGGTACAGGATGCGCACCACCTCCGGGCAGGTGCGCAGGTACTGGATGACCCGCATGGCGTTGCGCTGGTGCCGTTCGAGCCGCACCGCAAGCGTGCGCAGGCCGCGCAATCCCAGATAGCAGGCATCGGCATCCGGGCATTGCCCCATGGTATGAAAGGCCTGCCGCAGGGGCCCATAGGCTTCCTTCGTGGCGCTGATGACGCCGAGCATGGCATCGGCATGCCCCACGATGTATTTTGTCGCGGCATGCAGCACCACGTCCACGCCTTTTTCAATGGCCCTGAAATACACAGGTGTGGCCCAGGTATTGTCCATGAGCACCAGCGCGCCATGGCGATGGGCGGCCTCGCTGACGGCGGGGATATCGGTCATCTCGAAGGTCAGCGAGCCTGGAGCCTCCAGAAAGACCGCCTTGGTGTTGGGCTGGAACAGGGTGTCGATGGCGCCACCGAGGGCAGGATCGAAATAGGTGACCGCAACCCCGAAACGGTTCAGGAAACTGTCGCAGAAGTGGCGCGTGGGGCCATAGACATTGTCGGCGACCAGAAGGTGATCACCCTGACGCAACAAGGCCAGCAGGGCTGTGGAGATGGCGGCGAGCCCGGAGGAGACGGCGATGGAACGCCAGGCACCATCGATCTCGGCCATGGCTTCCTCGAAGGCCCGGGTGGTGGGTGTGCCCAGACGGCCATAGGAGGTCCCCTCGTTGGGATGGTGCTGGGCCTCTTCCAGTGCGGCAAGCGTGGGAAAGAGGATGGTCGAGGCGCGATAGATGGGCGGATTGACAGTGCCATGATGCTCTTCCGGATGGCGACCGGTGTTGACCAAAAGCGTCTCGTATGTATCCAAGGCGATGCTCCTGCGCAGGGTGTATACTGAAAGTCAGTCTCTTGGTTTTGTCAGTGTTTGTTCAGCTTTGTTCATAGGGTACTTAGATAAGGTACTTCAAAGTACTATTGTACCGCGAGGTATACAGTGACGTGGCATGGTTTTGCAGGACAATCCTTTCCGGCCACACGCATGCGGCGCTTTCGGGCTACTTCAAGCCTGCGCCGGTTGGTGGCAGAACATCGGCTGGCGCCGGAGGATCTGATCTGGCCTGTCTTCGTGCATGAGAGCCAGGGGGTCTCAGGCCCTATCCAGGGCATGCCCGGCGTGGTGCGCTTCGATGTGGATACCCTGCTGGAAGAACTGTATCATCTCGTGTCACTTGGTCTTTGTGCCGTGGCCATCTTTCCTGTGGTCATGCCCCCCAAGAAGACCATCGATGGGGCAGAGGCCTGGAATCCGGATGGACTGATGCAGCGGACCATCAAGGCCATCAAGGCAAGCCATCCCGATCTCACCGTCATGGCCGACTGCGCCCTCGATCCCTTTACCAGTCATGGCCATGACGGCATCCTGCGCAATGACCGCATCGACAATGATCTGACTGTCGCAGCCCTGGTGCGTCAAGCGCTTTCCCTGGTGGCAGCCGGCGTGGACGTGATCGCCCCCTCCGACATGATGGACGGCCGCATCGGCGCCATCCGCCAGGCTCTGGAGGCGCACGGCCATGTGGATACGGTGCTGCTCAGCTATGCTGCCAAGTATGCCTCGTGCTTCTATGGCCCGTTTCGCTCGGCCCTGGGATCGGCTGCTAATCTGGGCGGCGCCTCCAAGGCCAGCTACCAGATGCAGCCCGCCAACAGCAACGAGGCATTGCACGAGGTGGCTCTCGATCTGCAGGAAGGGGCCGATGCGGTGCTGATCAAGCCTGGTATGCCCTATCTGGATATCCTCTACCGAGTCAAGACCACCTTTGGCGTACCCACGTTCGTGTATCAGGTGAGCGGCGAATACGCCGCATTGCAGGCGGCCGTGGCAGCGGGGAGCTTGTGTGAGGAGGCAGCCTTCATGGAAGTCATGCTGGGTTTCAAGCGGGCCGGGGCCGATGCCATTGTGACCTACTGGGCGCCTCGGGCCATCCGCCTGCTGAGAGAGCATCAATGAACCGCCATGTACCCCCCCGCAACTGCGCCTTGCTGGGGGAGGCCATCGGTTACAGTCTTTCGCCGCGCATCCATGGGTTGCTGGCGGAAAGCATCGGCTTGCCAGTGCATTATGAACTGGTGGATGTGCCCGCTGCGGCGCTGGGCGCTGCGATCAATGATTTTTTTGCAGCAGGCGGCTGTGGCATGAATGTGACCGTTCCCCACAAGATGGCAGCCGCCAGGCTGTGCGATGTACTGAGCCCCGAAGCCCGGCGCTGTGGTGCCGTCAATACCATCTACCTCGATCCAGAGGGGCGCTTGGTGGGTGAGAATACCGACGGACTGGGGTTACTGCGCGATCTGGTGCAGAACCTCGGCGTGGAGCTGTCAGGCGCCGCCGTTTTGCTGCTGGGGGCAGGGGGAGCAGCCCGGGGTGTGGCAGCCGTCCTGCTGCAGGCAGGGGTCACTCATCTCACCATTGCTAACCGCACGGCGCCCAAGGCACAGCAATTGGCACGAGAACTGGGCGGGCTGGGTCTGGTGACCGGGATGGGCTGGGGACAGCTGGCGGTAGCTCGGGATATTGGACCATTCGATCTGATCATCAACGCCACCCCGGCTGGCCGCTCTGGTGAGGATATCCAGCTGCCCGGGACGCTGATCGGTCCGGACACGATGGCCTACGACATGAACTACTCTGGAACAATGGCCTTTCAGGCATGGGCAAGCGCTACCGGTGCTTCGCGGGTGAGCGATGGTCTGGGCATGCTGGTGGAGCAGGCAGCCGCGAGCTTTCGGCTCTGGCACGCCGCAGAGGTGTCCACGGATTCCGTCTTGC
>WOYI011442322.1_pt1 | contig 28037 bp, 19 predicted proteins | sample 6423411 | NCBI WGS metagenome assembly WOYI01 (sample SAMN13441803, study PRJNA592873) | oil field metagenome | biome: oil field; feature: oil-well bore; material: oil-contaminated soil; isolation source: oil-contaminated soil from oil-well borehole | place: Germany: Wietze | collected 2016-10-18 ...
GACAGAGGCAATCTTATTGCTTATCGCCTTTATCCCCCCTGCGTTCATTACCTCAGTCAATGCGTTGAATATCTTCAGCTTCATGCAGAGCCATGAGGAATTTGCCACCTTCCTGATGCAGTACAACCAACCAATTGGACTTTCGCTGCAAGCAGTACTGTTCTCCCTTGCCACAGGCAACAAATATAATCGGATCAAGCTGGAGCAACAGAGTTCAGAAGCGAAACGTCTCCAACTTATCGCCATGAATGAGGAGCGAACCCGATTTTTCCTGAACATGAGCCACGAGACACGCACACCTCTGACCATCATCCTGGGAATAATCCACCAGCTGAGAAATAGGGTATATGGTGATTCTCTCAAAAACGCCGATATCTACCTTGCAGCCATCGAACGCAATAGCCTGATCCTTCTCAGGCAGGTAAACCATATGCTTAGGCTGGAACGGAATCGCAACCAGAGCATTGAAGAGCCCATAGCATTAGAGCAGACGTTGTCGATCATAGTGCAAGAGTTCCTTCCCATAGCGGAAGAAAAACAGATACACCTGAGCAGTGCACATCAGCCAAAGCAGTCCAAACTTGCTCTGAAGGTTTCGCAAGAAGACTTTGAATCTCTGATCATGAACCTACTTTCCAATGCTTTGAAGTATACACCCTCTGGTGGGAATATTGAGGTTACTGTCAAGCTTGACGACGAAGGGAACCTGCTTATTGCTGTCTCTGACAATGGTAGAGGTGTGGCTAAGGAAAATATGGAGAAGATCTTCGAGCAGTTTGAGGTTGTCGAAGATGTTTCAGCCTCCATGCAGACAGGCCTCGGACTTCCTCTGGTAAAGCATATCATTGAGGGGTATGGGGGAGCTGTAACCTTAGAGAGTTTACTCGGAAAGGGGAGTACCTTTACGCTTGTGTTCCCCTCCTCAATCGTTGAGTACAGACAATCGGAGACGAAGGCTTCTTCGTCCCTAGCTCCTTTGTACCTTTCTGATTTCTCCAGCTTACCCTCTGCTGAAGTTCAACGGGATACCCAGCTTCCAACCATCATGGTGCTGGAGGACAACAATGATTTGCGCTCCTACATTCAATCGATCTTGCAGCCATCCTACCAGGTGGCCCAAGCCGCGTCTGCCAGAGAAGGGCTAATCATACTGGAACAGCAGAAGGTCGACCTGATCATCAGCGACATCATGATGCCAGCAATGGATGGGCATGCGTTCCTCAAGGAGATCAGGCTCCTCTTCAAAGATACTCCCATCCCCCTCATTTTCCTTACGGCCCGGGATTCGATGGAGGAAAGGATAGATTCGCTCAAGGAAGGCGCCATCCGCTACATCACCAAGCCATTCCAATCTGAAATGTTGCTCGCCGTCATCGAGTCGGTGCTCAACCACGACAAGGAACTGGTGGGCTCTAGGGTCGGAAAGTTCCGTCAGGGGGTGGAAAGCCTGCTCTTTGAGATGGAACACCCCCATAGTGCATCGAAGCCAGAGAAGACCTACCAGTTGTTGTCCTTTGGTTCGGAGCAGGCTCTTTCTTCCCGCGAGCAAGAAATCCTACAGCGTATCACCGAAGGCAAGAGTGACAAGCTCATCGCTGATGAACTGCACATCTCATGTAAGACCGTAGCTAACCATAACCGAGCCATCTATGCCAAATGTGGTGTTTCAGGCAGGTATGAACTGTTGGCAAAGATGTATGGGAATACAAAGACGTAGGCGGAAAGCACAATATCTGAAGCAAAAGGAACATGTACACACTCATTGCAAAAGATTTTTAGCAGGGACTTCCAAACAAAACCCCTTTCATCTCCCTCTCAAGGGACTAGAGGCTAACTGGAGGCAAAATGGGGATGAGAAATATCGTTCGGATACGTTTTTCTTGAGATATATATAGGAGTCAGAAACAGTGGCAAGAGACACTCATTTCAATACATTTTTTTACTATACAAAACAATAGCAAATGAACTACCGTACACATTGGGTGGCTACCTCCTAGATTATAAAAACTACCATATACCATTATTTTACGTGTTACACTTTCAGTATAGTGCAGTATTAACGAAATATTTATACGTATCAATCACTTTTCAATTGTTAAAAAATGAATAAAATCTCCGCATAAACAAAGATTTTGCTGTACTAGGCTTTACTCTTGTTATAGAATAAACAGGACAATCATCTGTAAGGAGTGCATCAATGGAAAAATTCTTTAAACTAAAAGAAAGAAAGACTGACGTCAGGACAGAAGTACTGGCAGGAATTACTACGTTCCTCACCATGGCTTATATTCTTGCCGTCAACCCAGGTATCCTTTCCGCTGCTGGAATGGATTTCTCTAGGGTTTTTGCAGCAACGGCTATTGCTTCTGCAATCGCCACGCTGGTCATGGCCCTGTTGGCAAACTTGCCGTTTGCCCTTGCTCCAGGCATGGGACTGAATGCCTTCCTAGCTTTTACCGTAGTACTCGGTATGGGCAAGACTTGGCAGTTTGCCCTCACCGCCGTTTTTGTTGAAGGTATCATCTTCCTGATCCTGACCGCAGCCAATATCAGAGAGGCTATTGTCAACAGCATCCCGGCAAACCTAAAACGAGCTATAGGTGTTGGTATCGGACTCTTCATTGCGTTCATCGGTATGCAGAATGCTGGAATCATTGTCAACAATGATGCGACCCTTGTTGGTCTCAGCCACAATTGGTATACCGGTCCTGCTGGTCTTGCAATGCTCGGTCTTGTTATCACCGGTATCCTGATGGCCTTTAAGGTTAAGGGTGCACTTCTGATCGGAATCATTGCAACCACTATCATCGGTATTCCTTTTGGGGTTACCAAGTATGCCGGCGGTTCCTACCTTCCCCCAGCCCCCTACTTCTTTCCCTTTGAATTCTCTAACATCCTTTCACTTGACTTTGTCGTAATCGTATTCACTTTCCTGTTTGTGGATATGTTCGATACAGTTGGAACTCTTATCGGTTGTGCCACCAAGGCTGATATGATCCAGGAAGATGGTTCTATCCCCAACTGTAAGGAAGCTCTGTTTGCTGACGCAGTGGGAACCACCCTTGGTGCTGTACTTGGTACCTCAACGGTCACCACTTTCGTCGAATCCTCCGCAGGTGTCGTAGAAGGCGGACGTACCGGTTTGACTGCCCTTACCGTAGCAATCCTCTTCGCCCTCTCCCTCTTCTTCGCCCCTCTCTTTGAATCGATTCCCAGCGCTGCGACCTCTCCAGCCCTGATCATCGTTGGTGTCATGATGATGACCCCTGTCAAGGAAATCGAATGGGACGATATGACCGAAGCCATCCCTGCATTTTTGACAATCATCTTCATGCTGGTCACATACAGCATCGCCGAAGGTATCATGTTCGGTATTCTCTCTTTCACCCTCTTGAAGCTTTTCACCAAGAAATCCAAAGACATATCAGCAATGACTTGGGTCGTATTCGGCCTGTTTGTCCTGAAGATTGTATTTGGCGCTCTCTAAGCGTCAAGGACCAAAAAGTGGGCTCCAGCAATGGAGTCCATTTTTACGTCCAGACTACATTCCCAATCCTCTATCCACACAGTGCAGAGAAACTAGTATAAGCTCAACGCCCTTGACAGTAACAAGCGATACGGCTACTAGTGATTTACAGGTGTCTGACTTTTAAGCACATACAGAAAAAGAAAAAATATTTCTTGACAAGGGGGACAAGCTATCCTATATTTGTTGCATGCAACAAATATACTGTATCATGATGATACGCTCCTAAAGGAGGAGAAAATGAAGAAATTAGTTTTATTGGTACTTGTTCTCTCGCTAGTCCTTCCTATGTTCGCTGCAGGAACATCCGAAGAGGCAAAAGCCTACCCATCCAGAAATGTCAGGGTCATCATTCCCTGGTCTGTTGGCGGAATGACCGACGTGCTTACCCGCCCCATTGCCAGTGCTCTTGAAAAGGAATTTGGCGTTCCTTTCGTCGTTGAAAACAAACCAGGTGGCGGTGGTGTTGTCGGTTCACTGGAAATTGAAAATGCCAAGGCCGATGGGTATGTAATCGGGACAACATCAATGTCAACGGTATCTGCAAAATATGTCTCACCAATGTATCCAGATATCCATAACGTTAAGTTGATAAGCCAGGTAATAACCATTCCTGCAACAGTGACTGTCAGCGCGAACAGCCCTTTCAAGACAGTGCAAGAATTGATCGAGTATGCAAAAGCAAATCCTGGAAAATTGAAGAACTCAAACTCAGGAACTGGAGCCAGTGCACATATCTATGCTTCATATTTTGAAGCTCTAGCAGGAATTAAGATGAACCACATCCCATATCCTGCGTATGCAGAAGCCATTACAGCACTCCTAGGGGACCATGTAGACCTAACCAACATTCCTCTCCCAGACGTTGCTCCTCACGTTGACGCCGGAAAGCTTCGTCTTCTTGCCATTGCCTCTGCTGAACGTCACCCATCATACCCCGATGTACCAACCCTGAAAGAACTGGGCATTGATGCAGTAATGGGAAACTACTCAGGGTTTGTGGCACCAAAGGGAATGGACCCTGCTCAGGTAGAGACTATTGATAAAGCTATCGGAAAGATCATGCAGGATCCAAAAATCCGCAAATTCCTCATCGATGCAGGCTATCAGCCAGTATACCTGAATGCTAAAGATTTCGCTCAGGTTATCGCTGATGCTGAAAAGCAGCTGGAATATCTTGTCAATGAACTAGGTATAACCTTTATTGACGACTGATACTTTTACCGTTCTGACAGATGCCCTCACCGATTAGGGGAGGGCATCATTTCTGTTACGATACTTTGGAGCACGTATGACAACAAAAAGATCAGACATTATTGCAGGGGTATCCCTATTTGCCTTTTCGGGCCTCCTCTTCATAGCAAGTGGGCAGATGCCTACTCGAAAAAATGCCTCTATGATTCTCAGTACAGGTTTCTACCCTCGTCTGCTAGCAATACTGTTAGCTGTTTTATCAGTGATCATGGTATTGGAATCAATACAAAAAAGCAGAAAGCAGGGGGATAGACAAGCATCACCCTTTTGGAAGGATTTACATGCCTTCGTGTATTTCTTGCTTGTTATCGGTCTCTTGATCCTATATCCCCTTGGCATGAGACTCGTGGGATTTGCTCTTACAAGCTTCCTGTTTCTTTTTTCACTGGTTTGGATGCTAACTGAAAAACCGAAGAGAAAGCTTTGGGTAATCCTATCGGTATCACTCGGAATATCAGTAATAGTATATGTAGTATTCAAACTTATACTAGAAATACCCTTCCCTATGGGAATCCTCTTCTCATAAAGGACAAAATCATGGAATTATTCTCTTTGGACCTCTATCTTTCAGGCTTACATTACTTCACTAATCCTATGATGTTCCTTTCCTCTTTTCTTGGAGTATTGGTGGGCATCATTTTCGGATCCCTCCCAGGACTAACTGCAACCATGACCATTGCCGTATTCATTCCCTTCACGTTCGGCTTGGGACCAATAATCTCATTTGCCTTTCTTCTTGGGTTGTATACAGGAGCCGTTTATGGCGGTTCCATATCGGCGATTCTCATAAATATTCCAGGCACTCCCTCTGCCATAGCGACATGCCTTGATGGATATCCTCTCAGCCAGCAGGGACGAGCAGGAGAGGCCATCGGGATATCTACTGTAAGCTCAGCAATCGGAGGATTCATCAGTGTTATAGTACTGGTCTTTGCTGCCCCTCTTGTTGCAAGTGTAGCCTTGAAGTTCAGTGCTGAAGAATATGTGGGAATTACCCTGATCGGACTGAGCATCATTGCTATCATATCTCCAGGCTCTACAGTAAAGGGCCTGATAAGCGGAGTCATTGGCTTGATTATCGGTGTAGTTGGTCTCGATCCCATCACCAGCTATCCAAGATTTATCATGAACCAAGCGGAACTGATCGATGGAATCAACTCAATACCGGTAATGATAGGCATGTATGGGTTATCAGAAATGTTGGTTCAAATTTCTGATACAAAATATACAGTAATAATTCAACAGAAGCTTCACAAGCTTATCCCTTCCCTTAAAGATATGAAGCAAATCATGGGTACCGTAATCCGTTCATCCTTCATAGGAGTGCTTATAGGGGCTCTGCCTGCAGCCGGTGGTTCGATAGCCTCCTTAGTTGCCTACGGTCAGGAAAAGCGTTTTGGGAAACGTAGCGACCTCCTTGGAACTGGAATCATCGAGGGCATAGCTGCCCCAGAGGCTGCAAACAATGCCAGTACAGGAGGAGCCCTCATCCCAATGCTCACCTTGGGCATTCCCGGCGATGCGATGACAGCGGTACTCATGGGAGGCCTGATTATCCAAGGGCTGAGACCCGGTCCCTTGCTGTTCCAACAGCAGATGCCTTTTGTCTCCTCCATCTTTATCAGTCTGTTGCTTTCAGTTGTATTTATGCTGATCATCGGATTGTTGGGAGCACGCACATTTGCACGGCTTATTAGTGTGCCCAAGAACTTTCTCATCCCTGCAATCCTGCTTTTCTGTCTCGTCGGTTCCTATGCGATAAACAACTCAATTTTTGATATTTGGATTCTCATCATCAGTGGAGTAGTCGGTTTCATTCTCCGGAAGGCTTCATTTCCCATCGCGCCTATTGTCTTAGGCATGATCTTGGGGCCTTTGTTTGAGAGCAACCTGAGAAGAGCCTTGATGCTCTCTGAGGGAAACTGGGGAACCTTCGTACAGCGCCCGATTAGTCTGTTCTTCCTAATCGTGGTGGTTTTTGTCCTTGCAGGACCTATTGTACTGAAACAAGGTAAGAAGCTACTGAGAACCATAAAGAAAGGGTAATTCCATGCAAACAAATGATACGTTATTTACACACACTACCATAGGTTCGAGAATAGCAAAAAACCGTTTTGTCTCTCAGCCAATGGAAGGAAATGATGCAGACCTGGGGAAGGTCTCTCCAAGAACCCTACAGCGTTACAAGAAACTGGCACAGGGGAACTGGGGGATCATCATTGTTGAAGCCATCTCCATCAATGCAGATTCATTGGCAAGGAAGAATCAGCTGGTTTTGGATGAATCCACACTGGCAAGCTTTACAAATCTTATTGCAGAAATGAGAGCAATTGATCCTGACACACTCATCCTCCTACAAATAACACACTCTGGAAGAAAAAGTGGTAAGGATTTTTCACATCCAACGGCTCTTTATGCACCAGAACCTGATGAACATCTTCTCACTACCGAAGAGATTCAACAGATCCAGAATGAGTTCATCCATGCAGTTCTGCTCGCACAACAGACAGGAGCAGATGGTGTCGACTTCAAGCTATGCCATGGCTATCTAGGATGTGAATTCTTGCGACCTGCCAACATCAGGGAGGACAAATGGGGCGGATCCCTAGAGAATCGCACCCGATTTTTCCGTGAAGCTATCATAGCAATCCGTAAGGAACTCACATCAGATACCTTTATTCTGGGAAGCAGGATTTCCTATTACGAGGGAATTCGTGGTGGTTGTGGAACGGCAACACCAGATGATCGTGTTGAGGATCTTGAAGAGATGGATGCTGTCATCAGCATGATGGCAGACCTCAACTTCGACTATATCAATGTCTCTGCAGGAATTCCTGGAGTCACCTCAGAGATTACCCGCCCTACTTCCACTTCCAAATGGTTTTATCTCCATCAGTTTCGGTATGCCAGGAGAGCCAGACGCTTCGCTGGTACTATGAAGGTAATCGGGTCCGCCTTCTCCGTACTGCAGAAAGATTCACTTGTGGCTGGAGTTGAGAACATTGAACGAGGGGACATAGACTTTGTTGGGTGGGGAAGACAAACCCTGGCAGATCCGCTGTTCCCCAAAAAAGTACTACTGCAGGAATCCATAGATTATTGTAAACTATGCTCGGGATGCTCAAGACTGATGATGAAACAGGAACCTGTTAGGTGTATTATGTTTCCCCGATGAATTTTCCAATGGACAGGTAATGATGAAAAAGAATGTGACTGTTTACGATATTGCACAAGAGCTGGGAATCTCTTCCGGCACGGTTAGTAGGGCCCTAAACAACTCCACTTTGATCAGCGATGAGAAGCGTGAAGAAATTCTAGCGACTGCACAGAGGATGCACTATCGTAAGCGTTCCATCAAGAGACAGCAATCCAGGGCAATAGTGACTGTCAGACTTTTTTTACCTGCTGCAAAATATAACTACATACACCTCTTCTATGATGTCGCTGAACTGATTGAAGGGATTCAGGAGGGGTTTGGAGATACGAGGGTAAATATCATTACCAGCATAAATGATGGAAATCTCGCTGTTTTTGAATCAAAAAAGCTTGGAGACATTGACGGATGTATCTTTGCTTTTACCGAACCTTCAGCTGGATTGGAAACACTGCTAGAAGAAAGGGAAATCCCTTTCATTCTTCTCAACCGAGAAAAACCTGAAAACAACTATGTGATGATCGACAGTATTGGGGGAATGAAAAAACTTGTAGATGCAGCCTGGGAAAAATATGGCACAATGCTTAAGCCTTGTTATTTGGGTTTCACACCTCTTTCAGGAGTTTCCAAGCGAAGAGGGGAAGGTATCAGCATCCGTTGCAAAGATCTTCATATCCCATTCTCCGACAAGGACGTCTATAATCTGGATTCAATTTCAGAGCTAAGGACATCGATTCTCTCTGATATCTTAGAAAAAAGGTATACTACCGTATTTTGCTTTAATGATATGCTTGCGGTCTCCTTGTATCAGTCTGCCTTACATCTTTCCTTACAGATACCCAAGGCTTTTTCTATAACTGGGTTTGATAACTCCCCGATTCTCGACCTCCTTGACCAGCGGGTCAATACGATCGAATTTTCCCTGAAGAAACTTGGAAACCGATCGGGGGCATGGCTCCTGTCCAGAATTATCAACCGAGATGATGTTCCCATACAGGAAAACCTTGAGGGGGCCTATATGGTAGGAGAAACTATGTAATGCTTGAAAAAAAATCGGAAATACAGGTTGCAGGAATCACAATCCCTGTATACTATTCGCCTGTCTTGATCATAGGGTCTGGGGCGGCAGCTCTCTCATGTGCAGTCCACCTTCAACGAATGGGGTGTGATAATCTGGTAATCGCCACGGATAATGCCAAAGGCGGCACATCACGAAATACCGGCTCTGACAAGCAGACCTACTATCGTCTCAATGACTCAAGCAATTTGCCTGACTCTCCCTTGTCCATGGCAACATCCTACCTACAGGGTGGAGCTATGCATGGCGATATTGCCTTTGTAGAATCACAGGGCTCGTTACAGGCATTTTACAACCTCATCGCCCTGGGTGTACCTTTCCCCCATAACAAATATGGCGGATTTACGGGGTATAAGACCGATCATGACCCAAGCCAGCGGGGCATTTCCTCAGGTCCCTTCACCTCAAAGGTGATGGTTGAAAAGCTTGAACAAGAATTGACAAAAATGCATACACAAATCCTAGACCAAGAGGAGGCAGTTCGGCTCATTCTTGCAGAAGGCAACCGAGTTGCTGGTGCACTTTTCCTAAATAAGAGGAAGACGAGCTCGCCATCATTGGGATTTTCTCTCATCCTTGCAGACCATGTGGTCTTTGGTACAGGAGGACCTGCCGGGTTTTACGCCGCATCGGTATACCCAAGGGTTCATACAGGTGCCATCGGATTAGCCATGGAGGTCGGCGCCGAGGCGGTGAACCTTACAGAATCACAATTTGGCATAGCTTCAACCAAAGTAAGGTGGAACCTCTCCGGCAGTTACCAACAGGTCCTCCCACGGTATTTCAGCACTGACCTGGAGGGAAATGACGAACAGGATTTCCTCTCACCATACTTTCCCTCATGGGAGAAGATTACAAGTGCAATATTCCTAAAAGGGTACCAATGGCCATTTGACGCCTCTAAAATTTCTCAGAATGGATCTTCGTTGATCGACCTTCTGGTTTATACGGAAACACAGGTAAAAAACAGAAGGGTGTTTTTAGATTTCCGCACTAACATTTCAGGTAACGTAACCTGGGGCCCTTTTGGTAAGAAGGTACTCGATGAGACGGCCCTCGGTTATTTGGAAAAATCAAACGCCTGGGCTGAAACGCCTATTGAGCGCCTGCTCCTGTTGAATCCTGATGCATACGACCTATACCTAGACAAACATATTGATTTGGCAAAAGAGGCCATTGAAATAGACGTTTGCGCACAACATAACAACGGAGGATTATCATCTGATATCTGGTGGGAATCTACCAATCTGAGACGTTTCTATCCAATTGGTGAGGTTAATGGAAGCCACGGCGTCAGTAGACCCGGAGGAAGTGCCCTGAATGCAGGCCAGGTAGGGGCCTTACGCTGTGCACAACGAATTGTTGGCTATGGAAGCGAACATGCTCTGCAGGTTTCACTGGCACAAGAAGAGGCTTGCATACAGATAGGGCCAATAGTGGAACTTGCTCTGCAGTGGACTAAAAAGGCTGTTGATGAGCATATCAGCATCCAAAAGGCTAAAGACACGTTGGATACCATACGAGCTTCCATACAGCAGAGGATGTCCCACAGCGGAGGGCCTGTTCGTTCTCTACAAGACCTACAAGACTCCTATGCAGATGCTGTGCACAAAAATACACAGGCACTGCAAGGACTCGCAATACCGGCGGTTTTCCTGCCTCAGGCCTTAAGGCTCAGACATATGCTCATTGCCCAGACGTGGTATCTCTTTGCCATCCAGGAATATTTGGCGGCAGGGGGAGGAAGCAGAGGATCCTTTGTAGTGTTTGACACTACAGGGGGAGAAGCGCATCCTTTACTTCCTGACTATAGGATCAAGCCAGAGAACAAGGACATGCGTAAGGTATGCCAGGTAATCAGCAAATCAAGTGAAGGCACACTGCAACAGGAATTTGTCCCCTGCAGAGCCCTCCCTGATATGGACTTCTGGTTCGAAAAGGTTTGGGCTGATTTCCGCTCCAAAACCTATTTCACCTCATAGCCTAGGAATATGCTGTCCTCCATCTACATGGATTACTGCTCCTGTAGAGTAAGGTAGAACCCCACTGGCTAGGGCTGCAACAGTTTTTCCCACATCCTCTGAGGTACCCCATCGTAGCTGAGGAACCAGACCACTTGCGATGAGTGCATCATATTTCGATTCGACTGCACTGGTCATGTCAGTCTTGATAATCCCTGGACGCACCTCAAATACGTGTGCACCATAGGGAGCAAGGGAGGTGGCAAAGAGAGAGGCACCCATTGAAAGACCTGCCTTACTTATGCAGTACTCTCCCCGGTTGGTGGAAACGGTGTCGGAAGAAATTGAAGAGATGAAAATGACTGTCTTACCTGAAAGGGCTCCCTGCCTTTTCCACTCGTTTGCGATCAGTTGGGTAAGAAAGATTGGGCCCTTGAGATTCACATCCATAAGACGGTCATAGGACTCTTGTGGCATATCAAGAAAGTCAAAGCGTTGTTTGGGTGCTATACCCGCATTATTTACCAGGCCATCCAGCCTACCATGGAGGGAGAATGATGCCTTGAGTAGTGCCTCCCGCTGCAGAGGGTCAGAAATATCTGCCTTAATTAACGAGAATTGTTGGGTTGGACTAGATGCGGCCTGTTCACAGAGGGTTTTAGTCTCTTCTGCAGTTTTCTCATTTCCAGCAAAGTTTATGAGTACAGAGTACCCTTTCTTTGCCAGTTCTATGCATATACCCCTTCCGATACCTCTTCCACCACCTGTCACCAAATATGTTTGGGCCATAGTCAACCTCCGCCTTCACTTGTTGCATGCAACAATATCATGCTCTTACTCACTCGTCAAGTTTTCACACGTATTCATTTGAAACAGTACCGGTAAACTCCCAGCGAGGGCAATGTATTCAGGCTTTCTTCTCCTGGCATAGATACAGGTGACGATCCTCTGCTATGATGGACTCATGTACGACGTGATCATCATCGGCGGAGGGGCAGCCGGCTTGTTCCTTGCTGCAAACATTTCAGGAAAAAGGGTATTGCTTTTGGAAGGGACTTCCCATGTAGGGAGGAAAATTCTCATTACGGGTGGAGGGATGTGCAATCTCACCAACAATAAGGAGACCTCCTCGTTTCTCAAACACTTTGGAAACAATGGGCAGAGCAACTTCCTCAAGCCAGCACTGCTGAACTTTCCGACCCAAAAGACACGCCTTTGGTTTGAAAGCCATGGGCTGCCACTGACTGAACGCGATGACGGCAAGGTCTTTCCCTCATGCTTGCAAGCAAAGGCTGTGGTGGACCTCCTTGAGCATGAGGCATCAAAGAACAGATTTGAAGTAAGAACTGATGCAAAGGTAATCGAAGTGCAAAAGGACGAAGAAAGCAATTGCTACCTTGTAGGCACAGAACGTGAACAATTCCAGGCTAGGACAGTTGTACTGACAACCGGCGGGATGAGTTATCCCACTACCGGCAGCGATGGCTCTGGCTATGCTTTGGCTAAGATGTTGGGCCACAGTATCATATCCCCCTCCCCTGCTTTGGTTGCCGTTTCAGTAACAGACTATGCGTTTACCTCCATAGCGGGAAATTCCATCAGGGACTCCTTGGTGGAGTTCTTCCATAAGGACGAGACCAAACGCTACAACCAGGCAACTGGAGACATGCTTTTCACCCATGACGGGCTGTCAGGTCCGGTAATCCTGAATAACTCAGGAACCATTCGCAAGGGGGATCAGATCAGGGCCTCGCTTCTTCCCTGTTCCAACAAGGAAGAGCAGAAAAGAGTTCTCACAGAGCTATTCTCCAACAACCCAAAGAAACAGCTCTATACCCTTCTCAAGGGGGAAGGTCTCGTAGCGCACCTTGCGGAACAACTGCTACAAACCCTTGGTCTCACTACCCAAGACACCTCTGCAAACATCCCTAAGGAAAAGAGGAAAGCCCTTTTGGAACTGCTGACAGCCTATCCTTTCACCGTTTCTGGCAAGAAAGGATTCAATGCAGCAATGGTAACCTCAGGAGGGGTAGCCCTTGATGAGGTTGACCGTAAGACAATGGAATCAAAATTACACAAAGGTCTCTTCTTCTGTGGAGAGGTCCTTGATATCGACGGAGAAAGCGGTGGCTATAACCTGCAGGCAGCATTTTCTACTGCAAGGCTAGCCGCTGATAATATACAGAAGTAAGGAGTATCACATGGATTTTAGCTGGACAACGATTAGGGTAAACGATATGGAAGAGTCTCTGGCTTTCTACCAGGGAATAGTGCAACTGCCCCTACAGGGACGATCGAACCTTGAAGGTGGTATGGAACTGGCCTTCCTGGGTGCAGGTGAAACGAAGGTTGAACTGATTTGGAGAAAGGACGAGAAAACAGCCCATTACGGACAGGATATCTCTATGGGCTTCTTTGTGGACGACCTGGATGCAACGATGAAGTTTGTCACTGAGCACAACATCCCCATTCTGGGAGGCCCCTTCAAGCCTAATGAACATATACGGTTCTTTTATATCCTAGATCCCAATGGATTGCGCATTCAGTTTGTGGAGCAGGCAAAAAAGAGCTGATCGAGCTGTCAGAGAGTACAGGATCTCCACTGGAGTTCAGATGAAACACGTCCAACCTATCGAATGAAAGGTATCAATACCCCAGGGCAAGCCCTGGAAAGAGGAGGCGTTGCCTCCTTTTCCGAGCCAAGGGGCGCTTTATCTCACCTTGCTTTCCCCTCCCTCGCTCGGTAATGGAAGCATGGTAATGCTTCCGCTACTCTCGCTTCGTTGGGGAATGAAATCTAATCCTGACCTGCAAACATGACAAGAAACGGCATATAGCATTGACTGTGAGTATAATGTACAGTATCATGTACATAAAAAAGAAGGGCTAGAATGATCAATATAAATATTACCAACTTTAGAAGGAATATCTTTGAACTATTGGAACAGACCATCAAGTTTAATGAGCCAGTAAATATAAGCACCAAAGACGGTAATGCTGTAGTGCTCAGTGAAGAAGATTACAAAGGGTTAATGGAGACACTATATCTCAGTTCCATTCCAGGTCTTAAGGAATCAATACTCGAAGGTGCCAATACGCCTACCTCTGAACTTGTTGCTGAATCTGAAGTTCAGTGGTGAAGTATGCTATAACCTTTGCTAGAAAAGCCTTGAAGGATACCTCAAACGTAAAATCAGCACATCTGGACAGTAAAGTTAAGGCATTATTACTCATTATTGCAGAGAACCCTTACCAAACACCTCCCCCTTATGAGAGGTTGGTAGGGGATTTGCACGGTCTATATTCTCGTAGGATCAATATTCAACATCGCTTGGTCTATCAGGTAAGAGAGGCAGATCATACTGTTGCTATCCTTAGCATGTGGTCACACTATGAATTCTAAAAGCTCCTACTGTGAATTCCTCGTCTTTGTGACTGTAGACCAAAATTTGATCCAATCTTGCCCCTCATGCTAACGAAGGCTAGAGTAAAAATGATCTCCAATACCAAGCTACATAGGCCAGCCTAAGCTAATCATAATTATACATTTTCAAAGTATTGTAATAAACCTCCAATCCATCTGTTTACCTATATGGGGAAGAAATACAGAAATAATCAAAATCTTAAGGAGACTTTTCATGAAAAAATGCATTTTGCTCACTATGTTTCTAGTGCTCATAAGCTTTTCAGTCCTCGCACAGGGAAACGTGGAAATCATTGAGAAAACCACTTCATTGGAAGGAACCATCGAATTGATCCAGACCCCTGGTGACAAACCTACGGTGTATCTAATCCAAGATGACGGAACCAGAATTGAAATTGCACTTCCTGAAGGTGCTGTTGCCCAATTGCAGCTCCGTAACCAGGAACGGGTTCATATCGAAGGAATTTTTCTTGGTGCAACCACCCAAAACAAGGTTCAAGAGAAACTGTTTGCCCGCATGGTGATCAGAAACCAAGAGAGGATTCAGCTAGATGATCCCCTACAGCTTTCAAACCAGGAAAAAACCCAATTGAGAACGTATCAGCAAGAACACCAGCAAACCCAGAATCAGGTGCAGCAATCCAATCCTGTGGAGAATTCACAGAACCAGGCTGGAAATACCGGTGAGAAATCCGGCAAGAACAACAAATGAAAGGTATCAGAGCTGCTGTAACGAAGGCCAGGATTTCTCCTGGCCTTCTGTTTGAATTGCTAGTTGTTTTGCTTATCTGATTCTCTTGGTTGCATTAGAGAGCAGTTCATCCAACTTTGCAGAAGGATTCTGGAACTTAGCTAGGAACATCATAGCTGCGATCACATACGGCTTGTAACTTGCTTCCTTGTACAGGGGAACAAGGTACTTGTCAAAGACAGCTGCCTCAACCTCACCTTCCTTGCAGGAGACACCACTGATGTCAGCAGGCAGGCAATGCATGTAGAGAGCCTCACCATCTTTGGTGGTCTTCATCAGGTCTTCGGTGCAGGTCCAGTTCTTGAACTTGGCGTTAGTTGCCAGACAGGTCTTCTCAAGAGCCTTCAGGGCAGCTTCATCACCATGTGCAACGATCTCGGTCCTCTCTTCCATGACGGCAAAAGGTGCCCAGCTCTTAGGATAGACAATGTCCGCATCCTTGAAAGCCTCTTCCATGGTCTCGACCCTCTTGTAAGAACCACCGCCCTTCTTGGCATTTTCCTTTGCAATCTCTTCGATCTCAGGCATCACGTTGTACCCTTCTGGGTGGGCAAGGACTACCTCCATGCCGAAGCGGGTGAACAGACCGATGATTCCCTGGGGAACAGAGAGAGGCTTGCCGTAGGAGGGGCTGTAGGCCCAAGTCATGGCAACTTTCTTACCCTTGAGGTTCTCGACTCCACCGAAGTGGTTGATGACGTGCAGCATGTCAGCCATGCTCTGGGTTGGGTGGTCAATATCGCACTGGAGGTTCACGATGGTAGGTCTCTGCTCGAGAATACCTTCGTCGTAGCCTTCCTGCACTGCCTTGGCAACGGTCTTCATGTAGGTATGGCCCTTACCGATGTACATGTCGTCACGGATACCAATGACATCAGCCATGAAGCTGATCATGTTGGCGGTCTCACGGACCGTCTCCCCATGGGCAATCTGGCTCTTTCCTTCGTCCAGATCCTGAATGGCTAGGCCAAGCAAGTTACAGGCGCTGGTGAAGCTGAAACGGGTACGGGTTGAGTTGTCGCGGAAAACTGAAATTCCAAGCCCACTGTCAAAAACCTTGGTTGAAATGTTGTTCTCACGCATTGCACGCAAAATCTCAGCTACATCAAATACAGCCTTGATCTCATCATCAGACTCTTTCCAGGTGTGGAAAAAATCATTGAGGTACATGTCCTCAGTCTTGAGAGTCTTTAGCTCCTCAATCATGTTCTTAATAGTGGCTTTGTCCTTCATTCGCGGGATCCTCCATAGTATTTCTGAAAAAACCAGACATCGGTACTATAGCATGGCTATACTCCAATGTCCAGTTTTTATGTTGCAGTTTGTTGCAATAAACTTACAACTTCCCAAGCCCCCTCAGGATTTTCTCCGCTGAGAACGGCCATGAGCGCATCCATATGCCAACAGCATCATGGATAGCAATGGCGATGGCAGGGGCAGCCCCGTTGGTTGCGATCTCACTGATGGACTTGGCTCCATACGGACCCGCCTCGTCATTGATATCGATCAGGACAGCCTTGAAATCCTCAGGCAGCTCGCTGATCATCGGAACACCGTAATCAGTAAGATTTGCTGTGATACAAACGCCTTTCTCGTCGATGACCATATCCTCGTAGAGGGTATGGCCAATGGACTTGAGCGCTGCTCCGTACATCTGGCAAAGAGCCAGTTCCGGGTTGATAGGAGTACCGGCATCCTGCAAGGCATAGAACTTCTGCACCTTGACCTGACCGGTTCGCACGTTGACAGCAACCTGGGCAAAATGGGCGCCATAGGGGATGGAGTTGTGGTTCGTGGTAAACGAAGCACGTCCCATCACCTGACCCGAGCCTGTGCCGGTAAGGGCATCATGGCTGAGCTTGCCATAGCTGAGGCTCTTCTTTGTCTTGGTGCTGTACACTTCCCCTGGAGCGCGGCAGATCAGGTCCTCTGCATGCTCGCCCATCTGTTTTGCGGCCTCAGAAAGCAGGTTTTTCTTCAGATCCTCTGCAGCATAAAAAGATGCATTGCCACTGAAGAAGGTACCGCTGGAAGCATAGGCACCGGTATCAAAGGTACAGCTGTCAGTGTCACCACTGATGACTGTAACCTGATCCATCGGAATGCAAAACGCCTCACTCATCATCTTGACGCTGATGGTATCGAGCCCGGTCCCAAGGTCCGCACCACCACTGAAGATTTGGAAAGTCCCATCGGTGAGCAACTTGGCCCAAGCATTGGAATGGTCAAGGCCAGGAAGCCCCGAACCCTGCTGGATCATGGCAAAGCCCTTGCCAATCTTCCAATCAGGATCATCAGAGGTAACCTTCTTACCCCATTCGATCATCTTAGCGCCCTGTACCAGAGCATCCTCAAGACCACAGGACCCTACAGGAACCACAGTCCCCTCACGTCCCTCTCCAAGACCCTTGAGAATCTCCAGCATATAGCCGGGTTCGACCTTGTTCTTGAGAGCCATCTGGTAGTAGTCGATGCCAAGCTTGTCAGCAAGCTCTGCCATACAGACCATCAGCGCGTATGATCCCTTGGGGGCACCATAGCCCTGATAGGCTCCGGTGGGAAAGATATTGGTGTAGTAGGTAATGACATCGAACTTCATGTTGTCACACTTGAGCAGTGGCAAGGTCTTTGAACAGGCATTCATCGGAACAGTGAGACAGTGGTTGCCATACGGACCGGTATTGGCACGTACGTCCATGTAGACTGCAGTGAGAGTGCCGTCCTTCTTTGCCCCCATCTTCACCGTCACCCGCATCGGATGACGGGTAGAGTTGGCAATAAACTCCTCTTCACGGGTATTGCGGTAGTAGATTGGCTGTCCTGTAATCCAGGTTGCGTAGCCTACCAGGTCCTCAACCAGGATGTCCTGCTTGGAACCGTAGCCACCACCGACCTTCTCCTTAATGACATGAATCTTATTTTCAGGAATCTCACACACCCAGGCAACGATACGCCTGACATGGAAAGGGACCTGGGTCGAGGCGTGCACGACCAGGCGGCCATTGTCAATCTTTGCATAACAGACGTGTGGCTCAAGGGGAGTACACTGGATCTGGCTGGTCTGGTACGTCTGTTCGACTATAGCATCAGCTTCCTTGAATCCCTTCCTCACATCCCCGATATGCCCATGGGCAGCAGAGGCAACGTTCCTTCGGATATCACCATGCAGGGGGAACTGGTAGACAACTTTACCATCACGAGGATCGGCATTCCTGTTGTACTCGTCAAGATCGTCAGGAGCTCCTACCTTAAATTCGACCGTACTGTTGTGGACGATTGGTGCACCCTCTTGCATTGCCTCCTCAACAGTGAAGACAGGCTTGAGAACCTCATACTCCACCTTAATGGCAGCGCGGGCTGCTATAGCCTGCTCCAAGGTATCTGCAACAACTGCAGCAACCCTGTCCCCGACGTGCCGTACCTTCTCATTGAACAGGCGCCTGTCATGGGGGCTTGGTTCAGGATTTCCCTGGCCAGCCTGCATGTAGGTCACATCAGAGCAGTTCTTATGGGTGAAAATCTCTACCACCCCTTCCATTGCTAAGGCCTCTTTCGTATCGATGGTCTTGATGTAGGCATGTGCATAGGGGGAACGAAGCACAACCATACTCTTGTACCCAGGGAGTACGCGGTCCTCCACAAAGCTCTTCTCGCCTGCTACCAGCTGTGGCCCGTCAACCTTGGACTTGGGTTTGCCCACATAGGTGAGGTGGTCACGGAAGGTTGGGGAAATGGAGCTCTTATACTCACCGGTGGCAAGCATTTCCTTGGCAAGCTCAACGGCAAGATAGTAATGCTCATACCCTGTGTCACGGACAAAGATTCCAGAAAGCACCTCTGCTACCTGTTCCCTAGAAGGATTCTTCTCCTTCTCCAGCAACCAGGTCAGCAATAGGGCAGCAGCGGGAGCATTGTAGGCACTCTGCACAACTCCTGCATCGATCATGGCCTGTTGGACGACACTGAGCTTACGGCTGTTTCCCAGGCCTTCTGCGGTTCGGATAGTCGCTTTATCGGCTTGGAGGGCGATCATGAGGTTGGCATAGACAGGGACATCATTGAAAATGATGGTATCGCTTCCTGCGAACCCTTCGCGATCATCACTGTCACGGACACTGATATAGCCGAGTCTGACCAACAGTGTGCGAAGAGACTCGGCTCCCTCTACACTGGCCTGTAATCTCTTATTGTTTATGGTAAGAGTAATCTTGTTCATTTTGCACCTCCAGAGATGAAGTCGGAAAATAGCTGTGCTATCCCCTCACTGGCAATATACCGCTTGTAGGAGGAACTACCGGTACTGTCGCCCTTTGTTTCGATCGCATGACCTACGGCAAGCTGTACATCCTGTTTGGTGGTAAGCTCCCCATTCTCAATGGCATTCTCAATGGCGGAAAGCCGCTGCATTTCGATGCCCTTGACGGCCGCAAAGACACGTACGTGGTCGATGACGCCTTCCCCGTTCTTTGTCGCACCAAACCCAACAGTTACAGCTGCCTGACTCTGAAGCGTATTTGCATATCGCAGGGAGCCTACAAACCGACTGTCCTTGGAGAGGAGCACCCCTAGCAGCAGGGTGCCGCTAAACAGGGAATGGTATGCATGGTATTCACGAATGGGGATATTGTCCTCACCGTAAGAGCCCTCTTCAGTAATGTTTGCAGTCAGGACCCGTGCACGGGAAGCGAGCAAGGCAGGAGCCAGATAGGAGTGGTCGCTGCACAAAGCCAAATTACCGCCTATGGTTGCCATATTCCTCTTGGTGAAGGAACCGCAATATAGGGCTGCTGTCTTCAGCCATTCGGGAACAAGAGCCGAATCAATGAGCTGAGTGAAGGTGACCATGCTGCCAATGCGGACAGAGTTTCCCTCGTCGCTGATGACATCAAGGCCAAGTTTTGCGAGACTGATGGCTGTCCTAGCATCAATGCTTGAGTTCAATCGGTTTATCTCAGTCCCACCCGCATACAATACGCTTTTAGGGTTGTTTCGTTTCAGTTTGAGTGCATCTTCAGTATCTTTTGCAATAAGAAATTCCTGGATCATAATGCCTCCTTTCTGGCAGCCTTATCCATGAGCTTGGCGCTGATGGCATTTGCCTTATCGGCAAGTTCTTTTTCGTCATATCCAACCAGCTGCCCCTGGTCCACTACAACTTTTCCGTTGATGATCGTATAGTCGGTATTGTGGTTGCTTCCACAGAAGATCAGACTGGCTACAGGGTCACTCTGGCTTCCTGCATAGGGGATGGTGGAGACATCAAAAATTGCCATATCTGCCGCCCAACCCTCATCAAGCCTTCCAACATTGGCAAAGTTCAGCATCTTTGCACCGTTCTCTGTTGCCATGGTGAAAGCCTGTTGTACGGTAAGTCCATCAGAACCGTAGCGAACACGCTGAAGCAGCAGTGCCTGACGCACCTCTGCAAGCATGTCGGAACTGTCATTGCTTGCACTGCCGTCAACGCCTATACCGACATTGATACCCATCTCCAACATCTCCTTGACACGGCAGATTCCACTGCCTAGGCGCATGTTTGAAGAGGGACAGTGTGCAATATGGGAACCCGTATCCTTGAGAATTGCAAGCTCTTCATCGTTGAAGTGGATACCATGGGCATAAAAGACATCGTCTCCGATCAGATTACACTCCTGCATAAGGGCAACTGGAGTCGTCCCATACATCTGCTGACAGAAATCGGCCTCATCGGAGGTCTCACACAAGTGTGTGTGGAGCCTCACACCGTACTTGCGGGCAAGGACAGCTGTCTCAGTCATGAGCTCCTTGGTGACACTGAAAGGACTGCAGGGGGCAAGGGCTATCTTGTGCATTGCATCAGGGGCACTGTCATGATAGGTCTTGATACATCGCTCACTGTCGCTAAGAATTTCCTCAAGGGTCTGCACCACACTGTCAGGAGGAAGACCACCATCCTTCTTGCTCAGGCTCATCGAGCCTCTGGTCGGGCTGAAGCGCATACCAAGTTGGTCTGCTGCCTTGAACTGCAATCCCATAAGGTCGCCCTTGAAGGAGCGGGGATAGAGATAATGGTGGTCGGTGGACAGGGTACAGCCGGTCTTCATGAGTTCGGCCATGGCGAGCATGGAGGAGTAGTATACTGCCTCATCGTCGACATATTTCCATACGTCATACAGGAACGTGAGCCAATCAAAAAGCTTGGCATTCTGTACAGCTGGATGATTGCGCGTCAATGTCTGGTAAAAGTGGTGATGGGTATTTACCAGGCCAGGGATGACCACATGGTGCGAACAGTCGATGACCCTCACACCCTCATGTGCGACAAGTCCACCCTCAGGTGCTATCTTTGCTACCTTATTGCCCACGATCAGCAGGTCGGCACCCTTAAGAGCCTTTTTGTCAAAGCTGGTCTGCAGACAAAAGATGTTTTTCAGTATGAGTGAATCCTTCATAGGTTCTCCTACACGATGACTCCACCAAGGAACGTTCTGACACTTCCAGCATCCAAGAGGGTGAAGTCCGTCCAAACTCCGGCATCGCAAGCTGTCCTGTGACAGCAAGGAAGGTGGGAAGCAGAGGCTGTAAGGATGCACCAGGCTTCCCAAGTGTTGTTGCATCCAGTTCGTAGAGACTTGCAGGAGCCCCTATCGAAAGCAGAAAAATCCACAGTGCACACCATCCTGAACCAGGCAGAGTCCAAGGGAGCAGGATCTATGATCCTACAACCTCAGATTTACCCAAGGGCTTTCTGGATACACTGTCGGAAGGTACGGCCTAATTGCCATTTTGGGCTCTCCTTCCATCGGAAGAACACCCTCCATCAGTTATGTAAAAAGAGAATGGGCAGCCGAAAGTTCAAAACAGCCACGAGGATTACACCCCGTGGCTATTAGTATACCATATCGGTTACTCATCATAAACCATCTGACCTAGTTCCTTTCAAGGGAATAGGGAAGCATTGCGTAGAACGCTGAGCAGATTTCCAGGTCATCAACACGGTTGATCTCGTTGGGGGCATGAGCCTGGGATTCGTCGCCAGGGCCAAAGCCGATAGCAGGAATCTTGTGCCTTCCGGTGGTTGCAACCAAGTTGGTGGAGAAGGTCCACTTGTCAACCACAGGTTTCTTACCAAAAAGCTTCTCATAGCCAGCAACACCAGCAACTACCAAAGGATGGTCCTTCTCGATCTTCCAAGTGGGGAAGTAGAGTTCCTGTGAGTATTCCTTCCTTGTCCAGCCTACCTTCTCGTAATTAGGCATTTCAACAACAATTGCTGAAGGATCATCACCGGTTGCCTTGGAGATGTAGTCTCGGACCTGGCCAATGGCAAGTTCCGCATCCTCACCCCATGTCAGGCGACGGTCAAGGTAGAGCATGGCATAGTCTGCAACTGCACACTGGCTAGGTCCCCTGACATCCATCTGGCTGACGGTGACGGTTCCCTTTCCGAGGAACTTCTCTGCATCAGGCTGCAAGTCCTTGTTCAGCTGCTCAATGGCAAGAGCAGCCTTAGCTGCCTTGTACGCTGCACTGACTCCTCGTTCCGGAGCACTCCCATGACAGGAGATACCCTTGAGGATAACCCTGATCTCCATGCGCCCACGATGACCGCGATAGAGCTGACAGGTGGTAGGCTCGGTGGAGACAACCAAATCCGGCTTGAAATTTTCCTCTTCAATGAGGTACTTCCAGCACATGCCGTCACAGTCCTCTTCCATTACGGTGAAGGTAAAGTACACAGTATATTCGCCACCGTAGCCGAGCTCCTTAAGGATGCGTCCGGCGGTGATCATTGAAGCTGCCCCACCTTTCTGGTCACTGGTTCCACGACCGTAGACTATACCGTCCTTAATCTCACCATTGAAGGGATCAAAATTCCAGTTATTCATGTTACCCACTTCGACGGTGTCGATGTGCGCATCAAAAGCCAGTTTTTTCTTCCCGTTTCCAACCCGGCCGATTACTGAACCGAGCCCGTCGATGTAGACTTCATCGAAACCAGCCTCTTCACAGAGGGTGACGATAAGACGGCATACGTCCTCTTCCTGAGAGCTGTAGCTCTTCACCTTCACCATTTTGGAGAGGTTGATAGCCGTATAATCGCGATATTCGGCAGCCTTTGCCTTGATCTGTTCCTGAATCGTCATGTATTCCTTCCCTTTGACCGTTCTGGTCATATTCTCGTTCGCTTCCGTTACGGAGCGATAGTATCCACTTTTCCCCAAACACGCTTGGCAACTTCTGCGGCCTTTGCGTAGATGGCAGGCACATCAATGCCTGGGAACTGATGGTTTTCCATTACCACCTTACCATCGACAATGACACTTTCCACACAGTTACTGCTCATGCCCCACACAAAGTGAGCGGCACTGTTGTCAGCTACCAAGGGTGTCGGATTGTGATAATCCAGAATATTGAGGTCAGCCTTGAAGCCAGCCTCCACCCTACCGAACTTGCCATCAAAATACTTTTCGACAAGCTTGTTCCCTCTGGCAAGGGCTGTGACAAAATCACCAGGCCACCAGGAGCCACCCTCATCCTTATGCTTGAAGAATGAAAGCTTAAGCTCCTCAAACATATTCCCCCCACAACCATCGGTACCGATGATCAGGTTCTTCACCTTCTGGAGGTTCTGGCAGTACCCCACATGGTTGTTCATGTTGCTTCGCGCATTGTGGGCGAAGAACGTGTCATGGCTGTTGATCTTTTCAATCTCAGCTTCGTTGAGGAAGAGGCCATGCACCAACAGTGAGTTGTCCGTCAACAGCCCGAACTTCTCCAGACGGTCGACAATATCCATATTGTAGTGATGGTGCGAATGCACCACATCGTACTTGTCCTCGGCAACATGGAGGTGAAGACCTGCCCCGCTTTCATGCATTACCTCAGCGATCATACGAAGGCCTTCATCAGGGATGGTGAAGGGCGCGTGCCCTCCTACCATACCTCTGACGAGCCTGCGACTCTTTGCTGATTTAGCAAAGCGCAGGTTCTCCTCAACACCGGCCTCAACTTCCTTCATGCCAAAGTTACGGTCGGTAACCTCGTAGCAGGTAGTTCCCCGGACTCCGACCTCTTCCATCCCCTTGGCAATGGTGTCCAGGGAGTTGGCGATGTAGTTGGGGCTTGCATGGTGGTCGATACAGGTAGTGGTACCTGCAGCGATTGCATCGAGGGAACTGATAAGGGAGCTGTAGTATGTCGCTTCCTCATCAAGGCCCCTATCGAGGCGCCACCACCACTCCTTAAGAATTTGGATAAAGTCATTCTGAGGACCTGCGGAGACAAGCATCCCTCGGGAAAGGCCGGAGTAGTAGTGGTGATGACCACACACGTTCCCCGCTGTTACTGTCTTGTTCCTGCCGTCAATGATCTTGTCAGCCTTGACCGTATCCCCTGATCCTTTTCCTACGGCGGTGATGATGTCGTCCTGTATGACGACATCAATATCTTCGGTTACACCAAAGGGAGGCATAGTTTGCATGACACGGGTGTTCTTGATAACAATACTAGACACAATATGCTCCTTATTCGGCCACATACCCCAGCAGATAGCTGTAGGTTGTGAACACTTCTTCTATTATGGCAGCCACTTCGTCTGTGATGCCCTCTTTGTCTCCGGTGAGTATTCCATCCCCATCAAGGGAACAATGGAAGATCTTCCCGTCCAGGCGGACAAGAATCTCCTCGTCCTCAACGAAGAAACCACTGTTCTTGGAGTTCTCGAAATCATCATTGCGGCTGAAGAGGGTAAACTTCTCGCGATAGGGTCCTCCGTCATACGGACAGAAAGTCTCGCAGTTACCGCACTCGTTGCAATAGGCATCGAGGTGGAGGATCTGGAAGGGATCGGAGAAGACACCGGTGTTACGCACATCAATGGCAACGTTGGCACGGTTCGGACACACATCCACACACTTGTTGCAGATGTAGGAACACTCCATACAGCGGCTTGCTTCGGTTTGGGCAAACTTCTTGTCGTCCACAGCCTTGGATACAAGAATTCGGCTCTTCTTTTCGGCAATTTCAGCAAAATACTCGTTCTCTGCTGCTGTCAGCTCCTCGTTGTCCTGGTCAGAGAGTTCCTCATCGAAGTCCTCATCAAATTCATCATCATCGTCCTCACACGCTTCATCAGGACCGTGGTCGTGACCACAGGAACAACCTTCCTCATCCTCCGGTCCGAGAATCTTATCTATGGCTGCCTCAACGGCGGCGCGTGCACTGGCAATACTCTGGACTACTGTAGAAGGGCCTGTCTGTACATCTCCGATGGCATACACATCTGCAACCTCAGTCTCCTTGGTCTCCTTATCAGCTATGGGCCAGCCCTTCTCATTGACAGGGACACCAAACCAGGTAAGTTTCTCGCTGTCCGCATACTCACCGATGGCGGTTATCATGACATCGCAATCCATGGTAAAAGTCTCATCGGTTGCAACCGGACGGCGTCTGCCGGAGGCATCCTTCTCGCCAAGGGCCATCGTTCGGACGGTGAGCTGGTTTCCCTCGAAGGATTCAGGATTTGCCAGGAAGATGAACTCTACATTCTCGTCCTGAGCGTTTGCATACTCCTCAAGGTCTGCAGGCATCTCTTTTTTTGTCCTACGGTAGATGACCGATACCTTCTCCACTCCACTAACCCTTGTGGCGGCACGGGCACTGTCCATGGCTGTATTGCCTCCACCGACGACGACCACATGCTTGCCAAGGCTTACCTTGGAGGGATCCTTTCGGTACTTGCCGAGGAACTTGAGCGAACGCAGTATCCGGGAACGATCCCCTGTGAGGGGGATATCATTATCCACTTCACTGCCGATGGCGTAGAAGATGTGTGAGTATCCGCCCTCTCTCAGAGCCTTGATGGTAATCTCTTCAGAGGTGGCACCAAAGTGGAAATCCACTCCATGGGCCTTGATGAAAGCCACATCATTCTCGATGGCTTCAACAGGAAGGCGGAAGCCCGGGATGACGTGTCGGACCACACCCCCTGCACTCTCCTCCCGTTCAAAGACTGTGGTATCGAAACCACTGCGGGCAAGGAAGTACGCTGCAGAGAGGCCTCCAGGACCTGCCCCAATCACAGCAGCCTTGATCTTGCTCTTCTCAGTGGGGCCTTCCCATCTTGCCTTATACTCTTCATAGCCATTTTCTGCGGCAATCTTCTTCAGTTCACGAATCTGGACAGCACCCTCATAATCCATTCGGGTACAGTGCAACTGGCACTGGTGATCACAGATATGGCCGGTGATGAAGGGGAGGGCATTCTTGTCATAGATCAGTTCAAGGGCATCAGCATAGCGACCCATACCGACCAGCTGCACATACTCAGGAACATCCTGGTGTATGGGGCAGGCAACCACACAAGGGGCCACATAGCAGTCGAACATGGGCAGGTCCTCATCTATCTTCACAGAATCGGTGCCTCTGAAATCCTTGCTGACCTCAACATACTTGCCTTCACGGGCATCAGAGGAGAGCTTCTCAAGTTTCTTGAGGTCTATGTCCTGCATATCCCAGGCCTTGCTCTTTTCAAGGATCTCTACCATCTGCTTCAGGCGAGCATAGCCACCGGGTTTGAGCAAATCTGTTGCAAGCGTTATGGGTCTGATGCCGGTCTCAAAGAGAGCCTTTACGGTAAGGGCTGTAGCACCACCGCAGTAGGATACGGGCAACTTGCCTGCAAACTCAGAACTGAGCATAGTTGCCACTGTTGTGGACAGAGGAAGCAGGGAACGACCGGACATGTACATTTCCTTGCCTGGTAGCTGCTCCTGGTCATTGACAGAACCGAGGGTGTTGGTCAGCTTCACACCAAAACCCCGTCCCTCTTTCTTGCCAAGGTCAACCAGGCGATGCAACATCGCAATGGCGTCGTTGTACTGAAGGTCGTGCTCAAAGTTCTCACGTGTCAAGGTGATGTAGTCGAAACCGAGGGTGTCCAGGATTTCACGTACCTTGTCGTAACCAAGGAGGGTGGGATTAAGCTTTACAAAGGTATCAATCTTCTTTTCACTCAGCATATAGGAACAGATGGCTTCAATTTCTTTGGGAGGACATCCGTGCATGGTGCTCAGGGTAGTCGAGGGACTGATGTTGGCGCTGATCTTTGCAGTCAGGCCCTTGAGCTTCTTCTCCAGCCCTTCCCACTCGGTACCATCGAATAGCCCTTCATCAAGGAGAGCATCGAGTTCTGCAAGGTACTCTTCAAAACGCTCATCCTTGCGGGCATCGATCATGGAGTCTATGAACTGCTGCATGCGTTCTGTCTTGATGCCTGCAAGGTCATACCCCACTGACATGTTGAAGATGAAGGAGGGCTTTTCAAACTTGCCCTTGTGCATCACTGCTTCCAAGAGGTGAAGGATGATCCAGGCCTTGGCATACTCGTCCCAAGCCTTGGGGAGGGTAAACTCTGTGGACCATTCCACATTGTACGCCTCATCCCTTGCATCGATGCAAGGTTTCTCAACCTCCAAGGTATCCATGATCTGCACTGTCTTCAATTCCATGAAACGTCCACCGACAAGGTAGCTTGCGACAATATTCTGTGCCAGCTGTGTGTGTGGCCCTGCTGCGGGTCCACAGGGGGTGGAACACGTCTGACCAAATACAGATATGCTGTTCTTGCCTTTGTCCTGATAAAACTGTTCTTCGGCAATTCCAAAAATTGCATGATGGTTACGTAGTTCACCGACAATTCGGGTAATAAGTTCCGTAAAAGGAACTGGGCGCATAATGTCTGCCATTAGTCACTCCTTTGCGTAAGGGTGTCATCGGGTTCTAAGACCCAACACTGTCTTATTCTAATGCAGATTAGAGAGATGTCAATCATTTTTGCAACAATTCGCAACAAACTTACGATTATCTTGTCTCTTCACGGGTTGCCAATACCCCCCTGCATTACCTC
>WOYI010820813.1_pt1 | contig 28011 bp, 34 predicted proteins | sample 6423411 | NCBI WGS metagenome assembly WOYI01 (sample SAMN13441803, study PRJNA592873) | oil field metagenome | biome: oil field; feature: oil-well bore; material: oil-contaminated soil; isolation source: oil-contaminated soil from oil-well borehole | place: Germany: Wietze | collected 2016-10-18 ...
GTATCAGCGCCCGGCATCAGATCGAGCGATACCGACGAGCCATCTGGATAGATGATGCGGCGCCAAGCGACAAGGGCGCGGCGTTGACCCGTCGTCACCGTGCTGTCATAGGTGCCTACCAGACGCGCACCGGCTGGGATCAGCAAGTTTTGGCCGGTCGCCGAATCATAGACGTTCTCGCGGACCTGCCCGATTATTTGCCCCGGTAAATCGGAGTTGACGCCACCAATCATCACGCCGGGTATGATCGTCCCCGCCTTGACTTCCAGGGCGGCGGCTATCGGGGCCGTGCGCGTATGATTGAGGTAGGTGTCAAGCTCCGGCTTGGATGACAAAAAATTGCGCTTGTGATCTTGCCGATTCGGGTCGGACGGCTGACCGGCGCCGTAGAAACCGGCCCCGCCCAGGCCAGACATTTCGGTGCTGCTCGCCAGTTGCGCGGCATTATCAATGCCAGCCATTTGGTTCGGTAGCTGGCCGAGCGTATTGCCGGGCGGCGGTGCGGCACCGTTGCCATTCCGGCGCGCCGCAAACGACTGTACGCCTGCCTCAGCGCCGAGAGCAGCCTCATTAGCCGCAAATTTGTTCTCCTCGACGCGGCGGATCAGGCGTAACCGGGCGTCCATGTCGGGATCTGGTTGCGGCAAGGGCGCTGGGACAATTGGCGTCTGGTTCACATCGGCAGATGGCGTTGTGTCAGTCGGTAGCTCAGGTGGTTTCGGCGGGCCTGCGGCTTCCGGCGAAAAAGGCGCGGTCGCCAGCGATTTGACATTACCCGCATCGAGTTGTGCCCGCGCAATCGCACGCTGTTGGGCCAGCCGCTGAAAATATGTGTAACTGATCGCCGCCACAACAATTAAAATGAGCGCACCGACAATGAACAGCGGGACGCGGTTTAACCGCCTGACACCCATACCACGGCTTGTTGGTGGGGCTAGGTAATCTGGCGAGGCGCTGGGATCGCCGCCAATCGTCGGTTCAGTTCGGTTGCTCATTGAGCCAACTCCTTGAGCGTCATTTCCCTGCTCTTGATCCCGTTGGTAGTTGTTGCGGCGCCGCCTTGGCGAACCGTGAACGGTCCCGCCTCGATCAACGCACCCCGTGCGCTGCGCGCATAGTATTTTGTCGCCTCAGCGCCTTGATATTGCAGGCGCAACAGGACGCCGGAATTGAGAGCGGAAACCAAATAGCGGAGAGCAACCCCTTTGGGGAGCGGGGCATTCTTCGGTGGGCGTGGTGAGGCCTGCACGACGCCGTAGCCCGTGGCGCGGAAATGATTTGTCATGGCTTGAGTCATCACGTCAGTTTGCCCCGCAGCGGGCGGCTCAATGACGATGGTTGTCTGCGCTGGCGGGAGTGGCCCGGCGAGCCATTGCACCGCGTCAGCAGCCAGCACTTGAGCGTCGTGCGCCGTGACTGTCGGCGCGACGTAGGACATGGACGGGCGCACCGGGGCGCATCCGGCCAGGGCCGAGCCGACGAGGATGCAGAGTGTAATGCGCTTCATTATTGCCGCCCCCGCCGCTCAATGATAACAGCCACCTGTCGCTTGCCGACGCCGGTAATCAGCGCTGCCTTGTCAATTACCTGATCGACCACATAGCGGTCGCCAATGACACGGTAATTGACCAATTCCTTGGTCTCCTTCGAGACGAGGCCGCTTGGTCCAAGCGCCACAAGCGCCGGGGCCTCGCTTCCGGCAAAACCCGCTGACGGGAATTGGATGTAGGTTTTGACCCCGTCGGAATAGACTCGCTTGGGCGTCCATCCCGGCTTATCGCCGGATATATCAAAATTGAAATTGAGATTGGCGAGATTTTCCCCGGACGGAAGCGTGGTCGCGGTCGCCTGCTGGGCCTGTTTGTCGCGGTACGCGCTCCATGCTGCCGCAACGTCATCCGGGTAATCAAATGACATGACCGGAATCCAATCCTTTTGTGTGCTGGCGAGCTTAATGGAGTAAGCGCGGCGGTTCGTTGTGATGAACATATTTGTGGTCAGGCCCGCGTCAGTCGGTTTGACCACCACAAGCGTTGTGGCGTTAGCGCCCTCGCCGCTTGTCGCAGGCGTAATTCGCCAGCGGGCGGTGTCCCCAGCGTGAACGTCATTCACCACCTCGCCTTCCTGGAGCCGGATCGCGCAAACTTCGAGCGGTGTGCATACCAGTGTCGGTAACGTGGCGCCGTAGAGATACACCACACTGCCGTCCGGCGAAGGGCGCGGTTCATCCTGGTTATTTTTCCATTTGTCCGCAAGGGCAACACCGGCGGCCTCTTTCGGGTCGAGCTTGACCCGGTTCGGTGACACCAAACGGATAGGTGGCAGTTCTTTCGCCGTGGCATCGGTGGCAATTGCTGGGACCTGCTGCGCTTGCGCCATGAGCGGCATCAATGCGGAGATAAGCCCGGCTGTCCATTTTTTGTTGTGCATCATGGGTGATACCTTTTATTGACGGTGTTGCAAGCGGGGAGTCCAATCAAACTGACGAACATAGAGGCCCAACGGGTTGCGCATGATTTGCTCCGCATTGGTGGGCGGCGCTATCACCAATGTAATGGTCGCTTGCCATTGTTCGGTGCCGAGCAGCTTGCCAGATGCTTGCCGGGTGGTTTCGGTCCACTCGATTTGCCAACTATTTTCCGACACCGGGATCGCCGCGACGACCTCAACGCTTACCGTTTCGGTCGCCGCCCGGATGTAAGGCTGATGCTCTTTGTGGTATTCGGAGAGCTTGCGATACGCCGGACTGTCCAGGTAGGTCATGGCATAGGTTGCATCAACAAGATTTTTTGTGGCTGACGTGTCGGTGTAGACTGTTCGAGCACCCATGATCCAATTGCGGAGGGCGGCGCGGATTTGGTTTGCATTCGGCGCTTGCATGAGATCGGCGCGAACCACGCGCACGACCTCACTATTGCCGTTTGTCTCGACGACATACGGCACGACCCGGCTTTGCATCGAGATGGCCACCAGCCCGCCCGCCGATACCAGGGCGACGGCGATGGAGCCGAACGCTGTAAGTCGCCATTGATAGGCGGCATTGATGTAATCGCCATAACGCTCATTCCATTCTCTCCGCGCGGCCAGATATGGCGTGTCGGGCGGGTTCGGTTCCTTACCCTTAGGATTCGTCTCTTTGCGCAGCTTCATGCGGCTCAACCCCTGTTTTTTAGCCTGTAAAGATTATCGGATTAAACAACCCTGACTTTGATCAGGCCAGGGCCATTTACCCGTGAGATAAAAATTCAGCACCATCAAACACGCCACAATGGCCACTACTGACAGCACTCTGACGATTAAGTCGTGCGGTTTCGGTTCTTTTGGAATGGGCTGCCCGCATTGCGGGCAGCTATCATGACGTGGCGGCTGGGGCGCTTTTGTCTCTTTACGTAGCTTCATGCGGATCGTCTCATGTTTTATAGCCTGTAAACTATATTGTGGACTACAAGGCGCCCCTCATGCAAGCGCATATAAGGGGCCGAGTTCTATTTTTTTGTTTGGTGTCGATTGGATCGCCCGGCAGGGCCGCCGCAGGCGAATTATCGCTGTTTTGCTGGCCGCATGAATCTGCCGAGCGATTGTTGACAGCGGTTTTGGGCGCGCATTGTCGCGTCGTGCAGCGCGTCTATTCGTGGGCCATGACCATGGCGCCGGAGACGCTGCACGAAAGTGTGCGCGCCGTAAACGGCGCAGAAGAAGGTCACAAGAATCGTCAGCATGACGGACAGGTCGTTCACGGCACTCTTTCTCCGTTTTTAGGAGGGCTTGGTGGCTCTCTAGATGGTGATGTCGCGGGCGCGGGAGAGATGATGTTCTCCGGCTTCGACTCCCGAAAATCCGCGCTTGGCGCGTCCGGGGCCGCTGTGGATGGTGCTGGCGGTGGCGGACCGATTGACAGCCCGGCAGCACCTTCCATGCCGGGCACCGAAATGGCGGAAAGTGTGCCGATGGTTCGGATCGCGCCAGCCGCCATGTTGTGCCAGGACGAACTGCCCTGTGCGGGCGCGGGCGCGGTCGCGGGGACGGGAGGGGCTGCCTCGCCGGACGTTGTAGATGCGGTTTGCGAGGCCCCGGCGGCTTCCCCATCGCCCGTCTCATTGGCCGCCGCAGAAGCGTTCTGCTGGCCGCTGGGGGCGCTGTTCTGACGTTGTGGCGGTGTTGCGCGCGCGCCAGAAGCGCCACCAATGCGGGGCGATATGGTGCTGGCCGGGTTTACCATGCCATCAAGCCCGGATGGCGCAGGCCGGGCCATGTTGCCGCCGCCGGATACGCTCGAATTAATCAGCCCGGCGAGGCCGCTGGGACCGGCAGAGCTGGATGCCGCGCCCGCCATGCCGCTTCCCGCGCCAGCCGCACCGGCGACAGCGGGGAGCGCTGCCGCCGCGACGCCCGCCGTGGCGACGCCCGCCGCCGCCATGGCCATGCCGCCCAGGGCGTGGCCACCACCCGTCGAAGTCCCGGTAATCAGGCTTTGCACTAGATCGGGGATTTGCTTTGCCATGTAGGCGCACACAAGTGACAAACCTACCATCGTCCACATTGATGCGTCATTTCGGCTGGCGTTATAGGCGGCCTGCCATTCCTGCGCCGACTGGATAATCAGGCCGACAAGCAAGGTCAAAACAAAAAGTTTGGCGCCGACCGCGACCGCATAGCGGGCCATTGCAATTGCATACTCGCGGGTCCATTGACTGCCGCCAAAACCCATAAAAAGCACCGACGCATTTATGACGATATAGGACTCTACAAGAGTCACCCCCATGAAAGCCGCAATGAATGCAAAGCAGAGGAGGACGACGAGGCCTGCGAGTGACACGGTTACGGCGGTGAGTGGGTTGTAGGTCTGGACGGTGCCGATTGTCTGCGTTAGCTCGACAGCGAGTCCGAACATATCCCCCGGTCGCAAAGACTTGCCTAAGCCGGATGCGGCCCCGGCGGCTTGACGAAAGCTTTGGACAATGGCGTCCGCCCACTCGACGGAATAAGTGAGGAGGGCGAAGAAAAAGCCGATGACGAGGATAAAGCGGACAAGCTCACCGGCGATTTCGCCGAAATCGGCTTGACGGAGCACAAGCGGGAAAAAAGTCCACACAAGCTGTATCGTCGCCAGCGTCCAGAAAATACGGATCGCGTATTCACGCAGGCGGTCGGCCCAACCATTTGCGCTTTGTTGGATCAGTTCCAGCAGTCCCGAGAACGATCCTGCCGCGTCTTTTAGATCGGGTGCCGCGTGGGCGGCGGTGGCGAAGAACGCGGCGCCCACGCACACGCAGATTGCTATCAGCACATACCTTGTGGGCCGATACATATCAAAATTCCTTTCCGGGAGAGTTCTGGACCGGGACTCTTTCAAGGCCCTTGTCAGGCGGGAATGCGACTACTTGAGGCGATTTATCGCCGTCAGAAACCACATTGACGACAACCGACAAGGTTATGGCAAGGGCCGCGCCTGCGGCCATAATCGCCAAGATGATTTTAATCGACGTTTGGGTAATCATTAAAACTCCTTTGCCTTAGAGTTCTGGACGCGCACCCTTCGGAATTCCTCGCTGAAGGCATCGTCGCGGCCATCCCGCTCGATCTGCTGCGCGTAAAATAGACTCTGCGATTGGATTTGTGCGTTGAGTAGTTCACGCAGCTTTTGTAGCTGCTGGACCTGTTGCGCTGCAATCTCATTACCCGCCTGTATCGCCTGCATCCGTCCCTCAGCATTTTGTGATCGGGCCACAAGTTGCGACAGCATGTCATCTTCATCGGCGAGGGTGCTCACGTTCATGCCTGACGCCTTCATCGCCACGCGCATTGCGTCCGCACCCTGCTCCTGCCACCGTTTATAGTTATCCTGCATGTAGGTCGGATTTTTACCCGCTTGCTTGAGATAGTCGTTATAGTTACCAAACTGATCGCGAAATTGCTGATCAAAATTTGAGAGGTTCCCGGACAGCGCTTTGCTTTGTTCATAAAGCCGCTGTACCCGCTGGATGTCACCGGCGATCCTGTCAAACATGCTCGACGGCATGGCAAGCCCCTGCGTCACCATATTCTCATATTGCTGGATTTCTTTTTGGAGTTGTTGTGCCGTGGTAAGAGCGGTTTCGGCCTCTTTCGCAAGTTGCAACCCCTGTGTGTAAATATTTGAGCAGTTGGTGCAATAGACGGGGCCAAGCGCCCAGGCGGGCATTGTGATGCAGGGAACGACACCAATGGCCATTGTGGCGACCATCTTTGCGATGCACCCTTTAACGGACATATTGCGCATAATCAACACCCCTCTTGTCTAACCATGCCAGCGGCCAATCTACGCCGTAGGCCTCTTGCAGTTGATGGATATCAGCCAGGGCCTCTTTGTCCGATACCGCAACGAAGCTCAAGGCCAACGGCCCCAGGCCAAGCTCGAAGCGCCGTCGCCCAAGCGGCGACTTGTAGTAATAGTGTCGCTTATAGAGGCTGTTTTTCAGGAGGTCTATCTCCCTTTCGTTCAAGCCGAACATTTGGTAAAGGTCGGCGGGGCCGGGTTTGTCGGCGGTGCCGTGGAGGTCTGCCTCTTTATTAGGGAGCAGAATTTTAGTAGGGCATTGCTCAAGAAGTACATCGAGCAGACCGGACGACACCGCATCCGAGAGGCTTTGCGTTGCGAGCAGCACAAGGCAATTTTTCTTGCGAAGCTCTTTCAGCCATTCCCGGAGCTTTTCCCTGAAAACCTTGTGCCCAAGCATCACCCAGGCTTCGTCGAGAGACAGGATGGCCGGTTGTCCGGTTAGGGATTTCTCAAATCGACGGAAAAGGTAGAGCAACACCGGGATGGCATTTTTGTCGCCAAGCTTCATCAATTCGTCGATTTCAAATGTCGTAAACGACGATAGGTCTACGGTGTCCGATCTGCCGTCCAGGAGATGGCCCATGGCCCCGCTGATTGTGTAATGGTTCAGCGCGGCGCTGATTTCGTCGTCCTGAACGGTGGCGACAAAATCCGTCAATGAGCGGAATTGAGGTGGCGCATCACGCAGCAGCAGCATCGCGCGGTGGATCAGCCCCTTTTGGTATGGGTTTGGCGCTTTCCCGGATTGCAACTCAAAGCACGTTTCGATCCATTCGGCGGCCCACAGCATCGCACTTTCGCTGTCAATGTCTGACAGCGGTGCGACGGCAATTTTGCTGTCGTCGGCGCCAATATCGTAATGCAGGCCCCCAGCCGCCGAGCAAAGAGCATAGAGCGAGCGGCCCTTGTCAAAAGCGGTGATTGAAATAGGCAGTGTGGTGCCGTCAGGACGGGGCCGACTACGATACCGGCGGGCCTGCGCCAGCAGTGTCGCCAGGAGTGTGGATTTACCCGCGCCGGTCGGCCCGAATATCAGCGTGTGGCCCACATCGCCGACATGGAGATTAAGCCGGAATGGTGTGGCGCCGGTGGTCATGGCGTGCATCAGCGGCGGCGATTCTGGAGGATAAAACTCGCAGGGATTTTTGCGGAGGCCGGGCCAAACGCTAGACAGCGGGAGCAGATCGGCGAGGTTCAGCGTGTGGACTAATGGCCGCCGGACATTTGGGTATGTGTGGCCGGGTAACGTGCCGAGCCACGCCTCAAGGCAATTCACTGTTTCGATTCTGGCGACAAATCCTTTGCGTTCGATCTCGCGCTTTACATAGCGGGCCTGCTCCTCTAGATGTTTGCGATTATCGTGCATAAGCACAACCACCGGCGTGTAATAGCCGTAAGCAACAAGCCCCGATAGGGCCTCATTCATGGCGTGTTCGCTTTCTTGCATCATCGTCAGGGCGTCGATGTTGACCACCCCTTTGTTGCTTTTGATGATCTGCGACCAAAATCCACGGATTTTTTGTTGCCATTTCAGACGGTAGCGGTTCAGCGCCGCCACCGCTTCATGCTGCTCCAGGAAAATAAAGCGCGACGACCAGCGGTAGGTCAGAGGCAGCCCGTCAAGTAGTTCCAGCAGGCCAGGAATCGTAAATCCGGGGAAGCCCTCTATTGCCACGCAGGAAATAAATTTATTGCCGAGCTTCGGCGTGTCGCCGGGCCATAATTCCGGCATTCCGAGCCATGCATCCAGATACATTGGGCAATCTGGGATGCGCAGCGCGATGGACTCTCCGGTTAGACAATAATGCAGGTAATTTATCAACTCGTCGGAGTCGTAGCATTCGCCGTCAGGCGCCATCGCGCGCAGCGTTTTCATGCGGCGCATCTGGAGTAATTCCGAGAGGCCGTCCTCAAGATCAAGCAGACGCTTTTTGAAATCGGCCACAAGCCGTTCGCCGGGCGCGGTCAGGTCGCGCCCTTCGTCGTCATAGACCAGTTCGGCCAGCTTTGATTCTCGCCGTAGCGGCGGCAAGAATTGGACGACGATCCCATATTCGGATTCGTAATGCGCGTTTGCGCGCTCGAATGTTGCCCGCCGTTCCGCGTCGATCATTGCTGTTATCGGGTCGGGAAAATGAGATGATTCTGGCGCTGGATAATGCGGCGAGTCCATCCGGGCCGCATCCGTCCACAATGCCCAGCCAGCGCCAAAACGGGCGAGGTAGGTATTAACCATCGACGTGACGTAATTGCGTTCGGATTCCGTTGATACAGCAGAATCGTCGCCACGGTAAAAAAATCCTGCCATCAGGCTACCGTCTTTCCCCTGGACAATGCCTTCGTCAATAAGAGCGGCGTAGTTAAGCAAATCGGGCAGGCCTGCCGCTGTAGATCGAAAACTTTTCAGTGCCAGCATTTTCCTTCCTCAAAGTTTTCGCCGCGATGCCGCGACGCGCTGGGGCCTCGAAAATGGCCCGAAATAAATCCCATACTTCAGTTGTCTGATGTAGACCTTGGACATGATCGGATCGGCCTTTGCCATCTTACGTAACCCGTAGACGCAGACCATCCACAGCGCACCGCCAACCACAGTAGCCACGATATTCATCGCCGCGACGACAATGCCGCCCGCAAGAAGCGCGGAGAACAGCATAAGCTCGCGCTCACCGCCCCACACTTGTTGCGGGCGATGCAGCGCCCGGCGAATTGGTGTCTGCCGCAACGCTTGTCCGCTCATTCGGCTACCACCCTCGCAGTAATGACCGTGTGGGCTGCGCCGGGATCAAGCAGCAGGCCGTCCTGCGGGGCCAGCGCGCCGCTGAAAAGTGCGCCGGTCAGCATGGTGTTGGCAAATACAATCATGCTAATTACCAGCACCACGTAAATGATGCGGCGCGTGAACTCGGACACCTCACCGCCCCAAATCAAAGTGGCGCCGGTGGCGATGATGCCGAGCAGGGCCACGACAAAGGCCACTGGCCCACTGATTGACTGACGCAGCTTGTCGAGAGGCCCTTCCCAGGGCAAACCCGCCCCGCCGCCGCCGGTTGTGTCGGCTGCGTGGGCTGTCCCAGAGAGCACCAAAAGGGTGATAACGCAAAGCGTCCAAAAGGCCGGGCTGCGCAGGATTCGGCGCAGATCAGGTGTAATGCTCGATGCAATCATCGTCTATATCCTCGATAGGTTGAGTCAAATACTTGTGGCCGTCATAGCCATTTACAGTGACGACCTCTTTAACACGCCTACCGCCGGGCACTTTCTCAATCGAGACGATTAAGTTTATGGCTTCAGCAATAAGCGATTCCATCGACGCTTGCGTGGCCTCAGCTACAAGCTGCTCCATGCGGATCAGCCCGGCTGGGGCTGAATTGGCGTGTACGGTGGCCACCCCGCCGGGGTGGCCGGTGTTCCAGGCTTTGAGCAGAGCCAAAGCAGCGCCGTCGCGCACCTCGCCGACGATAATGCGATCCGGGCGCAGACGCATGGTTGCCTTGAGCAATCGGGTCATATCGACATGCTCGACCGAGCGCATGGTGACGGCGTTTTCCGCCGTGCATTGCAACTCCCCCGTGTCCTCGATGATGGCGAGGCGATCTTGCGGGGATACGTCAACCATGTGTCGGATGATGGCGTTTGTGAGTGTGGATTTGCCCGTACTTGTACCGCCAACGACGAGGATATTCCTGCGGTGGCGCACGGCACTGGCAATAGCGCGGCGTTGCCCGGCAGTCATAATCTGCTGATCCACGTAATCAGCAAGAGTGAAAACCTTGATGGCCTTTTTGCGGATCGTGAAAGTCGGGCCGGATACGACCGGCGGCAAAAGCGCTTCAAAACGCGATCCGTCTAATGGCAGCTCACATTCCAAGACCGGATTTTGGGCCGTTATTTGCGTCTTTAGCGTGGAGGCGACAGTCGCCATAAGGGACTCGGCTTGTGACGGTGCCATCCGACCGAACCGTCGCATTGGTTCGCCCAGGTGCTCGACCCAGAGAGAGCCATCAGGATTGAGCATGATTTCGATGACCGTGGGATTTTCAAGCAGGGCCAGGATTTCCGGCCCTAGCTCGCGCGCGAGCTTTTCCGTGATCCGGCGGATATGTTCGTTTCTCGCCCCTATGTGGGTGATTGGCTGCGCGGCATTCATGTGGCCCCTTCCGGCGCGGTCTTGCCAGTGATAATATACTCTACACGATATAAAGCCGGACAAGCAAGAGCCGCGGCAGCGAAGTGTCGGATAATCTGCAAGGCCCTGTATCTGCTGGGATTTTTTACGGCTGGAGCAGCGTCCAGAGGGGCTGGCCTACAGCGCGGGCCAGTTCGGCGGCGTTGTCGAGGTTTACAGTGCTTTGCCCGTTCTCAACTTTTGATATGAACGGTTGGGCGAAGCCGGTTTTCGCCCGGATTTCTTGCTGCGTGAGGCCTGCCTCATGGCGGGCGCGCTTAAAATTTCTGGCAAAGATAAGCCGCTCAGGAGGCGGTTCTTTATTTTTGGCGGCGTGACTTTTCGACATGTTTAGTATGTGCGCCAAAATAACAAGAGGATGAAACGCGGGATGATTGACCATAATGGTGGTAATAATAGCAACGCGAGAAGCGAGGCGACAGGTCTAATGGCTGCGAGGGAGGCCGGGGCGCTTGGCGTCGCGCAGGCCGAGCAGGAGCCTCACCGCTACGAAATCACGCCGCGCCCTGTCCACCTGGGCGGCGGCTGGCGGCTGCGCCTGCTTGAGCGTGGCGAGGAGGTCGGTGGCGGCATATTCCCACTTTCGGCGTACCTGACACCCTTCCCGGCGTCCGATGACGCCAGCGAGCGCGAGATGGCCGAGAAGGACGCCCGCGAGGACGCCTTGAGCGAGGGATCGGCTTGGCTGGCATCAAAATGCAATAGTTGAGCGGCGCGGCTGGGTGCAGGCAACACCCGGCAGCGCCTAACCACAACGACCTAAACAGGACAGGAGGCCGACATGGCTGCGAATGAGAATACCGCACCAAGGCGCAAAACGCTGGATGAATTGATGCGCATCGCCAATGACCGGGCCGCGAAGGGCCAGGAAGCCGCCGAGCAAAAGGCGGCGGAGACGCCTTGCTCAATCTTCCTGCCGGGCATGGATGAGTTCATGCGAGCCATGCCGAACCACATAGCCCGATCTAGCCTGTTCGCCCCCGTGGCGCGTGGGCGTAAGCGGACGCACAAGGGTACTGTTTTGCAAAGCCGTGGCGATGCCGTCATCAAGTTTTGGGGCGAGCAGTTAGACGAAGCGCAATCGGACGTCTGGATGCAGGCCATGAAAGAAGCCCAGCGCCAGCCGCTAGGGACGCCTGTCGTCATCAATCGTGCCGACTTTCTGCGGTCGATTGGTCGCACGACACAAGGCGAGAATTACAAGTGGCTGCACCGCACCATGCAGGATTTGACCTTTGCCATGCTGGTGATCGAGGTCGCCAAGGCGGACGGCAAACCAAAGTTAGCCATTGGCAGAACCCGCGCCCTGCATCTGATCTCGGGCTTTGATTATGACGATGCCAGCGAGAAATACACGCTACGAATAGATCCCCGATGGGGCGCCATGTATGGCAACCGGGAATTTGCCTTAATCGACTGGAACAAGCGCCTGGAGTTCGGTCGCAATCAGGACATGGCCAAGACTTTGCAACGGCTGGTGGCCACGTCCGCCGACCCGGTGCAGCGGTACGCACTGGATTGGCTCAAGGCCAAGATGGAGTACGCCAGCCCCATCCGGAAGTTCCATGAAGCGTTGGGCATGGCCTGCGCCGAACTGGAGCGTCTGGAGATCGTCGCGTCCCACAAGATCGAGGACAGCACCAAAGGCAAGCCTCAGCTTGCCTTGAGGCTTCCTGCTGACAGATAGAGGTATCGGAGTTGCGTCGTGCCCAAGGCCCGCCAAGTGCGGGCCTTTTTCATCGGGATAGCGTCGCGCCCCACCATCGGAGTTGCGTTCCGCTTCATCGGAGTTGCGTTCCGCTTCATCGGAGTTGCGTTCCGCTTCATCGGAGTTGCGTTCCGCTTCACTTCCGCAAGTCCGCGCCACATAAGGTTTTTTCGAGTGCCCGCCTGCTCTCTACCTTCTTTCTACCTTATTTTTACCAAAGAGAGTTTTTTCATTGGCGTAAATCCCCCGGAGGGGAGGGAAGAAGGGGAATTGGATCGCTCGCCGCTGGGCACCTGCCGGGCGATGTTCATCACCCGGCAGGATGCAGAGCGTGGGCGCTCCAGTCGCGTCAAGGGTTCGCTGCGCCGCGAGCGGACGCTCGCGCCCTTTACCCCTTGTCGTCGCGGAAAATCGCCAAATGGGATGTTTGAGGCATCGTTTTTTGGGTGAAACTGTAGACATTGCAACACTTTGCGAGGATAATAAAAAACGTAGCGAGAGGCTACATCGTCCCCGGCGATTTCCGGGTACTGGAGGCCCGCCATGACCACGCAAATAATGAGCGATGCGGCATGTCCCCGAAAGCGCGTAAGCGAAAACCGGCGCATGAGCATCTTGCCACGCTACGCTGGCAAGCATTTCCTGACGATGGAGCGCCTCATTTACACCGTAATGCGCGAATACTGCGCCACCTACAAGGGTGGCAGTTGGACGATGTGGGAGATTCCTGGTGGTTTTGTCATGACGCCCGATCTCCCCGGCACACTCCAGATGTGCCACGGCGAAAACTACTACGAGGGCGCCATGAGCGCCGATGCGGCAGGAATTACCGCCTGCCTGATCGCATTCAACCGGATGGCATGGCACACCCGCGAGGATCGTTTCTCGGACCTATACCACGCCCTGCGAGAATGGACATTCGACCACCCTGAGTCAGCGGAAATCACCAGGGCCATCGACTAGGTGCCCAAACCCTGCCCCAGCGTTCGGGGCAGGGTTCCTTTTGGATGCGCGGCTTGCCGACGCGCCGATAATTAATGACACGCCACTTTGTCGATTCAATGGGGAGATATGCTCAATGAGGCCGGGCGACTTTGATCGTTTCGCTGCCAAAACCCGGCTCAAGGCCGACGCTAGGGCGATGGCCCGGCGCATCCTTGTTGATGGCCTGACCGCCGCTGCCGCTGGCCAAGAGTTCGGCAAAACTCGATCCGAGGCGGACAGGGCGGCGCGGCGAGTCCGAACCGTCGCCGTTCAAGAACATAGCTGCCCGTGTTGCGGGCAGCCCATGTAGTTCACCGAAGGCGCCCCGCCTAGCGCGGGGCGCCGTACTCGGGGCGGGTTTCGTGGTGAGCGGAGCAGTCGGCCACCAACCCCATTATGGTAAGCATTTGGCGCTCCCACGATCCGGGGCGGCGGCTACCGTCTGCCACGCTCGTCAGCACATAGGCCACCAGCCGCTCCACGCTGTCCATCGGATTCGGGGCGCCGTGCTCCTGGTGCAGCGCCACGATATAAGCCAACTCGCGCTCCACCTCGTCGTTGATTTTGACTTTCATTTTCATGGTCGATCCTCTCGGTTGGGTCGCTGGACACAATGGCGGGCTATTTGAGTATTACTACCGCCATGGCAACCAACGAGATAAGTGCGCAGATTATGGCGACCGCTGTTGTGGCTATGCCAGTGGTCCGGGCCGCTTGTGCCGTCTGCACTACAGCATTGACGGCCAATGTCGCCCCGCGTGCTTCGGCAATGTCTTGTCGTAGCTGGGAGCGCGCTTCGGCCAATGAGGCCATTACGGCCTGCTGCGCTTGCCCGCTGACATATTCGGCGGCGTCAGTGATGACACGCCCTGCCGCCGACTTGGATTGCTCCATGTGCGTATGCAGCGCGGCGGTGAGGGCCTTTTGATGGCCTTCGTTCTGCGCTGTCAGAACCTCGACATACCGGCCCAGCACAATATCATGCAGTGTTACCGTGACCAAAATTGGGTCATCTTTCCCGAGCAACACATTGTGCCGGATAGCGACCATTTTTCTCAATTCATCGAAATCAATCACTATCGCCCCCTTATATTACAGCTTCCAACTGTTCAAAAATCGCCTTTTTTACTTGAGCGAGCCGCGACTTAGACATGAGGCCGAATGCGGGCGACTTATTTACTTCGTCAAAAGTTAACTTGGAATCGAGCATCAATTGCACGTCCCTGCCGAACGTGCTGCCCGTCTGGCGCGCGATCCGCACAAGACCATGTACACGGTCGCGGTGCTTTTCGTAAACAGCCATTTCCTCGAAAGATTTTCCATCTCTCTCGATGTCGCCGAAGAACTCATTGAGCCATACGACAATGCGCGCTGTTGCTGGCATTTGCTCGATCAGCGAGGCGAACCCGGCGAGCGTGTCGCGGATCGCCTGCCCGCCAGTAATGACTGTATGGATAACCACCTGCTTGCCGTTGGCGGTAATGATGTTGATGGCGTCGTTTTCGGCAATGTAGTAGGAGAGCGGGATAAAGCTCGAAGCGCCGTTGTCGATAACAAAATGTGAATCATCGGCCACCACCTGCTCAATCAGTGTGTCAAAGTTCCGCTCGACAAGTGAGCCGCCATCCATCAAATTGAGTCGTTGAGTATCAAATGCCTTATAACCAGCGAGAGTGGCGTTCACTGGATCGGTGTCAACGGCCACGAAGGCCTCGCCTTTGTCCTGCAAGTATTGCGTTATGAGGCTCGACACGTAGGATTTGCCGACGCCGCCCTTGCCTTGCAGGGTGATATGGACTTGCTTCATGATTTTGGTGCTCCTATCAGATAAGGTCGTCACGGTCGTTGCCGCTATTTGGGTCGTGGTGGAAGCCAGGTTTTGACGGCTTACTTGTGCCGTGGCCACTGGGGCCGGGTGGTTTTGTGCCCGGTTTGGCGGGCGTCGTTGGTGCGAGTGTTGACCTTTTTTGGTGCTCATGATCCTCTGCTTTTTTGAGTAGGTATTTCCCCACATAGCGGTTGAATTGGCTGTAGCTGATGCCTAGGTTCGCGGCGTGATCGTCATAAATTGTGCGCTGCGGATGACCGGCATTTAGCAGCGCCAGGAATAGGTCCGCGCGCGCCAGGAAGGCGACCCGACCCGCACCTTTACGGTGGGTTTTGGCTGTTGTCGTTTTTGTCATTAAATCTCCTTTCAAGCTGCCGATTCGTGGCAGCGTGGCAGGCATTCTATTCGCTTACGCGATCTTAAGCAATAATGCGCGAACATTTGCGATTCTACGCGAATTAATGCGATTTGGCAACCCTATTTGCGCGATTATGCGCGATTATTCGCGATTCTTACCTGTTTGACCGGCGAGCATGGATCGCGCGCGCATAGTCGCGTATGATTGCGGTTGTTATGATGGCAAGATGTGTGTTGTGGGCCTACGCGGCAAGCCGCGCAGACCCACAACACCGGCCCTTACTCGCCTGCGGCTCGACGTCATCTTGCTCTGCGAGGCTCACGGTCGCTGCCGCGACGAAGGGCAACACCAAACGAAAGGATGGCGCTTCGCGCATGGCAGACGACGAAACGAACGAGCAGGCCGTCCGGCCCCGGCGGAAGGTTCCGCCGATTAAGGTATGGGTGACGGACGCCGAGAAAGCGGAGATCGCCGACCGGGCGGCGCAGGCCGGTCTATCGCTGTCCGCTTACATGCTGACGGCGGGCCTCAATCACCCGATCCGCTCCGTCTACGACCTCAAGGCGGTGGCGGACCTTGGCCGGATCAATGGCGACCTTGGCCGCGTGGCCGGGCTGTTAAAGCTATGGCTGGCCGAGAGGCGCGGGCAGGGCGCACGGCCCATCGACGTGGAAAAGATGATGGACGAGTTTCGGGCGTTGCAGACCGAGCTATCGGCCATCATGCGGGTGGCGCTGAAATGATCGCCAAGCGCGTACCGAGGCGGGCGGGTACTTCCAGCCCGGCCCGGCTTGTCCGCTACATGGTGGCCGCCCAAGGAGGGATCGAGCCGGAAGGCTGGAAGCGCACCGCCGATTACATCTTGGACAGCAAGGGCACGACGACGCAGGGCGAGAAGGTCGCCAGTTATCGCGTGACCAATTGCGGGACCGACGACCCGGCACAGGCCACGACAATCATCGAGGCCACGCAGGCGGCCAACACCCGGTCCAAGGCGGACAAGACCTATCACCTTGTCTACAGCTTCCCGCCGGGCGAGCGCCCGCCGTTGCATGTGCTGACCGCCATCGAGGACGAGCTTTGCGGCGCTATCGGCTACGCGGACCATCAGCGCATCAGCGCCGTGCATATCGACACCGACAACCTGCATGTGCATGTCGCCATCAACAAGGTTCACCCCACGGGCCTGCAAAACATCGAGCCGTTCTTTGACAAGCAACGGCTCATGGAGGCGTGCGAACGCCTAGAAATCAAGCACGGCCTGCAATGCACGAACCACGGCCTAACTGAAGGAAAAGCTTATGACCGACCTGATCGAATTCAACTTGGACCCGAGCGACAACACGACTCCCGTTTCCGCGAGTTCCTACGTCAGTCCTACCATCTTGAGATTGCCGACCGACCAGAGGCCGAAACCTACGACAATTTGCGAAACCTGTCCGGCGGCAGTGTGGCACACGGGCCGGGGCGGTATTCGCAATTATTGCAGGGTGATGCACGTAATCGTTTGGAGCAAGGAGGAGCCGGGCAGTCTGACAGCTTGCGACGGGAGGGAGATGGCGGTGGCCGCGATGGAGCAGGGATAGGTGGTAGAGCGGCGGACATAGAGGCCCACGCCGGCGTCGAGAGCCTGATTGGCTACGTCAAGCGCGAGGCGGCCCCAATCATGCGTGAGGCGTCGTCTTGGCAGCAGATTCATGCGGGGCTTGCGGAGCATGGCTTGCAGATAAAGGAGCGTGGCGCTGGGCTTGTGATCGGTGATGCCGATTTGGGTTTGTGGTGCAAGGCGAGCCGCGCCGGACGTGACCTGTCCGTAAATGCGCTGACTGATCGGCTAGGGCCGTTCGAGCGCGATCACAACAATCCAATTAAGGCCCTCAAGCGATACGAGGCGCGGCCTCGCCAGAAGCACCCGGCTACTGCACGGCTTTATGCCGAGTTCCAACATGAGCGGCAGGCATCGCGTGGGCGCCGCAAAGAGGGAGCGACCGCCCTGAAATCCGAGCGAATGCGCGAGATCGAGCGCGTTCGCAAGTGGGCGTCGTTGCAGCGCGCCATTATCAAGGCGGGACCTCGCGGGCCGGTACGGAAGATGCTCTATGCCAACGTACAGGCCCAGGTTAATGCGGCTCGCCGCGCGGTAGCGGTTAATGCCGATACCAAGCGCACAGCGCTGATCGGTTCCGGTCTACCAACCTGGAATGAGTGGCTGATGGGTCGGGCCGAAGCGGGCGACGTGGATGCCCTGGCGGTGTTGAGGGCGCGGGGCGACCGCGAGGACCGAATGCGGGGCGATCTGTTGACCGCCGAGCGCGCCGAGCGCGCCAGGACGCTCATTATGGACGGTTTAAAGGGGCAGGCGCGCAAAGACGGTGCAATGGCTTACCGGACAGCGGACGGTGGGTTGGTGGTGGACCGCGCCACGCACGTTCAGGCCCAGCACGCCACAGCAGGCGCGGCCCTTGTCGCGCTATCGCTGGCCGCCGAACGGTTCGAGGCCCAGGCTCTCGACGTGCGCGGCACCGAGCAATTCCGGCGCGACGTGGCCCAGCTCGCCGCCATGCACAATATCCGCGTCACCTTCGCCGATCCGGCGATGGAGGCGCTACGACAGGCGGCCATGCCCGCAGCCCCCGCGAAGCCGCCAGAGCGGCCACAGGAGCCGCGCGGAGGGCGGGTCGGGGCAGAACCCCCGGCACGCGCGAAACCGCGCCCAGAGGTGCCGCAACGGCCTGCCGATGCGGTTCCCGCAGTGGTTGCATGGATTGAAAAGCGCAATGCAGACCGCAACAAGATATCTTCTATAGACTATAATCGGTTATGGACTCCAGCGGACGCCGGGCGCGCGAGCTATCAAGGCCGTCGCCGTATGGATGACGGCACCGAAGTGCTTTTGCTTAAGCGCGGCGATGCCCTGCTGGTGAAGGTGTCCGGGCCGCGTGTGGTGGCGAAGGCCTCACGCTGGCGCATCGGGCAGGCGGTGACGGTTGACAAGCAAGGGCGTTTTATTGACATGACAAAAGGGCGTGAAATGTGAGTGATAAAAATACATCGGCGATCCGCGCGCGCATATTGGGCGGCGTTTTGGCGGCGCTCGCCATCATCACGGTCAACAGTGTTTGCACGCAATACGTTGTCGGGCGCTTGCACTATCACCCCAGTCTTGGGCGACCGCTTTATGGCGCACTTTACCAACCGTTTGCGTGGATCGAATGGACATGGAGATTCTATGGGTACGCCGAACACACTTTTAATTATGCTTTCATTATTTTTGTTGTAGGCGTGGGCGCGGTGTTGCCGGGATATGTCCTTTATGTCGGCTTTGCTACACGGAGTGTCCGCAAAAACGAGGGTATCCACGGGACGGCCCATTTTGCGTCGTTGGCAGAAGTTCAAGCGACAGGTCTATTGCCCGCAAGTGAGGCAGGTGGGCGAGGCGTCTATTGTGGCGGCTATGACGACCCTAACACGGGCCGCTTGCACTACCTGCGCCATGATGGCCCGGAGCATATTTGCGCCCTCGCCCCGACCCGCTCAGGGAAGGGCGTTGGCCTTGTTATCCCGACGCTCTTAAGCTGGCCGCATTCCGTTTTTGTACTGGATCGCAAAGGCGAGAATTATGCAATGACCGCCGGATGGCGGCGGCGCGGGGCGGGCAATATCGTGCTGCGCTTCGATCCGGCAGAGCCGGGCGAGGCAGGATGTTCGTGGAACGCTCTTGCGGAGGTCCGGTTCGGGACTCGATACCAGGTTAGCGACGCGCAAAATATCGCGCTGATGGTGGTTGACGATGACGGGCGCGGAATCGCGGGCGATCATTTTCGGAGCGCAGCTTATGAGTTGCTGGTGGGCCTGATCCTGCACGCGCTTTATAAAGCTGAATCGGTGGGCCGCATCCCCGGACTTTATGATTGCGCGCACATGCTGACTGGCGTAGGAGATTTTGCAGCGCCGGACACGGCAAATGACCTTGCCGAGAATGAAGATGGTGATCCACGTGCATTGTCGGGCCTGTTCACCGAGATGCGCGACGTAGAGTTAGACATGCGCGACCCGGCGGCGCGCGAGGCCAGACTGATGATTTCTGGCGTTGGGCGACGCATGGGGCAGACGCCAGCGCGCGAGCTTGGCAGTATCATTTCAACCGCTAACAACGCCCTTTCACTATACCGCGACCCAATCGTGGGCGAAAACACTTCGCGGGTTGATTTTAAGGTGGCGGACCTCATGGACCACGAGCGCCCGGTGTCGCTCTACTTTATCACGACGCCGCGCAATGCCGACCGGATGCGTCCGCTTGCGCGTCTGTTGCTCGCTCAGATTGTCCTAAGTCTCGCCGACCGTATGGAATATGACGATGGAGGCCGTAGCAAGACGATGCACAATCATCGTTTGTTACTCATGCTCGACGAATTTCCGACGCTTGGCAAGTTGGATGTCTTTGAGTCGGCACTTGCCTACATCGCCGGTTACGGAATGAAAGCCTACCTCATTACGCAAGACGTGCAGCAGCTTTACAAGGCTTATTCCAATTTTGAGAGCATTATCTCCAACTGTCATATTCGCGTCGCGTATGCTCCCAACAAAGTCGAGACAGCAGAGTGGATAAGCAAAATGACAGGGCAAACAACGATCATCAAAGAGCAGATTACAACGAGCGGAAAACGCTTCGGCGCGCTGCTCGAACAGGTTTCGCGCGGGTTTCAAGAAGTGCAGCGGCCTTTGATGACTGCCGACGAAATCATGCGCTTGCCGGGGCCGGTAAAGGACGCCAATGGCGACATCACAGATGCGGGTGAAATGCTTGTTTTCGTTGCTGGGCAACCCGTCATCCGGGGCCGCCAGATTCTTTATTTCCGGGACCCCATATTTTCAGCGCGATCAAAGATGCCGCCGCCGAAAATGACAGACCGAGTGCGCGAACAGACGGTCCGTACCGGAGGCGTCCGGCCAGCGCTGGGAGGCGCAGCCAAGGGAGGTTTTATAATCCCATGAGTGCGCGACGCTTTGTTTTTTCCGCGTGGGCACTGACCGCCGCCGTTGGTATCACCGCCGCCGTGGCCACCGGGGCCGGGTTTCGGCTGAACACGACCGCATCGGCACCTGCCGGGCTTTGGCGGATCGCGCCAGTAAATGCAGCACAAATCACGCGCGGGTCTCTCGTATCTATTTGCCCGCCACCGCTTGGCGTTGTTGTCGCCATGCGTGAACGTGGAAATCTGCATCCTGGGGATTGTCCGCTGACTGCTACCACACCGCTGTTAAAGGCCGTGCTGGCCGTTGCGGGCGACATTGTGTCAGTGCAGAGTGGGGCGATTGCCGTCAACGGTAAGCCCATCCCTGATAGCGGCCAGATTCCTGGAATGCCCGCGTGGCCGAGCGGGACATACCATGTGCAGCCCGGCGAGATATGGGTTTTCTCTGGCTACAGTACCGCGAGTTTTGACAGCCGCTATTTTGGGCCGGTCTCAGCCGAGAACCTGCGTGGGATAGCCAAGCCGTTCCTTGTGCATGGCAATGTGGATTCAATAAATGGAGGGAGCAACCATGAGCATCGCCGGGCTGGGGCTTGAGATCATCGCCGCGTGTGCGCCCAGCGTCGCCCCGGCAACAGTGCAACAGATCGTCGAAGTGGAGAGCAAGGGTAATCCGCTTGCAATCAATGTCAATGGCGCGGCCTTATCGCGCCAGCCGCGCGATGCTGTCGATGCTGCCAATCTGGCGCGCGAATACATCAGGCAGGGTTACACCGTCGATTTGGGCCTGATGCAAGTGAACAGCACCAACTTGCCGAAGTTGGATTATACAATTGAGGATATGTTCGACACTTGCAAAAACTTGCGCGCCGGGGCTGCCGTTCTGTCGAACTTTTTTACGCTGGCGCTCACCCACTACCCGGCTCCACAGACCGCCTTGCGGGCGGCACTATCGGCCTACAACACCGGCAGTTTTACGCTGGGTTTTGCCAACGGTTACGTCGCCAAATATGTAGGCGCAGACACGGGCGCACCAGTGCATTTTTCCCGGACCCCAGGCGCTTCCGGGGCGCCTATCAATCCATTCACGGCAACGACCGTTGTTTACGTCCGACAACTGAAGGAAACGACCATGACCAAAGAGACGACGCTACCTGTCATCAGTCGCAATGAGGAGGACGCGGGTGTGCCGGGCGTGCGGGTGGAGCTTACCGCCGAACAGGCCGAGCGAAACGGAGCTTTTGAAGAAACCGCCATGAGCGAGGAGGATGCATGGGAGTCAAACACCGATCTTGCGACCGACCCGAACGCGACCGGCATTGTGATCGGCGGGCACCTGGGCGGCGCCGCTGACGCCAAGAGGTAATCACCATGAACAAAGACTATGCCCAGGAAGTGGCGGCGCGGATCATCGAGCAGCTACAGCAGGGAACCGCGCCATGGCAAAAACCATGGAAGCCCGGCGAATTGCAGCTTCCATACAACGCCGCGACCGGAAAAGCCTACCGTGGCATGAATACTATGTGGCTGCACATGCAAGGATACGCTGATCCGCGATGGATGACCTACAAACAGGCCGAAGGCGTAGGCGCGCAGGTCCGCAAGGGATCGAAGGGTGCTCGAATTACCTACTTTAAGTTTTACGACGAAAAGCCGATGAAGGACGACCAGGGGCGTCCCGTGCTTGATGCAGATGGCAAACCCCGGACTACTCGGGTCGAACTCGACCGACCGCAAATGTTCGGCGCCGTTGTATTCAACGCCGAACAGATAGACGGGCTGCCCGCATTGACGGCCAAACCGACCGCTCCGGCGCCGGAGCGCCACGCGAGAGCCGAGGCCATCTTGGCAAATTCCGGCGCAAAAATTACCCACGTTGCTGGTGATAGGGCCTTTTACCGGCCCAGCACAGACAGCATCACCCTGCCGCTGCTCAATCAATTCAGCGGGGCCGATACCTATTACGCAACCGCCCTGCACGAACTCGGACATTGGACCGGCCACGAGAGCCGCCTCGCCCGCGATCTTTCGCACCCGTTTGGGAGCGAGGGTTATGCCAAAGAGGAACTGCGCGCAGAGATCGCCAGCCTGATGCTGGGCGAGCGATTGGATATAGGCCACGACCCAGGCGCACATGCCGCCTATGTCGGATCATGGATCAAGGCCCTACAAAATGACCACCGCGAGATTTTCCGGGCTGCCGCCGACGCCGAGAAGATCCATGCCTATGTGATGGCGTTCGAGCATGAGCAGGCGCACGAAAAGACGCAGGGCGTCGTCGCCGAAATCGGCCAGCGCGCTCGCTTTACTCCCAACGCCGAGCGTGTGGCGCTGGGAGGCATGACGATAGAGGGCGTCGTAGTGGACGCGGCGCGCACGCAGGCGGGCAATACCCGCTACCGAATCCGGACCGACGAGATTGCCCCGCAGGACGGCCAGCCACAGGAGTGGCTTGTCTATACCAATCACGGCAGCATCGAACAGCTACCGGGGCGGGGCGTGGATACCAGTCCGATCGCACTCACGCGCGAGCGCGAGCAGCGCGTGCCCGTGCTGCAAGAACCACCGGAGGTAGGTAGCATGACGCCGCAACGAACCTATTTAATCGTCCCGTACCGGGAAAAAGACACCGCCAAGAAGGCCGCTCTTGATGCCGGTTTCCGGCTCCAATGGGACAAGGAGGCAAAGCAGTGGTACGCCCCCGAAGGCGTTGACGTAAAGCAGAGCGCGCTTGCGCGATGGTTGCCTGAAAACACCAAAGTGCAGGTCGAGCGGGTGCCATCGCCGGAGCAGTCTTTCGGGGATGCGATCCGGGCGGCGGGGCTGGCCCTTGAAGGAGCGCCAGATATGGACGGCAAAATCCATCGGGTTGCCGTGGCGGGAGACAAGGGCGGGGAGAGGAGTGGAGCCTATGCCGGGCACCTGGAGGGACGTATCCCAGGCGGATACATCCAAAACTACAAGACCGGCGAGCGCACGAACTGGAGATATGAGGGCAAGGTGGCAGGTATCGGCGCGGATGAACGCGAGCGGCAGAACCGCGAGGCGGTCGAGCGGGCAGGGCGCCGCGCCGCCGAACTGGCGGCAAAGCACGAAACGATGGCGAAGATCGCGCAAGCATTATGGGACGCGGCACCACCGGCGCCCGCCGATCATCCCTATTGCGTCGCCAAGGGTATCGAGCGGCCCGGCGTGAACGGGTTGCGGGTGGTGCCCCAGGACGTGCCCGACGAGGCTAAGGAGCGAGGCGTCAGAATCGCCAAGACCGTGCGCACTGCCAAGGCTATGCGGGATGCAGAGCCGGATGCGCGTGTTTTTATCGCCGGGGATTTGCTTATCCCGGCCCGAGATGGGGACGGCAAGCTATGGACCGTTCAGAGCGTCAACCCGCAATTCAAGGGCTTCATGAAAGCCGGTCGCAAGACGGGCCTCTATACCGTTGCCGGGGCTGATCCGTCCGCCTTTGCGGCCATGCTCGACAATGACCCGACCACACCTTTGATGCTGGCCGAAGGCTACGCCACGGCTGACACCGTGGCGCGCTTGCGTGGCCATCCGGTGGTGGCCGCGTTCGATTCGGGCAATCTCGACGCTGTTGCGCGCAGTTTGCGCGAACGCTGGCCGGATCGCCCGTTGCTGATCGCCGCTGACAACGATCACAGGGCCGAGAGTGAGGTGATGCCTGACGGTAAGGTCGGCATCAATGTCGGCCTGAAGAAGGGCCAGGAAGCAGCAGGCAAGCACGGCGGGGCGGTGGTGGCGCCGGGATTCGCCGCGACCGAAAGAGGATCGGACTGGAACGATTACGCCCAGCAGCACGGTGACGAGGCGGCGAGGCGGGAAATGGAGCGGGTGGTGGCGCAGGCAAAAATTGAATGCGCCATGAACGCGGATCGCATGGCAAGCCTAGCGCGCGAGCGCGAAGCGGAGGCCCGCAATGATCCGACGACGAGCGCCGACGACGCCTTTGTGGCGAGCGAGCGAGCGGCAGCGCATGGCTTGATCGGGCGGGCCGTTGCCGGGAGCGCGGAGGTCCGCGCCCAAGCTACCGATGCGCTGGCCGCGAATGCGTCCGGCGGCGTCCGACCGCTGGCCGCCGCCATCGACAGTTTGGACCGCACAAATGCCGAACAGGCCGACGAGATTATGGAGCAGCGGCAGGCGGTGCAGGACGGTCATAACGACAGCAAGGATAGTGAGCGGGCGGCGGCGTGGAGTGTAGAGCGTCGTGCGGGCGATCATCGTCCAACCGACCGCATAGTGGACGGGGCCGACTGGCATCGTGGACAGATGATGCGTTTGCAGGAGAGGTCGGAAAGCCCGCAAGACTTGGAGCGAGCGGTGGCGGCGCTGGGGCCGCGCCCCGCCGAAGGCGAGATGATCCGCCTCAATCAATACGGTGCGCGGGTCGTTGAGCGGGCTACCAAAGCGCCGGAGGGCGCCATTCCTGGTAGGAGGCGGGCGCAGGGGCAGGGTGCGGAGCTTTGACATCGAGGCCTGCCCGTTTCGGCGGGCGGGCTTTTCCATCGCAGGCCCCAGCGCCGCTGGGCAAGAAGTCGTAGAGAAACCAAAAGGATGGAATTATGACTGACGAAAAAGAGCACCTACCTTTCGCCCCGTTGGGCCACACGCTGATATTCGGGCCGACCGGCGCAGGCAAATGTTTTTGTATTTTTGACTATATCGACAAAAATGGCCGATGGATCAACAGGACCCCGCAGGAATCAAGCGGAGGTCCGCAGAAATCGCCCCCTCACCTTGGGTGAAGATCGCGCGAGGGCGGGGAGAACTCCCGCCTTCGCGCGCCATGGCGCAAGAATCAATCCGGCGTCCCGCCATAGATGCGGGTGAAAACGTCCTCGCGGCCCGCCTTGTTCGTTTCATCCAGCCGACGCTCATGATCACGGTCTAGTCCCGTCGCCGACGCCAGCTTGAGAAGAAATTGGTCATTGGTAAAAAGCCAGTGCGCCAAGTCATCGCATTGCTTGAACAAATCTGGGGCGTTCGTCTGGATCGCATCGGCGATCTTGGCGCTGTAGCTGATCCGCTGGCTGATTCCCCCAAGGTAGTCATTCAAGACCAGCAGGACACCATGCAGATCATCCTGGTGGCGAGCCTTGGCCGTCCTCTCGTCGTGCCAAAGCTTGGCCAAGCTTTTGGTGCTATCAAGCTCGCGCTGCAATTGGATGATGAGGCGGTGGCAAGCCAAGCCTAGAATCAAGCATAAGACGATTAGAGCGGTTATCAGCACGATTACCATCGGTTTTTTTCCTCGGATTTGTGCCGGTTAGTAGGGACTCCCGTGCATCGGAGGCTACGAATAAACCGGCGGGCTTTCTGGATTGCACGGCCCAATTATATCCTAAAGGCTATTGAGCAATCATCGCCTACAGTGTCCCACAAACGACCGTTTACGCGGCAGGCGTAAGGTGTCCCACAATTACACCTTTGCAGTGTAATTTGGGACAGTGTACAATAAGGGACAGTTGCGGGACACATGCCCGCATTTTGGAGGCTCAGGAATGAGAGGCATTGCATCCAAAAGAGCGAGCGGGTTGCTGGTGGGCGACTTGATCGTGACTCGTATTCCCGGTCATGCGGCCTTTGTGGATCGCGTTTGCGATGTACGCTTTGTGATCGACGGCAAGGTGCATGTGGACCTTAATCATTGGACGGCGGTGGCGATCTATGACGATGGCCAGAGTGTGGACATCATAGATGCACGGAGACCGAAAGCATGAGCGGCATCAAAAGCACAGGCCCTTTGAGCGCGGAGAAGCGGGCGCGCATCGAGCGCAGGATTGCACGGCAGGCCATCGCCGATTTGCTTGCGGCGGGTTATCAGGTGGCTGTATTTGAGGGCGGCGACATTATTTTAGGGGCCACCAGTAACGTGCGATCCATTCTCGATGTCATGGAAGAACTCGATGAATGTTACCTGTTTGCAATGGTGAGTGATGATGCAGGGAAGACGAGGCGGGCCGGGTGGATTCGCTTTTTTCGGGGGAATGGCGGCTGGGATTTTATCAACGACTACACCACCAACCTCGAACCTTTGCTCCTCAGGACAAACGCGCTCGCCGAGCGTGTGGCCACTGATTGACAATGCACGATATAGGAGAGCTTGTAGGCTACGCGCGCGTCTCGACGCCAGAGCAAGACATTACCATGCAAGTGGATGCCCTGCGGCGGGCCGGTTGTCGCGTGATTTTTGAGGATCGCGCAAGCGGTGCAAACACGGAGAGGCCCGGCCTCGCAAAAGCTTTGGCCTACCTTCGGCCCGGCGACACTCTCGCCGTCTGGAAGATCGACAGGTTAGGCCGGTCGCTGCCCCACCTGGTAAGGGTGGTGGAGGACTTGCGCGAACGCGGCGTGGGATTCAGGTCGCTGACAAATGCCGGTATGGACACGACCAGCAGTGAAGGCCGGTTGTTGTTCGGTGTTTTTGCGGCCCTTGCCGATTTTGAGCGCGAGCTTATCCGTGAGCGGACAAGGGCCGCTCTTGCTGCGCGGCGCGCGGCTGGCATCCGTGGCGGGCGGCGGAAATCAATCACGCCAGCCCTGCTTGAGCGAGCGCGTAACTACATTGAGCATAGGGGCCTCACCGTGCGCGAGGCGGCGGCGGCCTTGAAGGTCAGCAAATCGGCCCTCTATCGCGCCTTGGCCGAAGCGCGGACAAAATCACAAGCATAGGTGGCCTCATGTCGCATCCAACCCTTACCTACCTTCTTGGCGCGGCCTACGCCCCGGCGCATCGCCTTGCGCGTTTTTGCATGTGGTTTTATGTCGTTTACGGCGTCCTTATCCTGGCGATGGCGCTGGCCGCCGACCGGGCTGCCGTGAGCATCCCCGTCTACGGCAAGCCCCTTGCCACCGCTATGGTCATTCACATCATCGACAGGGTTTACGGGGCCGCTATTGCCAAAAAAAGGGCCGGATGACCGGCCCTTTTGGCGACGGATACCTTTTCTTCAACGAAGAACGAAAATCCCTAGGGCCGGAGGCATGGTAGCGGCTGCCGCCCCCGTTCCGAAGGCCAGCGCCGCCGCGCGAGCGTTCGGGCTGTCCCGATTGGCGGCGAGATATTGGGCCAGACCGACCCCACCGCCTGCCGCCGCCGTGGCGCCTGCTTTGGCGGCTTTTCTGGTCGCATTCCCGCCAGCCTGCGCCAGCGGGCCTACCACATGCGACAAGGCTTGTAGAGGCGATATGCCGCCTGTCACCTGCCGCAGTTCGTCAGTAGTGAGTTCCGCTGCATGAGCGCTATTCAGCCCGGCGGCCCCGAAAGCCGTCATGATAATGCCTACCCCAAACTGCAAAAAACCCTTCGCGCGATTTGCCATTTACTTCTCTCCTTTTGGTGTTAATTCTGACGAGCCAGCGGATGCCCTTGCCACGGCGGAAGGACCATATCTTTGGTGACCATGACGACAAAGCGATAGCCGGGCCGGATTTCCAGCGTCGGCTGGATGTCGAGATTCCGCCGTGTCATTTCCATCCCGAGTTGCCCAAGCTGGCGGCCGAGTTCGGCGGCCAAGATTTGCTGCGAGTCGTAGCCGCCAAATTGGTTGCCCGAGTCGGGTTGCGATAGCTGTATACCCGCCGAAAACAACGATAGCATGAAGGCATTGCCAAAAATGCGCCAATAGTGG
>WOYI010484257.1_pt1 | contig 27980 bp, 28 predicted proteins | sample 6423411 | NCBI WGS metagenome assembly WOYI01 (sample SAMN13441803, study PRJNA592873) | oil field metagenome | biome: oil field; feature: oil-well bore; material: oil-contaminated soil; isolation source: oil-contaminated soil from oil-well borehole | place: Germany: Wietze | collected 2016-10-18 ...
CCTATACCAGATGAAGCACCTGTAATGATGACAACCTTATCAACAAACCATGTTTGCTCTTTAAAGTTGTATTTAAAAAGGCCTCTTGTTCTCATGATAGTATAATATTTGACTATTTTAGTTTATTGGTCAAATGTATCTATTTTTTATTTGATGCCAAATTTTTCAATGATGTGTCGGCTAACTTTATTTCAATCATTGAAGTATTCGCAAAGACAAATTCATTTTCTTACTCACCAAGGATACTTTATTCCTATAGTGTCGGGAAAAGCGAGATTACTTATTAAGTTTATGAGTGGCATGCAAAGACTTATTCTATATCCCTGCTATTGTAAACGAGTCAGAGATTGTCCATAGCCCATAACTGCCAGTATAATCCATATTCCACTCAAGAGTATAACTCTTCTTGCTTTCAAGTTCCTGTACATCTCATCCTGAGTATGTAATGCACAATTGCGAACTGCAAAGGGAACGTAACAAAAGGCGTCAAAGGCATCATACAACAATTCAAGTCGCTGTACTTGAGGGGTTTAACATTTTAGAGGTCTGACACTGCATCCACTAACCTCAGGTGACTTTTCCTATTCCCAGGGCCTGGGTTGAGCGGCAGAGAGAGTATCGAGATAGCTCATCTCGTCAGCGGTGATCTCAAAATCGATGTCGATATTTTGCCTGATGTATTCGGGATGGGTTGACTTCGGGAGGGGCAGAGCACCCTTCTGCAGCACATAGCGGATGGAGATCTGTGCCACGCTCTTGCCGTACTTCTCTGCCATGGCGGCAAGCTCCTTGCTGTCAAGCAGCCTTCCCGTTGCAAGCGGAGAATAGCCCTCAACCAGGATTCCGTTCTTGCGGCAGTGGTCAGTTATCTCCTCCTGCGGATGGCCTATGTGCAGTTTTATCTGGTTGACCATGGGCCTGACACGTGAGTTGTCAAGAATAGCATCGATATCCTTTACACTGAAGTTTGAAATGCCTATGGAACGGGTTTTGCCACTCTTGTAAAATTCTTCCATGGCCCTCCATACTTCTATATTTTCCTTTGTATAGTCTGCTCCGATCTTATCCCATGGCCAGGGAGCATGTATCAGGTAAAGATCAATGTAGTCAAGTCCTATCTTTGTCATCGTGAACTGGATATGACGGACCGCCTGGTCATAGCTCTTTATCTCTGCCGGCAGCTTTGAGGTGACGAAAATCTCACTGCGGGCAATGCCGGAGTCAATTATTGCCTGACCGACGCTGGCCTCGTTGCCGTAGGCCTGTGCTGTGTCAATGTGTCGGTAACCTGCCTTAAGAGCTTCTTTTACCGAGTTATAGGCAATGTCACCTGAAGGAATTTGCCATGTGCCGAAACCAATTGCAGGTATTGTCACTCCGTTGGCAAGTGTGAAGAAATCGGTGCTTTTCATTGTGTAGTTTAAATATGTGATATAAAAATACTGATTACTATCTAATAACCCTCATTCAGCAAAATTGTTGACCCCCTGCGGGGAAATGGGGGGTTTTGTTTGATCATGGTCCTGCAATAATATAACTCCTGCGGAGTAAAATTTTATGTTTTCACATCGCTGTTCAGCCCCTTTATCTGTAGGACATACAGTATTGCAAAGCCTGCATCAGCAAGAAAAAGTTATCCCGGTTATCATTTCTGCTCTCCATTGATTAAATTCACTTCCTGTATAAATAACAGTAACTATGCTGAAAGGAATCTCTCCCCTCATCTCACCCCAGCTGCTTGAGGTGATAGCCCAAATGGGCCACGGCGACGAGCTGGTGCTGGCCGATGCGCACTTCCCCGGCGAGAGTCTGGGCAAACGGGTTGTCAGGGCAGACGGACTGCGTATCGCCGACCTGCTGGAGGCTATCCTACCGCTCTTCGAGCTTGACACCTACGTTCCTCACCCGTTGATCATGATGGAGCCTGTGGCAGGTGACACCCTCGACCCACAGGTTGATATCTCATACCAGCAAAGTATCTGCCTTACCAATCCTGAACTACCGACCATAAAACGCATCGACAGGTATGCCTTTTATGAGAGAACAAAAAGCGCATTTGCCGTTGTCATGACAGGAGAGACAGCGAAGTATGCTAATATTATTCTTATAAAAGGAGTTACGCCGGTTTGACTAAACAGTTACTTCAGAACCATGTATATATGAAGTATGACTCAATATAATTTCTTATAAAAGCTTGAATATAATTTAAATAAAGATGTTAAGTAAAATGAAATTAAAACCATCTTTCCAGATCAGTTCTATTCTGTTGTTCGTCCTGTTTTTCACAACCTATAGCATTAATACTGTCGAAGCCCAGAGACTGAAGGCCGGTCCCCAGGACCTCTCCTTCTTTTCATTGGTGGACGACGCTGACCAGCCATATGCTGTCTATATTCCTGACAATTTCGATGAGTCCAGGCAATACCCCCTGGTGGTTTTCCTTCACGGGGCTTACTCAAACCACCGTCTCGGGTTGAGGCGCCTGTTTGGCGTGGGCAACAGTCAGGGTTACGACTTCATAAAGCCGGGCACTGTACCTTATGAAAATGATGTTGAGGCAACCAGGTACTGGCCGCCATTAAGGCCTGTGGATTATATCGCAGCCGCTCCCTATGCCCGGGGCACCGCCGGCTACCAGGGCATTCCCGAGCAGGATGTATACGAGATGATTGATGATCTTAAGTCGCGTTTCCTGATAGATGAAGACCGCATTTACCTTACCGGCCTCTCCATGGGAGGAGGGGGCACACTATGGCTGGGACTGACACGTCCTGACATCTGGGCAGCCATTGCCCCGGTCTGCCCGGCACCACCGGAAGGAACCACAGAGCTTGCCGGAAACGCTTTTAACCTGCCGGTTCATCTCTTTGTTGGAGACAAGGATTTTCTCTATCCCGTGGCTTCCGGGTGGAAGGCAAAGCTTGAGACAACAGCGCAGAGGCTCGATTACATAGAATACCCCGGCGTGGGGCACAACAGCTGGGAGTGGGCATATAAGGACGGGTTCATCTTCGAGTGGTTTTCCCAGTTCAAGAGAGATATGTACCCTGAGCAGGTTAAGTTCAGCTCGAGGTGGTTCAGGTACAACAAGGCCTACTGGGTAAAATTTGATGATCTTGTGCCGGGTCAGATGGCAACAATCGATGCAAGATTCACCGGAAACAACCGGATTGAGGTACAGACCACCGGCCTGGGGGCTTTTACCCTTAATCTTGAGGGCCATCCCATGTTTGATGCGGCAAAGAAGGTCTCCCTTACTGTTGACGGCCGGTCGTTCTCAGTGAAGAGTGCCGGTGCTGTCTCTTTCACAAAAACCAGGGGAAGCTGGGCAAACAGGAAATTCACTCCCGGGCTGACAGCCAAGCAGCCGGGCGGCGAGGGCCCGATCTCCGCAGCCGTTGCCGGTAGCCATCTCTATGTCTACGGTACCGGCGGCGATCCGTCACGGGAGGAGCTGGCAGCCAGGAGGGCGCAGGCAACTGCTGCAGCCGACTGGATGGGCCGCGGAGGACGGATAATGGTTTTTCCGCGGGTCATCTCCGATCAGCAGGTAAGACAGAGCGATTATGTGACCTCCAACCTGATACTCTTCGGCACCAGGGAGACAAATGCCATCATAGAGAAGTTTGCCGACAGGCTTCCCATGCATCTCGATGCTGGCACCGGGGATTACGGCCTGCTCTATATTTACCCGATGAACAGGCATTACCTGCTCATCAGCTCAGGTCTCCCGTGGTGGACTTCGCCGAAACAGGCCGCCAGAGAACAGAGTCTGACCTTCATGGGCTCGAATATCGAGATGCTGAAAGAATTTGGTGATTTCATACTGTTCCGCGAGAGTCCTGACAATGTAATCAGCCAGGGAACCTTTGACAACGAATGGAAACTCGCGAACTCTGATGCTGCTGCACTGCAATCCTCAGGAGTAATAAGCCTGCGGTAGGATCTGGTTTAAAAAGGTTCAGAGAAATTCAATTCGTAAATAAAAGTCTATAAGCAAATGAAACCTACATGAGAAGAAACTCACACAATGGAATGATCATTCTATTTCATGTAAGTTCCATTGGACCAATGCAATAATAATTAAATAATCAAATGAAATCAAAAGTAGTAATGGCTTTTTCAATTCTGACGGCCCTTATTGCAGGATGCCGTAGCGAGAAGCTTTCGGAAGCTACCGTAAAGCTTGATGACGGCCTTGTTCAGGGCACCGTTGAGGATGGCATAGCCGTTTTCAGGGGGATACCCTTTGCCGCCCCTCCGGTGGGCGAACTGCGCTGGAAGGCTCCTCAGCCCGTTAAGCCCCGGGAGGGGGTTCTGAATGCAGATAAATATGCCCCTGTGCCGGTACAGGCAAAAACGCAGTGGATGGGTGAGGTAGAGATGTCAGAGGACTGCCTCTATCTTAACGTATGGACCCCGGCGAAATCATCACGGGAAAAGCTTCCGGTGATGGTCTGGATCTACGGCGGGGGATTCTCCAACGGCGGCACTGCATCACCCCTTTACAGCGGTGACAATATTGCCAAAAACGGTGTCATCATGGTCAGCGTGGCCTACCGCCTCGGTGCCCTCGGGTTCATGGCTCATCCTGAATTATCGGCGGAATCGGAGAACGGTGTCTCGGGCAACTACGGACTGCTTGATCAGATTGCGGGGCTGAAGTGGGTACAGGATAATATAGAAGCCTTTGGCGGAGACCCTGGTAAGGTGACAATTTTCGGAGAGTCCGCCGGCGCCATTTCCGTAAGCATGCTCTGTGCCTCACCACTGGCAAAAGGGCTATTCACAGGTGCCATCAGCCAGAGCGGCGGGTCATTCTGGCCGGTGAGCGACAGCAGGGGTATGGGAGACTTTATGGTCACACTGAAGGGTGCTGAACAACAGGGGCTCGAGTTTGCCGAAAGAATGGGCGCACAGGACCTTAAGGCACTCAGGGCGGTACCGTATGACAGATGGCTCGATGATCCGCTGTCGCAGATGGGCGGTTTCTGGCCCAACGCTGACGGCTATGTTATTGTCGGAGACCAGTACAGACTCTACCGGGAAGGCAACTACAATGATGTAAACGTCATTATAGGCACCAACTCGGATGAGGGATCAATGTTTGTTCAGCCGATGGAGCCGCAGCAGTATTCCGATCTGATAAAGGCACGTTTCGGTCCGCTGGCGGAGAGGGCGCTGGAACTATACCCGGGCAATGACCAGCTCGAGGTATATCACTCCCTGTCAGACATATTCCGTGAGATTGCCTTCGCCTGGCCCTCTTATACCTGGGCACGGCTGCAGTCAGAGACGGGCAGCTCAAGAGTCTACACCTATTACTTTGACCAGTTCAGAGCGGAACCTCTCTTCCCCGATGGTCCGGTGGCCAGGGGTGCCGCTCATGCCTCGGAGATGGCCTACGTCTTCAGACATATGGGTCTGAACCCAAATGTGCAGGCCACAGAAGAGGAGCAGGCCCTTTCAGACCTCATGATTAAGTACTGGACCAACTTCGCGAAGAGTGGCGACCCCAACGGTGAAGGCCTGCCGGAGTGGCCTCTGTTCAGCGAGGGTGAGGAGACAGTACTCTGTTTCAGGGGTGCCGCACCGGCTACAATAGCAGTACCAAATCTTGAAAAACTGGAGTTTATGGATGAATATTTCCGGTGGCTACGTCAAAAATAGCTATCATTGCGCAGGAATATTGCACCATGAAGAACATTAAAAGCGTGGTATTTGATATCGGGGGTGTTCTGATAGACTGGAACCCGAGGCACCTTTTCAGGAAAGTCTTCGATAATGAAGAGGAAATGGAGTGGTTCCTTACGAACATCTGCACCTATGAATGGAATGTACAGCAGGATGGCGGCAAACTCTTCAGTGTTGCCACCGCTGAACTCCAGGCGAAATACCCTGAGTACAGTGACAAGATTGCCCTCTATTACGACCGCTGGGAGGAGATGCTCAACGGTGAGATAAAAGAGACGGTTGAGATATTCCGTAAGCTTAAATCGGACGGAATGCTCATCTACGCTCTTTCTAACTGGTCACACGAAGCCTTTCCCGTAGCCTATAACCGCTATGACTTCATGAAGGAGTTTGACGGCCTGGTGGTCTCCGGTTACGAGAAGCTGCTGAAGCCTGATCATGCAATATACCGGGTGCTGATGGAGAGATACAACATCATCCCGTCAGAGTCGGTTTACATTGATGACAACAAACCAAACGCTGATGCTGCGGCAGAGCTGGGGTTTCACTCAATTCATTTCCTGTCGCCCGACCAGCTGCGGGCAGAACTGAAGGAACTGGGTGTTGATATATGATCCGGAGCGGCCGGAACATTTATCTCCCGATTCCGTCCTGCCTGATGACTTACTCCTGTGAAGCTGTATTTGCCAGACCCGGGTCAGGCAAGGCCTCACTCGTTGTCAAGAATGGCCTTCAGTCCCAGGTATACCGGCGGGAGCTCTGCGTCAAAGGCCTCGCTGTAGAGCTCCATGGCTGCTCCCAGGGCGGTAGCATAGTCGATGGTGCTGGCATAGACCATCTTATCCGGTAACCGTGCAGCAAGGATTCTCATAAAAGTGTCATTGCGTGCAAAACCGCCTGTCACATAAATTATCTCCGTGGTGTCATCCTCAGGGATGATCAGCCGGTATGCACCCAGGCACTCGTCAATCAGGTCGTACATCATCTGGTGATAGGCATCGGCATAGGTCAGGAAGTGTGAAAGATCAGCCTCCCTGTCAGCCATGCCCTCCGGGATGCCGTGGCGGAAGAAGGCTCTTCCCCGCTTGTTTGCCTGCATCCTGCCTATCTTTTTGCTCTTGATCCTGATGGTCTTGTACAGCTCTCCCGTAACCCCGAAGTGATCATCGAGCATGGTGACATTCCTGTCGTGGATCTCTCCCAGCAGGAATCGCGAACTCTTTACCTGCTGCCCGGCAACGGTTATGATCTCCGCAGTGCCTGCCTCGAGCTGTTCGTCTGTCAGTGGCTCCCTGTCAAAAGGGTTCATGAAGATACACCAGGTGCCGGTGGAGACCAGAATAAAAGTCTTGTCAGTATCCTTCAGGTAAGGTATCAGCGAGACGGTGGAGCTGTTTATGACGTGACATTTACGAGGTTTTATACCCACATGGGCGCATTTCAGTATCTCCTCCAGGTCACTCTCCAGGCCGCTCAGGCAGCCGTCGCCGGCAGCCATACTCACTGCAGTGATCTTGTAAATGGAGTCGGATATCACCTCGCTGAGACATGACTTTATCCACTTCTCGATTGCCGGGAGGTCATCACATGGATGACCCTCACTGTCGACTACTTCTCCGATAATCTTCTCCTCGGTCTGCACGGGATTAAGGCTCCTGTCAAAAAGCTGGAACCTCTTCCAGGTCCTGCCGATATCGAAAACGGCTATTACATAAGTGTGATCATAGCTCATATTAATTCCTGTTTGTTTCCCAAAGATAAAAAATTGGTTATCCCGGATAGGCTATGTTGCGGATCAATTTCCTAACTTCAGCATTTCAAATTCTCTGACCAATGAACTGGATCGATTTTGTCATAATTGCCCTGCTTGCATTCGGGCTGATACAGGGGTTCATCAACGGGCTGATAATAGAGATTGCAGAACTGGCGGCGCTGGTACTGGGAATCTGGGGTGCCATTCATTTTTCGGACTGGACGGCCGGCAAACTGTCGGGATGGTTCGACATGCAGTCGTCATGGACAGGCATTATCGCATTTGCCGTCACCTTTATCGCAATAGTGATAGGCGTCTATCTGCTGGGCAAGCTGCTCGACACCCTCCTGAGGGCTATGGCACTGGGATTTGTGGTCAAATCCCTGGGCGCCGTCTTTGGTGTTCTTAAGACCGCACTGATACTGAGTGTTGTCTTTGTCTTCCTCAACAGCATCGACGAGAAGAGACATTTCCTGCCCTCATCCACCATATCCAAGTCATTTCTCTATAATCCGATCGCGGATCTTGTGCCTGCGATATTCCCGCTGGTCGAGGGCGGCAGCCTCATTGACAGCTTCAACAGGCCAAAAAAGCATTCGCCGGGGCTGACCATCTGACCGGTTTTGATATCTTTGCGGCACCTGAATTCAAGATTCTGATGATCAATTTTGTTGAAGAGCTGAGATGGAGGGGGATGATACATGACATCATGCCCGGAACAGAAGAGTTCCTGCTGAAGGAGAGGAGCTCGGCATATGTTGGTTTTGATCCCACGGCAGACTCACTGCATATAGGCCACCTGGTGGGAGTGATGATGCTGAAGCATTTCCAGAATGCGGGACATACACCCATAGTGCTTATAGGGGGTGCCACAGGCATGATCGGAGACCCCTCCGGCAGGTCCGAGGAGCGCAACCTGCTCAGCGAGGAGACACTGCGTCATAACCAGGCCTGTCTGAAGAGACAGTTCGGGAAATTTCTCGACTTCAGTTCGTCAGCACCCAACAGAGCGGTGATGGTCAACAACTACGACTGGATGAAGGAGTACTCATTCCTTGGTTTTATGAGGGATATCGGCAAGCACATCACCGTAAACTACATGATGTCAAAGGATTCGGTGAAAAAGAGGCTTGACTCCGAGACAGGCCAGGGGATGTCATTCACTGAGTTCTCGTACCAGCTGGTGCAGGGCACCGACTACCTCCATCTCTATAGCAGCCACGGTTGCCGCCTGCAGATGGGCGGATCGGACCAGTGGGGCAACATCGTCACAGGCACCGAGCTGATCAGGCGCAAGACCGGCGGTGAAGCGTGGGCCATGACATGCCCGCTGATAACCAGGAGCGACGGACGCAAGTTCGGCAAAACCGAGAGCGGCAACGTCTGGCTTGACCCGGCAAAGACAACCCCATACAGCTTTTTCCAGTTCTGGCTCAACGTGACTGACGATGATGCGGAGAAATTTATCAAAATCTTTACTATGCTCTCGCGCAGCGAGATAGAAGATCTTGTTGCAGCTCACCGCGCAGAGCCGCACCATCGCCTCCTGCAGAAACGGCTCGCTGAAGAGGTGACGGTCATGGTTCACTCACGGGAGGAGTACGAGGCGGCCGTGGAGGCTTCCCAGATACTCTTCGGCAAGGGTACTACCGAACAGCTGCAGCGCATGGATGAGAACACATTCCTCTCCGTCTTCGAGGGAGTGCCTCTCTTTGACATTGACAGGGAGGTGCTGACGGCAGGGGTTAACGTCTCGGACCTCTGTGCACTTCACACGAAGATAGCCGACTCAAAGGGAGAGATAAGACGACTGATACAGGGCGGGGGTGTCAGTCTCAACAGGAGCAGGGTGGACAGTCCGGATATGACCGTCACTGCGGATCACCTGCTGAACAACAGGTACCTCCTCATTCAGAAAGGCAAGAAGAGCTATTACCTGGTAAGAGTGACATAAACAAAGAGAAGCTCCATGGAACAAAAAGTAAAGGCCGAGTTCAGGGCGGACTCCTTTGACCTTTTGAATTTTATCATCCGCCACTTCAGGAAATTCCTGGTAGCTGGTGTGGCCGCGGCAGTCATCTCGGCAGTCATATCATTGATGATAAAGCCTTTATATGAATCAACCGTCACCCTTTATCCCTCATCAAACATCACCGAGACCCGGACACTGCTGGGGGAGGCTGCATCCAACACTGAACTCTTCGGGGGCGACGATGCAACAGAAAAACTGATGCAGGTGATAAGCAGTGAACAGGTCAGGAATTACCTGAGGGAGAAGTATGACCTGGCCGCACATTACGGCATCAAACCGACAGAGCGCTATCCCAACACTGTCATAGCCGAAAAGATGGACAGGTATATCCGGAGCTCGAAGACCTCCTTCGGCTCGGTGGAGATAAAAGTCAGGGACCGCGACCGGGAGCTGGCCTGCATCATGGCCAATGATATAGCTGCCCGCGCTGATACCATCTTCAACAACATGCAGCGCAGCGCAGCTGCCGTGACGGTTGAAGAGATAAGCCGCAGCTATGCGGAGCAGGAGGCACTGGTGAGGCAGTATCTGGACTCGCTGACTCTTCTTGATGGTGCTGCCGCCCTGAAGAGCTATGCCATACTTGAAACAGAGACCGACTACCTGAATCTCATCCGTGGCAGACATATTGAGGCGCTGGCACTCAGCCGGCAGACGATGCCCTACACCCTGGTGGTCGATTCTGCCGTGGTGGCTGAAAAAAAAGCCTTCCCGCGGCGCAGTATCATCGTCATTGTCTCTACGGTATCAGCCCTGATACTCATGGCCCTGATCCTCTTCGTGGCAGAAGGGGTGAAGCTGCATCGCGGTGATGACAGGCAGTGAGCTGCTGATATTACTTTTCCCGGCAGCGCTGGCAATACTGTTGCTGGCGCTCTTCTCCCTTGAGCATCTTCTTCTGCTGACTCTCTTTCTTACCCCGCTTTCGCTGCAGCTTAGCTACCTGACAGGAAGCACCGGCATTGACCTTTCCATCCCCACGGAACCGGTCCTGGCGTTGCTGCTGATGATCACTCTCTTCAAGCTTCTGGTCACCCGTGAGTTTCCCTCAAGGCTCCTGCGACATCCGATGACAATTCTGATAGGCCTTTATCTTGTCTGGACACTTGTTACATCGTTGACATCCACAATGCCGGGGGTCTCCTTCAAGACACTGGCATACCGGCTCTGGTTCACGGCGGGGTTCTATCTGATGGCGGCACAGCTGGCCTCCGGTGAGAGATTCAGGCGAAGATACGTGACAGCCTATTCCGCCGGCCTGGCCATCGTGGTGATATATTTCCTCATCAGGGTCCAGGGAGCAGGCTTTCTGAACCAGCAGTTTGCACACTCGGCATGCTATCCCTTCTACAGGGATCACACCTCTTTCGGGGCATCCATGGCCTTTCTCCTGCCTCCGTTGACGGTCATCATGTTCAGGAAGGGCAACGGCCTGATGGCAAAGGTGCTGCTATTCACCTTTCTGCTTCTCTTTGCTGCCGGTTTTATACTATCATACAGCAGGGCCGCATGGGTGAGCCTCATTGCTGCAGCTCTTGCTGGAATAATACTCTGGGTAAGGATGCCTGTCAGGGTGCTCTGGCTCACTGCTGCAGGATTTATCCTGGCACTGGTGCTCAGCGCCGGATTGATATGGCAGAGGATGGACAGCACGACGGAAGACTCCTCTGCTGACCTTAGCCAGCATCTGCGGTCAGCAGCCAATATCTCGACCGACCAGTCGAACCTCGAACGCATCAACAGGTGGAAGTGCGCCCTCAGGATGTTCACCGTCAAGCCTGTCGTTGGCTGGGGACCGGGTACCTACCAGTTCAGCTATGCTCCGTTCCAGAAGGCATCGGAGAGGACGGTAATAAGCACCGACTTCGGCGATGCCGGCAACGCTCACAGTGAATATCTGGGGGTACTCAGCGAGTCGGGACTGCCAGGAGCCCTGCTTTTCCTTCTCATCACGGTGATGGCGGTGATCACGGGAATCAGGGTTTGGTACCGGGGGAGGAGGGGTCGCGAAGGACTTTTTGTTCCGGCCCTGCTCACGGGCCTCATCACCTATGCGGTTCACGGCCTCATGAACAGCTTCCTCGACAGCGATAAGATTGCAGCCCTCTGGTGGGGTTTCATTGCCATATTGGTTGCAATGGATTTGGAAACAGGGAGGAGCTCTGAAGAGGATCAGGGCGGGATTACTAAAGCAACTCCACTGCAAGGATAGAGACATCATCAAAGAGTCTCGGGTTTCCGGGGTGGATGTCAAGATCATCGATCAGGCTCCGGATATTATCCGATACCGGCAGCCTGTCGCAGAAGTGTTTTATGATCGGGGTTGTTCCAAGGTCGATGCCCGCCTCATCTTTCAGCTCTGACAGCCCGTCGGTGTAACAGATGATCTTCGTAGGATTGCTGAGCGTGACATAGTCTGTCCTCACCCACGGCATCTCATCGAGCATGCCCACGCCCACGCAAGACTGTCTAAGCACTGCGGTACGGTGTGTCTTAAGATCCACGGTCACGGGAGGGTTATGGGCAGCGTTGACATATTCGAGCACGCGTGTCTTCAGGTTGTACCTTGCAATGAAGAGGGTGATGAACCGCTCCCCGGCGGAGTTGACCACCACCAGGGCATTCAGTTTCCTTATCAGTTCCTCCAGGCTGGCCTCAGCGGTAAAGATAGACCTGAGGCTGGCCTGAAAATTGGACATCAGGAGGGCGGCTGACATTCCCTTTCCTGATACGTCAGCTATGCAGAAGCCTATCACATTGTCCGAGAGAGTGAGAAAATCATAATAGTCGCCGCCCACCTCATAGTGCGGGTTGTAGAAGCCTTGCACCCTGATCCGCTCATCAGCCGGCAGTCTGTTGTTATCAGGAATAAGCATCGTCTGCATGCGGGCCGCCAGCTCCAGCTCCCGGCGCAGGGCCTCCTGCCGGAGGCTCTCTTTGAAGAGGCGCTGGTTCTCGATGGCAACCACAATTATGCCGGAGATTGTCTGAATGAAATTCAGGTGTTTGATCAGTGGGCTCATCCCCTCGCCCTCCTCGTCGATGTCGCCTATGAGTACATAGGCTGAAGGAATATTGTTGTTGAGCACGGGGATGATGAAATCAACGCTTTTGAACGGCTTTTGGACGACCTCTGTCTGTATCTCCCTGAAGCGCAGCAGGTCGCGTTCAACGTCGATATTGGTCCGGAGATTGTCAGGGAACCCCGAGTTAAGCAGCGCTTCCCACTGCTCACCCTGCTTGTAGAGAAGGATCTTGCCTATGCCAAGGTCATCACGGAGGATTGATTCATACTTCTTCAGCAGATCCGGGGTAGGCAGGTTGGCGTTGATGGAGAGAGTAATATCGAGCAGGGCGTCGAGTTTGAACTTCGACATCTTCAACCTGTCCTTCGGTAGCCTGCCCGGGATCATCACGGCCGTCTCAACCCTTGACGCGTTCGATGTATGACCTGTCGCGGGTGTCAATGCGGATCCTGTCACCCACATTAACAAACAGCGGAACCATTATTGTCGAGCCTGTCTCTATCGTTGCAGGCTTGAGGGTGTTGGTGGCCGTGTCGCCACGTAGTCCGGGTTCGGTATACGTCACCGTCATGACCACGTTGACGGGGAGATCTACCAGAAGTACATTTTCCGTGTCAGCATGAACCACCACCTCTACCGTCTCCCCCTCTTTCAGCAGGTCGCTGTTCTCAAGCATCGTCTCGGGCACGGCTATCTGCTCGAAGGTCTCGAGGTGCATCAGGTGATAACCCATGTCGTCGCTGTAAAGATACTGATATGGTCTGCGCTCGACACGGGCTACGTTGACCCTGACTCCTGAGTTGAATGTGTTGTCAAGCACCTTGCCCGTTGTCACGTTCTTCAGCTTCGTCCGCACAAATGCCGGGCCCTTCCCCGGCTTTACGTGCTGAAACTGTACTATGGTGTAGAGATCATTGTTATATTCGATCACCATTCCGTTCCTGAAATCTGCCGTTGTTGCCATAAAAAATCTGTAATAGCCTTATTTGTCAATAAAATTCAGGGGCGCTCCAAGCCCTTCATAACTTGTCATATCGACGTAAAATGACCCCACAAAGATATCAAAACGTATCTTAACCGGTAAAAAATTTTCATCGGTGGTAAACCACATGGTCATGTCTTCTTCCGTCTGGAAGACTCTTCCCACCTCGGTGACGGGATGAAACCGGTAGCATTCTATCCTGCCACCCTGCGTCTTAATGGTCTCCTTGCCCCAGTATTTCAGTATGATAGGATACAGTTCATCAGCAAACCAGGTTGTCATCTCATATGTCTTGCCGGGGACCGGAGGTTCACCGTTGGCCAGGTGGTATTTTCTGAACCAGTAGAAGCATGAGACAATGTCAAGCAGTCCCTTCGGTGCCGTGTGGTTGCCGGTGAGGTCACTGAACACCAGCGTGGAATCACTCCGGGACCTCTGATCAAACCCCACCTCATTATACTTCCGGTAGTGTCCCTCCTGGATGTTTCTTATTGAGAAGACGGGGAGGTCGCTTTTCGGGTCAATGTAGCTCTCGTATGTGTCTCTCACCTTGTATATCACATCGGCCAGTCCTGTTGTCTGCCCACTTACACGGGCATGCCAGACCGGCTCTCCCCGGTAGAAGGCCTTATTGATTTCAATGGAGGCCTGGCCGCTGCCGACAAGGCCATATCTGATCTGGTATGTCACCCTCTCTCCGGGCATGTAAGGCTGCTTCTGTCCATCAAGCCGTTGCATGCCGGCAGTAACGATCAGCACAAGTAAGATTATTGTCGTTCTCATTGAGCGTCCTGAATTATTTCGGAAAAATCTTTCCCGGAACCGTTGCAATGAATTCCTTGAGATAATATGGTTCAAAATAGGCAACATCCTCAAACTGTTTGTCCTGCAATGCTCTCACCGCCGGTATGTGCAAATATGATGCCGAGAGGGGAAATGGAATGTCGAAGATCGCGTTGGGGTGCCTGATGATCTCCCTGCATTTTTCGGCCCCGTTTCCGAAGAAGATTACCTTGCCGGCTTCCAGCAGTTCACTGTATGATGTTCCGTCTATTATGTCGGCAGATGTCTCCCTGACGGCTGTGCCGTCGCTCCTGAAGACAGCATTGTATACCTCCATACGTCTTGCATCAATCATCGGGCAGAGCAGTGTACCGGATGAGGGTGGCATCGGGTTGGCGACCAGGTATCCGTAATACATTGCCTCGAGAGTGTTAATGCCAATGAGGGGTATGCCGGCACCGTAGGCTATTCCCTTGGCGGCAGAGACGGCAATCCTTAGTCCGGTATATGAGCCCGGGCCCTTGCTCACCGCCACCGCCTCGAGGTCGGCGGCAGTCACCGAGGCCTCTTCGAGAAGAGTGCCGATGATGACTGTAAGTTGTGCGGCATGCGATTCACCTTTCGGAGCTTCACGCAGGCTGATCACCCGCGCCTCATCGCACAGTGCTGCCGAACAGACTTCCGTGGCTGTCTCAATGCAGAGAATCATTGCCGGTACGTGAATCTTGTGACGTTACTTTTTCTTATTGTCAATCTTGAAAAGCTCGTCCTTGTCAACAACTTCAATAAGTGTTGAATCGGCCAGTTTTTTGGAGATGGCACTGAAAGGCTGAACTATAACCTCCTCGCCCTCTTCCAGTCCGGTGAGGATCTCGATGTTGGCATTGTCCTGAATGCCTGTCTTTACATCCCGGGCAAGGGCATAGGTTCCGTCAGAGACAAAGACCAGGGTGCGTATCTCGTCAGTCCCGGAGGCTTGCACCTTAGTTGTGTCAGTGCGGGTGGTGACCGCCTGTATGGGCACTGTCAGAACGCCGCTCTTGCTGCTGGTAAAGATATCTACCGATGCTGACATGCCGGGTCTGAAGGGACTGGGATTGTTCTCGTCGAGCAGGTCGTCATATGATTCCCTGAGCATCAGTATCCTGACCTCGAAGTTTGTGACCTGGTCAGAGGTGGTACCGAGAGTGTTGGCAGAATTGGCTATCTCCGTCACCACGCCGGCAAAGGCACGGTCCATATAGGCGTCAACCTCAATCTTTGCACTGTCACCGAGCTTGACATTGATGATGTCGTTCTCATTGACGTCAACCACAACCTCCATCCTGTTCAGGTCAGCCACCCTCAGCACCTCCGTACCCGTCATCATGTTGGCACCTACCACCCGTTCTCCAAGCTCCACGGAGAGGCTGGAGATGGTCCCGGTCATGGGTGCGTAGACGGTGGTCTTCACCAGGTTCTCATTTGCCTCCTTGAGAGATGCTTCCGAGCTCTTCACGGAATACTCCGCACTCTCCTTCTCAGCTTTGGCGATCTTATACTGCGATTCCGCCTGTTCGAAGTCGGCCTGTGAGATGGTGTTTTCCTCATAGAGCTTTTTGCTACGGTTGTATGCCAGCTCCGCCTGTATCAGCTGTGCTTCGGCCTGTGCCAGCCGCGCCTTGGTGGAGTTGAGGGTGGCAGCGGCACGCTCGCGGGCTGAGATGTAAATCTCAGGCTTGATCTTGAAGAGGAGGGTGCCCTTCTGAACGAAATCGCCTTCCCTGACATGCAGTTCTACAATCTCGCCGGAGACGTCGGGACTGATTTTTACCTCAGTTTCGGGCTGGATCTTGCCGTTGGCAGTGACAGCCTCAATGATATTGTTGACGGCCACCTTTTCCACAGATACCTTTACCGTGGCTTCCTTGCCGAACCATCCCTTCTTCTTGCCTATGGCGGCAACTATTATGAGCAGCAATACGGCAGGGACAAGGATCTTGAGTATGTTGTTGTTTTTCATTAGATTATTTGATTGTTATTTTATTGGTCTAATGGAACTTACATGAAGAAAAATAATCATTTCCTTTTGTGAGTTAATGCTCATGTAAGGTTCATTCGGGTATTTATTTTCAGGTTATTTTGCCAGACGGGTTATATGCTCAAGGGTCAGGGGAATGCCACGATAGAAGTCGAGGACCTTGCTCTTGAAGACAAACTCAAACTTTGCCTGGGCCATCTCACTCTGTGCATTGAGCAGCTGTGTCTTTGACTGATTGTATTCAACCGCTGTAACAAGGCCCACATCAAGTTTCTGTTCGGCATACCTGAAGGCCTCCTCCATTGAGGCCACAGCCTTCTGGCTGGCGTTGTACTTCTTCAATGCACCGGTGGCGTCAGTGAAGGCCTGCTGTATGTTCTTGTAGAGCTCCTTCTTCGTGTTTTCAAGGGCATACTGTGAGTTCTCAATGCCCAGCTTTGAGTTCCTGATGCCAGTATTTACCTGCCATCCGTTGAAGATGGGTATGTTGAGGGAGAATCCGAGGCCGTAGTTGAGGTTGTCATTCAGCTGTTCACCGAAGGGATATGCCTCAAAGGTGACTGGCTTGAGCCTCTTGTCAGAGTAGCCTGTTGAGGCCGAGGCGCCAAGGCTGAGCCTGGGGCTCCTCCCTCCCCTGGCAATGGCCAGATCCAGCTCGGCACTCTTCAGCTGGTATTCGGCGCTGAGAATCTCCGGCCGGGTCTTCTCGGCTATGGAATAGATGGCTGAAGGACCGCCCTTCACTGCTTCATCATCGAGTGTTATGACCGGTACGGCTACTGCAAAGTCGTCGGCGCTGGGCAGCTCGAGCATCTGCGCCAGGGTCAGCAGTGAGAGGGTCAGCTGGTTCTGCAGGTTGACAAGCTGCAGCTCCTCGCGTGCGGCCTGCGCCTCTATGTCAAGCAGGTTGCCACGGGCGATACTGCCGGCTTCAACAAGCTTGCCCGTCCGCTCTATCTGCTGCCTGGTGAGCTCCACCTGTGCCTCCGTGGCAGTGACGAGCTCCTGATTCAGCAGTATCTGCAGGTATGCCATGGCGATGCTGATCGAGATGTCATCTCTGAACCGCTCCAGGTCCTGCTCGCTGGCAAGAAGCTGGTATTTGTTCTTCTGAATGGTGTTGTAGTTGACCAGCCCGTGGAATAGCGTCACGTTGCTGCCGGCATAGAAGTTGTTCGACTGTACGGTCTCATTCTCGGTGAACTCGTAGGTGGTCTCATCAAGGGCACGGCCGAAGGCGTAGTTATGCGAGGCACTGCCGTTGAGAGTGGGAAGCAGGTTCAGCTTTGACTGCTCGAGGGCAGATTGCTGGTATTGGGTCATGATCTCCTGCTGCTTTATCCGAATGTTGTTCTGCAGGGCATGCGCGATGCACTCCTCCAGCGTCCATGTCTTCGGTTGGGCCGTTACCGTGACCGCTCCCAGCAGTAAGATAAATCCCGGGAAGAGGAATTTTCTTTTCATGTTCTCTTTATGATGGCTGTAAATGAAGCTACGAAGATATGAAATTGATCAGTATTCCAAAGACATGGGAATTAATATCCCGCTGCATCAGGTGATATAGGGAGTCCGTCAATTTTACTTATCTTTGGGCTGCTTTTGGTTTGATGTTTCATTTAAACGTTTAAGATAATGAGTAACAAAGGATTAAATCTGGAGCCCGGAGTAATCTGCGGTGAGGATGTTAAAAGACTTTTTGATTATGCCAACAAAAACGACTTTGCCATACCGGCGGTCAATGTTGTTGGGACAGACTCGGTGAATGCAGTTCTGGAGGCTGCCCGCGAGGTCAACTCGCCGGTCATAATCCAGTTTTCAAACGGCGGAGCACACTTTTTTGCAGGACAGGGCCTGCCGAAGGATAACCAGACCGGAGCCATCGCAGGCGGTATTTCCGGTGCCCTGCATGTGCATAATGTAGCTGAATATTACGGTGTCCCTGTTGTGCTGCATACCGATCATGCTGCCCGCAAGCTGCTTCCGTGGATAGATGCCCTGCTCGACGCCGGTGAGGAGTTTTACGAGACCAACGGCAAGCCGCTGTTCAGCTCACACATGCTCGACCTGTCGGAGGAGCCGCTGAAGGAGAACATCGAAACCTGCAAGAAATATCTGGAGCGTATGGATAAGCTTGGGATGACCCTGGAGATAGAGCTGGGAGTGACAGGTGGTGAGGAAGACGGGGTTGACAACACCGACGTCAACAGCTCGAGGCTGTACACCCAGCCTGAGGATGTCGCCTATGCCTACGAGGAGCTGAAGAAAATATCCCCGAATTTCACCATCGCTGCTTCGTTCGGTAACGTTCACGGTGTGTATAAGCCCGGTAATGTAACACTGAGACCTGAGATACTCAGGAACTCCCAGGACTACATACAGAAGAAATTCAAAACAGGTCCCCACCCTGTAAACTTCGTCTTCCATGGTGGATCGGGATCAGAGAAGCATCTGATCACCGAAGCCATCAAATACGGTGCTGTCAAGATGAATATTGACACTGATATGCAGTGGGCTTTCTGGTCAGGAGTGAAGGATTACTATGAGGCGAAGAAGGGTTATCTCCAGAGTCAGATAGGCAATCCCGAGGGGGATGACAAGCCGAACAAGAAGTACTATGATCCCAGGGTATGGCTTCGCAAGGGTCAGGAGACATTTATAGCAAGACTTAAGGAGGCATTTGCCGATCTCAATGCCCTGAACAGGATGTAATACTTATTAATAAGCTAAAATATAGCAGGTCTGCAACTTAACGCCGGCCTGTTTTTTATTGTTAATAATTCACAGTTCCGGTTCCCGGAAGGCAGGAGAGGATGGGCTATTTTAGTAAAAAATTTATAGCGGGATTGAAACACGGACCGGCCAGGAGTGACAGAATAAAGCGGACGACGACTCTCACGCTTAGGCTTAATGAGAGGGAGGCGAAGGCGTTGAATGTCTACTGCAGGCGGTTTCGTGTCAGAAGCAAGTCGGATTTCATCAGGCGTACCATAATGCAGGCTATTGTCGGCAGGTTTGATGCGCAACATCCGACGCTCTGGGAACAGGAGGAGCTTACCCTTTTTTCACAGGATCTGAAAAATAACTGAGATCGGAGAGTGTCAACTCTTATTTTATTATTTTTGTGAACCCACGACAGGAGGAGAATTACCGTACGGGGCAGATATGGGATTGGAAATCATAAAAATAGAACCTACTAAAGTAACACCTCAGGTACTGTTTCTTGAGGGTCATCTTGAGATCAGGGGCAGGTCGATTGCCGAAAATGCTTCTGAATTCTACAGGCCGCTGGAAGCGTGGGTGGCTGCCTATGTAGAGCAGCCGGAGGTGAGAACCCGTGTGATTTTCTCTTTTGATTTCATCAATACCTCATCAACCAAGTGGGTTTATTCCATCGTCAAGAGGCTTGCGTTATATCCCAACGTCAGGGAGAATGTCTCCATTGAGTGGTTTTACGAGAAGGGCGACGAGGAGCAGTATGAGCTGGGTCAGATAATACAGTCATTCATAGACTGTCCGTTCATCTATTACGAGACGGAGCAGACCTGAAGTCAGAAAAAAAAGCTATTTTTGCATCGCCTCATCAGGCGCAGATTGACCCATGGTGTAATTGGTAACACGTCTGATTTTGGTTCAGAAGAGTCGGGGTTCGAGCCCCTGTGGGTCAACAAAAAATGCCGCGCATGCGGTATTTTTTGTTGAGAGGCCAGAGGGGAAGGAAGAGGAGCGAGAAGCTGCGACCCCGATTTATCGGGAGAGTAGTCCCGATAGCCTGAGGAGAACGAAGGCGTATCGGGAAGTCCCTTTCCGAACCAAACGGCTGCAGATTTGTTTCATTTACGTAAAACCATTACGAAACACTAAAACCTGCAATAATGGCATATTATTTTTCAAAAACAGTACAGACATCATTTGATGATGCAGTTGAAAAGGTAACCGCGGCACTCTCAGAAGAGGGATTTGGCGTAATATCGGAAATTGACATTCATGAGAAGATAAAGGCTAAAGTGGGGGTTGACTTCAAGAGGTACCGAATCCTCGGGGCATGCAACCCGGCTTTCTCTTACAAAGCATTGATGGCCGAGGATAAGATAGGGGTAATGCTACCCTGCAACGTCCTGGTCATCGAACAGGGAGTTAATAACATCGAGATTGCTGCTGTCAACCCCACGGCATCAATGATGGCAATACAAAACGATGTTGTGACCGAGGTAGCCACCCGGGTTGGCGAGCATCTGAAAAAGGCCCTGGATCGTCTCTAACCCCTGGTTAAGTATAATCTTGGGGAGTGATATGCTTTGCATATCTAATCTCGTCACATATCTGCCCGTTCTTGATGACGGCGTTCCTGAGCACCGCCTCCCTCTCGAACCCGCACTTCTCAAGCACTCTCTGAGATGCATGATTGAAATCGAAAACACCCGAATAGATCCTGACAATATCCAGCTCCCTGAAACCGTAATCACAGATAAGCTTCACGGCACGGGTGGTAATACCCTTGTTCCAGTAGGGCTCACCGATAAAATATCCCAGCTCCGCCGATCTGCTGTATATATCATCCTGCTTGTACAGGCCGATATTACCGACGTATTTGCCCTGATACTCGATGGCAAAGACCTGTTGCGGCTTCTGGCCGATGGATGTGTTTATGAACTTCTGAGCGTCAGCAACTGTATAGGGATATGGAAAGGCATCACGCAGGTTGTCAGCTACTTTTTTATTGTTGGCCATTTCGGCCATGCGATATTTGTCGGTGCGCCTCAAATTGCGAAGAGTGACGATGCTGTCTGTAAGCTTGATTTCCTTTCTTGCCATGTTAATGTGTTGCGGGATTCCGGATAGTAAAGGTATTAATTTGAGTAATATTGTGTGAGGAAAAGGATCCTGCCTTTCATACTGACCTGCATTCTTGTCGCCCCAAGTGCCGTCGGGCAGCGTGAGGATATCAGCACGGGCCGGAAGAGCGACGGGGCTGAGGAGATCATTTCGCTTGCTGTAGCCACACCTGGCCGGTCGAACAGCCTGACCTCTGCCGGTGTGATCATCGCCGACCGGAAGCTGACAGCCTGGCCCAATCCTGCCAACGGCGACTTCATCAGGCTGAGTGAGGCTGTGGATTGCCGGGTTTACTCTACGGTAGGTCAGCTGATGTTTGCCGGGCGGGAGGTATCCGTAATTGATATCAGCAGGTACGCCGCGGGCCTATATATCATTGTTACCTCTGACGGCCGCATGGTGAAATTCATGAGGGTTTCAAATCGCTGAAATACAATACCTGAACCCCTGCAGGCTGGCTGCTTCGCTATCCCGACATACCATGTCGGGACTTAACGCTTGCCCCTCTATTGGCTATTCCCTGCCCTCCAAGGCATTCAATATCCCGGGCAGTGTACCGTGAAGTTCCACGCCGTACCTGATGACCCTGCGCAGTTCGGGTTTACTCTCACCTCTATCATGGTGGTGTAGCCGTTGAACTGTACCTGTACGGAGCGGCTTTCTCCCACGCAGCCCGTGTTGAAGATGGTCATCCCTCCCTGTGTGATTATTATCTGGTCTTTAACGTCAAAGGTCTGGTAGTCAAAGCGGAATACCCCGCTTGTCATACCAAGGTCTATCTGGTGCACTTCAGGAGCGTCGCCGCCGGCCTTCTGGGTGTCGTTGCACCGGCTCTGGTGTACCACAGGGGGCTGCTGGTTTGGAGGCACTGGGGTGTTGCCTGTAGGCATGCCGCCAGGCACGTTGCCGGTTATGGCACCTGAGATTATCGTCATAAAGTCTGCCAGGGTATTCATATCTATGGCTGGTCTCCTTCTCTCCGGCTCACATGCAGTCAGTGAGCTGTTCCATACAAATCCCGGCAGACAGTCGCAGTACATCATGTCACTTGCCGGGTCATATACCTGGTGCGAATTGGGGATATGAGAGCAGTCGGCATGCATTATCTGTGTTGCCGTGATCTGGTCACATCCGCTGAGGTCATCGCGCCACTTGTACCCGGGGAGACAGTCGCAGTAAGGCTCCTGCCGTACCGGATCCCACACAGGCATGGTATTTGGCAATGCAGCACAGTTGATACTGTTAAGCTGAGCCACAGACTGAGGGTAGCACTGGGTGAAGTTCTCGTCCCAGACGTACCCTGGCAGGCAGTCGCAAAAAACGATCATATTGACATCATCCCACACGGGCCATGTATTGGGGTACCCTGAGCAATCGGCCTGTGAGGCCGGCAGCTTACCGGTTTCCTCGCAGCCCTTAAGATCCGGTCTCCACAAGTAGCCCTGAAGGCAGTCGCAGTAATACTCTTCACGGCCGGGATCCCAGAAGGGTTCGGTGTTTGGTAGTCCGTCACACAGGTTTTCAGGAGGAGGGGGCGGGCTGTCCTGATCATCAGGATCGGGCGCAGCAATCTCATCTTCAACAGTGATCCTTGCCAGGGCATCCTTGCCGTCGTATTGTGCAAGTAATGCATGAATACCCGGAGTAACAGCAACAAATACCGGGTTTGCCAATGCTGTGGCAGTCACATCCTTTGCTTCGCCCCTGTAGTTCACTGCCGTCACGGTGAATGCAACAGACTCATTAATTCTGACAGTGGCTGCTGACGGTTCAATATAAAGCTTATCGGTCGACTCCATCTCTCTCTCGATGAGGTACTCAAGCCATACTATCTTCTCTTCGAGGTCAGCTTTCCTGGCAGCCAGCTCCCTGCGGGCGATGGCGTTGAACTCTTTTATCTTATGTTCCTGGTACTTTTCCTCGAACCAGCCGGTGACATAGTCGTCAAATTTCCGGTCCCAGGCAGGGAGAAGGACCATCCCCGACGGTTTAATCTCCTTGAAGGGAAGGTCGCCGTATTGTTTACGAAACTCGCCCAGAAGCTGCTGTTTAACGTTGCCCCAGCTTCTTATGCCAGCCACTGCATCATCCGGATCAAGAGGTATTTCGCGGCGGGCGATGTACTGATCTGTCTCATTGTCAAGAATAGCGGGGTTGATGACGAAATCAATAAGGAGCTGCATCATGGCCCTGGCCTTGCCCGCCCAGTTCAGGGCTGAAGCTGCGTTTGGAAAAACATTCTCGAACAGTTCCGAAAAAAGTTTATCCTCAACTAACAGGACTATAGCCTCAAATGCCTCAAAGTCCTTTGCCTCACTCACTTTGGCCAGGATATCAACAACAGTGAAGATATCGGATACATCACCGATGGCATCTTTTGCGTCGACATTCTCGTCTACTACCTTTTTCATGAGATCGGCAGAGAGACTCCATGTTCGCCCGGTCAGGTCATATGCCTTTTTAAGTTTCTCCTGCTCCTGAGCCGTGAGCGGCTGGCCCCGGAGCGGGAGGCCGGAAAGGGTAAGGAATGTAACGGTCAGGACAAGGGCCCTGAGATAATGCAGTCTCATGTGCATCTGTATTTCAGAATGAATAGCGGTATCCAACGGATAATACCGTCATCTGGAAACCCTCATAGGAGGCCAGTATGTCATTGAGCCAGACATCTACGCCAAACTCAAAAGCAGATCTCTCTTTTCCAAACCTCACCCTGGTGATGGTATTAAGGGAGTAGTCGGCTGCATACTCGCCCGACAGGTCTGTGTCATCTGTCAGCGGTTGCAGCATGGTGTTCACTGCCAGGCCCAGATCGACCCCCCAGAACCGGTTGCCGGAGGCCTGCCTGTACCCTGCAAACAACGGTATCCGGAAAGAGTAAAACGAACTTACGCCGGCCTCTTCGCCTGTCTTCCCTATCAGGGTATTGAAGTGGATGCCGGTGCCACCGTAAAACTTTGCACCTATAACCTGGTCGATACCTATACTTACGCCCGGGAAGAGCGGCGGATCGACCCCGTATACCTTACCGAAGTCGGAGAAAAGAAACGATACAAACATTGAGGTGTTGCGATACCTGGGGGTACGTACAGGGGCCGGGGGCTGGCCGGCAGGAGCACCGTAGGAGGAGGCAGGGGGCGGAGGTGGTGTCGGGTTCGCCGGCGGCTGGTTCGGCAGGTTCGCCGGTTGTGCCGCGGCGTTGGCCGCAGCCTGGTTCTGGGCAGCAGCGGCTGCAGGATCACAGCTGCCGTTGGGATAGTTCTCCTTCACCCATTTCTCGGCCACCTGGTAGAAGGGAAAGCCGCCCTTGAGTGGCACCAGGCTGGGCGACCGGTCGTCACCGTCAACAATTTTCACCTTGCCGTCACTCTTGTCACAGACAGCCTTGAATGTCTTCTGGGCATTCAGGGGAAGAGATACCAGCGCAATAAGGATTAACAGGAGGAGTGGGATGAGCTTTTTCATATCTGTCCGCTGTTTTAAGGATGCTGTGACAATGAATTAATCCTGCTCTGCATCAATCTTTCCGGGCCCTGCTCACTGTCTTTGATAACCAAAGATAAGTAATTTTCGTCCCACGGTAATCCTCTTTTGATTATCAGGGCATATTTTGCGATCAGTGAACGATTTAATAAGGTAAATTTGAAAAAAAGAGCCAATGAAACCAGACGGACTGCCAGTCAACGGGATCTATCACGGCGATTGCCTGGATTTGTTGCGGCAGTTGCCTGATGAGTCTGCCGACCTGATCTTTGCCGATCCGCCCTATAATCTTCAGCTCAATAAAGTCCTCTTCAGACCTGACAGGTCGCTTGTCGGTGCCGTTGACGAGGGCTGGGATAAGTTTGAATCATTCCGTTCCTATGACGATTTTACCCGTGCATGGCTCGCGGAATGCCGGCGGGTACTGAAGGCTACCGGCTGTATATGGGTGATAGGGACTTATCACAATATCTTCAGGGTCGGGTCTGTTATGCAGGATACCGGGTTCTGGATCCTCAATGATGTCATCTGGATCAAGCCCAATCCAACGCCCAATTTTATGGGAACAAGGTTTACAAATGCTCATGAGACGCTTATCTGGGCGTCGAAATCAAGGGATTCGAAATACACTTTTCATTATCAGGCCCTTAAGGGGTACAATGACGATCTGCAGATGCGGAGCGACTGGCTGATACCTGTATGCAAGGGGCCGGAGAGGATCAGGGAGGAGGGGAAGAAGGCGCATCCGACACAGAAGCCTGAGGAGCTGTTGTACAGGATCATATTAGGTACAACCAACCCCGGCGATCTGGTTATTGATCCGTTTACCGGCAGCGGCACCGCCGCTGCGATGGCAAAGAGGCTGGGAAGAAATTTTATTGCCTTTGAGCGTGAGCTGGAATATGTAGACCTTGCCAGGGAGAGGATTGAGGGCATAACGCCGATGAACAGTCCTCTGCTTGAATACCGGACCGAGAGGCGACTGCCGAGGGTGCCGTTCGGGAACCTGGTTGCCTCGGGGTATATCAGGGTGGGAGAGAGGCTCTGGTCGGCCGACAGGAGTGTCAGTGCCGTGGTTCAGGCCGACACCTCGCTGGTATGCGACGGCATGACAGGGTCAATTCACAGTCTCAGTACCATTGTCTCAGGCAGGGAGCGTACCAACGGATGGAGCTACTGGCATGCGGAAAGGGAGGGAGAGCTGCTTTCTATAGATGAACTCAGGAAGGAGTACCGGAAGAGTCACCAATGCTGAGGGCCGGCCGCTAATCCTCAATCCCGTCCATGTAATTTGCACCTTTCCAGATGAATTGCTTGCAGCACTTCTCTGCCCAGTACTTTTCGATATAAAAGCTGTCGAAAGTCATCAGTTCTCCTTTCTGATTGTAGAGGTGAGGCCAGTAAGAGCTTACCGGATTGATCCACTCGTAGTAATAATCGCCATTAATAGGTATACCTCACCCATGCACACATATCCAGTGCTGACATTTCGTTTGTCCGGATCTCCTTTTCCGTTTCGGCGATACGGTCTTCAAACCATTCGGGAACTTCGGAGGCTGGCACCAGGTAGTTTTTCTCACATGAGATCAGCAACAATGCAGACAGTAACAAGAGGAGAATCTTTTTCATTTTGAGCCAGAATCAGTGACTATCTAACCGCAAAAATTGTACCACCACAAGTCATCTACAGTAGTTGTTGGGTATTAAAAAATGGAACCAGGAAGAAGTCGGAGGATGTCAAATACAATGGATACTTTTCAGGAGGCAACCATAATTCTTCAGGGTGTCAGGTAAGGCGCTGCCTCTCCGGGGTGGCCTCTATAGTTCAGCTTATCAGAAAAAAGGCTGCCCCTGGTGAGACAGCCTCGTTTCTTTAAAAGACAAAATTATTTGTGAATGATCGGGTCGGCATTACCGTCCGGGTCGTTGATAACATAACCACTGATTTTCGGGTTGCCACCTGTTGCCAGCAGCACACCGCAGGCGTGCGGGGCGGCCATGGAGGTGCCGCTCATGGTGGCATAGGCGTCACCTTTATAGGTTGAGTAAATGCTTACACCCGGAGCGCAGAAGTCGATCGGCGGGTTGCCGTAGTTGGAAAAAGAGGCAAAAACATCATTGACATCACATGCTGAGATTGTCCAGATATTGTCTCCATTTGCGCGTGCCGGTGAGTGGTTATTGGCATCATCGCTTTCGTTGCCGGCAGCCAGGGCAACAAAAAGTCCCGTATTTGCCATATTGATTACCGCTTCATCAATCGGAGTATAGACGCCACCGCCCAGGCTCATGTTGACAGCATCACCGGGAGTGGCATTTCCGGCAACGAAGTCAACGCCTGCAATTATGATGGAATATGCTCCGGAACCGCGCTTGTCAAGTACCTTGACGGGCACTACCTGGGCACCGGCAGCTACTCCAACGACACCTATCTCGTTGTCTTCTGCTGCCACAATGCCTGCGCAATGGGTGCCATGCCCATTGTCGTCTTCCGGGGTTGTTGTGCGGGTAACGAAGGTCCTTCCGGAGGCTGCGTCAACATTAAGGTCGGGATGGTTAAGGTCTATTCCGGTATCTATTATCCATGCCTTGTGGCCGCCGGTATAGGTGGCTCCGCCACCGACCCTGACGATTCCGGGGGGTGTTACTTCTGCCGGAGGTTCAACAGGGGCAGGCGGTTTTCTTGCCATAATATACATCATATCGGGCCAGATACCGCGGACATTGGAATTCTTTTCCAAGGCGGCCACCTCTGCCTCGGAGAGCTTAACGGCAAAACCGGTGATGGCTTTTGAATAGACTGCCAGCGGCTCACGGCCGGTGATGCCTGCCTTGGCAAGGATGTTCCTTGTAACGTCAGTCATTGCAAGCTGGGCTTCTTCATAATTCAGCGCCTCTGACTTGACATAGCCGAAGTCGCCCTTCAGCAGTACAACATACTGGCCGGGGATAACCTCAAGTGAGGTCTTGACATAATCGTCCTCCTGGACAACGGGTTCGGGAGCTCTTTCACATGCTCCGAGCAGCAGCGCTGCCGCTGCAACAGACAGAAGAAGTCTTTTCATTAAGATCAGGTTTAAGTTGAACAAAGGGTTAACTGAAGGTCAAATTTACCCAAATTCCTGATATGGTGTTAAAAAATGTTAAACAAATTTATTAACCGGTAAAAACATGCTGTAAACAAATGGAAACGGACCTGTTTTCGGGAGGAAGTCATTTCAGGGAATAGGGAATAGGCAATAGACAATAGAGGAAATTTGAAACAGGTCAAATCTGCAAATCCTTAAGACTTTACGGACTTTTGACCTTCAGACCTCAGACCTCAGACCTCAGACCTCAGACCTTCAGACCTCAGACCTTCAGACCTCAGACCTTCA
>WOYI010728882.1_pt5 | contig 27915 bp, 20 predicted proteins | sample 6423411 | NCBI WGS metagenome assembly WOYI01 (sample SAMN13441803, study PRJNA592873) | oil field metagenome | biome: oil field; feature: oil-well bore; material: oil-contaminated soil; isolation source: oil-contaminated soil from oil-well borehole | place: Germany: Wietze | collected 2016-10-18 ...
CCTCTCAGCAACAGTCGTCAAACTGATGCATATTCCTGCTCCTGCTCATCCTCTCAGCAACAGTCGTCAAACTGATGCATATTCCTGCTCCTGCTCATCCTCTCTGCCGCATTCGTTGAACCGATATATGCCTGCTCTTACTCAATCTTTCTTCCGCCGGGTCATAGCCGCACAGGCTACAGGTCTCTCAGCAGCCCGGTCCTCTCATTGAATTCGTTGATCAGCTCGTCCCACCGGCTGGTCTGGCTGAACATGGTATCCCAGATCTCCCTGTCGTACCAGAGCTGGTTCAGCTCTTCCACATCCTTACCCTGCTGCTCCACCCAGGTGTAGTATTTGAGGTTATGTATTGCCTTCCTGTCGCGGTAGGAGAGCTCCTTCATATTATCACATCTTGCACCCATAAGGCATTGCTCGAAGTCGCGCACAGCCTGCAGGGTGTCATACTTGCCCCTGGCCTCTCTCAGCTCATCTATTCTTGAGCGGTACATCTCAGCCGAGTCTGTGGCTATGGTAATGATGACGTCATCCTCCGTGAGCTCAAAATAGCGTGCTGTCTTGATGGCTGACAGCACGTTGCTGATGCCTGAGATGCCTATGAGGGGCAGATCGCGGATCACCTCCTCACCCAGACCGAGGAACGCCAGGTACTCTCCGCCCTTTGTCTCATTGAACAGCCGCAGCAGCCTCATGCAGTCCTCATCGTCTATGGCCGTCACCACATCGGTGTTTCTGACGTTATGTATCCAGGGTACATGCTTGTCGCCGATACCCTCTATGCGGTGTCCTCCGAATCCGTTCATCAGCAGTGTGGGGCACTGCAGCGCCTCGGAGGCGACCACCCTGATGTCAGGCACCAGTGTCCTGAGGTAATCGCCTGCTGCTATGGTCCCTGCTGATCCGGTTGCCGAGACGTAGGCTGCAAACTTGCTTTTCGCGCTCTTCAGGCGGGCGTATACCTCTTCTATGGCCCGACCGGTGATGTTATAGTGCCAGGTGCTGTTGCCAAACTCATCAAACTGGTTGAAGATGACGCACTCGGGTCTGGTTTCGCGTATCTCCCGGCATTTGTCATAAATCTCCTTAACGTTGGATTCGCAGCCGGGGGTGGCTATCACCTCCGATCCTATCTCATCACGCAGCCAGGTAAAACGCTCACTGCTCATCTCCTCGGGCAGTATCGCCACCGACTCCGTTCCCATAAGCTTCGAGTCGAAAGCCCCGCCCCTGCAGTAGTTACCTGTTGAGGGCCATACGGCCTTGTGATAGCTGGGGTCAAAGCCACCGGTGATAATCCGGGGCGCAAGACAGCCGTAGGCGGCTCCCACCTTATGTGCTCCCGTAGGAAACCATTTGCCTGTGAGCAGCACGATGCGCGCCTTCACCCCGGTGAGCAGGGAAGGGAGTTCGATGTAGTTGACATCACCGAACAATCCGCCTTGCTCCACAGGCTCGTTCTTCCAGGTGATACGAAAGAGATTCAGCGGATTTATTTCCCACAGCCCGACATTTTTGAGTCGTTCAGTGATCTTCGGCGGAATCAGCTCAGGGTACATCTGCTGCACGAACGTCGGCAGTATGATGCCCCTCTCCCGGAAGCGGCTGACAGCATTCTCCAGCGCTGTCTCACTGGTGATAGTATCTATAGGCCTGATCATATTATCATTGGCTTTAGGTCAAATGTACAATGCAAGATAGCAATATGCCGTCAATTAAATACTCTGATCTGTCATGGGTTGAGGATGCTTTCTGCACCTTCTATCAATACTGCCATCTCCGCGGCCCTGACGAATCTCGCCTCTCTGACACAGGGGGTGAGGAACTGCGCCTCCTTCAGCCTGAAGGTCTCCCGGTCCAGGGTTGCCCTGACGAAGTCGGTTTCGTAGAGATAGACCCCTGGCATCTCCGTAAGAGTGGAAAAGCTTTCCTTGTGCTTGTATATCAAATTCTTCCTGTCTTTCAGGAGTGACAGGAAATAACCTTCCTCCGCAGCGTTGAACGAGGCGGTTGTCAGGTAGAATCCGGGCTTGTCGCGGAACGGAACCCCGGCGGTAGGACAGAAGGTGGTGCAGTTGCCGCATTCGTTGCAGAAGTTGGCAATATTAAGTATCTGGTATTTCTGCGTGACGGCAAAGGTGGTGTCATCCTCAAAACGGATTGTGCCCTGCTCGGACAGCAGGGCCTTCTGCAGTTTCATACTGACAGGTGTGACTGTGTAACATCTGTTTGCCATGTTGGGGCAGACGGTGGTGCATATGCTGCACATCTCATCGCACCAGAGACAGCGTGAGGCTTCGCTCACCATGGCCTCCCTGTCCGGGGCTTCGCTTAAAAGAGCGAAGGTCAGCCTCTGCTCAGCGGTGGGTTCAGCCGCTGGTTTTGCATGGATTCTTACGGCTCTTTTGACCATGAGCTCACTGGCAGAGAGATTTCTGCCCGGTTCCGGTTTAGGGATGGTAAAGTCGATGCCGGCGTCGTGTATAATCTGTTCTGCCGCTCTCCTCCCGTCACCTATGGCGTTGATGGCTGTTGAGGCGCCGCGCATGGTGTCACCGCCGGTATAGACTCCCCTGATGGCTGTTCTGCAGGGCCTGTCTGCCACCGACAGTCCGGAGTCACCGGCGAAACCGATGTCAGTCAGCTGGCCAATGGCCGGAATAACAGTATCGCAAGGAATCATGAATTCACTGCCTGCAATCTTTACCGGGGAGGGCCTCCCGCTTCGGTCATTGCCTTTCAGCTCCATGCGGCTGCAGAGCAGTCCTGTCACCCTGCCCTTGTCGGTGACTATCTTTTCAGGCGCGGCAAGCTCAATGAGGGTGATTCCCTCCTTCATCACCTCCCGTATCTCTCCCTGGTCGGCCGGCATCTCATTTACTGTGCGCCGGTAGACCACCGTCACGCTGCCCTCCCTGCCTGCTATCCGGTAGGCGGTGCGTGCTGCATCCATGGCCGTGTTGCCTCCACCGATGATGACAATATTTTTACCTGTGGCAGTAACCTCACTCCGGCGTGCCCTGAAGAGAAACTCCAGGGGGTCAGTGACGCCCTCAGCATCGGCCCCCTCTATCTTCAGAGGTGCGGAGAGCTGCGCCCCCGGGGCGGCGAAAATATATGGGTAGTCGTGTCTCAGGGTTTCAAACTTCTCCCTGCCAACAGGGGTTTCATAGTGTATCTTCACACCCAGCCCCGTGATGCGGTCAATGTCTCTTTCCACCGCCGCATCGGTTAGCCTGAATCCCGGTATGGCATACTTCACCATACCGCCGGCTTTGGATCTGGCTTCAAAGACGTCAACGGCAAAGCCTGACATTCGCAGGAAATAAGCACATGAGAGACCTGCAGGGCCTGCTCCTATGACGGCTGCCTTCAGGCCGCTGGCAGGGGCAGGTTTCAGATCCCCCTCATCCTGAGAGGAGATAAAACGCTTCACCTCCCTTATCTGCAACGGATCGTCATAGTTTATCCTGGTACACTTGTCCTGGCACAGATGATCACACACCATGCCGGTAACTGAAGGGAAGGGGTTGGTGCGCAATATAACTTCAAACGCCCTGTCGAAATGCTCCTGCGATGTGTGCCACAGATAATCCGGAACATCCTGCGATGTGGCGCAGGCATCGCGGCAGGGTGCGCTGATGCAGTCGAACAGGTCAAGGTCGCGGTGCGACTTGATATCCGGCGGCCTTATATACTCCCTGCGATATCGGGTATCGGAGAGCACCGAATCACTGTAGGCTTTGAGGTTGGCCAGTGCTGCTGCATTTTTGTCTTTCTCGCCTGCAGATTCCCTGATGAACTCCGGAATGTCCGGAGCTTCCCTGACCCGCAGTGCTGTCTCCAGCTCCCTGATATACTGATTCAGCCTCATGTATCCGCCCGGCTTGAGCAGGTCGCTGCAGACGGTTACCGTACGGAAGCCGCAGGAGACCAGCGGGGCTATGTTAAAGGCATCGGCACCGGCAGAGAAGGAGAGAAGCAGCTTACCGCTGAACTCCTCCTGCAGCCTGCGCGCCAGCACCACGGCGAGCGGGTGCAGGGCGCGTCCGCTCATGTACATCATATTCACGTCGCTGCCGAATTTCTTCCTGTTGTTGACCGACTCCAGGGTGTTGGTAAGCTTTAGTCCGAACTGCAGCCAGTGGTTATCGGCTACCTCGCCCAGAGACCGTATTATCTTCAGTGCATCAGGGTATTGGAGGTCGTGGGCAAATGCTTCGTCGGGTACTACGGTGCCGTACCGGAGCCTGTCATTCAAAATACCGCGCAGATCTTCGGGACCGAGGAGGGTCGGGTTGAGCTTGACGAGGGTGTGGAGCTTCCTCTCGGAGAGCAGGTAGCGGGCTATGGATTCAATCTCATCAGGAGGACAGCCGTGCATGGTTGAGAGAGTGATGCTGTCAGACATACCTGGCGGGATGACCGTATCAGCAACCTCAGGGCATATCTCCTCTATCTCCCTGATCCTGACATGAATCTCGTTGCCGCACTCTGTCATCATATCAAGGAACCACTGCACATTATCGCTCATGATGCCCTTCAGGTCGTACCCAACGCTCATGTTGAAGATTGTGCCGGGGTCATCACCCCATCCCAGCTTCCTGTTGAGTATGTGAATGATAATCCAGGCATTGAGGTATTCATCGAAGCTCTCCCTCACTGTCAGCTCCTGTGACCATTCACAGTTATACCCTTCGTCCTGCATGTCGATGCATGGTTTGGAGACTTCGATCTCATCAAGCGTCTGTACTGTCTTCAGCTCAATGTACCTTGCCCCCGTAAGCCATGCGGCGACGATGTTCTGCGCCATCTGGGTGTGCGGGCCGGCCGCGGCACCCAGAGGATTGTGAATATGGTGACCGAATATCCCGGTTCCGAGGGTGCCGTGATCTGAGGGGATGAAGAAAAGTTCCTGCGGGATGCCGAAGATTGAACCCTTTTTTCCGAGTTCATCCAGAATGAGCCCGAGAAGCTGCTTCAGGGGTACGGGGTGGAATCTGCCAGTTATCGTCATTGATTATTTCTGTCGTAAAGTCTCATCAGCACCTTCTCAGGTGTCAGCGGCGCATCAAAGTCGGGCGTCCAGGCAGGGTTGAAGGCCCTGATGGCATTCTGCAGTGCGAAGAAGGCTCCGATGCCGTACATGAAGGGCGGCTCACCAATGGCTTTGGAACTCAGCAGCGCAAACTTTGGTCCTTTCGTCCCCAGCGCCCGGCAGTCAATCACTGCGGGGGCGGAGTATATATCCGGGACCTTATAGGTAGAGAGACTGTCGGTAAGCATTCTGCCATCCTTGCTGAAGGCCACCTCTTCCATCGTCATCCATCCGATACCCTGAACTATGCCTCCTTCTACCTGCCCCATGTCAAGGTCGGGATTGACACTGTTGCCGAAATCATGAACCAGCAACACCTTCTCGATGCTGTACCTGCCCCTGAGGCAGTCGAGCAGCACCGTGAACACTGCTGTTCCGTATACGTGGTAGATGAAGGGATGCCCTTTCTCAAGTGTCTTGTCAAAATAGATGACAGGAGTGGCATAATGGCCTGTCTCCGACAGTGCCACTCTCATCAGGAATGCCTCGCGAACAAGCTTCTCCCATGTCAGTTCTGTCTGCTCCCCGTTCACCAGCACCTTCTCTTCCTGCAGTGATACATCAGCAGGGGCGCAGTTGAGCAGCTGCGAGGCCACCTCCTTAAGTCTTCCCGTAAGTTTGCCCGCAGCTATCAGCAGGGCATTGCCGTTCAGGTCGGCGCCTGTGCTGGCGGCAGTGGGGGAGGTGTTGGCCACGCGGGTGGTGTTTGTGGTCTCGATCCTGATCCTCGCAGGGGCGACAGAGAAGGCTGCTGCTGCCACCCGGGCCAGCCTGGTGTTAACGCCCTGGCCCATCTCCACGGCCCCGGTGCTGATTCCTATGCTACCGTCCTGGTAGATGTGCACCAGCGCCCGGGCATGGTTCATCGATGTGTTGGTGAATGATACGCCGAAGCAGACCGGCATCAGTGCCATCCCCTTCCGGTAGATAGTCCTGCGGCTGTTGAACTCTGCGATCTCCTTTTCGATCCTGTCGATCTCAAACTCTTTGTTTAGAGCGGTGAAACACTTCCCGATGTTTACATCCATGGCCACCTGTCCGTACTGAAACATATCATTCTCTTTCAGGAAGTTGGCCTGCTGTATTATGCGGGCAGGAATCTTCAGCTCACTGGCTGCCCTGGCGATGGCCGCCTCGATCATGAACATCCCCTGCGGTGCCCCGAAGCCCCGGAAGGCGGTGTTCGGGGGCAGGTTTGTGCGGCAGCTGTGAACCGTCACCTCCGTATTGGGGATGAAATATGCATTGGTGGAGTGGAATAGTGTCCTCTCCATGATGGCGGGAGAGAGGTCTGCCGCAGCGCCGCCGTTCTGGTACATCACCACCTGGTAGGCCATGATACGGTAGTCGCCGGTGAGGCCTATACGGTAGTCGGCACTGTAGGGATGGCGTTTACCCGTCATGCGCATGTCGTCACCGCGGCTGAGGGTAATCTTTACAGGCATCTGCAGCAGGGAGGCGGCGAGGGCGGCCATCACCGCCACGAAGGTGGCCTGGTCCTCCTTGCCTCCGAAGGCCCCGCCCAGCCGCGCAACATCCACCTCCACATGGTTCATGGGCAGCGCCAGCACCCTGGCGGCGATCTTCTGCACCAGCGTCGGCCCCTGGGTTGATGAGTGAATCCTGATGCAACCTTTGTCTGAAGGATAGGAATATGCTCCCTGGGTCTCCAGGTAGAGATGTTCCTGACCGCCGGTGTCGGCCCTCCCTTCGAAGATGTGTTCACATGCATCCCAGGCAGCTGCCACGTCGCCCATGCGGAAGGTGCGGGAGGGAATGAGGAAAAGACCCTTTGCGGCAGCCTCCCTGGGGTCGGTGACGGGCTCCATCTCACTGATAACGATATTTATCAGCTGCACCGCCTTGCGTGCTGTCTGTTCAGTCTCAGCCACCACCAGCGCCACGGGCTGACCGCGGTAATGCACCTCATCAACGGCAAAGAGCGTCTCGTCAGAGATGACTCCCCCGATGTCATTCTTGCCGGGGATGTCTTCAAAGGTAAAGATCCGGCGCACGCCCGGCACGGCGAGAGCAGCTGACAGATCCAGGTCAGTTATCTTTCCATGGGGGGATGGTGAACTGAAGATGACACCGTACAGGGTGTTCTTCAGCACCGGTATGTCATCAAGATACTGCGACCTGCCTGTGGTGTGGCTTATTATATCCGGGTTGTTCATAGCTCGTAAATCTTGAGATTCAGCCTTCTCGGAAAGAGCTTCAGGAAATGGGCTATAAACAGCTGGCGCAGCAGCAGCCTCTTGTACTCCTTGCTGCCCCTCACATCGCTGATGGGAGATATCTCCTCCCGGATGACCTCGTTGGCCTGCAGCAGGGTTTCGGCATTTATCTGCCTGCCGGTCAGAAACGATGCGGTCTTTTTCAGACAGAGGGGTACGGGACTCACCCCGCCGGCGGAGAGGTGGCATTCACCGATGGTGTCGCCGTTAATCCGGAGCGATATCGCGCTGTTCACACTGGCGATGTCAAGATGGGTTCGCCGGCTTACTTTCTCAAAGCTGAAGAGGGGAGGATCATCACTGCAGGGGAAGGTTATGTTCTTCAAATATTCACCCTCCCTGATGTCAAGCTTCTTGTAGGCGAGGAAGAGATTCTTCAGGGGCACCCTTCTTTCCTGCCGTCCGTCCGTGATTGTTGCGTCGGCATTGAGAGCCAGCAGCATGACTGACATGTCTCCTATGGGAGAGGCGTTGACGATATTCCCCCCGATGGTGGCCATGTTCCTCACCGGCTCGGAGGCTATGAGCTGCATATAGGATTCGAGGTCCGGTATATGTCTCTTCAACAGCCCGGAACGTCCCAGTTCGCTGACTGTTACTGCTGCACCGATTACACACCTGCCGCTGTCAGCGGTAATACCTTTGAGCTCCTCCCTCTCAAGAAAAGTGACTGTACCGGTCTCTGCCAGAAGGTCTGCCTTCTGCACCATCAGGTCGGTGCCGCCGGCGATGCCCCGCACTCCTGCCGGTTCCGGGGGCAGGGGGGATATTAAGGAGAGCCTCTCAGCTATGGAAAGGAAGTATGCCGGCAGCTCTCCCCTGTCCACCAGCCAGCTGACAGGATCAGAAGCCGGCTTGCCGGCCAGGGCTGAAGCAATGACTGCTGCCGCTTTCTCTATCGACTTATAACCTGTGCAGCGGCATATATTGCCGCTGACAGAGGCAACGGCACTCTCAGGCGTTGTCTTCCTGGCTGCGAGGCTCTCGGCCGTCAGCGACATCACTATCCCGGGGGTGCAGAAACCGCATTGTGTGGCACTGTGGTCCACAATTGCACGCTGCACGGCGGAGATATTTCCGGTGTTGATGCCCTCCACGGTGACAATGTGCCTGCCGTGTGCGTTGACAAGAGGCATCAGGCATGAGACGGCACTGCTGTAGGAGACACTGTCGCCTTTACGGGTGCCCACAAGAACAGTACAGGCCCCGCAGTCTCCCTCACGGCAGCCTGTCCTGGTGCCGGTAAGGCCCATATCATACCTTATGAAGTCGAGCAGCGAATAACCAGACGGCCTGCCAGTGCTGATCGTCTCATCATTGAGGATGAATGTTACCATACACAAATATATTCAATCGCGATTTATTTTAACTTTGATTTCCCGCATAAATACCCGCTGCATGGAAAACAACAGTCAGAAAATCAGAGAACTCTCGGAAAAATACAGTGATTATACGGCCAGCAACCTCTCTAAACTTGTCAGGATCCAATCGTTGACAAGCAGGGAGAGAGAGGTTCAGATGGAACTTAAACGCCAGATGGAGGAGGCCGGCTTTGACGAGGTTCGCATTGACGGCCTGGGCAATGTCATCGGCCGGATCGGGAACGGAAAGAGGATACTTGCCATTGACGGTCATATGGATACCGTCGACCTGGGACGCAACTGGAGCTTTGACCCGCTGGGTGGTGAGATACGCGACGGTTATGTTCACGGCCGGGGCTCTGTAGACCAGAAGGGAGGACCGGCTGCCTTTGTGACGGCAGGACGCATGCTTAAGGAGCTGGGGTTCGACGGGGATGCAACGATCTATTTCACCGGGACGGTAATGGAGGAGGACTGCGACGGGCTCTGCTGGAAATATATCATCGAGGAGGATAAGATCAGACCTGAGATGGTCATTATTACCGAGCCCACTAATCTTAATCTTTACAGGGGTCAGCGAGGCAGGATGGAGATGCAGGTTCATTTTCACGGTATCTCATCACATGGCTCGGCACCGGAACGGGGAGTCAATGCAATTTATATGGCATCACGGGTAGCTCTTGAGATAGAAAAACTCAATGAGAAGCTCGCGGATGATGATTTCCTGGGCAGGGGAAGCATTACTGTGACGGAGGTCAAAACAGAGAGCCCCTCGCTCTGCGCAGTGCCCGACTATGCCCGGATACACCTCGACAGGCGTCTTACGGCCGGGGATACCCGCGACAGCGCCGTGGCAGAGATAGAGGAGATCATAAAAGGGATGAATGCGGAGTTGAAGCTGGTCTCCTACCGCAAAACGGCTTACACCGGGCTGGAGTACGGCATGGAGAGCTACTACCCGACATGGAAGACAGATGAAACCCATGAGTCAGTGCAAACCGGAATCAGGGTATACGAAAGCCTCTTCGGTAAGAAGCCGGTGGTGGACAAATGGACCTTCTCGACCAACGGCATCATGACATGCGGGACATTCGGGATACCGACAATAGGATTCGGACCGGGGAACGAGGTGCTGGCACACGCACCCGATGAGAAGGTGCCTGTAAGCGACCTGATAGCTGCCTCGGCATTCTATGCTGCATTCGCCTTTGAGTTTGCGGGTCAGGGATGACCTGGTTGCTGCCCCGGCATTTATTTTTACGGGACAGGGATAACCCTGCTGCCTCCCGGGCACCTGTTAGTGAAGGATATGGATATACTCGCTGCTGCCGGTGCCTGGCAGATTTCTTATGCGTTTGAAGTCCGTTATTAACCAGGAGCGAGAGAAAATTTAACAGAGCAACAGAAATCAGCAATATGAGACTGAACGAAAAGATAGATAAGATAGCCGGATCAAAGTCCGGACTCTACGGCAAGGATTTTCTCCTTACCTGGGAAAAAAGCCTGACAGACCTTAACCTGGTGCTGGATATTGCGGCCGTGCTCAGGGAGATGCGGTATGCGAACATCTCGCCCAGGCTGTTTGATTCGGGACTGGCCATCTCGAACTTCAGGGATAAATCGACCCGTACAAGATTTTCATTTGCCTCGGCAGCCAACCTGCTGGGACTGGCGGTGCAGGATCTTGACGAGGAGAAGTCGCAGATAGCCCACGGTGAGACTGTCCGTGAGACAGCGAACATGATCTCTTTCATGTCAGAATTCATAGGGATACGCGATGACATATTCCTGGGCGAGGGCAACAGGTACATGCGCGAGGTGGGAGCTGCCCTCGACGAGGGCTTTGAACAGGGTGTGCTGCCGGTGAGACCAGGCATCGTCAACCTGCAGTGCGACATGGATCACCCGACGCAGGCAATGTCTGACCTGATGCATCTTGCCAATCATTTCGGATCACCGGAGAGCCTCAGGGGAAAGAAGCTGGTGATGAGCTGGGCCTACTCGCCGAGCTACGGTAAGCCGCTGTCGGTGCCCCAGGGAATCATTGCACTGATGTCACGGTTCGGGATGGAGATAGAACTGGCTTACCCCGAAGGGTATAACCTTATCCCTGAGATAGTTGATCTGGCGAAAAAGAACGCTGCTGCTGCAGGTGGCTCCCTGAGCGTCAGCCACTCGATGGAAGAGGCGATGAGAGATGCGGACATTGTCTATCCCAAGAGCTGGGCTCCTTACAGTATCATGCAACAGAGGACTGAACTGCTGAAAAAGGGAGACAGGGCAGGACTAAAAAATCTGGAGAATGTATGCCTTTCAAAGAATGCGAGCTTCAGGCACTGGGAGTTCAATGATGAGAAGCTGAAGCTGACGAAGAACAGCGGTGCTCTTTACATGCACTGCCTTCCGGCAGACATCAGCGGTGTATCATGCGAGTGCGGGGAGATCAGTGCCGAAGCATTTGAACGTTACAGGATCGAGACCTACAGGGAGGCAGGATATAAACCGTACATCATCGCGGCAATGATGCTTGCCAACAGGTTTGAGAACCCCGGGGAGGTGCTTGCGGGCATCGTGAAAAGAAACCGTCTGCGGGTGGGATGGTGAGGTTCTCCGGCAAAGGCGGGCAGAGTAGTAATCCTGTTCAGGGCTTTCGGCGGGCAGAGTAGTAATCCTGTTCAGGGCTTTCGGCGGGCAGAGTAGTAATCCTGTTCAGGGCTTTCGGCGGGCAGCAAGAAGATAGGATATTGCATCACGTCTCCCTGAAGACATTTAGAAGACAGAACGGATAAAAGACGATCTGTAACACACCCCGGCAGGCAATCAGGAGACTGTCCGGTGCAGATAATTTCCCTTTCTTACCGGGCCGGTCACCTTCCCCTTTTCAACCATCACCTCACCGCCTTTGATTACATATTCAGGAGAACCCCTGACAGCCATACCTTCATAGATGTTGATGTCACAGTTCATATGGTGACTCTCTGCCGAGATAATTCCTGTCGGCTCCGGGTTCCAGATGACAATATCGGCATCAGAACCGGCTATTATATCTCCTTTCCGGGGGTGGATTCCGAAGATCCGGGCCGGCTCATATGAGTAAATGTTAACTAATTGGTTAAAATTTAACCATCCGGTTAATATTCCATAGGTATAAAGCAGTGCAAGTCGGTGTTCCACGCCTCCGGCCCCACCGGGGATTCTTCTGAAGTCTTCCATTCCGGCCTTCTTCTGTTCTGCTGTGTAGGGACAGTGGTCGGTGCCTACTGTGTTGAGTGTGCCGTCGGCAAGTGCATGCCAGAGGGCCTCACTGTCGGCCTCCGTGCGGAGCGGGGGGCTGATGACGTAGGGCGAGGTCTGTTCAAACGGTCCCGTATACTTTGAGTTATCGAGAAGAAGGTACTGGGGGCAGGTCTCTGCATAAACTGTCTGACCCCGGGAACGTGCCTCCCTGATATGTTCAAGTGATTCTGCTGCTGACACATGGACTATATAGAGCGGACATTCTGCTTTAACTGCCAGCTCAATGGCTTTTTTAACTGCAGATGCCTCCAGGCGGGAGGGTCTGGAGAGGAAATGGTACAGGGGGAGGGTATGACCGTGGAGGATAAATCTGTCTATCAGCCTATCAATCTCATCTCCCTCCTCACAGTGGACTGTGACGGTGCCACCGGCTTTGGCGACAGCCTTCATCACCCTGAGGAGATCCTCATCATCAAGTCCGACGGTTTGTTTGTAGGCCATGTATACCTTGAAGGAGGTGACACCCAGCCTGATGCACTCCATGATCTCACCGGGGATGCTCTCTCTCCACTCAACGGGACTGACATGAAAGGCGTAGTCAGTCAGGGAGTGTTCTGCATCTCTCATCCGCTTTTCAAGTGCCAGGTTCAGCGGCTCCCCCTTCTCCGGTGTCACAAAGTCGATCAGGGTGGTGGTGCCGCCATGCAGGGCTGCCCTGCTGCCGGTAAGGAAGTCGTCCGAGGAAAAGCCTGCAGGTGACGGCAGGTGCATGTGGACATGAGGATCAACGCCACCGGGAAGGACGAACATTCCTGTAGCGTCAATAATCCTGTCGGCATCATTTGCGGGTGAATCAGAAACTACTGAGGAAACTGTCCCGTCCTGTATCAGCACATCAGTGATGCGGCTTATCTCAGGAGTGACGACGGTGCCGTTTTTGATGAGTATCTTCATCGCGGTGTGGGACGTACTGGATTCGAACCAGTGACCTCTTGCGTGTGAAGCAAGCGCTCTAAACCGACTGAGCTAACGTCCCTTCTATCAAATGTCCTTGCGTGTGATCCGCCGATGGGCGGACAATACCAACCGCACTGACTTCTCTGGTGGAGACAAAGATAAAAAAATTATCTTTGTTTATAGGGCAGTCAGATTCCACCACAGCTTCAATGAATCACGACCGCATTACCGAAAAAAAAAAGAAAACTCCCTTCGGCCTGATCCTTCACCTTCATCCCCGGAAGGTAAGGGCGTCAACGCTGCGCTTCAGCCTCACTTACGGACTTGGCGGCATGGCAGCACTGCTGATGGTGTTACAGGTCGTTGCCGGACTGGTCGTATGTGCCCCTCGCCGGTGAGTTCATCAGGGAGGCGCTGCCGGGAGGAAAGGAGGTGGGACAGCCCACACTCACCAACTTCTTCAACCTGCATACCGGGGTGATCCCGCTGCTGACAATAGCACTGATGGCATGGCATTTCCGGCGTATACGCAGGACCGGAGGCGTCATCGTGGCAGAGAGGGACAGGGAGAGTTCCATGGTCTACACCAGGCCCCACCTTGTCAACCGCTAGTTTGTCGTGGCACTGGTCCTTCTTGCAGCCATCTTCCTCATCAGCCTCCTGAAACCGTCAAGGGAGACAGGAAGCAGAGAACCCGGCACAACGCTCAGGGTGATTGGCAATATTGAAGATTTGCCTCCCGGAACGGTAATTCCCGACAGGATTAATAAACTCTATATCATAAGGGAGAAGGATGGCGGGTTCCTGGCACTATCGATTGTGTGCCCGCACCTCGGATGCTCGGTTCTGTGGGATGAGACAAAGAGACAGTTCGGCTGCCCGTGCCATTCATCGGCCTTTGACCGTCAGGGAGTGGTGCTCAGCTTGCCGGCTCCGGGGCTTATTTTGTTGGCAGGAATACCTGTATCGAGTGCCACAAGATAGAGGACGACCTCTGGACAGGATCCTCTACAACCTCGGCCTGCTCGATAACACCCTTGGCAATACCTCAGCGGCAGAAGGGTATCTGATTAAGGCTTTCGAAAAGGAACCTGAGAACTATGATTACCTGTATGCCCTGGCTACCTTCTACCTGGAGCACGGTGAGAAGGCTAAGGCCATGATCTATGCACGCCAGCTCGCTCAGAAATTCCCGGATAATCCTGCCGGCAGGCAGTTGGTTGATGCTGCAGGCAAATAGAATAGAGAGGCGCAATTTGCGCATCTTTATCCTGCTATCTGCTTAACCCTTCTACCTGTCCACCGGGTATGGCTTATGCTGCGGCCACTGGCGAGGCTCCTCGGTGATCTTCTGCATAACCGTCTCCACGGCTTTCATCAGCTGAGTGTCATACCCATCGGCATATTTTTTTGAGTCAATGTCAATGATAATGTCAGGTGTCACTCCCTCATTTTCCACCACCCATTCACCCTTTTCATTATAGATGCGGTAATCGGGGGCAGTTAGACCACCACCGTCAATCAGGTCTATGAACATCGACACACCCACCAGTCCGCCCCAGGTGCGGGTACCGATTATAGGTCCCATGCCGAACCAGCGGAACTCATATGGCAGTTCATCGCCGCCGGAGCCGGCATACCTGTTGGTTATCAGCGCCATATGGGCATCTACAGCAAGATGCGGTATGGGCTGGTCTGCCGACTGCCTGCGTGTCCAGAAGGCATGAGGCTTCTTTTGAAGGCGTTGCAGGAAGATCTCCGGGTCAAGGCCCCCACCATTGAAGCGTCCGTCAATGATCAGCCCCTCCTTCTTCGTCTGTGAATAGAAATATCTCGGGAAATCGGTAGCCGAACCGTTCCATGTATCAGGCAGATATATGTAACCAATCTTTCCGCCGGATGCTCTGTCAACTGTCTTGCGGTTCGACTCCAGCCAGTCCATGTACCGGAAGCTTGTTTCACTTCCTGCCGGTACTACAGTCACCTGCCTGGCGCCTGCCAGAACCGGTTTGGAGTTTACAGTCAGTGTGACCTGCTTGCCTGCAAGCCCGATGAAATAGCTGTATATCTCCCTGTCGGCCTTAACTTCGGTGTTGTTGACCTTAAGCAGGTAATCACCCTCACTGATGTTGAGACCCGGTTTCGCCAGGGGCGGCCAGGCTTCGCGCGACCAGTCCTTCTCCCGGTATATCTTACTGAAGCGATAGAGGTTGGCTTTCTTGTCAGGTGAGTAGTCCGCCCCCAGCATTCCCACATTCACACGTTCAGCACTGCGTTTGCTGTCACCGCCATAGACATATGTGTGCGATGTGTTCAGTTCGGCTATCATCTCCCCGATGATGAAAGTGAGATCCTGCCTGCATGAAGCCCTGTCGGCCAGCCTGGCATACTTCTCCCTGAGGGCATTCCAGTCCTGACCGTGCATCCCCGGCTCATAGTAATAATCGCGCTCCATGCGCCATGCCTCGTTGAAGATCTGCTTCCACTCACTGACGGGATCATACCAGACCTTCAGGTCAGAGAGCTTGAGAGGTTTAGCGGTTCCTCCCGATGAGGGGATCAGTGACAGGCTCTTGTCCTTTGCAATTATGATCGTGCTGCCGTCGGCCGACAGGTTGTAACCGTCTATCTTTTCTGCCAGGGAGCTCTCTCTCTCATTTTCAAACGAGTAGGAATATAGTGTCATGGGTCCGTGTCCTGCCACCTCGAAACGGTTAAAGTTGCCCTCATCGCTGTTGAGGTAAAAGAGTGATAATTCGTTAACCGCGAGGTTGCGGTAATTACCTTTGGCAAGAGGAAGGGCTTCAGTGCGGTCGGTTATACCGTCAAAGTCTATACGGACCGTTACCGGCGCATCGCTCTGCGGCGCCGTCACTGCAGCCTGCTCCTCGTCACTTTTGTACGGGACTATCGACTTGCCGTCTTTCTTCAGGGTGATAGCATAGATGCCGGCTATCTCCTGGTAGACCATTTCCCACTCCAGATCGCAGTAGGTAGGCTCGAACCTGCGGTTTGAGATGAAGATCAGGTGTTCGCCGTCATTGGTAAAGACCGGATTTGAATCGTGGAAAAGCCCGTTACTGACGCAGTTTATTGTCTTGTTTTCAAGGCTGTAGATATAAAGCTGGTACATGTAGGCTTCATTCATCCTGGAATAAGTGATGTACCGGCTGTCGGGCGACCACGAATAGTCATAAATTGATTTCAGGTCTAGGGAGACATCGACGTTCTCATAATCTTCCTTATCGACCTTTGTGATTGCCTTTGTTGCTATATCAATGTACCAGAGTGTAAGGGTCTGGTCGGTCCATGCGATCTTTTTGCTGTCGGGCGACCATTTGAGAGTATGTCGGTATCCATCCCTGTGAGTTGTCAGCTTCACCGGATCCTCCATACCGTCAGGGTTGACAATATAGAGCTCATATTCACCGGATTTATCTGAAAAGTAAGCTATCCATTTGCCGTCGGGCGACCATACGGCATCCTTGTCCCTGGCGCCTGATGAATTTGTCAGGTTCCTCACCGGGCCCTCCTCCTCTGGCAGGGTGAAGATATCACCGCGGGCAACGATCAGCGCCCTTTTTCCTGTAGGCGAAATATCGGCACGGGTGATATTGCCACTGATATCTTTCATGAAGGGCCTTCTCTCCTCCATGTCGTTGGGGATGCTTACCGGTATCTTTGCCGGGGTATTGGTGGCCAGATCGAGCATCCAGATATCTCCTCCAAGCTCATAGACTATTTTGTTGCTGCCGTAGTCGGGATGTCTGACATCATAAACAGTATGCCTGGTCACCTGTTCAATCTTTCCGGTTCCGGTGTCATATGACCAGATATTCAACACCCTGTCGCGGTCAGAGCTGAAATATATCTTATCACCGATCCACATCGGGAACCTGTCAGAGCCGTCGTAGTTGCTTATGTTTGTCTCGACGTCAGTTTTAAGGTCATAGATATAGATCTCCTGCGCCCTGCCACCCTTGTAACGCTTCCAGGTGGCATTGTCCTGGGCGTCCTTGTTGTAGGCTATTCTTCTGCCGTCGGGTGAGAAGCTTCCGCGGGCAGCATCATACATGATCATCTCCTCGAGTCCTGTGCCGTCAGGAGAGACGAGGTACATCTTTACATAATGCGACGGGCTGTTACGGCCCGAAGTGAACATGATCTTGTTTTTCGTGCTGTTCCATCCCACAACTTCGTCTGTGCCTGGATGGAAGGTGAGCCTGGTGATATCACCTCCGTTGATGTTCATGACATAGACGTCGGCATTGCCGTCATATTCGCCCGTGAAGGCAATGAGGCTGCCGTCGGGTGATATCTCGGGATAGGTCTCACGGCCGTCGCTGAATGTCAGGCGGCAGGCAGTTCCGCCCTCAGCGGGTGCCTTCCAGAGATCGCCGCCGCTGGCGAAGACAATGGTGTTCCCCTGTATGTCAGGGTATTGCATGAAGGGATCCTGTGCACCGGATGTGAGTGCCGGAGCAAGGAAAACCAGGAGCAACATGATCCGGAGTCTATATCCGGGCCTGCTGTAATGATGTCCATTGATGTTTTTCATATAGCTGGTGTTTAATGATTGACACAAACGGGTCAGACGATTATCTGCTGACAGAATTATCAAATGTACATGACATAATGGTAAAAATCAATGAGCATAGACGTGGCTGCCCAATCTCACTGGAAAATAGAGGTTCATGTAGTGCGGTGCGACGCTTGCCGTCAACTGCGGAAAATTATTCTGTCACGACAATCCACGGCCTGACAGACCATTCGGTTATAAGTCCGTTCTTCACGTACGGGTCATGCTTTACAAAGTCATGAGCAGCGGCGGGGGTATCTCCCCTGAAAATAAGCACTGCGCCGTCGGCCGGCTCGGCCAGGGCCCCGGCCATCACCAGTCGTCCGTCAGAATGAAACTCTCCGACCAGCCCCAGGTGCTCTTCACGGAAAGGTGCCCGGCGACTGACATAGTTATCCACAGTTTTATAGAACAGGATGTAATACATTGCTCATCAAGATTATTGATCGTTGCCTTCCTGTGCCAGGAGGGCTATATCTTTTCCGTAAATGGTATCTTTGGGATAATCATGCACCGATAACCTTATCATTGAGAGGGCCAGCTCCTCCATGGTGTTAAAGTTATCAGGGCTGAGCTTTCTGCCAACAGGGAAGAACCAGTTGATGTAGCTGTAAAAGGCGTGTGCCTTCTTCTGTCCCTTATATGGTTTGATGAAGCCGGGTCTGTAGCCGTACACTCTGCTGAAAGGAAGCTTACGAAGGTCATTCTCGGTCTTCCCCTTGATCGTGGCCCATTCAACCCTGCTCTTTTCGGTACCGTCAGTTCCGGCACCGGAGACGTAGATGAACACCATTTCCGGGTTGAGCCTGCTGACGGTCTCTCCGAAGTGCATGGTGAGGTCATAGGTCACCCGACGGTATTTGTCCATCTTCATTCCAACCGATGATACCCCGAGGCAAAAGAAGCAGGCGTCATAACCAGCAAGTTGTTCCGCCACCGGTGAGAGATCATGGAAATCCTCATGGATGATCTCCTTCAGCTTGGGGTGGGTGATCCCCAGTGGTCTCCTGTTTATTATCAGTATATTGCTGGTGGCAGGGTTTTCCAGGCATACAAGAAGAACACCTTCCCCGACCATTCCGGTTGAGCCGGTGATGATGACTTTCAATCCCTGTTCCATAACTTTAAGTATTGATTTCCGGGGCAAAGTAACAACAATATGACCTTATTGGAGTGATCAGACAAATATTTACCATAAAACCCACATGATTGAATCAAATCACAAATACCTATAAGAATAATTCATTATCAATCATGTGCGACTCTACCACTCAGGCGGGACAGGCATCTGACCCTTAAAAATAAATTATTTACGGATGAAATCATATTTGGAATTAATGAAAAGTTATTTTTACTGGCCAGTTTGAAGTATCAGTAGTGGAAACAGTATACCGGAACCACAACAGAGAGTAATTATCATGCTGGTATCAGAATTAAGGGATTACGGCTATCGCCGGGTTATGCTGGCTGTTGACGGCCTCAGGCTGATATTTCACAGCAGGGACTTTAAATGGCTCATGTTTATCTTTTTCATAGGGTTGGGAGCATTCAACGCTGTCACCACATGGATTGAAAATATTCTTGGACCGAGAGGCTTTACTTCCGAGCAGGCAGGAATTACAGGCGGGTTCATGATCATCGGGGGTATCTTTGGAGCGGTAATTATCCCCCTGTTATCAGGTCATTACAGGAAAAGAAATCCATTTATAATTATTTCTTTGGCCGGTGCTACTCTCAGTCTTGCCGGAATAACCTTTGCCACAGGTTACCCGTTGCTGATGGCATCAGGAGCAGCGTTCGGTTTTTTCCTTCTCAGCTCCGGCCCTGTAGGCTTTCAGTATGGTGCCGAGGTGACCTATCCTGTCTCTGAAGGCACATCAAACGGTTTCCCGGTGCTCATGCGACAGATCCCGGGCATCGCCTTTATCTTCGGGATGGACAGCTTCAAGTCTGCACCAACAGGATCAATGACCAGGCCGCTTGTTGTACTGATAGTATTAATGGTACCTGGCTTCATGAGTTCAATGAGGCTGAATGAATCAACGTTTCCCGAGAACAAGTAATGTGACTGTGCCGGTAGAGAGTAACAATGGTTTTTTGCAGAAGTTCAGAACTGCTTTTCGTTCACTTCAGTCAAGGAATTACCGTCTTTTTTTCAGTGGACAAAGCGTCTCTCTGATAGGCACCTGGATGCAGCGCATTGCGTTGCCGTGGGTAGTCTACCAGATGACAGGGTCAGAGGTGTTGCTGGGTGTGGTGGGTTTTGCCGGGCAGATCCCGTCTTTTTTGCTGGCACCTGTGGCAGGTGTTCTGATTGACAGGTGGAGCAGGTACAGGGTGCTCATTGTAACGCAGGTAATCTCGATGGTACAGGCAGGAATCCTTGCCTGGCTCAGCCTGGCAGGTGTACTGCAGATCTGGCATATCATTCTTCTGAGCGTGATGCTTGGTTGCATAAATGCTTTTGATATGCCGGCACGACATTCATTTGTCATAGATATGGTTGAGGATAAGAGTCACCTGGGAAATGCAATAGCTCTTAACTCAATGATGGTCAACGGTGCAAGACTTATTGGTCCGTCTGTCGCAGGAGTGCTCCTGGCAACGGTTGGAGAGGGAGCCTGTTTTCTTATTAATGCCATCAGCTTTGTTTTTGTCATTCTTTCACTTTTAATGATGCATGTGCATGTAAATGAGGAAAAGAAGAAAGAAGCGCAGATGATCAGCGAACTGAAGGAAGGGTTTAATTATATTTTCGGCTTTGCGCCGATAAAGAATATCATTCTTTTGCTGGCGCTTGTAAGCTTTATGGGTGCTTCTTACCAGGTGCTGATGCCTGTGCTGGTCAAGGGTGTGCTTCACGGCGAGTCAAATACGTACGGCTTCCTCATGGCAGCATCAGGGGCAGGAGCGTTGCTTGGCGCATTTTACCTGGCATCACGTGAGACAGTCCTCAAGCTGGGGCGGCTTATCCCGGCGGCAGCAGCACTGTTGTCTGCCAGCCTCATGGCGCTCTCATTCAGCAAGTCATTTATAATTTCCGAGTTCCTGATGTTTTTTACAGGTCTGGGTATGTTGACACACACAGCAGCAAGCAATACTATTCTCCAGACAATTACAGATGACAATAAACGAGGAAGGGTGATGAGTTTTTATACCATGGCATTGATGGGTACGGCGCCGTTCGGCAGTCTCCTTGCCGGCTGGATGGCAAAGATGATTGGAACACCATGGACGCTATTTATCGGCGGAGCTGCTTGCATGGCAGGAGCTCTCTTCTTTTACCGCAAATTGCCTGAACTGAGGAGTATCGTCCATCCCGTTTACGTCAGGATGGGCATAATACCCGAGGTGGCCACAGGATTAAGAGACGCTTCAGACCCTGTCATGAGAGGTGATTGAAAAGCAGATGGTGTCAGGGGCCATTTGAAAACCGGGCCGGTGAGGCAAACCCTCTTATTCTTATAGTATAGAGAAAATCAAGTGCGAACTGATCGCGCGGTATGAGATCAGTGCTTCCTAAAAGGGAAAAATTCAGAAGGGTGTATTTTATCTTCTGGTCACACCTTTCTTTTCAATAGTGTTTCCGAAGAAGACAAGTGATGAAATGCCCCCGGCGCAGCTGTTCACTCAGTGCCGCTGGTGATAAGGAAAGTACTTTCCGGGAGGCGATAGCAGGTAATCGTTATGCTTCAGCCCGTCTTTACTTCAGGGATCTCTCCGCTTCTCTGTCCTGACCGTCGGTAAAATCCCCCTTTCTATCGATAATAAATAATCCACTGTCTAATAGATTTTTCTGGCCGGGCTGTCGCATTGTAATTTTGTCTCGTCAGATTTCACGAAATGATAAGGATGAGAACAAAAAGAATTATCACAGTGGTTATAGCGATTATATTAATTGCTTTTCCGCTATCAGCCCAGCAGAAGCAATGGACGCTGGCCGAGTGTATTGATTATGCTCTGAAAAGGAATATCCAGGTACGCAAGGCGGAGGTCTCTGTCAGCGTGGGAGAGATCAGCCTTCAGCAGGCGAAAGACGACCGCTGGCCCAGTCTGAGTGCCTCACTGGGTGAGAACCTGGGATGGCAGCAGGTGACCGGCACCGACGGTGAGACCTCGTTTGATGGCTCGGCACGCACCAGCGCTTCTCTGAACAGCGGCGTGACCCTCTTCAGCGGTTTTCAGACACGTAACCAGATCAGACAGGCCGAACTGAACTTTGAAAGTCTTCAGTACAGCACCGCTGAGACAAGGGAGAATGTCTGCCTGAACATAATGAACGCTTATCTGCAGGTTCTCTATGCAGAGGAGCAGGTCGTCAACAGCCGCAACCAGGCTGACGCCACTTCTGAAGAACTGGCCCTGGCAAAAGAAAGGTATGGCCTCGGAGCCATTGCCAACAGCGACTACCTGCAGGTGAAGACCCAGCTCGCGAGCGAGGAGCTGACACTTGCCAACGCGGTAAATAATCTGAAGATGGCGAAGGTGACACTGATGCAGCTTATGGAATATCCTGTTGATGAGTCATTTGAAATTGCCAGGCCGGATATGGATGTCATTATATCGACTATACCCGCTGCCGATGCGGCGACTGTTTATGAAGAGGCTCTTCAGGTAAAGCCCCGGATCAAGAATGCAGAAATAAACCGTGAGAGTTCGGAGGTGGACCTTGATCTGGCAAAGGGAGGATTTTATCCATCCGTCTCGATGAATGCCGGGCTGAGCACAGGATTCACCCAGGCGGCAGAGATGGGATCACAGCTAAAGAGCGGATTCTCGCCTTCAGTGGGATTATCCGTTTCCATACCCATTTTCAGGAACAACCAGAACAAATCGTCAGTGGCCAGGTCGAAGTATGGAATTACCACTGCAGAGCTCGATGAGCTCAACACAAAGAACCAGTTGCGCAAGGAGGTAGAGCAGGCGGTCCTTGACGCACAGTCGGCCGTCATCAGTTATGAGGCTGCAGTCAAACAGCACGACGCATCCCTGGAATCGTACAATGTGGCCGAGGAGAAGTTCAAGCTCGGAGCCATGAACTCCATCGATTTCCTGATACAAAAGACAAACCTGACCACGGCTGAGAGCAAGCTGCTTCAGGCAAAATACGAGCTTGTTTACAGTCACAAGATCATCGACTTCTACAGGGGAGTCCCACTTTCGTTTTAAAAATTATGGAACAATTAAAGAGTGATAACAATGAAAGGCAAGAGAATTTTAATAAGCGGCGGAATGCTGGCGGTTGTTGCGATAACGCTGCTGACTGTTCATAGCTGCAAGAAGAGCAAGTCATACATTTATGAGACCTCGAAAGTAACGAAGGGCTCGATTGTCAATACCGTTACCGCTTCAGGGACCATTGAGGCCATCACCTCGGTGATTGTGGGAACGCAGGTATCAGGTATTGTTGAAAAGCTGCATGTGGACTTTAACACACAGGTAAAAAAGGGACAGGTCCTTGCAGAGCTGGACAAGACTGCACTGAAATCAAGCGTGCAGCAGTCGCTTGCCACACTTGAGAATGCCAGGGCAGAGATGGAATACCAGGCTTCAAATTATGAGCGGAGCAAGGCTCTTTATGAGAAGAACCTGATTGCGCAGGCTGATCATGACCAGGCCAGGTACAACTATGAGAAATCAAAGGCCACGCTTAAGAACTCGCAGGCGCAGTATGACAAAGCGCTGGTTCAGCTTGGCTATGCTACAATATACTCACCCATCGACGGGGTGGTGATGAACAGGGCGGTTGATGAAGGCCAGACAGTTGCAGCCAGCTTCAACACCCCGGAGATCTTCACAATAGCCCAGGACCTTACGCAGATGCAGGTAGAGGCCGACATTGACGAATCAGATATCGGGATGATCAGTAAGGGACAGCGGGTAGAGTTTGATGTCGATGCATTCCCCGATGAGAAATTCGCAGGCACCGTTGAACAGATAAGGCTGTCACCGGTCAACACATCTGGTGTTGTTACCTACACGGTTATCATCAATGCTCCCAATCCTGACAAAAAGCTTCTGCCCGGAATGACGGCCAACATTGTCATCTATGTGGAGGAGATAAAAGATGTGCTTACAGTTCCTTACAAGGCGGTGAAGTTTACCCCTGAGGCTGATTATCTTGCCAGGCTGGGGAGGGAGATGGCTTCCGCGCGTGATAAGAATGGCGCGACCGGAGGCGCCGGCATTCCCGGTGGCACCGGCAGGCTTGCAGGAGGCATGAGCGGCCCGGGGTCAGGTACAGGAGCAGGTAGTGGAATGCGAGGCATTTCCGGTGGCCAGCTGCCGGAAGGCTTTACCCCGCCTGAGGGATTCGAGATGCCCACAATGGTCTGGGTGAAGGATGAGAAGGGCATCCACCCGGTCAGGGTGGAACTCGGATCTAACGACGGTGACAATGCAGAGGTAAAAGCAGGTCTGAAAGAAGGTGCCGAGGTTGTCACAAGGATGACGCTGGCCACTGCAAATGAGAAGAAAGAGCAGGAGATGGCTTCAAATCCCTTCATGCCGGCCCCTCCCGGAAGAAGAAATACGCGGAGTACATCCAGCGCATCAGGAACAAACTCATCTGCACGAAACTGACTATGAAGGCAATTATTGACATATCATCATTGAAAAAGGACTATTACGTGGGAGAGGTGACGGTCCATGCCCTGAGGGGTGTTGACCTGAAGATCAACCAGGGTGAGTTTGTTGCGATCATGGGGGCCAGCGGCTCCGGCAAGTCGACCATGCTGAACATCATTGGCTGCCTGGACAGGCCAACGGAAGGTACATATATCCTTGACGGAGTGAATGTAGCCGGGATGTCCAGGAACGAAAGGGCTGCGATACGCAACCTGAAGATAGGCTTCGTCTTTCAGTCGTATAACCTGCTATCACGCACCTCGGCACTGGAGAATGTGGAGCTGCCTCTCATGTACAACTCAGCGGTAAAGGCTAAGGAGCGCAGGGAGAGGGCTGTTGCAGCGCTCGAAGCGGTAGGCCTGGCTGACAGGATGGGTCACATGCCCAACCAGCTCTCCGGCGGACAGCAGCAGAGGGTGGCCATTGCCCGCTCACTGGTGAATGACCCGGTGGTGATCCTTGCCGATGAGGCCACGGGTAACCTTGACAGCCGGACATCATATGAGATCATGTCGCTGTTCCAGGATCTGAACAGCAAAGGCAAGACCATAGTCTTCGTGACACATGAGCCTGACATAGCCCGCTGCATGACACGCAGCGTCGTGTTCCGCGACGGGCATATCATAAGGGAGGAAGAGATAAGAAACCGTATCGTTGCCGGAGAGGTACTTGAAGCATTGCCGGTTGAAGAAGATTAAAAAGAGATCAGGATGAATATTGGAAATCTATTGAAAGTTGCACTGAATGCGCTGAAGCGCAATAAGATGCGTTCTCTCCTGACCATGCTCGGGATAATCATCGGCGTGGCATCAGTCATCACCATGCTCGCCATTGGCCAGGGATCAAAGAAGAGCATACAGGATCAGATAGCGAGTATGGGTTCGAACATGCTTTTCGTAATGCCCTCCAGCATGCGCACGGGAGGCGTTCAGCAGGGAAGCGCCAGCTCGCAGAGTCTGACAGTGAATGATGTCAGCGCCATTAAAACGGAGTGTGATGCCGTGATTGCAGTGTCACCCGAGGTCAGAAGCAGCGGACAGGCCGTCTATGGTAATTCAAACTGGCCCACGACAATATATGGTGGCAATGTGGACTATCTTGAGATTAAAAGCTGGAAAGTAGTCAGCGGACGCAATCTGAGCGACAATGAGGCTAAGGGCTCTGCAAAGGTGTGTCTCATCGGACGCACCGTGGCCGACGAGCTGTTTGGCGAAGGGATAGATCCCACGGGTGAGACAATACGTTTTAAGAATATCCCTTTTAAAATTATAGGTGTGCTGGAAGAGAAGGGGCAGAACAGCTTCGGGCAGGACCAGGACGATGTGCTGATTGCACCCTATACAACCGTTCAGAAACGGATCCTTGCCCAGACTCATATCCAGTCTATACAAATGTCAGCCCGCAGCGCTGAAGAATCAGCCCTGGCTATGGAGCAGGTGGAGGAAGTGCTTCGGCGCACCCATAAGCTGCGTGAGAATGAAGATAATGATTTTCAGGTCAGAAGCCAGGAGGAGCTTTCAACCACGATGACCTCCGTGACAGATATACTTACCATTCTTCTGGGTGCAATAGCAGGAATATCACTACTGGTGGGAGGCATCGGGATAATGAATATCATGTATGTCTCGGTCACTGAGCGCACCAGGGAGATAGGGCTGAGGATGTCGCTCGGTGGCAAGAGTATGGATATACTGCTTCAGTTCCTGATAGAATCTATTATGCTTAGTGTTTTCGGAGGTATAGTTGGTATCATGCTGGGCTTTGCGGCCTCACAAATCGTTGAGGCACTTACCTCATGGCCTATAAGCGTGATGTGGAGCTCTGCAATACTGGCGTTTGTTGTGTGTACGGTTATCGGTATCTTCTTTGGATGGTACCCTGCAAGGAGGGCAGCTGAGCTGGACCCGATCGATGCACTCAGATATGAATGATAATTGAAGGAGAATCATTAGCTTTGAAGATAGTATGAGTATTAAGGGAACGATAAGGAAGAGAAAGGGATTGCCTCTGCTGCTGCACGCAACAGGATGGTTAATCCTCTTCATACTGCCTCAGTTCCTGATAGCAGGCGGACTGTTCAAAGATAGCCGGACCACCACTGTTATTTTATTTAACACCTTTGTCTTCTTCGTTCTGTTCTACGTCAATTACCTCTGGCTGGTCCCGCGACTGGCCGACAAGGGCAGATGGTTCAGCTTCATTATTCTTGCAGCATCCCTGATAGTGATAATGGGATTGGCTTCAGGGGAGTTCTATGAACGGCTCTTCACTCCACCCCCGGAGGTCATTGAACGGATGAGGGAGGAAGAGCAAAGGACTCCGCACAGTGATGATCGCGGCAGGCGCAGGGGAGAAGGTATGGCGCTCTACAACTTCTTCATAACCTCATTCCTTGTCTCAGGGTTTGCGGTCGGATTAAGGTATGCTGAGAGTGCTCTGCGGAAGGAGGAGGAGATCAAGGAACTGGAGCGTGAGAAGCTGAACTCGGAGCTGGCGCTTCTTAAGAACCAGGTCAGTCCCCACTTCTTCTTTAACACGCTGAACAATATCTATTCGCTCATTGAGATAAATCAGAAAGATGCGCAGGAGGCAGTGCTCAGCCTCTCGAAGATGATGCGTTACATGCTCTATGAATCGGAGCAGGGAAATACAAAGCTCAGCCACGAGATAGAATTCATGAAGGGTTATATCGATCTCATGAAGCTCCGGATGAGTGACCGCGTAAGACTTACTGTCAGCTGGCCTTCGGAGTATGACGATCTTGATCTGCCTCCGCTGCTGTTCATTCCGTTTATAGAAAACGCTTTCAAGCACGGTGTGAGCTATCAGAGTAACTCCTTCATTGAGATCTCCCTGAGTCAGGAGAAGGATCTGATCTTCTTTGTTGCCAGAAACAGCGTAAGCGCGGCGAACACAGGCGGGCCTCAGACCGTGTCGGGCATCGGACTGGAGAATGTCAGGAAGAGACTCGCATTACTTTACCCCGGCCGTCATGAGCTGAAAATCGATGAGCAGGAATCGGTGTTCAGTGTTAAGCTGACGATAAAGACTCAACCCCCGGGCGGATGATAAAGGTCGTTGCCATAGATGATGAGCCGCTGGCGCTCCAGCTGGTCAGGGGATATGTTGAGAAGACGCCCTTTCTTGAGCTGGCAGGTGTCTTCGACAATCCTGTAGAGGCTGTGGCATTTATAGGTTCATCAGATGTTGACCTGGTGCTTCTCGACGTGCAGATGCCCGATCTGAAGGGCACCGAGATGGCCAGGGTCATCAGCGGCGGACCGAAGGTCATCTTCACCACGGCCTATGAGAAGTATGCTCTTGAGGGCTTCAGGCTTGACGCCATCGATTATCTGCTGAAGCCCTTCAGCTATGCCGAGTTCCTGAAAGCGGCACAGAAGGCTGACAGGCTGATAGAGCTAGAGAGGAAGGAGCTGCCGGAGCTTGAGGTGCGGAGTGATTTTCTCTTCATCAAGTCAGACTATAAGATCAGGCGCATCAATTTTTCGGAGATACATTACATTGAGGGTCTCAAGGATTATGTAAAGATATTCCTCAGGGGAGAGAAGAGGCCAGTCCTCTCGTTATCCACCATGAAGGCGCTGGAGGCCAGGCTGCCGGAGGACAGATTCATGCGCGTTCACCGGTCATATATTGTCAACCTGGAGACCGTGAAGGTCATAGAGCGTGGCCGCATCGTCTATGGCGAGGTGCGGATACCTGTCACCGACCAATACCGCGACAGGTTCCAGGAGTTCCTTGACCGGAACTTCATCTGAGAGCAGGTGCCACCTTGCCGGAAACCAGGCCTGTAACCTTACT
>WOYI011440316.1_pt1 | contig 27829 bp, 22 predicted proteins | sample 6423411 | NCBI WGS metagenome assembly WOYI01 (sample SAMN13441803, study PRJNA592873) | oil field metagenome | biome: oil field; feature: oil-well bore; material: oil-contaminated soil; isolation source: oil-contaminated soil from oil-well borehole | place: Germany: Wietze | collected 2016-10-18 ...
ATGCAATAGGTTTGATTGTAACGTAAAGGTACAACAAAATCCTGACAAAAAGTCACATTTTTGCAAATGGCAAAGATTTTGACCATCATCAGTAAAAAACAAACGCATATGAATTTTAACAATTTCACCATAAAGGCGCAGGAGTCGGTGCAGAAGGCGATCGACCTGGCGCAGGCCAACAGCCAGCAGATGATTGAACCATCACACCTGCTCAGGGGGGTGATGATGACGGCTGACAACATAACCGGATTCCTTTTTCAGAAGTTGGGCGTGAACGGTACGCAGCTGGAGAGAGTACTCGACCGGGAGATCGAATCTTATCCCCGTGTGTCGGGCGGTGAACCGATGCTGAGTCGTGAGACCAATGCGGTGTTCCAGAAGGCAAGCGACCTCGCCTCGAAGATGGGCGACCAGTTTGTCTCGGTGGAGCATCTGCTGTTGGCACTGACAGAGGTGAAGAGCAATGCCGCGCGGATGATGCAGGATGCCGGCATCACGCCCGGTGAGCTGCGTAAGGCGGTGGATGAGCTGCGCAAGGGGGAGAAGGTGACCAGCCAGAGTGCGGAGGAGACCTACCAGTCGCTTGCCAAGTATGCTGTCAACCTCACCGAGTGGGCCCGCAATGGCAAGCTGGACCCGGTGATCGGCCGTGACGAGGAGATCCGCCGTGTGCTGCAGATCCTGAGCCGTCGCACCAAGAACAACCCGATCCTGGTCGGTGAGCCGGGAACAGGAAAGACCGCCATCGCCGAGGGGTTGGCCTACCGCATTGTGCGGGGCGACGTGCCTGAGAATCTGCGTACCAAACAGATCTATTCGCTCGACATGGGGGCACTGATTGCTGGTGCCAAGTACAAGGGTGAGTTCGAGGAGCGTCTCAAAGCGGTGGTCAATGAGGTGGTGAAGGCAGAGGGAGAGATCATCCTCTTCATCGACGAGATCCATACGCTGGTCGGTGCCGGCAAGAGTGAGGGTGCGATGGATGCTGCCAACATCCTGAAACCTGCCCTGGCGCGGGGTGAGCTGCGTGCCATCGGCGCCACCACCCTCGATGAGTATCAGAAGTATTTCGAGAAGGATAAGGCGCTGGAGCGCCGCTTCCAGATGGTGATGGTGGACGAGCCTGACGAGTCGGACAGCATCTCCATTCTGCGGGGACTGAAGGAGCGGTATGAGAATCACCACAAGGTGCGGATCAAGGATGAAGCGATCATCGCCGCCGTACAGCTGTCGCACCGTTATATCACCGACCGCTTCCTGCCCGACAAGGCAATTGACCTGATGGATGAGGCGGCGGCCAAGCTGCGCATGGAGGTGGACTCGGTGCCGGAGGAGCTGGATGAGATCATGCGGCGTGTGAAGCAGCTGGAGATCGAGCGGGAGGCGATACGTCGCGAGAACGACACAGCCAAGGAGGAGCTGCTTACCCGTCAGATCGAGGAGCTGAAGGCAGAGGAGGCTGATTATAAGGCGAAATGGCAGGCGGAGAAAGAGCTGATCAACCGCATACAGCAAGCCAAGATCGAGATTGAAGATGCCAAGTTTGAAGCAGAGAGAGCCGAACGTGAGGGTGACTACGGGAAAGTGGCTGAACTGCGCTACGGAAGGATCAAGGAGAAAGAGAACGAAATTGCAGATCTGCAGCATCAGCTACATGAACGTCAGGGCGGCAGGGCCATGATCAAGGAGGAGGTGGATGCAGAGGATATTGCCGACGTGGTCTCTCGCTGGACGGGTATCCCGGTGAGCAAGATGCTGCAAAGTGAACGGGAGAAGCTGCTTCACCTCGAAGAGGAGCTGCACAAAAGGGTGATCGGTCAGGAGGAGGCGATCACGGCAGTGAGCGACGCGGTGCGTCGCAACCGTGCCGGGTTGAGCGACCCGAAACGTCCCATCGGCTCTTTCATCTTCCTGGGTACCACCGGGGTGGGAAAGACGGAGCTGGCCAAGGCGCTGGCAGAGTACCTGTTCGACGATGAGAATATGATGACCCGCATCGACATGAGCGAGTATCAGGAGAAGTTCAGCGCCACGCGGCTGATTGGTGCCCCTCCGGGATATGTGGGGTACGACGAGGGGGGGCAACTCACCGAGGCGATCCGACGGAAGCCCTACTCGGTGGTGCTGTTCGATGAGATCGAGAAGGCGCATCCCGATGTGTTCAACATCCTGCTGCAGGTACTGGACGATGGGCGGCTGACCGACAACAAGGGACGTGTGGTCAACTTCAAGAATACCATCATCATCATGACCTCGAACATGGGATCGAACCTGATCCGGGAGAACTTTGAGCGGATCACACCCGCCAACCGGGAGGAGATCGTGGAGAATACGAAGAACATGGTGCTGGAGATATTAAAGCAGAATATCCGTCCTGAGTTCCTGAACCGCATCGACGACATCATCATGTTTGCCCCGCTGCGCGAGAACGAGATCGAACAGATTGTCCGCCTGCAGTTGGAGGGTGTGCGCGGGATGTTGGCAGAGAACGGCATTGAGCTGCGTTATACCGATGAGGCGGTGAGAAGCATCTCGCAGGCCGGCTACGATCCCGAGTTCGGTGCACGTCCCGTGAAACGGGTGATCCAGCGGAGGGTACTCAACCAGCTCTCGAAAGAGCTGCTGGCAGGCACGGTGGACAAGTCGCAGCCAATCATCATCGACGCCATCGACGATACGGTCTATTTCAAAAACTGACCACTATTTGTAGTCATCAGTTGAACAAACTCTCGATATTTTTAAGTGATTTATTGAGGAAGAAAACCACCACCTGATCGTAGGGTTCAATCAGGGTGTCTCCGTCAACCAGCATTGGCTCCCCGTTGCGGATGATGGCACCGAAAGTGATATCGGAGGGTAGATTCAGGTTTTTGATCAGTTTCTTGGTTACTTTGGAGTTGGGTTTGGCGATTACCTCTCCCACGTTGGCGTCGGCAATGTTGAGACTCTTGATGTTAGAGGCATCTGCCTTGAGCAGCAGTTCGTAAATCTTGCTGGCGGCGATCAGCTTCTTGTTGATCACCGTGCCGATATCGAACCGTTCTGCCATGGAGATGTAATCGAGGTTCTCCACCTCAGCCACTGTTTTTTTTACCCCATACTGTTTTGCCATCATGCAACCCAGGATATTCGCCTCAGAGTTTGCGGTCAGAGCCAGAAACGCATCGGTGTCACCGATCCCCTCCCGCAACAGGAAGTCGGTGTTCCGGCCATCCTCTACGAAGACGGTGACGTTGGAGGGTGCCTTCTCCACCAGCATCTCAGCCCTTTCCCGGTCTTTCTCAATGATCTTGATGCTGATGTTCTGCGGCAATTGCTGGATGGTTCGCATGGTGATGCGACTGCCACCCATGAACATGACCTTTTTCGTCTCAAACGATTTCTTACCCAGCATCTCTGAGAGGGTATCGACATACTTGCGAAGGGAGGTGAAGTAGATGATGTCGTTGGGGAGCACCTGGTCGTTACCCCTGGGTATCAGTGTTGTGTTCTCCCGCTTGATAGCTACCAGGTGGAAGCGCTTGTTCTCCTCCATCAACTCATAGAGGTATTTGTTGACGATGGGTGCGTTATCCCGCACCTTGGCAGCTGCCAGGATCACCGTGCCGTTGCATAGCTCCCACCAGAAACGTGTCCAGGGCTTTTTGAGCGACATGGCGATCTCACGTGCCGCGATCAGCTCAGGGTAGATCATGGAGTGGATCCCCAGCTTCTCGAAGAACTCCGTATTTTTGGGCAGCAGATACTCGTAGTTATCAATACGTGCGAGCGTTTTCTTTGCACCCAGGTTGGTGGCTAACATGCAGGAGGTGATGTTTTTTGACTCTTCGGGGGTGACACCTATATAGAGATCGGATCCCGATATGCCTGCTTCAGTGAGATCTTTCAGTGAGGTACAATTACCTACAAAGGTGAGTACATCTGTGTTGTCACGAATGATAGAGAGTCGGTCCTTGTCCCCATCCATCAGGGTGATGTCATGATTTTCCTGTCCGAGCAGTTTTGCAAGGTGTGTGCCAACGGCGCCTGCACCGGCAATTAAAATTTTCATTGATTGTGTTGCAATAATTATTAGTTTTCAATCAGTTGGTTTTGATTGTCTTCTTTTGGTAAAGGGTATCGGAGGTGACTACTTCCACAGTAGGTACCTGCTCCTTGCCGGAAAAGAGGGAGAGAATCTGTGCCAGAATACCCTCCACATCGATTCCTGTAATCTGTTGCAGCTCGCTGATCGATCCGTGTGTCACAAAGCTATCGGGGATCCCAATCCTGTGGAGGCGTACATTTGTGTAGTGATGGTCACAGAGAAACTCAGAGACCGCACTCCCCAGTCCGCCGTTCACCGTGCCATTCTCCAGCGTGATCACCACGGGATAGCGAGAGGCTACCTCTTGCAGCAGCTCTTCATCGATCGGCTTTAGGAAGATCATGTCGTAGTGTGCTATGCTGATCCCTTTCTTTTTAGCCAGCTCAATCGCTTTGGCGCCGTTGTTACCGATGGCGCCAATGGAGAGTAATGCCGCATCTTTCCCCTCCCTGAGCTTCCTGCCCTTACCGATAGGGAGCATTTTTGGTTTATTTCTCCAATCAGCAAGCTCTCCCGCACCCCGGGGATAACGGATTACAAAGGGGCCATCGTTGCCATAGACCGCGGTGTGCATCAGATTGCGCAACTCATGTTCGTTGTAGGGAGCTGAGATCACCAGGTTGGGTATCGGTCGCAGGTAAGCCAGATCGAATACCCCATGGTGGGTGGGGCCGTCAGGGCCCACCAGTCCGGCTCTGTCGAGACACATGATCACTTTCAGCTTTTGCAGTGCCACATCGTGTATCACCTGGTCATAGGCGCGCTGCATAAAGGTTGAATAGATGTTACAAAAGGGTATCAGCCCCTCTTTGGCCATACCGGCGGAGAAGGTGACCGCGTGTGCTTCGGCGATTCCCACATCGAAAGCACGGTCGGGCATCTCTTTCATCAGGTAGATCATGGAGCAGCCGGTCGGCATGGCGGGCGTCACCCCCACGATGGCCTCATTTTCTCTGGCCATCTCCACCAGGGTATGTCCGAACACATCCTGGTAGGGCTGTGGCTGGTTCAGTTTTATTTTTATCTTACGTTCACCAGTCTCCTTGTTGAAGAGGCCGGGCGCATGCCATTCGGTAGCCGACCGCTCGGCCGGTTCATAACCTTTTCCTTTCACCGTCTTGATGTGAAGCAGCTTGGGCCCTTTCATCTCCTTGATGTTGGAGAGGATGCGTATCAGTCCGGGCAGGTCGTGCCCATCCACCGGACCGAAATAACGGATGTTGAACCCCTCAAAAAGATTCTGCTCCCTGGTGATGAGTGCCTTGATGCTGTTGTTGAAGCGCAGCACCCTGTTCTTGCCACGCTCAGAGATCAGGTTGCGACGCAGGAATCCCTGGTAAACATCGTGGCGCACCTTGTTGTATTTCGATGAGGTGGTTAACTTCACCAGATAATCCTGCAACCCACCCACGTTGTTGTCGATCGACATATTGTTGTCGTTAAGGATGATCAACAGGTTGTTGGGCTGCGAGCAGGCGTTGTTGAGTCCCTCATAAGCCAGCCCTCCCGTCATCGCCCCATCGCCGATCACCGCCACCACGTGTCGGTCTTCCTCCTTGTGCAGTGACGCTGCCACGGCCATGCCCAGTGCTGCCGAGATGGAGGTGGAGGCATGTCCCACCGAGAATGTGTCATACTCGCTCTCAGTGGGATTGATAAAACCGGAGAGCCCCCCCAGCTTACGGTTGGTTGCAAAACGATCCCGCCTGCCGGTAAGGATCTTATGGCTGTATGCCTGATGTCCCACATCCCATACCAGGCGGTCATAGGGGGTATTGTAGAGGTAGTGAAGTGCCACGGTCAGCTCTACGGTCCCCAGGCTGGAACCAAAATGGCCCGGATTGTGGGAGAGTTGTTCGATGATGAACTCCCTCAGTTCGGCACACACCTCGTTGAGTTGTGTGATAGAGAGTTTTTTCAGGTCATCGGGGCTGTTTATATCTTGTAAATATTTCATGATCCATACACCTTTGGTCTTATTCACATAACGATACAGGTGTAAATATGTTTAAATTGTTTCAATCAGATCAGTTGGCCATGTCGGAAAAAAACTTGATGCGTACCAGTCTGATCTCGGTATCGGTGTAATCAGGCAACTCCTCCTGTGCCCTGTCGAGGTTGTCTGTCTCTGCCTCCTTGAAGTAGGCGTAGATATCCTGAAGGACATCTTGATCCATCACCTCGTTGAGAAAATAGTCGATGTTGATCTTGGTGCCCGAGTAAACAATCGCTTCCACCTCAGAGAGCATCTCGTTAAAGTCGATCCCTTTCGATTCAGCCAGGTCGTCGAGTGCCACCTTCCGGTCAATGGCCTGCACGATCGATACCTTCAGCTTCGATTTGTTGGCTACGGTCTTCACGCGTAGATCCTCGGGCCGGGTGATGTCGTTCTCCTCCACATGTTTGCGGATCAGATCTACGAACTCTTTCCCATAACGTTTGGCTTTTCCGGCGCCCACGCCGGGAATGTTCTGCAGCTCTTCCAGGGTAATGGGATAGGACGTTGCCATCGCTTCGAGTGATGATGGCTGAAAGATGATATAGGGAGGCACGTTCAACTTTTTCGACAGTTTCTTTCTGAGATCTTTCATCATGGAGAAAAGTACCGGATCGGCTGCACCGCCGCTCCCTGCGGCCGCTCCAATGACATCTGAATCTTCACTTTCAAGATCAGTCATATCATCCTCATCCTCATCTTCTTTCGTGATTTTGAAAGAGACCGGGTTCTTCAGGAAATCTTTTCCTTTTTTGGTGATTTTAAGGATGCCATAGTTTTCGATATCTTTCTTCAGATAGTTGTCCAGCAGAGCCTGGCGGATTACACACTCCCAGGTATTGGACTCTTCGTCTGATCCGGACCCAAACTCATCGAGCTCGTTATGGCCATATGTCTCGATATCGGAGGTCTCTTTACCAATCAGGAAATCGATCAGGTAATCCGCTTTTTGTTTCTCTTTCAGTACTGTAATAGCCTCCAGTACCGTAATCAATAGTTCTTTTGCTTCCACTTTCTTCTTTGGATTTAAACAATTGTCACAATGCTCGCAGTTTGTTTCGTTATAATCTTCGCCGAAATAATGCAACAGCATCTTTCTCCGGCATACCGATGTCTCGGCATAGGCTGCTGTTTCCTGCAGCAGTTGTCTCCCGATCTCCTGTTCCGAGACTGGCTTACCCTGCATGAAACGTTCCAGTTTCTGCAGATCTTTTTTAGAATAGAAAGCAATGCATCGTCCCTCCCCTCCGTCACGTCCTGCGCGACCGGTCTCCTGGTAGTAACCCTCCAGGCTCTTGGGAATGTCGTAATGAATGACATAGCGCACGTCCGGTTTGTCAATACCCATTCCGAAAGCGATGGTGGCCACAATCACGTCGGCTTTCTCCATCAGGAAAGCATCCTGGTTGAGGCTGCGGGTTGCCGCATCCATGCCGGCGTGGTAAGGCAGTGCGCGGATATTGTTTGTCTGCAGGATCTCCGTGAAGTCATCCACTTTCTTGCGACTCAGGCAATAAACGATACCGGACTTTCTTCCCTGGGAAAGGATGAACTTGATAATCTCCTTGTCAATCTGATCCGTCTTGGGTCTCACTTCGTAGTAGAGATTGGGACGATTGAAGGAGGATTTGAAAACGGCCGCGTGGTCCATCCCCAGGTTTTTCTGGATGTCATGTTGAACCTTGGGGGTGGCGGTAGCGGTCAATGCGATGATGGGGCGAGCAGAGATCTCACTGATAATGGGTCTGATCCGTCGGTATTCCGGACGGAAATCATGTCCCCACTCTGAGATGCAATGTGCTTCATCCACTGCGTAGAATGAGATGGGCACATTGCGTAGAAACTCCACGTTCTCCATCTTGGTAAGCGACTCTGGTGCCACATAGAGCATCTTGGTCTTTCCTGAGAGAATATCCTTTTTAACCTCTTCTATCTCTTGTTTGTTGAGTGATGAGTTGAGGAAATGGGCGATGCCGTCTTCTTCGCTGAAATTGCGCATGGCATCAACCTGGTTCTTCATCAGGGCGATCAGCGGAGAGATGATGATGGCGGTACCCTCCATCAGCAGGGCTGGAAGCTGGTAGCACAAAGACTTCCCTCCACCGGTAGGCATCAGTACAAACGTATCGTTGCCGGAGAGGATGCTAGAGATAATGGCCTCCTGATTGCCTTTGAAAGTGTCAAAGCCAAAATATTTTTTTAGCGCCTGGTGTATAGAATCTTGTTTTCCCATTGTGCCCATCTCCCTTCGATAAAAATATTGTCACCGAAAGGTTGATACAAAATTAAAAAAGTATTTCATATATCCAATAACAAAAAAGGGATTGCACTAAAAAAACGCAGGGAGATCATGCGTTTTTTTTTCGGAGTGCGCCATCTGTTTTTATGGCGGTATTTGTTGTATCAACCCTGGAGAACGATCGGGTCAGGCCACCCTCAGATGATGGTGATCGGAATGTTCAAGTTGTTGCTCGGCATAATTGCGGGTGACGTGCAGTTTCTTTTTATCCTCCGAGGGAAGGCTGAACATGGCGTCGATCATGATTGCCTCCACGATGGAGCGCAAACCGCGTGCTCCCAGTTTAAATTCAATTGCTTTGTCAACAATGTATTCATAGGCCTCCTCATCAAAGGTGAGTGCAACACCATCCATCTCAAACAGTTTCTGATACTGCTTGATGATGGAGTTTTTCGGTTCGGTGAGGATGCGCAGCAATGCATCCCTGTCAAGGGGTTCGAGGTAGGTGAGGATTGGAAGCCGGCCAATGATTTCGGGTATCAGGCCGAACGATTTCAGGTCGAGCGGTGTGATATATTTCATCATGTTGTTCCGGTCGATGTTGGCCTTGTCGTTGTTGGCTGCATAGCCTACCACCCGCGTGTTGAGGCGTTGGGCAATCTTTTTCTCGATGCCGTCGAATGCACCACCGCAAATGAAGAGGATGTTCTTCGTATTGACAGCGATCATCCGTTGTTCAGGGTGCTTGCGCCCTCCCTGGGGCGGTACGTTCACAACCGATCCCTCGAGCAGCTTCAGCAGACCCTGTTGTACTCCCTCGCCGCTCACGTCGCGGGTAATAGAGGGGTTGTCGCTCTTGCGTGCAATCTTGTCGATCTCATCGATAAAGACGATCCCCCTTTCGGCGGCATTCACATCATAGTCGGCTACCTGCAGCAACCGGGTGAGAATGCTCTCGATATCTTCACCCACATAACCTGCCTCGGTGAGTACCGTGGCGTCAACAATGGTGAAAGGGACATGCAATAACTTTGCAATGGTTCTTGCCAGCAATGTCTTGCCGGTACCGGTGGCACCCACCATGATGATGTTCGATTTCTCAATCTCCACCTCATCTTTCATGTTCTTCTGCAGGATCCTCTTGTAGTGATTGTACACCGCTACCGACAGGAATCGTTTAGCGTTCTCCTGACGGATCACATACTGATCGAGATACTCTTTGATCTGTGCCGGCTTGGGTAGCGAGGAGAGAGAGATCCCCATATCGTTCTTGTTACTGCCTTTGAAGGTCTCGTTCACAATCTCATGCGCCTGCTCGGCACACATGTCGCAGATATAACCGGTCATGCCGGAGATCAACAGATTGACCTCCTGTTCACTTCTGCCACAGAAACTGCAATGGTTGCTGCTGTTTGACTTTTTAGCCATGGGATAGGGTTATTTTCTTACCAGTACATCATCTACCATGCCATATGCTTTCGCTTCAGCTGCAGTCATCCAGAAATCACGGTCAGAGTCGCGTGCCACTTCTTCCACCGGTTTCCCGGAATGGGAGGAGATGATTTGGTAGAGCTCCTGTTTGATCTTAGCGATCTCACGTGCCGTGATCTCAATGTCGGAGGCCTGACCTTGCACACCACCCAGTGGTTGATGGATCATCACACGGGAGTGGGTGAGGGCAAACCGTTTCTTTTCCGTCCCCGAGACCAGCAATACGGCTGCCATGGAGGCAGCAATGCCGGTACAGATGGTGGAGATGTTGCTCGACACGAACTGCATGGTGTCGTAGATACCCAGACCGGCATATACCGATCCTCCGGGTGAGTTGATATAGATGGAGATATCCTTACCCGGATCGGCTGAATCGAGATAGAGCAACTGTGCCTGGATGACGTTGGCGGTATAGTCATCAACGGTCGTGCCGAGAAAGATGATGCGATCCATCATCAGTCGCGAGAAGACATCCATTTGTGCCACGTTGAGCTGACGCTCTTCGATGATGGTGGGGGAGATATATCCGCCCTGGCTGGTGATGTTGATGTAGCTGTCCAGTCGGGAGCCACTCATCCCCAGGTGCTTCACCGCGTATTTTCTAAAATCGTCTTGCATACTTTTTGTTTATTCAATGATAAGCTTTATAATTTCATTTGCTGTGAAAATGATGCCTCAGAAACAGCCTTCCGGCATCTAAGGGCAGATGCCTGCACCAGCTGTTTGAGAAACAAATCTATTTTGAGGAACAAATATATAATGAATTGTTGAATCGGGAAACAATTCATTCGTTTATTCTTCTGTTTCATCTTCAGCGGCAGCCTCCTCTTGCGCCTCTTCCTGGTGTGAATGGGAATGCTCGCTCATCAGATCGTTGAACTCTTTTGAGTAGATCTCTTTCTCCACGACGGTTACGTTGGCTTTCAGCCATTCGATCACTTTGTTATCGGTCGCTTGTTCCACCAGGTTCTGTAGTGTCTCCTCCTTTTCAAGCAGGCTTTTGGTGTAGTTCTGCAACACGTCGGCCGGTAGGTTGGTCATGCCATATTGTGCAAACTGTGCCCTGGCAACCTCTGTCGCCAGCGCTTCGACATCCTCGTATTCCACCCGGAGCTCATTCTCTTCCATGATCTTCTGTTTGGCGATATGGAACTTAAGGTCTTCCAGGATCCTGGGGAAGTCCTCTTCCAGCTGTTCCGGCGTACGCTGGCTGCTTGTTTCCAGCAGCCAACGTTTCAGAAATTCATCGGGAAAAGCCACATCCTTCATCTTTTCAACAATCAGATCCTTTGCCTGGTGAATGAAGAGATGATCCACGCTGGGCCTGAACTGACGGGTCAGCTCGGCTGCCACTTTCTCTCTGAATTCCTCTTCAGTGGTCGCAACCCCTTCACCCAGCACCTTGTCAAAGAGCTCCTGGTTCATCTCTGCCTCCTTGTAGCGGGTAACCTCCATGATCTCGAAACGGTAATCGGGGGTGGAGTCACCCACATTCTCTTTGGTGGTCTGCAGTAGAGAGGCTACCTCAGCCTTATTGTTGTCATAGGCACTCATCGGGTTGAAAACAATGGAATCACCCACTTTCGCTCCGATGAAGCTGTTCTTCACAGATTCATCCTTCACATAGGAGGGCATCAGGATCGCATTTTCAATCACCTGACCCCCCTCTTTTACCTGCTCCCCATCCATCTCGGTGAGTGTACCTTTAATCAGGTCGGTATCTTTGGCCTCTTCCTCTATCGATGCATAGGTGCCGTAGTTCTGGCGGTATCCCTCCATCTGCTTGTCGAGCAGATCATCTTCCAGCTTCACGTTGTACCAGGTGAGCTCGGTCTGTTTATCGAGTGTCAGCTCAAATTCGGGCGTGAGTGCCACGTCGAAATAGAAGCTCATCTTCTCATCCTCTTTTTCCAGGTCAACCTGCTTGTCTTCACTGTTGTCAGCCATCGGCTCTCCCAGGATCTTCAATTTGTTCTCGCGGATGAAATTGCCCAGCTCGTCCGAGACGATCTTGTTGATCTCATCTACCAGTACTGCCTTGCCATACATCTTGCGGATCACGCTTTTGGGTACCTTTCCCTGGCGAAAACCGGGGATATTTGCCCGTTGGCGGTACTGGTTCAGCGATTTTTCCACCTTTTCCTGATAATCCTCTTTTTCCAGTTCAATAACGATGGTTCCGTTTACCTCGTCCGTTTTATTCAGTGTTGACTTCATTGGGATGAATGATTTTTTTTGAGTTGAAAGTAGGTATATTTCAACTGTTTGATATAGTTTTTGAAATAAGAGTGCAAAAATAGTGTTATTCTTCCAATCTGCAAAAATTATTTTACCTCTCGCTTTCCATATTCCACCTCCCACCTCCCATATCCCAAATTTACTTATCTTTGTATCCTGAAACAAATAAGACGCATGCAGCCAATTTTCGCATCTCTGACAACCGTCAACCGTATCGCGCTTCTTTTTTTGCTGTTGCTGACAGGATTGATTCTGGCGGGGGGGGTGATCACACTCATCGAATCACTCTTTTCGACAGGTGAAGAGGGGAGACTGACGATGATCTATGCAGAAACCCTTGTTCAGTCGCTGTTAGCCATTGCTGCCCCCCCGCTGTTAATGGCTTCACTCACCGAAAAAGATCCTGCAGGATATTTGAGACTGACCGGCAACGGCAGGATGGGCAGGGATGTGATCTTCGCCCTGGTTATATATCTCTCTTCCTATCCCTTTGTATCCTTTCTCTCTCAATGGAACAGTCAGATGGTGCTGCCCGAGTCATTCCGTGAGTTGGAGAGGACGCTGCGCGCGATGGAAGATATGGCAATGGAAACAACCAATCTGATTCTCTCGGTAGATACGCTGGGCGGGTTGTTGCTCAACCTGCTGGTGGTGGCGCTGTTGGCTGCGGTAACGGAGGAGCTTTTTTTTCGTGGAGCATTGCAGCAACTGTTGCATCGTTGGTTTGGGAATGGAGATGTGGCGGTATGGATTACAGCCGTGATCTTCAGCCTGATACATTTCCAGTTTTATGGCTTTCTGCCAAGGGTGTTGCTGGGTGCCCTGCTGGGTTATCTCTTTCTCTACAGTCGCAATCTCTGGATCCCGATCCTCTTTCACTTTGTGAACAATGCCACGGTGATCCTCTTTCACTTTTTCTGGGGTGATGATACCTGGTTCCGGGAGCTGGAGCCGTTGCCAGTCACCATGCCCTATCTGATGGCGGCTATCACAGGTGCCCTGGTCACCCTGCTGCTGTTTCGTTTTTACCGCAAAAAGGATGTTGCTGCTGCATAACAACATCATAAACCAAAGAGAATGATACAAATCGGGAATACACTTCTTTCGGATGATATATTTGAGGAGCAGTTCATCTGCGACCTCTGCAGGTGCAAAGGAGCGTGCTGTGTGGATGGCGAATCGGGCGCACCCCTCACCAATGAGGAGCATGATCAGATTCAGGAGATTCTGCCACTTATCTGGGATGATCTTTCAGCCAAAGCACAGGAGCTGATCACGAAACAGGGGATCGCCTATCACGACAGCGATGGTGAACTGGTCACCTCTATTGTCAATGGAGAAGAGTGCGTCTTTACCTATTTCGATGAAAAAGGTGTCTGTAAATGTGCCATTGATACTGCCAGCAGAGAGGGCCGCATAGCGGTTCAAAAACCGATATCCTGCCATCTCTACCCGATACGGTTGACAGCATATGCCGACTTCACAGCAGTCAACTACCACCGCTGGTCGGTATGCCGGCCGGCAGTGAAACAGGGACGCAGGGAGGGGGTTCCGCTCTATCGCTTTCTGAGGGAGCCTCTGATAAGGAAGTTTGGCGAAGCATGGTACCAGGAGGTATGTGAAGCAGCCTCACTGTTTGCAAAGGATAAAAAATAGCTTTTTTTTGCCTTTGCATTCGATAAAATGAAATCTTTGTGTTATTTTTGCACATATATATCATTAATGTGCAGATATCGTGACATCCGCTATTTCAAAAACAAAAAAAAATCTGATAGATGTAGCCCGGCAACTTTTTGCAAAAAAAGGGGTTGAGAACACCACGATGAATGATATTGCTGAGGCGTCACACCGCGGCAGGCGAACCCTCTATACCTATTTCAACAGCAAGTACGACATCTATAAAGCGGTCATCGAGTCCGAACTGGATGTGCTTTACGCTAAACTGGAGGAGGTCCTTTCACGTGACCTCCCGGCCGATGAGAAACTGATCCTGATGGCATTTACCCGTTTGGCCGCCATCAAGGAGGTGGTAACCCGCAACGGTACGCTGCGAGCCGATTTCTTCCGTGATATCTGGCAGGTGGAGAATGTACGGAAAGAGTTCGACCGGAAAGAGATACATTATCTGGAGACCATTCTACAGGATGGCATCGACAAGGGTATTTTTCAGCTGAAAGATACCCGGCAGACTGCCGCGATCCTGCATTATGCCTTTAAAGGGCTGGAGGTGCCAACCATACGGGGTGTCATGAGGCTCGATTACAACAGGAAAGAAGACCGGGAGATTGTTTCCGGAGTCCTCTTCAAGGGGATCTACGCGAAACAATGATCGTTTACTGAATTTTCAAAATCAACACATCAACACATCAAAAAATGAAGTTACTGGAAGGAAAAACGGCGCTCATCACCGGAGCAGGGAGAGGGATAGGAAAAGCCATCGCGCTTAAGTTTGCCGCTGAAGGGGCAAATATCGCGTTCACTGACCTGAAGATCGACGAGACGGGGGAAGCAACGGAACATGAGATTGCCTCCATCGGGGTGAAGTGCAAAGGTTATGCATCGAATGCGGCTGACTTTGAAGCATCCCATCGGGTGGTGGAGGAGATCATGAAAGATTTCGGCCGTATAGATATCCTGGTCAACAACGCAGGCATCACCAAGGATGGCCTGATGATGCGCATGAGCGAACAGCAGTGGGATGCGGTAATCAATGTGAACCTGAAATCGGCATTCAATTTCATCCATGCCGTTACCCCGGTGATGATGCGCCAGAAAGCAGGCAGCATTGTGAACATGAGCTCGGTGGTGGGTGTCTCGGGCAACGCGGGTCAAGCCAACTACTCTGCCTCAAAGGCAGGCATGATCGGACTGGCCAAGTCGATCGCCAAGGAGCTGGGCTCAAGAGGGATACGCGCCAACGCCATCGCCCCCGGGTTCATCATCACCGAAATGACCGGTGCACTCTCCGACGAGGTTCGTAACGAATGGGCAAAGCAGATACCGTTGCGCCGCGGAGGGACCCCCGAGGATGTCGCGAATGTTGCTCTTTTTCTTGCCTCAGACCTCTCTTCGTATGTGAGCGGCCAGGTGATCAATGTCTGTGGCGGTATGAATACCTGATTGGGTATGACCGTATTGTACGAAGACAATCATATCATCGTCGTCAATAAATCACCGGGTGAGATTGTCCAGGGGGACAAGACCGGTGACAAACCTCTTTCCGACATCGTCAGGGAGTATCTGAAAGAGAAGTACCAGAAACCCGGCAATGTCTTTTGCGGGGTGACACATCGTCTCGACCGGCCTACCAGCGGGGTGGTGCTTTTCGCACGTACCAGCAAGGCGCTGTCGCGGCTCAATGAAATGTTTCGGAACGGGGAGGTGGATAAAACCTACTGGGCCATCGTGAAAAACAAACCGCCCAAAGAGGAGGATACGTTGGTTCACTATCTCATCAAGGACGAGAAAAACAACAAATCAACCGCTTACGACAGTGAGAAGCCCCATACAAAGAGAGCGGTGCTGCATTACCGGCTGATAGCCGCTTCTCAAAAATATTACCTCCTGGAGGTCAGCCTTGAAACGGGACGTCACCACCAGATCCGCTGTCAGCTGGCAAAAATTGGGTCTCCCATCAAGGGGGACCTGAAATATGGGGCTGAGCGATCCAATGGCGACGGCAGCATCAGCCTCCATGCACGCAGCATTGCGCTGATCCATCCGGTTTCAAAGCTTCGGATTGCAGTCACGGCACCCGTGCCGGAGGAGCTGCTCTGGCAGAGATTTGAGAAGGCAGTATCAGCATGTTGAGTGTTTCGGCGCTCCCCTGAGCCAGGGAGAGAGCAGGAAAAACCAATTTGATGGAAGTTCATTTGAATGGTTTGCACAAAAAAACGTACATTTGCGTTGCAAACATCAATCTGAATAAATTGAAAGAATGAAACCGACATTATTTGTGCTGGCAGCAGGAATGGGCAGCCGTTACGGTGGCCTGAAACAGTTAGACGGGGTTGGCCCATCGGGCGAAACAATCATGGATTATTCCATTTATGACGCGGTGAACGCCGGCTTCGGCAAGCTGGTCTTCGTGATCCGTAAATCGTTCGAGGCTGATTTCAGGGAGAAGATCGTGAAGAAGTATGAGAAAAAGATACCGGTGGAGCTGGTGTTCCAGGAACTGGATGCATTGCCGGAGGGCTTCACTCCTCATCCCGACAGGGTGAAGCCGTGGGGTACCAACCATGCGGTGATGATGGGCAAGAATGTGATCCATGAACCGTTTGCCGTGATCAACGCGGACGATTTCTACGGCCGGGAGAGCTACAAGATTTTAGGCGATTATCTGAAGCAGCTCGCAGAGAGCGAAAATCACTATTGCATGGTTGGTTACCGGGTGGGGAACACCCTCTCCGAAAGCGGCAGCGTGGCACGTGGCGTCTGTGAAACCGATGCCAGTGGGAACCTCACCGGTGTGGTGGAGCGTACCCAGGTGATGAGGGTGAATGGTCGTGTCTGCTACAAGGATGAAAACGACCAGTGGGTACCCATCGATGACAATACACCTGTATCCATGAACATGTGGGGTTTCACTCCCGACTATTTCCGCTATTCAGACGATTACTTCGTGCAGTTTCTCCGTGAGAATGCGGACAACATCAAGGCAGAGTATTTCATTCCCCTGCTGGTGAATCACCTTATTGTTGAGGGGATTGCCACAGTGAGAGTGCTCGATACGCCCTCACACTGGTTTGGGGTCACCTACGCCGAGGACCGGCCCGCCGTCGTCGCCAGACTGAAGGAACTGACTGAGGAGGGAACCTATCCCTCACCACTATGGGAATAGCCGGTATGGGAAAAGCCGGGAAGCTGCATCTCCGAGGGAATAGATTATGTGGTTAGACATCTTCATCATTTTTCTGCTCATCCTGCTCAATGGTTTCTTTGCACTCTCTGAGATCGCTATCGTCTCGGCAAGGAAAAACAAGCTGGAGAGTGAACGCAAAAAAGGCAGCAAGGGGGCACTACGAGCTCTTATCCTGCGTTCAGAGCCGGATAACTTCCTTTCCTCGGTACAGGTGGGGATCACATTGATCGGTATCATCAACGGTGCTTACGGGGGACAGGCTTTTGCATTTTACCTTGTACCTTTCTTTGAGCAGTTTCCCGTGACAGCCCCATTTGCGGATGCCATCGCCATGGTGCTGGTGGTCTTCATCATCACCTACTTCTCCATCGTGATAGGTGAGCTGGTGCCCAAGACCATGGCACTGAACAACCCGGAGAAACTGGCCATCGCTGCCGCTCCTGCCATCCACCTGGTGAGCATCATCTTCTATCCGTTCGTGAAGTTACTCTCCCTCTCCACCAACCTGATCAGCCGACTGATCGGCATCAGGCCGCGGAGCGAGGTGGTTTCCGAGATGGAGCTGCGGGCCATGCTGAAGACAGCCTCCCGCGAGGGGGTGATCGATGCTGAGGAGAACATCATCCATGAACAGGTGTTCTATTTCTCCGACAAACGTGCCATTCACCTGATGACCCATCGCACCGACGTGGAGTGGGTTGACATCGATAAAAGCAGGGAGGAGATCATCCAGGATCTCCTGCAGACCAGACATAGCAAGATTCTTGCCTGCCGCAAACGGATCGATGAGTTCATTGGTACCATCACCGTGCGTGATCTGCTGCTTCGGCTTTATAAGCACGAACCGTTCGAGATTGAGGATCTGATCATGGAGCCTATCATCGTGCCCAGCACATTGAGGGCACAAAAAGTACTGGAGAACTTCAAGAACAACCATAAGTTCGTGGCGGTGGTGGTCGATGAATACGGTAGCCTGGATGGCATCATCACCATTCACGACATCTTCGAGAACCTGGTGGGAGCCATCCCCGAGGAGACAGATGAGCCGACAGCCGATCCGCTATATTTTCAGCGCGATGAAAATTCAGCACTGGTGAGTGGTGAGGCTCCCATCGAGATCCTGACCCGTCTCGATGAGGAGTTTATTGTCAATTTCGATCAGATAGACTATGCCACCGTGGCCGGATTCGTGTTAGCATGCATCAACAAGATACCCTTTGTGGGGGATACCTTTGAATATGACAACCTGCTCTTTGAGATCGTTGACATTGATGGCAACCGAATCGATAAGGTGCTGGTGACCAAAAAGAACAGGGTCAAAAACAGGAGCTGAACAATACATAGAAACAGGGTATGATTGGGACCGAAGATTTATCTTGAACAGTAAAGCAACAACATGGAATGGAATGTTAATAGTAGAATATATGTTGTAGAACACATGTTTTAATTAGGATGCCTGCGAAAACTGTGTTAATTTTACACCAATTTTACAAAAAGATCAATCTTCATCGCAATCTTATCTTTAAAACCAGAAGAACTACATGAAAGCAATGTATAGCAAATCCGGTTTGCTTGTCGAAGCCTTTGAAAAAACAGTGGATGGCAGGCAAACCGGGTTATACACTTTGACAAACAAGAGCGGTTGTGAGATCACGGTGACCAATTATGGTGCCAAAATCGTATCGCTGATGGTGCCCGACCAGAAAGGTCAACTGACTGATGTGGTGCTGGGACATCCCTCCATCGATGATTACCTCACATCGGAAGAACCCTATTTCGGTGCCGTTTGCGGCAGAACAGGAAACCGTATCGCCAAAGGTCAATTTACCCTTGACGGTGTCAGTTACCAGCTGGCTGTCAACAACGGGCCCAATTCCCTCCATGGTGGAATCAAGGGATTCAATGCCGTGGTGTGGGAGGTGAAACGGGTGACTGAGTCCAGTATCGAGCTCTTTTACCTCTCTCCCGATGGGGAAGAGGGATATCCGGGTAACCTGGCCGTGACCGTCATCTACGCGCTGACCGGGGATCATGCACTGGATATCACCTACAAGGCTGAGACTGATAAAGCTACCATCATCAACCTTACAAACCACTCCTACTTCAACCTATCGGGACAGGGTGACCCCTACATCGGTGATCATCTCTTGATGCTCAATGCCGATTACTACCTGCCTACCGATGAGACCGCGATTCCTTATGGTGATCCGCAGCCGGTAAAGGGTACACCAATGGATTTTACCCAACCTTTCAGCATCGGGGAGCGGATCGATGAGGATTTTGAACAGCTCCGGTTCGGAAACGGATACGACCATACCTACCTGTTGAACAAACACGCTCCAGGTGAATATTCCTATGCCGGGATCTGCGAATCGCCGAAAACAGGGATCAAGATGGAGATCTATACCACTGAGCCGGGTCTCCAGCTCTATACTGGTAACTGGATGACCGGCAACTTTGCCGGGAAGCAGGGGAAACATTACCCCCGCCGATCGGCTGTATGCTTCGAGACACAACATTATCCCGACAGCATCCACAAACCGGACTATCCAACCATTATCTTACGCCCGGGTGAGGCGTTTGAGTCACGTACAACCTATAAATTCTCAATATAAATATTTTAATAAAGTAAGTGAATCGTAAATTAATCTATTTTTTCAGAAAATGAATACAAAAACTAATCAGACAACTAACCGGATCGTACCCATCATCATGATGATCGTACTGTTTGGTATGATCTCATTTGTTACCAATCTGGCAGCACCGATGGGACAAGTATTGAAAGAACAGTTCGGCGTTTCCAACTTCCAGGGATTGCTGGGAAACGCAGCCAACTTTATTGCATATGCCGTGATGGGTATACCGGGTGGTATCCTGTTGCAGCGTGTGGGTTATAAAAAAACAGCACTTATTGCAATTGCCGTTGGCTTCCTGGGCATCTTTGTTCAATTTCTCTCGGGACACTCTCCCCAAAGCGCCGCTTTTGGTGTTTATCTGTTGGGTGCATTTATTGCAGGTTTCTCCATGTGTTTGCTTAACATTGTGGTCAACCCGATGCTCAACACGCTCGGTGGTGGTGGTAACAAGGGTAACCAGCTGATTCAGGTGGGTGGTTCTTTCAACTCGCTGATGGCTACCTTTACACCTGCTTTCGTAGGTGTACTGATTGGTGAGACGGCCAAGGCCAACATCAAAGATGTGTTTCCAGTGATGTATATTGCCATGGGTGTATTTGCTGTGGTATTCTTCGTGTTGTGGGCGGTCAGCATTCCTGAACCCTACATCACCAAAAATAAAGACTCCTTGAAACAGCTGATGACGGGTGCGCTCAGGTTCAGACATTTCGTGCTGGGAGCCATCGCCATTTTTGTCTATGTAGGTGTGGAGGTGGGTACACCCGGTGTGATGATCTACTGGTTGTCGGACCTCCCCGAAGTGGGTAAAACCATTGCCGGTGTCGTGGCCGGAACCTATTGGTTGTTGATGCTCGTGGGGCGTCTTATCGGCGCTTCAATCGGGAGCAAGGTCTCCAGCAAAACCATGCTTTCCGTCACCTCTTCTGTTGCCATGGTATTGATTCTGCTGGCTATCTTCTCTTCGACTTCTACCATGGTCTCCCTGCCGGTGCTGGAACGAAATGCAGGTTCACTCTCGTTTGGTTTCGCAGATGTGCCCATCAATGCCATGTTCATTGTGCTGGTAGGTCTCTGTACCTCTATTATGTGGGGCAGTATCTTCAACCTCGCCGTGGAAGGATTGGGTAAATATACTGCTGCGGCATCCGGAATATTCATGGTGCTTGTCTCCGGTGGAGGAATTCTTCCTGCCATCCAGGGAGGCGTGGCCGATGCAGCCGGTTATCTCTCCAGCTATTGGGTGGTACTGATCTGTCTTGCTTACCTCTTTTATTACGCCGTGATCGGTTCGAAGAATGTCAATCGTGACATCTCTGTTGCCGACGAAGATGAGCTTCCTCCGGAAACAGTTTCGCACACGATACCTGTAGAATAATTGAAAAAATAATCACAATCCTATTCTCATTTTATGACCAAAAAAGAAATCATCCCTATTTTTCAGGAAAAATTTGGACAAAATAATCCCGAGGTCTATACCTCTCCGGGACGCATCAACCTGATCGGCGAACATACCGATTACAACGGGAGCTTTGTGTTTCCCGGTGCCATCGACAAAGGCATGATCGCCGCCATTCATTTTAACCACACAGATAAGGTAAGGGCTTACGCCATCGACCTGGATGAGTCGTCAGAGTTTGGACTCAACGAGGAGGATCTCCCGAAAGAGGGATGGGCCAAGTATCTCTTTGGGGTGTGCCGCGAGATCATCAAGCGGGGAGGCAGCGTGAAAGGATTCGACACTGTTTTCTCGGGCGATGTACCCCTCGGCGCCGGGATGTCCTCATCGGCCGCCCTGGAGAGCACCTACGCCTATGCCCTGAACGACCTGCTGGATCTGGGTATCGACAAGTTTGAGCTGGCCCGCATCGGACAAAGCACCGAGCACAACTACGTGGGAGTGAACTGCGGCATCATGGACCAGTTCGCCTCCCTCTTCGGGAAAAAGGGACACCTGATCCGTCTCGACACCAAGTCGATGGAGTATGCCTACTTCCCGTTCGATCCCAAGGGGTACAAGCTGGTACTGCTCGACACGGTGGTGAAGCATGAACTGGCCTCCTCGGCCTACAACAAACGGCGTGCATCGTGCGAACATGCAGCCCGCACCATAGCGAAGCGGCATCCCGAAGTGGAGTTCCTGCGCGATGCCACGATGGAGATGCTCAACGAGGTGAAAGATGAGATCTCTGCGGAGGATTACATGCGTGCCGAGTATGTGATTGAGGAGACCCAAAGGGTGCGGGAGGTCAGCGATGCGCTGGAACGCGGCGACTATGAGACTGTAGGGCAGAAGATGTATGAAACACACCATGGCATGAGCAAGCTCTACGAGGTGAGCTGCGAGGAGCTCGACTTCCTCAATGAGGTGGCACGTGCGCATGGTGTCACCGGCTCCCGGGTGATGGGCGGTGGGTTCGGTGGTTGCACCATCAACCTGGTGAAAGATGAGCTTTACGAATCTTTTGTCAGTGATGCCAAAGCAGAGTTCAGGTCCAAATATGGTCATGAACCAAAGGTGTATGATGTGGTGATCAGCGACGGCGCCCGTAAACTGTAAGAGCTTTCAGGTCATCAGGGTTGGGAGCCGAGATCCATTGTCTGAATGGTCTGCTCCCAACCTTTCTCTTTTTAACATTTTACCCTATCATGATATGATACCAGCATACTACACAAACAACAGCCGCTTTCTGATTGCTGTTGACTGTATCATTTTTGGTTTCCGCAACAAAGAGCTGCATCTGTTGTTAACCCGTCGCCCTGTTGAACCGATGAAAAATGAGTGGTCACTGATGGGAGGATTCATGGATGAACAGGAGAGTCTGAATGAAGCAGCAGTGAAAATACTTTACCGTTATACCAAACAAAAGAACATCTACATGGAGCAGGTAGGTGCTTATGGTGATCTGAACAGGGATTCGGGTGACAGGGTGGTCTCAGTTGCTTTCTTCGGGCTGGTTAAAATGGAACAGTTCGATACCTCGCTGGCAAAGGAGTATGATGCCCGATGGACCAATATAAATGAACTGCCACAACTGATATTCGACCACAACAAAATGGTGCAGGATGCGCTGACACTTCTCCGTTACAAGGTATCCACAGAACCGGTGATCTTTAACTTCTTCGAGGAACGCTTCACGCTTCCTGCACTGCAGGATCTTTATGAAGCAATCTTCCAGATGCCGCTCGACAAGCGTAACTTCCGGAAAAAACTAACCACCATGAACCTGTTAGACAAGCTTGATGTCAAAGAAAAAGAGACCTCAAAGCGGGGAGCATACTATTACATTTTCAACCCGAACAAATATCTCTCTTTTTTAGAGATGGGCAAACGGTTCTCACTCTGAGGCCATTGAACGCTATTTTCTCAAGTAGTAGTTCACCGTTGTCACCACCCGCACATTTTTGATGTAGGGTGTGTTGGCATCCCTGTCGGTAATGGTAAATTGCCCCTGAGAAGCGTTACGAATCTTACCCAGCTTACTGCCTGAGTCGGTGGCAAACTTCGCGGCGGCCGCGCGGGCGTTCTTGGTGGCCTCTTCAATCATCTGCGGCTTGATGTCGTTCAGTCCGGTGAATTCATACAGGGTGTTATATCGATAATCACCGCCGCTAATGGCCACGCCCTGTTTCAGTAACTCGGTCTGCCCGGAGATCAGCTTCCGCACCTTCTCCACATCATCGGAGGTGACGGTAATCACCGAGGTGGCGTTGTAGCGATAGGGATGCTGCGTTTGTGCCGCGTAGCGCTCTGCTTCCATGTCGATGATCTCGGGAGGCGCCACGCTGATCTCCTCCAGGCTGATGCCGTTGCCCTGCAGAAAATCGACGATGGTTTTGTTTTTTGTCTGGATATTGGTATAAAGGGAGGTAAGATCGTTTCCCAGATCCTTATACATGAGCGGCCATATCACCTTATCGGCCTGCACTTCCATCTCGGCAAGACCTTTCACCGTCACCACGCGATCACGGTCTTTGAAGTTGTTGATGGCTGCATTCAGTATGATGCCTGTCAATACCAATCCGGCGGCCAGAATTGTTGCTTCAATGATCCATCTGCCGGATTGATGGTTGTTTGTCTTTTGTTCCTGCATAGTTGCTTAGAATGAATTTGTGTTTTAGTTAAACAGTTCAGGGGTGAATATGTTTGAAGCTATCCCCGGCATATTTTCAAATACGCAAAATAATTTGTTTTCAGATTCTGGGAGAATAAATTACCTTTGTTCTAATGCGCTTCAATATTCAAAATTTTTTTTATGATGAGAATAACTGTAAACAGGTTACCAAACAGATTTTATCCTGATTATAAAAGGGTGATCATTCGTTTCCACGATCTTGGTGAAGAACGCATCCGTGATCTGATGTTAAAGGTGATTGAGATGGATGAGGTGATTGCAAGTCAAACATTGATGCAGACCCTGCGTGAGTTTTCCAAACGACATCGAAATCTCACACGAAAATTCAAACATCACTACCGTGAGGCTCTGAAGATTGTCGGTGACACGATCCCCGGGATAAATGAGATCAGCGAGGATAAAAAACTGCTGATCGGTGCCTATTTTTCGAATGAGTATGCAATCAGTTCTGCTGCTTTTTTTAATCCTTCCATTGTTGAATCGCCTGACCAGACGTGGCTCGAAGAGGGTTCAAAGCGTTTGATTATCAGTTTTCGTGCCACGGGTGAGGGGCATATCTCCAGTATTGTGTTTCATACAGGTGTCATTGATAAAAACGGGAACCTAAGTTTTGAACAGGCAGGGAATTATGTAGATGAGCCGGAAGTAGTGAAAAGACATATCTACGACAAGGCAATGATTGAGACCAAGCTGCGTGAGATGGGGGTAAAGGGGGAAATTGTCCGCTCGGTTATGCAGCCGCTGAAAAAGGAATTCATCTATGGTGAGTTGTTGGGCTCAGCCCTGGAAGTGCTCGCGCAACCTTCGTTGAGCGAGGAGGAACGAAGAGCCGTGGATCATATTGTCTGGCTGGCTGATTCGCACTATCGTATAGAGTTTTCACTTGACACCCATATTTCTGAAAGGGTTATTTTCCCCATATCCTATACGGAAAGAAGAGGAATAGAGGATGCACGTTTTGTCCGGTTTACCGATGATGATGGAAAGGTTACCTATTATGCGACCTATACTGCTTACGACGGGTACACAATTCTTCCGAAGATGATTGTGACGGAAGATTTTACCTCTTTTGAGGTAAAACCGCTTCACGGACGTGGAGCACAAAACAAGAATCTAGCCCTGTTCCCGAGGAAGATAGCTGGCCGGTATGCCATGTTATCGCGTATTGATGGCATCAACAGCTACATCGGCTTCTCAGACAATATCAATATATGGCAGGAACCTGTCAGGATACTGGAGCCTAAGTATCCATGGGAGTTTATCCAGACAGGAAACTGCGGTGCCCCCATTGAAACATCGGAGGGATGGCTGGTGATCACGCATGGCGTGGGGCCGGTGAGGCAATATTGTCTGGGTGCCACATTGCTTGACCTGTATGACCCGACGAAAGTGATTGGTCACCTGAAGGAACCATTGCTCGCACCCAACGAGGAGGAGAGAGAGGGCTATGTTCCAAACGTAGTTTACTCTTGCGGATCAATCCTTCACAACAATCAGCTGATTGTTCCCTATGGATTGTCAGATACCGCCTCCGGGTTTATGTCGATCGGTGTCAGGGAACTTATCGCAAAGATTCTCAGCTCCTGATTTACTTCGGGTATAAAAAGTGACGAGCCGGTGTAGGTCTTGAAAAGCACCCCTCTCTGGATGGAATATCATTCCATCTGTTTATATCAACAAACTGTTTTTGTTGCGTAAATAAAAAGAGATATTCATTAATGACATCAGCCAGGAGATGGTGGACTCTGCTCCCTGGTTGAGATTCACACCACCTGCATGAAGCCCGTCGCGACACCCCCCGGTGGCAAAATCGTAGAGTGGCTGCCCGCAATCATTCTCTCCGGTGAACCAGTAAAAGGCTTTCAATGCCTGATCGGCATAGGTGCCATCTCTCACATATTCTTCTGCCGCCAGGCAGGCATCAATCATGCCATTGGCTTCCAGCGGTTGCTGGTCGAACGCTGCCTTCCCCTCAGGATTCAGCCAACCCTTATTCCCGACGGGTGAAAAAATGCCATTGATAAACTGTTTGTCAATGAGCCAGTCGAGTATTTTCAAACCCCGCTCTATGATCTGCTCATCCTGCAGGCAGATGCCGGCGAAAATCAACGCGTGGGGGATGCGGTTGTTCGCGTAGCTCACCTTGTCGTCGAACCAGAGCCATTCGTTGTGAATGGTTTGATCAAAAAAGGCATAAAGTCTCTTCGTGCTTTGTACCAGCTTTTTAATCACTGCCGGCTCTTCGTGTACGTTGGTATGGTGCGTCAGCCCCAGTACGGCATATGACAATGCCCGGGGATGCGTCAATGAGTCGATCTGCCCAAGCACTTTTTCAAACAGGTAGCTGGAGTGATAATGAAAGTTGCATACATTGGTGTAGGCAGCGGTATATCCCAGCGCCCACGCCGTTCGGCCTATGCTGTCTTCCGACCCCTCCCTGTCCAACCATTGTCTCTCGTAGTTCATGAAGTTTCTGAATTTTCTCCTCTCAGGATTGTAGGCATAATCAATAAACGAGAGGTAAATGCAGGTAAGTCTGTTCACCTCATCCACCTCCTGTACCTCGTTCTGCAGCATCACTGACAAGAGGAGCGCACGGGCGTTGTCATCGGTACAGTATCCGTGGTTGCGGTCGGGAACATTGAATCTGGCATGTTGCAAAATGCCGGTATGATCGGTCAGCATGTGCAGATGATCCAGCTTGATGGGAGGAAGGACAAATTTAGATTCAATCACCGGTGCAGGCTTGGAGAGAGCCTGTACCTTCTCCTCATCGATAATTTGGGCAACAAGGTTGTGATATTGCTTGGCAATCTTGGGCCAATAACACTGTCTGGCCAGGTTGAATGCATTCAGTGCAATGGTTTTTCGCTTCTCCTCGTTGTCAAGCAGGTCGTTGATCTTTTCAGCCAACTGAACGGAGTTCTTAAAGTCGAACAATACGCCTCTCTCATCCGCGAGCATCTCTTTGGCATACCAGAATGGTGTGGAGATGATGGGTCTGGCTGCACCCATGGTGTAGATGAGTGTCCCCGATGAGATCTGTTTCTCACCCAGGTAGGGGATCAGATAGATGTCACACAGCTCCAGGAAGCTGAACAGCTCATCGTTGGTCACAAAGCGGTTGATAAAGATCACATTGTTCTCCAGGTTCAGCTTGTTGACAAGCCGGATCAGGTTCAGTCGGTAATCCTCTCCTTCTTGCTTCAGCACATGTGGGTGTGTAGCTCCCAGCACAATGTAAACTACATCCGGATGTTTCCTGATCACTTCCGGTAGTGCGTTGATCACCACCTCTATCGATTTGTTTCTGGAAAGCAAACCAAATGTCAACAGCACCTTCTTATGCTCAACACCCAACTTTTTACGTAGATCCTGCACATCCTTGGTGATATATTGATGTACGCCATGGTGAATATGGACGCATTTGGATTGCGGGATACCATACACACTCTGCAGGAGTTCAATCCCTTTCCGGGAGATGCTGACCAGTCTCTGAGAGTATAGCGACAGTTCATTGATCACCTTTCGCTGATTCTCCGTCGGGTTGTCAAGCACGGTGTGCAGTGTGGTTACCACGGGGATGCGCAGTCTTTTTAATAGCTGAATAATATGGATGCCATCCTTGCCACCGAATATGCCAAATTCATGCTGTACAATCACGGCATCGAAATTATTCGAGTTCAGATATTCGGCGGCCCTGATGTAGGATGCCATCACGTTCTGTTCAATCTCGAATGCCACATCGTCGGGATAATTGTACCGGTTCAATCCGTCGTTCATCGCAATCACCGCTGTGGTGATACCGTTCTGTTTGAGTCCGTCATTCAAATCTTTTGTAAAGGTAGCAATGCCGCATTTACGTGGAGGATAATTCCCTATAATCGCAATTTTATTCATAATCCACCTTGGGGTATATTATTTTGCTTTCACAGCAACAGGATCAAATAAAAAGAGCATGATAGCACTTTTAACAGTAGAAAGCAACTTTTTTTTGTTAATAATCTTAAAACGCTCCTGTTTTCTTTCGGAAATCGTTCAACCCAACCTTAATTTCCTCTCCCTGATTGAATCGCAATCATGCCAGGAGTATTGGATGTTTTTACAGATTTTTTTTCTACCTTTGTATCCCGATATCGAAAGGG
>WOYI010573492.1_pt1 | contig 27825 bp, 26 predicted proteins | sample 6423411 | NCBI WGS metagenome assembly WOYI01 (sample SAMN13441803, study PRJNA592873) | oil field metagenome | biome: oil field; feature: oil-well bore; material: oil-contaminated soil; isolation source: oil-contaminated soil from oil-well borehole | place: Germany: Wietze | collected 2016-10-18 ...
ACTTATTACAGGTGCTAAAGGATTTATTGGCACACATTTAACAAAACACTTAGAAGAGTGTGGATATGATGTGATTGGGGTAGATTTTCAAGATGGAGACCTTCGAGAAGATGGTATTGCAGATGGATTAATAGAAAAGCATAAACCAGATATTGTAGTTCATCTTGCTGCACAAGTGGGAATATGGTTTAATGAACAAGATTGCTTTCATGCAATTGATTCAAATACTATAATGACATTACGAGTTGCACAAGCATGTGCCAAACATGGCGCAAAATTGATTCATACATCTACATCAGAAGTATATGGCGAATATGGTGATAAAATTATTGATGAAGATGCTCCATTAATTGGTAAACCAACAGGCATTTATGCATTGAGTAAAAGATGGAGCGAAGATGCTGCAAGAGAATATGCACCAAACGGATTGGTAATTATTAGACCGTCAATGCCATATGGTGCAGGAGCACCCCCCGGAAAGGGACGTAGGGCAATAGATAATATGCTATGGCAAGCATATCATCGTAAACCAATTATTGTTCATAAAGGTTCTGTTCGTTCATGGTGTTGGATTGGCGATGTTGTGCGTGGCTGGCAAATGGTAATTGAATCGGGGCAAGCGGGTGTATTTAATATTGGTAGAGATGATGATGAAAGAACAATGCTTTGGATTGCAGAAGAATCCTGTAAAATAACGGGAGCAGATAAATCATTAATTAAATTAGTAGACCCGCCCATGAAAAAAACAATGATTAAAAGATTGTCAACAAAAAAATTATATAATTTAGGATGGAAACCTACCGTAAAAATTGATGATGGTATGATGAGAGTTTATGAATGGGTAAAAAATTTTCCTTGGGAGGAATAATATGGAGCGAAAAAATTATGTGTTTTCAACATTTTTTAATAAAAATATTGATGTTCAACGAAAAACCAAAGTAAAAACTTATGAAATAAATAAAAATATTTATACATTTTGGAAATGAAAGAGAAAAAAAAAGTTTTAGTAATAGGCGATGGCTGTAAAGATGTGTTTCAATACGGTAAGTGTGAAAGATTAAGCCCCGAAGCACCTGTTCCGATATTTAAACCAATAAAAGCCATAAATAATGGTGGTATGGCTGTGAATGTTTATAATAATCTTCGGGGATTGGGTATTGAATGCGATATTCTCACGAATAGCGGTATAACCAAAACTCGTATTGTTGATGAAGTTAGTAACCAGATATTACTTCGTATTGATGAAAATGATGAAATTGATGCATTATCATTTGATGTATTGAACGAAATTGATTTTAATCAATATTGTGCAATAGTTATTTCAGATTATAATAAAGGTTTTTTGGACGAAGAGGATATTGAATTTATTGCAAGTAGGTATAAACACGTTTTTATGGACACAAAAAAAGATGTGGGAAATTGGTGTAATAAGGTATTTTGCATTAAAATCAATAATAAAGAATACCAAAAAAACAAATCTTGGTTAGACCACCTATATGAGAAAAATCTTGTTGTAACAACAGGTAAAGATGGTGCTCTGTTGGTTCATGATGATAAAGGAAAATGGAAAAACGAGAAATTTCCAAACGCAGATGAACATCCGGTACGTGATTTAACTGGTGCTGGTGACACTTTTTTAGCAGGACTTGTTGCAAAATTCATAGAAAATAACGATATTTGTGATGCGATAATATTTGCCAACAGATGCGCAGCTTGGGCAGTAACACAAAAGGGTGTGGCTGTGGTAGATAGATATAAGATAGAATAGAATATGTTGAACATTACACACATAAGCAATAAAAATATACATGTACTAAAAGCATGGGGCGAAGAAATAATACTTCACAATGGTGATGATTATTGTGGAAAACTCTTACGTTTCAGGAAAGATGCTAAATTCAGCACGCATTTCCATTCGAAAAAGACCGAAACTTTTTATGTGAATAAAGGCAGGTTCGAATTAATTACAATTGATACAAGAACTGCAGCCAGACAAAAAATTAGTTTAGTTGTTGGTGATATTGTACATATCGAACCAAATACACCACATCAATTAATTGCGTTTGAAGAAGGTGAAATATTTGAATGTTCAACACCACATTATGATGATGATAGTTATAGAATAGAGAAAGGAGATAGTCAAAAATAATGGTATATTTTGTTGATATAGATGGCACTGTTTGCAATACAGTTGGTGGGTATGAAAATGCAAAGCCAATACCAGAGAATATTGCAAAAATTAATAAGTTATTTGATGAGGGGCATACGATTATTTATTGGACTGCCAGAGGTAAATTAACTGGTTTAAATTGGACTGATTTGACTGCACGTCAACTTAACCTCTGGGGTTGCAAATATCACGATGTTATAATGAACTCAAAACCTGCGTATGATTGCATCGTGGACGACAAAGCAAAAAGAATTGAAGAATTATGAATATCTGGGTAAACGGTTGTTTTGACATATTGCATACTGGACACATAGATTTACTATGGTTTGCTAAATTATATAATACAGATACTGACTGTATTATACCACCAGAAAGGCAAAATAAATTGATTGTTGGACTTGACAGTGATGAAAGGGTTAAGCAATTAAAAGGTGAAAATCGACCAATAAATGACATTAACACAAGGGTAACAATAATGGAAAACCTAAAAATGGTTGACCAAGTAATTATATTTGATAATGATACTGAATTAAGAAATGCGATAAAATTTTTTGAAATTGATTACGTTATTGTTGGTGACCATTATAGGAATAAAGAAGTAATTGGTGGTGAAAATGCCAGACGTGGTGTGGCATTTTATAAAACAGATGAGAGGTCAACGACAAATGTTATTGAAAAAATAAAAAAACTATGATAGTAGTAACTGGTGGTGAAGGTTTTATAGGCCAAAATCTTGTTAAAGAGTTAACAAGGCGTGGGTATATTGGAGTAGTTTCTCTTGATACCAAGAGTGAAAGTTTGGATTCTATATATAATTGGCTTATGAACCACGTTAAAGAAATTGATTGTATTTTTCATTTGGGCGCAATAACCGATACCACAATAATGGATTATAATCTTTTTGATGAATATAATGTTGCTGCATCAATGTTTATCTGGAATATATGTGCGGATAATAACATACCTTTAATTTATGCAAGTTCTGCAGCAACATATGGTGATGGCGAGGAAGGTTTTGATGATGAAAAAGATATTCTTAAATTAAAACCTTTAAATCCTTATGGTTGGTCAAAACAGCAATTTGATATTTGGGCGGAAACACAAGAAAAACAACCTGAATATTGGTATGGTTTAAAATTTTTTAATGTTTATGGTTATGGTGAAGCAGCCAAAGGCAAAATGGCTTCTGTTGTATATCAAAAATATCTTGAAATTAAAGCAAATGAAGAGTATATTAATGATTATGTTGATACAGAAGGTAGTTTTTTTGGTTCATTAAAAGTAGAATTATTTAAATCACATCGTCCTGAATATAAAGACGGTGAACAAGCGAGAGATTTTATTTATGTTAACGATGTTGTTAATATTTGTATCTGGTTAGTGGAAAACAAACCAATATCGGGCATTTATAATATTGGTACGGGTAAGGCACGTACATTTAACGATTTAATAAATGCGGTTTTTAAAAGTGTTGGTACTCTTCAAAATATTTCATATATTGACATCCCAAAAAAAATAAGAGACAAGTATCAGTATTTTACTGAGGCAAAAATGTCGAAATTAAGAAATGCGGGATATAGTGATAAATTTCATGAATTGGAAGAGGGTGTTGAAATGTACATAAATAAATTAAAATATGAAAATCGCTAATGTTATTTACGAGAAAGAGTTGGTAAACCATACGATGGTTGAATATGTTAATTATCATCAAGGTGTTATTGAATATGATTCTCTTGATAAAAAACTTCCAACATTATATGTGGGATGGTCGTTTATGAAAGCATGTAACCCGAATAATGAAATCATTCAACATGCCGACATATTAAAGAAAAAAATAGTTACCAATGAATTATATTGGGAATTTAGTTTTGAGGAAAGCAAACCCTCACACGTAAAAGGAGTCGATGGTTTTGTAAACGCTGCACCACAATTTTATTTCGCACCCAAATACCAATATATTAATTTAGACCCCATATTTTTTCAAATAACGGAAATTGAGGATTTGATGGCAGTATTGCCCAAAGAAATTGATGCCACATATATTTTTAAAAATGAAATGATATATGTTTTAAAAGACAATAAAATTTCAGGAATTAATTTTGATATGTATCGTTTTTTTAAATTCAATGTTGAAGAAATTATTGAGCGTATTAATTATCGTACTGCGCATACTGTGAACGATATCGATGGGCAAATGTATCTTAATCAATATAAAATCTTTCCAAATTTTGAGTATCTAAAAAGATATCTTGTTGTCATTCTGACAAAATGAATGTTTTATAGTATTTATATAAAATAATTATAAGTACTATGGAAAATAATGTAGAAAAAGCACTTAGTGATTTCGTTGAAACTCCTTTAACGGAAGAAGAATTGGTAGAAAAAGCAAAAAAAGAAAACGCAAAAAGGGTTGTCCTTGATGAAAGAGAAGGCTTAATTGAGCGTGTCGATAAAATTCTTGTTACTAAAGATGGTAAACAATTACTAAGAGAGTGGTATTAATATTCATTTATAATGGAAAAGAATGATAAAAGAACTCTTTCTGAAGAACATTTAAGAAAGATTAAATATCGTGTTGATTATAAAATTAATGAATCAGCAAGGTATCGTCCGTTTGTAAACGATGGCGATGAATACGATGAAGTTCCAAAGTTAACCACCGAAGCAGGTGAACAAGAAGATGCCGAAAAAGCTGGTGGTGGTAAAGTTCCACCTGCTCCATCGAATGACCAACCCGTAGATATGGGTACACCACAGCCAGCATTTGATGATGCTGGAGATACATCTACTCCTGAAATGTCTGGCGAACCAATGCCAGATGAAGGTATGCCGACTGAAAATCCTGAACAACAGGTTGATGAACTCCAAAACGACATTATTAAGCATAATATTGAGGCTATGAAAAGCATTCATAGTCAATTAGAACAATTGAACAATACTGTTCAAGGGTTAAATAGCAAATTGGCTGATTTAAATGCCAACGTTGAAGAAGTTCGTGAACCAACCAATTCAGAAAAACTTATAAATAAAAAACAAGTTTCATATCCATATTATTTTAACTTAAATGATTTATGGTCAGATAATTGGTTTACTGAAAAGCATAATGAGGCGGTGGAAAAGGGGATAAGAGAATTACCTGATGGTACATATGTTGCCGATTTTGATGATTTACCAGAAAAATCAAAACCTGATATTCAGAATAGTTTTAATGATATGATTTAATGAGAGTGTTTCATTCATATGGTTCTAAAGAAAGACTCTTTGAAATGATGGCAAGAGTCAACAAAATTAATGAAGAAATTCTTCCAAGTGAAAAAAAAGAAGAAGTTATTAATGATTTTATAAAGTTTGTTGACGAAAAATTAGAATTGGGTTCTGATATGCCAGAAGTTGTTGTTTCATATGATGAAAAAGAGGCTGGTGATATGAAATCGTTTGGTAAATATACACCAGATATAAATGAATTGAGGGTTGTTGCAACAAATAGAAATTTAGCGGATGTTTTAAGGACATTGGCGCATGAATTAGTACATCATAAACAAAAAAAAGAAGGTAAAATAGACATGAATTCAAATGATACTGGCAGTGAGGCTGAAAATGAAGCAAATGCACTTGCAGGCGTTTTAATGAGAGAATTTGGTCAAAAAAACCCGATAATTTTTGAATAAAAATATTATAACAATGAAAGTTTTTAAACAAGCAGGAAGCAAAGATAGATTATTAGAAATGTTTCAAGTTGTGAATAAAGTAAAACTAAATGAAGCATTTGGACAATCATTGGATGCAGAAAAAATAGTTAGTGTTGCGTTTGATGAGTTAAAAAATAATATACTTACGGTAAACCATAGTAACACACAAGTAAATGGTAATGAAAGTTATGTTGAATTGCTTTGTACTGATAAGGAAGGTAATAATATATCTTTTGTGTTTAAGGTAAATGCCAATGAGGGCGATCAAGAAGGTGTTTATGATGTTGGTGATATTGAAATGGTAAGTTTTTCGTTTGATTCTGCTGATGGCGATGAAACTGTTGAGATGGATGAAAGTGGTTTAAGACAATTCAATGCACAGCATAAAAATGAATATTTTAACGTAATTGAAGATTATGTTAATGTTGGTGAAGAAGAAGAGGTTAGTGATGAATTATATGAAGATGCAATTAAATTAATTGATAAAGTTCCATATAAAGTTGGTTCAGAACAAATGGTGAAACATCAGGAATACGCAGATGAAAAACCAACAAATGCTAAAGTCAGAGTAGATGCTGAAGAATTGAAGAAATTTGTTAAAGAAGATTTTGAAGATTTTCAAGACGATGATGATTTTGCGCCATTATCTGATGTTGATAATGAAAAAGATGAACCAATAGATGAGCCAGAAATGGACGATGAACCAGTTGAAGAAATTTCAGACGAAAAGAAAAAAACAATATGGCAAGCGCATGATAATGTAATTGCAAGAAGCGGTGACCCCAATTATGCGCCAACTATGGATGAAATAATGGATGAGGTTGATAGGTTAGAGGGCGTAGTTAAATCATTGAAGAAAAAAGTTAACGTATATCCTAAAGAAGCAGAACCTTTTTTAGAAGAAGAATTAGAGGGTGAAAAGAAACTTGCACATCAAATTGCACTTCCAGAGGTAACGCCAAAACAAAGGGAAGTTATTCTTCAGGCATATGATATTGTTAAGACTGGTAAACCAGAAGGATATGTACCAACACTTAAAGAAGTTATGGCACAAATTCAGGAAATGTTGCAAAGTCTTAATTTAAATGAAGATTTTAAAGGCGAACAATCTGCACAAATGAAAGAAATGATAGAAAAAATTATATTAAAAGCAAAGGAAACTGTCGATATTAAATTAACGCAAGAAGGAAGGAAAGATATATCTTTGTTTGAATATAAAGAACTGATTGCAGAAGAAGCTAATAAGATTTTTTATGAAATAAGATTGGCAAGTATGAATGAAAATGATTATCCAAAGGAAATGGGTAAAGAGTTTGCACCAGATAGTGATTACCCAGAAAAGAAAAAGAAATATAAATCAAAAAAAGTAAAAATTAAGGAAGAAGAAGAGGTAATGGACGGTGAAAAACAAATAAAAAGAAAATATGTTGCATTAAATAGCGACATGGATTTTGGAAAATTGGCTGCAGCATATCAAGGTTTATTAAAATTAAAACATAGTGATTTTAGAAGCACAAATGTTGTTCAAAAGGCACTATCTGCATTACGTGATGCAATTACTAATTATTTAAATCAGGTTAAAGGTTTAAGTGTTACTGAAGAAGATGTGCAGAATTATTTTCAAAATTCAATGACAAGAAGATTTCCAAGTATGACTGAAGCAGAATATCCAGAAGTGGATAATTCAGATATTTCTGAGCCAGAACCAGAAGAAAATGATGGGATGTCATTTGAACCAGAAGGTGATGAGGTTGCACAAATTGCTCAAGATAAAGAAGAAGCTGGTGATGCGCTTGAAGGTGGTAAAGGTGATAATAAATCACCGCTTGAATTTGACCCAGATCAAATATTAAAAGGCATGGAAGTTGAAAAAGAACATACTGGTGACCCGTTAGTAGCGGTTGAAATAGTGATGGATCATCTCATCGAAGACCCCGAATATTACACTCGTAAAGACGACCCAGAAGTAAGTGCACAGGATAATGCGGCGAAAGATGCAGAAAAATTGAATAATGAAAAAACAGATGCAGAAAAATTAGATAGCGAAAAAACAGATGATGATAAATTAACTGACGAACTTCTTGGTTATAAGCCAAAAAATGTTGGCGAAGAACTTGATTTTGCTATGCCAAGAAGAAAATATGAAGAAAAGGAAAAAATGAGGCTTGACAAAAAAGAAGCTGATATGTTGTGGAGAAAATTGTTTTCTGATGAAGAATTAACGCCAGAAGAATCAAAAAAACTTGCAGATTTTGTTGAAATGCGGGAATTAAGAGGTGCTGAAAAAGTAAATGAAACATCTAATAAATATGTTGTGGTATATGATGGTTCTTCGGCTTTTGTAGAATCTGGTGATTTTACTCCTGAAGATGAATATACTAAAATAATTAATAGATTTGATAATATTGATGATGCACAGGCATTTGCTGATGAATATAACGATAGCGCATATGCAATTACTGAGCAACAGATTAAATTGGCAAGACAAGCCTTAAGTAAAAGAGGACTTAACGAAGGAATGACAAAAAAAGAGGCAGTTCTGTTTTTAATCAAAAAAAATATTAAATATTAACGAAATAAATGAAAATATTTCACTTATAAAAGGCTACTTCTGGTAGTCTTTTTTGTTATTGGGGTATTTATAAGAAAAATAATAATGTCAAGATTCAGGTCATATTTTAAAAAAAACAATACGTTGATAGATAATAATCTAACCAACAATTCCCAGAACCCTGTTACTGAAATATCGTATGGCACATTCGATGCACAGCCGAGTAGGTTCATATTTGAAATTGATCTTGATAATTTAAAGAAAAAAATTGATGATGGTTTCATAAACCCTAATCGTATCGTTAGACATATTTTACATATGACCAATACAATTAGTTATGCGCCACAATATCTTGGCAAAAAATCGTATTCTGTAAATATCGAAAGAGCAAGTAGTTTTCAATTGGATTTATTTAATGTTAATGAGGATTGGGATGAGGGAAGTGGATATGATTTCAAATATGACGATACTGTTTATCCTTATGTTGATGTGGTGAGCAATAGTATTGTTGACCCCCCTTCAAATTGGCTTTATAGAAAAACAAATATGCTTTGGACAAATGAAGGCGCATATACTGGTGGAACTGAGATTATTGGTAACCAATATTTTGAAAAAGGAAATGAAAATGTTGAAATAGATATTACTGATTATATTAATCAAAGGTTATTTGGAACTGGTTATACTGGAACATCGGCATATACTGGTGCTTCATATGGTTTAGGAATTAAATTTGCCGATTATATTGAATCTGGTGGGACTGAATTCAGACAGGCAGTTGCTTTTCATGCAAAAAATACTAACACTTGGTATGAACCGTACATTGAAACTATAATTGATGATGAAATTAAAGACGATAGAAATTATTTTTATTTAAATAAAAATAATGATTTATACCTTTATGTTAATGTAGGTGGTTTTTCACAGGATATTGTTATTAATAAAGTAGACATATTTGATTATGAAGATAATTTGGTTGAAACTATAGAAGGTAATACAGGTGTTACTAATGTAAGTAAAGGTGTTTATAAGATAACATTGAATATTAGTTCTGATGAATACCCAGATGCCGTTTTATTTAAAGATATTTGGTCTGTGACAATAAATGGTAAAACAATGGAACATGAAGGTGACTTTTATTTAATATCCGATAAGAATTATTATACTTTTGACCAATCAAACCAAATTAATTTTGAAAACTATTTCTTTTATTTTTGGGGAATTGGCGAAAAAGAGAATATTATTGCTGGAAACGTAAGAAAAATCAAATTAACGATAAAAGAATTATATGTAAATCAAAATAAATTTATACCTTTAGATATTGAGTATAGATTATTCACAACGATTGGAAAAAAATATGAAGTGGATGTTATACCATTCACTCCTGTAAACAGAACAAATACTGGATATGAGTTTAATCTTGATACATCTTGGTTGATACCTCAAGATTATTACTTACAAATAAGACTGAAAAATGGAAATTATTATGAAAACAAACAGACATTATCATTTACGGTGGTATCTGATGGTCTGATTAAAGTGTAAGTATTGAAAAAAAAACAGCACTATTGTAAAAATTTCTTGTATTTGTCGTAAATGAAGGCTATATTTGTAGCACAATTTTAAAAATTGGAAAAATAATTTTAACTGTAAATTTTTTGAAATGGAAAAACAAAATGAAAATCAGGCAAACGTTCAAAGTAATGATTTGTCGAACTTAAAAAACATGTTCTCTGATTACCGCAAAAAGGCTGCTCCAGCCAAGCGTAGAACAGGCGCAGAAATCTTAGCAAAGTATTTCGTACCGAGAAACACCAAAGAAGTTTTTAGGATTTTACCCCCAAAACAGGGTAGAAAGCACATTGAAGAAGCATTCTTCCATGTTGTTCCTACACTTACCGCAGGTGGTAAGAAAAAGTACAATACCGTTATTTATTGCCCTGCACACAATGACCCCAAAGTACCTAAATTAGATGGAAACGGACAACCTGAATTGGATGTGAATGGACAGCCAAGGTTAATTCCTGCACCATGTCCTTTGTGCTCGAAAGCAAAAGCAATTCTTTCAAAGCAAGACCCGTCATTAAAGGGAGTGAAGAAAGAGCAAATGAATGAGGCACAAAAGATTGTTTTCGAAAAGAACAAAGAAATCTTCAAAGAAGCCAATCAATGGGAAGCAAAAAAATTCTATATTATTCGTGGAATTGATAAAGGTGCTGAAAAAGACGGTGTTAAATTCTGGAGATTTAAACACAATTTCAAAAATCAGGGTACGCTCGATAAACTCCTTCCAATTCTGGAAGAATATATGAGTGTACATCAAGCAGACTTCTCTGACCCGAACAATGGTACTGATTTATCAATTATCATGACCGACAGTGAATTCAATGGTCGTGTTTATAAAGCGATTTCCGCAATTACTTATCGTGGAAAATCACCGCTTCATTCAGACCCGATTGTTGCGAGGCAATGGCTTGAGGATGATATCACATGGAGAGATGTGTTTAAACCGAAGCAAGCACCCGGAATGCCGCCTTACGAATTTCTCGAAGCGGTGTCAAATGGTGTTAATCCCTATTGGGATGATAGTGATGCAAATAACAAGCATTGGGTGTTCCCGGGTCGTCCTGACTTGGAAGCAGCAGCCAATACACGCACACGTAATCTGGATGCAGATGATGACGATAATTTTGAACAGGCATCTGATATTGATGAGGAGGAATATCCACGTGTAACAATCAATAACATTACTGAATCAAAAGTGGGTGTATATAGTGACAATGCAGTAGATGTTGGTCAATCAGTATTGGATGGTAGTGATGATGAAGATAATTCAAGCAATGAATCGGAAGATGGTGATGCAAGCTCATCTGGTGATTACGATGATTTACCCTTCTAATCAAAAATAAATGAAAATAAAAGGGGGGGTGTTTATCTCCCCCTTTTTAAACTAATATAATATTTAGATTATGGCAAAAAAAATTGAAACTGAAGTTCCCACAAATTCAGTAAGGAAACCAACACCAAAAAAAAGCTTTTCTCTTGAGGATTTTAAGAAAAAAATTGGTGCAACAACAGTTGCGTCAAAACCGCTTCAATGGATTCCTATTGATGATGGGTTGAGACGGGCAACTGGCATGCCCGGTGTACCTAAAGGTTATGTAACCCTATTTCGTGGTTATACTAACACAGGTAAGTCAACTGCTTTAATGAGGTCAATTGTTAATGCTCAGAAAATGGGTGATTTTCCAATTATTATTGATACTGAAAATAATATTGATGAGGGAAATGTGCGTTTAACAAATATGGGATTTGACTGGAATGGTGATTATATGCTCATAAATAATGCATATCTCATTAAAAATTATGCTCTTGCTCAAGATAAAAATAGAAAAGAAGCCAGTATTGAAGATTTAGCAAAAGCTATTTATGATTTCAGGGATATGCAGATAAATGGCACTTTACCGAGAGATGTTTATGTTGCAATTGATTCTATTGGTACATTGAATTGTATTAAAACAATCAATGCGCTTGAAAAAGACGATAGTGATAATAATATGTGGAATGCGGGTGCATATGAGAAAGCATTTATGTCATTATTAAATAATACTATTCCAAATAGTCGTAGGATTGATAGCGAATACACAATGACACTTGGTGCAGTTCAAAAAATTTGGTATGATAATATGAATAAAGTGGTAAAGCATAAAGGTGGCGAGACTTTTTATTTTGGTGCACGAATGATTTATCATTTTGGTGGAATCATTACACACGGAACACGTAGAGTAACCGCAACCAGTAAGGGTCGTGATTTAAACTTTGGTTTTGAAAATAAAGTTAATATTGCTAAGAATCATGTTGATGGTGAATGGGGTGGAATTTCGTTGGAAGGCAAGATTATTTCAACACCAACTGGATTTATTTATGGTGATAAAGAAAGTGAAAATGCGTATAAAAAAGAACATATTCTTTATTTCCGCAATAAATTTGAAGATGATAGTTTGAGTGCCGATGATATCGAATTCAAATCTAAGGCAATGGATGGAGATGGAAATGTTTCTTTTGAAGATGAATTAATTGAACGAAATACTACATTTGAAGCTGAAGAAAGGGAAGAGTCGATAGAATGAAAACCATACAAATGTTTATGTGTTAGCAAGTAAAGCGGGTTGGTTGAATGAAATATATGGGGAGTGCAGAATATGAAAACACGTACATTAATTATTGATGGTTCATATCTTTTAAAACGTTCCTTTCACGGAGCAAAAGATATTTATACCAAATCTTTTGGTCATATCGGTGGTCTCTATCAATTTATGACTACAACAAGGAAATTAATTAAAGACCATATGATAAATAAGACGATAATCTGTTGGGATGGTGAAGGGGGCGGAATTTATCGACATAGAATTGATAAAGAGTATAAGGCAAACCGAAAAACAAAAGAGTGGTATAAGAAAATTGAAATGACTGCTGCAGAAATTCGTAAGGAAAAAGAGAAAGAAGAATCCATATTAAAACAAAGAAAAAGAATTCAAGCATATGCTGAAGAACTGTTTTTAAGACAAATTGAGGTTGATGACGTTGAAGCGGATGATTTAATTGCTGCATATTGTCAAGAATATCATAACAAAGAGGAAATATTTCTCTATACAAATGATAGGGATTTTGCGCAATTATTGGATTTAAATATTACAATATTGTTTGCAAATATTGACCAACCAGTAAATCGTAATAATTATATAATGTATTTCAATCATCATTACACAAATGCATTGGTAATGAAAATAATTACTGGCGATGTTGCCGATAATATTAGGGGTATTAGGGGAATTAAGGAAACAACATTATTAAAATATTTTCCTGAATTAAAATATAAACATATGAGTGTTAGGGAAATATGTAAAAAAGCGGATGAAATAAATCAACAAAGAGCGGCGGAAAAGAAAAAACCATTAAAAATATTTGAAAATTTGTTAAGTGGTGTTGAAAGACTGAAAATAAATTATCAGTTGGTTAATCTTAAAGAACCAATGCTTAATGAAACTGCTGTGGATGAACTGAAACAATTGGAAGCACCGTTATCTCCCGATGATAGAGGGAGTAAAAATCTCTATAATATGATGATTGAAGATGACTTTCTAAGTATCTATACTGGTACTTTTCCAAATTATGTTGAACCTTTTTATACTGTCATTATGAATGAAAAACAATTACTTATGGAATACTATAAAAATAATTTGAGTAGTTTATAAAAATTCCTTTTACTTTCAGTATATTCTATATATATTTGTGTCAATAGTATTAACAATTTAAACTAAAAAAATTATGAACGAAAAAGAATATTCAAACGTTTTTAGATTTTCATTACATCAGGAAAACGTATTATTGGGAGAAAAGATTTTTAACGCCGACCAGTTTAATCCCTTTACAAGATATTCAATAGATATTCGAGAAATTTTACCAAAATCAATTACAAAATTACAAAAAGTTCTTTCGAAAAGAAGTTATACTACTGAATTTTCTGAAAATTTAGATTTCTACAGGTATAATCAAAAGATGATTGGTTTATATCCACAGGAATATCGTAAAGATATGTATTACAATCCTCAATCAATTATACAGCAAATCGAAGAAAAGATAATTAAGGGTGTTGAATGTAAAATTGGCTTTTATATAAACGATAAGCCAATTGTGGAAAGGATGTTTTATGTCGATGGTTTTAATCCTGTTGCAAGATGGTCAATGGATTTAATTGATGCTGTTTGTGAGGTTGCCGATGGAATATTCAATCAGATTAGAAAAAACGATATAAAAAATATGTGGGATGATTTTGATTTGATTAATAAAAAAGGTATGTCTATTAATCAAATCAGAGAACTTTCTCCACACAAAAGGGAAGAAATGTTGAGGAAACTCAATTAATGTTGGGTTTAATTGTACTGGGTAGTTGCTGTGCTTGTTTTTAGATTGATCTTTATAGGTGTTAGTTTTATTGTTTATGCTACAGCAATTACCCTTTTTTATTGAAGTAATTAAAAAAAATGAGTGATAATAATACAGAATATACGTTTACATCTTATCTCGGACCTGAATTTCAACAAAAACTCATGTGGCAGTTACTTGTTGAACCAGAATTTGCAGAAAAAATAATACCAAATTTGGCTATCGAGTATTTTGATGACCCGATGCTTAAAAGATTGTTTATTATTATTCTTGAGTACTATAAGGAATTTGAAAAAGTACCAAACCTTCAGAATCAAAGTATTCATTTGGCAATTAATAAATATAAAACACCAAATAATATTATTGAAGAAGAATCTTTATTTTCTATAATTAAACGTATTGAGTTTTGGAATGAAAGAATGCTCAATAAAGAAATGTTGCACGATGGCGATGCGGTTAGAAAAGAAACTAACGCATTTATTAAGCAACAAGAATGGAGAAAATTTGCTGAATATATTATAGATAAAACAAAGAATGGCGATATAAGAAAAAAATATACAATGGGCGAAATTGACGAAAAACTCGTGAAAATTTCGCATATTGGTGATGATGAGGATTACGGAACTGAGGTAATTGAAAATATTGACCGAGTATTGAGAAAAGAGTTTCGTAAAACAATACCAACTGGTATTAATGTAATTGATTCATTAACTGGTGGTGGCTTAGGAAAGGGTGAAATTGGTGTTATTTTAACACCATCAGGTGTTGGTAAAACAACAATGCTCACAAAAATAGCCAATACTGCATATGAACAGGAACTAAATGTATTGCAAATAATTTTTGAAGATACCACAGAACAAATTCAAAGAAAACATTTTACTATTTGGGCAAAATCTGCATTAAGTAAACTTGATGACGAGGGTGAAAATGCAAGAGTTAAAAAGGTTGCCTATGATAAGGCAGAGAAGATGAAGGGTAAGGGTCGTCTCGTTATAAAGAAACTTAGTCAGGAAAATACAACCATGCTTGATGTGCGTAATTGGATAAGTCGATATCAGAAAAAATTTGGATTTAAGTTTGATATAGTAATTTTAGATTATTTGGATTGTCTTGATTCACATAAGAAAACATCTGATAGAAATGAAGCGGAACTTGTGATAATTAAATCGTTTGAGGCAATGGCTGCTGATCTGGACATTCCTGCATGGACGGCAATTCAGTCAAATAGAAGCGGATTTGATGCAGAATTTGTGGAAGCACACCAAACTGGTGGCAGTATTAAAAGAGTACAAAAAGCACATTTTTTCATGAGCGTGGCGAAAACTCCTGAACAAAAAGAATCTGGACTTGCTAACGTTAGAATTATTAAGGCAAGATTTGCCCAAGATGGTCAAACATTCAGGGATTGTGTATTTGATAACGATTCGTTGGAGATAAGATTTCCTGATGAAATAATTTTTCGTGCAAAAGCAATGAAAAATCTACCAAAACAAAATGAAGATAATTTAGATAAAATTGAAAATCAATCGGAAATATTGGAAAAATCGTCTCAAAAAAAGATACATGAAGCGATAAGTAAAGTCTATGATGAACATAAATTAATTGAAAAGGTTAATGATGATATTGTAAATGATATTGAAAAAAAGAAAATTGAAGAGTATAAAACTGCATATAATAAATCATTTAATAATGGCGGTGATGATGTGGGTGGTGATGTTGCACCAATGCCAGATTCATTGAAAGAAGTTATAATGACTGATATTAATACTGATACTGGAAAAGAATTGCTTGATATTGATGAAACTGTGGACAACGATGAAGATGTAATAATAATTGAAAATGATATTGCAACTGAGGGAGTAAATGAGGGAACAACTGAGGGAATAAAAAATGAACCTTTTGAATGGACAGGTGAAACATTTACTAAAGACACACCTGAACCACCAGAGGTAAAACTGGAAGATATTGAAACAAATATTATTGAATTACCTGAAGAAGAAACTGTAATTCTTACTGAAAAACCACCAACAATTGAAAATAATGTTATAAAAAATGGAAATAAAGAAGAATTGGAAAAATTGCTGGTAATAGACCCAGATGCCCCATTAAATGGTCATCCGATTGCATATGATGTGTTGATTAATATGGCTAAACATCAGACGGTTGTGAAAAAAGAATAATTTTTTTTATAAAAAATGCAACTTTTTATAAACATTTACGTATTTATTAATCCAGACGTGCAAAATATTTTTTTATCTTTTTTTTGAAAAATACTTGCATAGTAAAAAAATGTGTTGTATGTTTGCATCGTCTAAGTGACGAAATGTTCTTTGAACAAACTTTAAAAATGGGGAGATAGCAAATTAAAAACAAGAAATACTATCTCACTGCTCTCGTAAGAGAGAACTCGTAGTGTTTACAGTAAAGGTAAAGCAAATTGTGTTTGAAACAATTGATTACAGGTTCGATTCCTGTTCTCCCCACAAAAAAAGAGAAACTGGTTGTTATTACAGTAATACAAGTAACTCAGTAGGATAGAGTTTTTGCACGTCAAGCAGAATGTCGCTGGTTCGATTCCAGCCATTGTTAAACAAAATAACAAACAAATTATCTCTTTTTTATCTTATAAATGTTCTTTGAGGTTATGGATACTAAAATGAAGGGTGATATCGCAGAAATATAAGTTCAATTAAAAGCATTGAATTTTGGCTGGGATGTGTTAATTCCTTTGGGTGATAGATTACCATATGATTTAGTTATTGTAGTAAACAATAAATTTGTTAAAATACAGGTTAAATCGGCATGGAAATCAGAGGAAGGCGTTTATTTTGTTGATGTGAGACGCACAAAAACAAATAGACGAATAATGAAAAGGGAAAAATATACCACAGATGATTTTGATTTTGCTGTGATATACATTCAAGATTTAAACGTGTTTTATGTTATACCTGCTGAAATATTTAATTCATTTGCAGGTACAATAACATTACACGAAAAAGTATCCAGACAAAGGAAACCAAAATCTTATGCCTATAGAGAAGCATGGGATTTACTTGAAAAATAAATTGCGGGGTGGTAGAAGTCTGGTATCTCGTGACGCTCATAACGTCAAGGTCGCAGGTTCAAATCCTGCCCCCGCTACAAAGATTAAGATTACGAAATGCCGAAAGGTAGTAGTTGTTAAATCAACCGTAATTGAGTGGTCACGGCACACACTCCGTTGAAAGTAAGTCACGAGAAGACTGCGCCACCTTAATCAAAATGAAGAACGGTTGGTGTTTACAGTAAAAATTCGTAGAAATTGAAACCAACAAGACCAACAAACTTCTTCAATTTTTTTCAGACGTTCTTTTGAAATAATGATATTAGGGAAAACGAAAAGTGTTTACAGTAAAAACGGTGGTTCAAATCCATCTTTATCAGCCAAAATTGATAAATAGCCAAGTGGTTAAGGCACAAGTCTATTAAACTTGCGATTAAAACAACAAATACTTTTAAATTATTCCCTTACTTTTTACGGGCATGGTGAGGAAATGCAAACTAAAATTAGATAACGCATATTGAAATCAGAGCATCCCCCACCGCTCGAAACCAAACATTTGAGGACAAGAATGGGTTCTTTTGACTGCAGAAGTGCAGTATTTTTTACCAAAAAAAATATAAAACATACTGGAAGAACTGGCTGTGTTTACAGTAATTGAAACATGTAATCTCCCCCGTCATAGAGGGGAGACAAACTACCGACAATACAACCGCACTTCTTCTTTAATTTGAAGAAGAGTTTATTCCAAAATTAATCGGGTGGGGACTTGATGAAGAAATCATTTATCCTGCCCGATTTTTTTTTGTTATTTTTTTGGTAGATTAAAAAATATGTGTAATATTGCACAATGAAAAATAAGTTTTAACAATTAAAATTTGTCATTATGGAAAAGTTGGTATTAACAAACAACATGCTCAGTACGGTGAAGCAGTCACTTATCGATGGTTTAACCATTGCAAGTGGTGCTAAAGGTAGTGCTACCTATTACCACAAGGGTGACGAACAGGTGAAAGCTATTCAGGCTCAAGTTAAGAGTTTGTATAAACTTTCAAAGGAACTTCCCTTGATTGTTGCTACTCAGAAGGGTGCAACAGGTCAGTTCGTATCTGAGGTATTGTTCAACGAATTCAAGAATACCTTGAAGGGCGGAGCATGTAATATTGTTAATCCAATTGACTGGTATGATAATGGATTAAGCAATAAGGCAGTCCTTTCAGCATTGAACAACCTTGGCGAAAATGGTTTACCATATGTTCTTCGTTTGTTCGTTTCTTTAAAGGAAGCGAAGATTAACAACGAAAGGTCAAGGAAAATCATGCTTGGCTTCATTTGGGGTCAGCCAAACCTTGAATTTTATGCAATGAAATACCGTAATAAAATTGCGGAAATTTTAAGGCACGTATATGGAAAGAAAATGACTTCAGTATTGCTTTCAATAGCACAGAAGCAGGTAAATCTTGAAGGCAGCAACATTGTTGGCACTGAAAAGGAAGTTAACATTGCTAACGAATACATCTTGAAATACTTCAACGGTGATTCAGTAAGGGCATTTAAACTTTTACTTTTCATCTTCAAGAAAGATGCTGGTGTAAATTACGGTGCAACTGAATTCCCTCTTTTGAGTGAATATCAGAAGGCAAAGGTTGATATAACCAATGCTAAAACCGTTCCAGAAGAAGTTTTACTTGGTTTAATCGCAAACGTGAAACACCCACAGTATCACTCAATGTGGTCAACTGATATCCAGAGAGAAGCAACAAAGGCTTTAATTAGGAAGAATGTTACTGTTACTTCTGTTAACCAGCAGGTTCGTCAAACCAAATCAACTGCAAAGTTGGGTGTTGAAAAAATTGTTAACCTTGAAAAAGCAACTGATTTCTTGGCACTTTACAAGACTGGCTATGAAAATGGTTGGACTGATGAATTGGAAAATGCAATCGACAAACTTGCTGAGAAGAAAAAGATTGTTGGTTTCTTCTACCAGAATATTGGTATTATTGTCGATGACAGTAATTCAATGACTGGTAACAAGGTGGAATCAAAGAACACCCCAAAGGCAATTGCAGATTTTACTGCAAGGGTGCTCTGCATGTCTACAAAGACATCTTTGGTAACGAAGACTGATGGTGAGGTTACTGACTTGGCAACTGCATTTATCAAGCTTTTGAAGGCAGAAAATTCTCGGAAGCCATTTGATGCAATCTTCATCTTAACTGATGGTTATGAAAATGCTTATGACGGATTGACTAACGAAGTTATCTCAATCTGGAAAGCAGAAACTGGCAGGGATATTCCAATGTTCCAGATTTCACCAATAACCAGTGCTGAAATGGGTGCGAATGTAAGGAAAATCGGTCAGAATGTTGTCACAATGGCAATAAATAACCCTGCTGCATTGCAGCCACAAATCAACGCAAGGTTGCTTGAAATTGACACCAAAAGGTGGCTTGAAAATCAGGTTCTTGCTCTTGAAGCAGCACCTGTTAAGAGGGTAAAAAAAATTAGTATTAACGTTTAAAAATTCATATCATGTTTTATTCATTAAGATTATTTTTATTTGAGAAATGGAATGATATTGTTGGTTATGAAGGACATTATCAAATAAGTAATTTCGGAAGAGTAAGAAGTGTTGATAGAACTGAAATGAATGTAAATGGTATAAATAGAAAACTAAAAGGTTCGTTGAAAAGCACGTATACTGATAGAACAGGATATGTTTTGGTTACACTTTCGAAAAATAATGAAAATAAGGTATATCCTCTTCATAGATTAGTTGCACAGGCATTTATACCAAATCCAAATGATTTGGATGAAGTAAATCATAAAGATAGAAATAGAAAAAATAATTTTTTATCAAATTTACAATGGTGTACTTCAAGAGAAAATACTCATCATGCAAGAACGAAAATGAAAAGTAGCAGTAAATATGTTGGAGTATCGTTTGATAAGCAGACTCAAAAAAGACCTTGGATATCAAGAATAACCATTAATGGTAAGATAAAATTTTTGGGTAGATATGAAACTGAAGATTTAGCATATATTGCATATAAGAATGAATGTGAAAAAAACAATATTAAAATTAATGTATTATGAATACGATAAGAGAATTTACGGAATTGCTTAAAGGTTGTCGTCCTGTTAAAGACAAGGACGGTAATATTGTGGTACAAAGTATCATGAATATGCAAATTGTGGCGTTAACAACTGACAAGGAATATTCTTTGGATGAACGTTTTGCTAATCCATTGACTTCGGTTCAGGCTGGTAACAGTTCATATGGTCAGATTTCCTTTACAAATAAGGAAAATAAGGAAGTTATTGTACCTACTCAGATGGCTGTTATAACCAAGCAGAGTGCGCAGAATCATGGTATGATTAAGGCTGGCTACATTGACAAGAATGCCAATGTGGTTTATCATGACGCAGGTTGCGTTCAGGGTGGACAGACTGGTTATTTCCGTGGTACTCAGGAATTCCGTATGATTCCTGTTACAATGCGTGAAATGTTGTTTGATAGCATCGGAAAAGAAGGTGGATATTCAAGGATTTATCCTGCTATTCAAAAGTTGGGACAGGATACTCAGTCAAACGCTGGTAACTATCTTAACGTTTACTTTGAAAAGTATGATAAGAAACTTGAACAGTTCATCGCTCACTTTGAACGTCCAGCAAACCTTATTGGTATCATTGTGTTGATTGATGGTGAAATTGTTGCAGTCGATAAATTCCCTTCATATACATACGCTGAACAGGTGTGGGACTTGATGATTCGTGACTGCTACGGTTCTCTTGCAATCATCAGCGAACTGAAAAGGAAGTCTTCAATGACTGTTTTCACTGATACATATAATGACTTGAAAAAGTCACATCAGGAAAATATTGTTGACTTGCTTGAAAGAGCGTTGAAGAAAACCAAGAAATTTATAACTGATAGCGTTCAGGAAAAGATTCAAGAACTTCTTGAACTTACTTTCGATGCGAAACTTGATACGGAAGGTCACACTTCTACTTCAAGTAAAGCACCAAAGAGTTATGTTCTCAATACAGAGGGATACGTTGGTCAGGTAATTACTGAAAACGAATTCAATCATATGGTAAGTGTTGTTAAGAGAGAAAGATTCGACCCTAATGCACTTAGAGAAGTAAATGAATTGAGAAATAAAGCACGTAGACAGGAACGGTTTAGTCTTTAGGGAAATCATTCAATAGATTCAAAACCCCGTTAGAAATTTTCTTTCGGGGTTTTTTTATTTTCATATGTTTTTAATCTATTTCTTTTGTATTTATTATAAATAAAACCGAAGCAAAAACTTCGGTTTAGGTAACTTACTGGACGGTCATGCAATAAGAATAAATTTAAATGGAAAAAAATATATATAATAAAAATTTTAAATCATTTTTTGATGGTGTAAATATGAATAATGTTTCAAAATCAAGAAAAATTAGAAAAATGACAACAATGGAATTCATTCATAAAGCAAGTGTTGCTCATGGCGATAGATTTGATTATTCTAAAACAATTTATAACGGCATGCCTAATAAAATTATTGTTATATGTAAAGCGCATAATGTTGAAATTGCACAAACACCAATAAATCATTTATACGGTCCGATAAGTTGCCCAATATGTAATAAAAATATAAGACCAAAAATTACTTATGAATTATTTGTCAAACGAGCAAATAAAAAACATTCAAATAAATTTAACTATTCTTTAGTTAATTTTAATAATGAAAATGATATTACACAAATAATATGTCCTGAACATGGTGTTTTTAAGCAAAATTTAAGAAAACATCTTCGTGGAGATGATTGCCCTCATTGTATAATGAAAAATGTTGAAACTAAAGCAATTAGTATTGGTGAAACACAAATTGAAATTTGGCTGAAAAGACATCATATTGGTTACGTTAAACAGAAAACGTATGATGATTGCAGGAATAAAATACTGTTAAGATTCGATTTTTATTTACCTAACTATAATATGTTGATTGAATTTGACGGAAAACAACATTTTGTGCCCATTGAACATTTGGGTGGTGATGCTGAGTTTGAATATAGAAAACAAAATGATAAAATTAAATCCGAATTTGCTGAAAATAATAACATTGATTTATTGCGTATTTCGTATAAAGAAATAAATAACATTTCAACGTTATTAAAAAATAAACTTATAAACACTTAATAATCAAACATATGGCCTTCTTTTCTCGTCCAAATATAGATGATATACAATTTAAGCAATTAACTGGCACAACGCTAACCCTATCTGGTACAACTCGAATTGCCAACCCCGTTGGTGGTTTAGCATTTATTAATGAAAGTGGAAATACTATTCCTGTAATTGTAACGGGTGCTTCAAATCAAGATGTGTTAACATATGTGTCGGGTTCTGGTGCTACTGGATGCTTAGTGCTATCAAGTCCAACATCAGGCACAAGCACTGGTGTGTATCCATATAATGAATATTCGACATGTACTGTCGGCGGGTTATCTGCTGGAAGTTATTTATATAATGAAACAATCGCAGATATACTTCATGATATCTTAGTGCCTGTAATGCAACCAACAAAAGTTGAACCTTCTGCTACGTTTAGTTTAACGTGTTCACCATCTGCACCAACTGGATATTATGAAATTGGTGCATCTATTTCTGTTACTGGTTTTTCAACATTTAGTCGTGGTTGTGCAATGCCATATTATAATAGTGGTGGAACATGTATTGGTGCTTCAACACCAAGAAGTGGTTTACCATACGCATATTGTTATACCACAAGTTTTGGCTGTGCATGCTCACCAGTATCATCATCTGGTTTAAGTAATTCGTTTGCATTTACAATACATAATATTGCAAATAATGAAACGTATACTAATAAGGTATATTATAGTTCGGGTGAAATAATATTTAATAGTGCGGGTAGTGGTGCAACATTTACCACCACATGTACTTGTAATCCATTACCATCTGGAAGTACAAGTAATATTAATAGAAGTGTATTTGCAGTATATCCTTATTTTTATGGAAAATTAACAGGAAGTACACGTCCTATACCCGATGCGGCACTTGTTGCTGGGGGATGTAAAATTATTTGTCCAAGTACCAGTACTGTTACTATTAATTTTGGTTCTGTTGGTGAATATACATGGCTTGCAATTCCGCAAACATCACCATCAAGGGTTTGCTGGTATGTGAATGCACTTAATAATGGATGTATTAACACATCACCAACTGATAAATATCCTGATGAACAAATAGTTACTGGAGTTAATTATGGTGCTGACAGTACAACATATAAAGTTTATATGAGTAAAACATATTGGACTGATTCAGACTCAATACAATTTAGATGTAGTTAAAATAAAATGGTTATAATAAAAATATTAAAATATGGCAATTAATTTAGGTGACAATATTAGAATAAGCGGTCCGCTACCAATCGATAGTAGATATTTTAATAATCTTGCACCATATGCAAGTACTGGTGAAACCAATTTGGTAATTCTTGAAGCTGAAAGATATATTGGTTTAACTGTTAATATTAATGGTATTGAATATTGGTATAAAGACGGTATTGGTAATGGTGATTTGGTTGAAAAAAAATATGACTCAGAAATTCCTTCAGGAGATTTTGTAACGGGTGCAACAAATATTGGATATTTTAGCGGAAAAACAGGTGTACAAATATTACCAATAAATAATTTAGATGATAATGATTATGATGGTAATTATTATTCATTATATAATTATTTTTATAGAGGAACGGATGGAAATATTCACATTGGGACACCGAGTGATGGTATTTTAAAAAGAGGTTATGTAAAATTAGCCGCACCAGTAAAATCTTGGATTTGGAATGAATATACAGGTGGCTCAAATTTACTTGGTTGGATTTTAATTGATGGAAATATCGAAAACCAGCTTGGAACGTTCCAAAATGGTGTTACTTATTATGATGGTATAATAAAATTTCCATATACTGCAACAACTTGGAATAGTGGAAGTCTGTATAATAATGGTTCAAATGTTAGTATTGATACTGTAATTGGTAGTCTAACTACTGGCAGTACATTAACTATTGGTGCACGACCATTTGCGGAAAAAAGTGGTGCTGTTCTTGATTTTAGAACAATTATTTCGGATACGCCAGATTTAATAACCGTTTGTGATGATTCCACATTTATTAGATTATCAGGTAATACTGGAAATGGATTAATTACTGCATCAAATGGCTTAACAAAAACAGGTACAAATGTTACATTGGGTGGTATATTAACGGGTACAACAATAATTACTGATGGTAGAATTGCTTCAGGACGAACAGGTATTGAATATGCTGCTGATTATTCTACATCATTTACAAATAATTCACTTGTTACAAAATGTTATGTTGATTCAATATCTGCATTGGGTGGAGAAAGGATATTTAAGACTATTTGTCAAGCAGATCATGGATTTGCTTGTGGTGATGTAATTGGTTGGAGTGGTGGTACTTATAATCTACCTATTGCAAATGGTACTTATGATGGCGAAGTGCTGGGTATTGTTAGTAAATGTTTTAATGTTGATTGCTTTGAACTAACTCAAGCGGGATATGTAACAGGGTTAACTGGATTAATAACAAATTGTACATATTTTTTAAGTGAAGCAACACCGGGTTTATTAACTCCAATAGAACCTTCAGTACAAAATTATCTTAGTAAATCAATGTTAATAGCCACTTCAGTAAGCAGTGGCTGGGTTTTACCATATGCGGGATATATAATAACAAGTGGTATTACCAATGGTGGCGCATTAGTTAAGTCAGTATGTGTATTAAGTAATACGATAACAACATATACCATAAAACCAAATGATTTTTATATTGGTGCTCGTAGTTTAAATATTCCAAATCCAAATTATCAAACAATTTATTTACCAGAACCAGCAGCAACGTGTCCGGGTATGGTTGTTGTTGTTACTGATTATGATGGTTGTGCTGGTTGCGATGCAGGTGGTTGTTTAATTACTATTAGTGGTGCTGTTGTTGGACATCCAACTGCTATAATAAATTCTCCATTTGGTTCATTATCTTTTATTAATAATGGTAGCGGTTGGAACGTGATTGGATTTGCACCAACGCCTGCTTAACATTTAATGTAATGAAGAGACAATAATATGGCAAAATTTAAAACCAATCAAACATTAGTTAATAATGGATTTAATCAAGCATCTGGGGGTACATTAACATTATCGGGTAATACTACCATAGCAAGTAGTGGAACATTTGAATATTTAACAGATAGAAGTATTTATTTTGATGTTACCCCACGTGCTGTTCCAGATGTTGCATATGTTAGTGGTTTAACTACAAATATTCGTAATATTGGTTTAAATCAGCAAATTATATATCGAGATGTTTCTGGAATTACTGGTGCAACTGATTTTATATATGATAAAGCCACATCAGGAGTTACTGTACCTAATTTATGTATTTCACAAACACCTCCATCTCCAACAGGCAATTATTTTTTATTGACATGGGATAGTGGTACAACTAAAGTAAGTAAAACACCTGCTTTATGTATTACGGGCTTAATAGGTGCATGTAATGGTTTATCAACTGCTGGTAGCTATGCTATATTAGGCGGAGATTTGATATGTAATACTTCTATATCTGGTGTTCATAATTATTCATTGCTTTTTGAAGATTTAAGTAGCGTATGTATAAAGACTATAAGTGGTGATATTATTCTTGATAGCCGTTGTGATTTTGGTGGAATATATTTAAAATCACGAAGTAATTCTTTTGCTTCTCCTCCTGTGGATAATTATTCATGTGCTATTGGTATTGCAATAGATTATCAATCAAACATTTTCAATGTTTATGATAATAGAATAGGTGCTAATCAAAGAGGTATTGAATATAATGCGGATTATAGCACGTTCTATACACAACGTTCACTTGTTGATAAGGCGTTTGTTGAGGCAGTTGCTGCTGGTATTCAGCCAAAAGCTGCTGTTATTGTTGCAACAACTGAAGATATAGAGTTAAGTGGACTAACAGCACCTGTAATCATTGATGGTATAACGCTTAATAATGGTGATAGGGTTTTAATAAAAGATCAAATAAATGCGAAAAATAATGGTATATATGAATTAACTGGTACTACTGGAAATTCATATTTTATTCGTACTGCGGATTTTAATACTGGTACTATTCCGCCAATTGGTCAAGGTGTTTATACATTTGTATTATCGGGTAATACATTAAATAATACTTCATGGGTGTTATCAACGCCAAATCCAATATCAATTGGTGTGACACCATTAACATTTACATTATATAATAGGGTTACTGGTATTATTGCGGGTACTGGTATTACAACTACAAATAATTATGGACAATTTACAATCTCTGTAGATGGTGCAAGTCTTGCTGGAAACTATATTATATGGAGCGGGAATACATTTAATATAGATGAATATGCAATAACATCGGGGTATACAACATTAACACAATTTGATAATTATACTGGTATAACTGAAAATAGGTTAATCGATATTGAAACGTGGTCGGGCGAAACTCAACCAATAATTAATGGCGCATTGACGGGTGTAACCTATGTTGGAAATGGTGTAGTTCCATATAGTGGAATAAGTGAACGTGAAATTATATTTAATACATTTATTGGCAGTGGTGATACTACTGTTCAGAAAGTTGATGATGAAATTATAATTCATTCAGCTTTGAATGTTTTAAATGTTATTGATGTTATAGGTACTGGGTATACTGCAACAACATCAAATGATTTTATTGGTGTAAGTGGCGGAACGACAATTATGTTACCATTTTTACCTAAAAATGGACAAAGAATTATTGTTGCAGATATTGCTGGAAATGCATCAATATATCCAATAAAGATTGCTGGAAATGGTAAGGAAATATTAAGAAGTACTGACCAAGCAATAATTAACACAGATTATGGCTCAATAACATTTATTTTTAATAGTAAAGGATTCTGGAGTATGGCAGCATTTATTAATTAATTGATAAAAGGGGAAATTTTATTGGAAAATTTTAAGTATTTATATTAAACAGAAAAATAATAACAAAATAAAATAAAAAAAAAATGGGTTTTACAACAAAATTACAATTAATTAACCAGAAATTTGAGCAACCAATAAATGGCTCATTAGATTTATCTGGTTCAACCTATTTAAATAGAGCTGAATACTTAACAGGTATGACTCTTACCTACAACTCGAAATCAATTACAGATGTTGATTTTGTAACGGGGCAAACAGCTAATCTACAAGCAGATATTGATTATGTTTCAGGTAAAACTAATGCTCTTGAAACATGGTCGGGTACAACCGAAACTCGTGTTGATAACCTTGAAACATGGTCGGGTACAACCGAAACTCGTGTTGATAACCTTGAAACATGGT